>ENA-ORXT01001744-ORXT01001744.1-marine-metagenome-genome-assembly--contig:-NODE-1744-length-27999-cov-3.604362_pt1 | contig 27999 bp, 24 predicted proteins | sample MGYA00237868_ERZ511482 | MGnify/ENA metagenome assembly ERZ511482
TAGCAATTACCTTATCTAAACTGCTGCGCTGTATTTTCAACTCCAAAACGACATGTTGCACCTCACCACAAAAGCCCTGCTCTTTATCCAGTGGCCATTCTAGAAACAGGTCAGTATATTTTCTTCCAAGCGCATACTCTCGATTAATACGACCGCCGCCAGTCACGATACGCTGTAAAAAGGCCTGTAGGATTAGCTGTGGCCCAGCCTCTTTGAAAGGCAATCCCTGCAGCCAAATATCTGAATTTTCACGGAAGAATTGCTGGAAAGCGCGAAGCAGTTTGGGCGTATCTAAACGGCCATTGGGCAGTACGTACCAAGTTGTTTCTTGGTTCGGAATGCCTGACTGCCAAGCCCAAGTTAACTCACGCGGAATGATTTCTTGGTAAATGCGATTGCTGATAACTATGGATGGGCGAGTAATGATAAGACCCAAATCTTCGACATACTGCAAATCATCATCACGAATATTATCAATTTGATCTTCACCCGCCAGAATCGCAGCAACCACTTGGCTCACTCTGGGTTCGCGTAATTAGAGAATCAGCAGGTGATTAAAAAATCACTTTACTTGGCTTTAGGCGTTGATCTTGAAGGCCAAAAGGATTTGCTTGGCATTTGGGTGTCTGAAAACGAAGGCGCTAAATTCTGGCTCTCAGTACTCACCAATTTACGCAGTCGGGGAGTGGAAGACATTTTAATCGCCTGCGTCGATGGCCTAAAGGGTTTTCCGGAAGCGATCAACAGTGAGTACCCACATACACAGGTTCAGCTTTGTATCGTACATATGGTTCGCAACAGCATGCGGTTTGTGCCCTGGAAAGACTATAAGCCAGTCACAGCGGATCTAAAGCGCATGTATCAAGCAAAGACTGAAGAAGAAGCCTTGGTGAAGCTCGAAGCGTTCGAAGAGAAATGGGACGATGAGTACCCACAAATCGCAAAATCATGGCGCAGCAACTGGGATAATCTGAATACGTTCTTCGGCTATCCCCCAGCTATCCGTAAAGCGATTTACACAACCAACGCCATCGAATCGCTGAACAGTGTCATACGAAAAGCGACTCGGCAACGAAAGGTCTTCCCAACCGAAAAATCAGCGCTGAAGGTGGTTTACTTGGCGATCATGGATGCATCAAAGAGGTGGAGCATGCCGATTCATAACTGGAAACCAGCGCTGAATCGGTTTACTATTTTATTTGGTGAGCGAGTGACTACTCACTTGTAGCCGTCATGGGTGTTTACACAGAATGATTTACACTCTCGGGGGGGGGGGGGGCTTGAAGAGCTGGCACAAAACTTGCATGCTGGCATCATCACTCAGCTACGCTCAGTACCCACGGGAATCTTAGTTGATATCTATCTCTATCGTGAATTTGAAAACCTTAGAAAGCTTCAGGAAACATCATTAACACAGCAAGTACATAAATACTGGGCATCATTACAAATAAATAAAAAACAATTCCCAGAATTCATAGTCGCAGCAAACCAGCACATGAATGCGGCTCACGCCGCAATGGTCGACTATCAATACCCTTCCCCTGAATTATTCTCGCCCTACAAATCAGCGGGAATGGAGAGCATTGCGCTCAAATTATTAGACTCCTGCTTGACTAAAAGTATCGAAACCATCAAAGACAAAGAACTAATTGATCACTGGGCGGAAACCCTGAACCTGAAAACACTGTATAGGTGGATATAACATGAACAAAGCACCCTTTGCTTACAAGTTGTCGCTTGCTGATATTGATACCGCGAGCTACCCTGAAGCAGCTAAAGAAGTCGGATCATCAGCATTCAGAACACATTTTCAGAAACAAGTAGAACAGGAATACAAGTCGTTGCAAGGTCAGTTAGCCGTCAGGTTTTCTGAGAATTCTGTTGATGTCTCATGGCAATCCGAAGAGAATAATGCTGACAAAAAAATAATATTTGAATTACTTCAAAGTGGTCAGATAAATCAAGCAAAGCCTTTGTTGGAACAGTTGCTTGCCAGCTCACCCACTGACACTGACGCCTTGTATAACCTTGGTATGATTTATAGCGATCAGGGACAAATTCCCCAAGCCGTAGAGCTACTCATCAAAGCAACAAACGAAGATCCTTATCATGCCCATTCATTGGTGGCTCTTGGTGTCGCATACCTCAGAGCGAAGCAACCCGATCAGGCTGAACGCGTATTAAAGAAGGCGCATAGCCTGAACTCAGACGACCCGTACACACTACGGACTCTGGCTGCAATTTATATGAGTCGTCAGGAGCATGCACCTGCCATTAGCATGTTGCGACATAGTTTAAGTATTTTGCCTAACGACCCTATTAGCCTTCTGAATTTGGCCACCACACTGCTGAAAACAACGCAGGAAAAAGATGCCATGGAAGCTAACGAGATTCTCACTGATCTGCTGAACACACAGCTAACATCTGAAGTAGAAGAAAAAGCAAAAACATTAAAGCGCAGTCTGGCCTATCGTACCTTCCGGCAACACGGAAGTGATAAACGATCCGATGCGGTGAAGTATTGTCTGGATGCCTTAAAAATACTGGAAGGACTGAATGAACAGGAGGTAGGCATGGTCGCTCTGGAGGTCGCTCAGAAAGGTGACCACGGCCTGGAAGTTAATGATCCTAGTACGGTATACACCATAAAGAGTTTTGACAAACCCTTCACTGGTTTAGCTTTAGTTTGCTTGCTACATGTGGCCATGCAGAAGGTATCACCCGGCAGCGACTCCGGTTTTGATGTCAGTCATGAATATGAAGAGGCACGCGCTATTTACAACCAGAATCAGCAACCCTAAATAGGAACACAGACTCATGGAGGAAGTAATAAAGCAATTAAGGTTGTTTCGTGACGAACGGGATTGGAAACAATTTCATAATCCCAAAGACCTCTCATTAGCCTTGAGTATTGAAGCTAGTGAACTGCTAGAAGTGTTTTTATGGAAAAACTCAGAGGAAGCTGAAGTTGAAAAGGTAAAAGAAGAGTTGGCAGATGTCTTTGCTTACGCATTCCTGTTAGCCGATACCTATGATCTAGACGTGGAAAAAATTGTGCTCGATAAAATCAAACGCAATAACGAAAAGTACCCCGTTAACAAGTCCAAAGGCTCTGCTAAAAAGTATACCGAATTATGAATGACCAGCGACTTGTCGAAGTAAAACGATATACTTTTTCGGAGAGCGCTTTGCCCGAAGTCCGCGGTAATACTTACGCTGAGAATCGCTGGCCACTGGTTTATGTATTAAGCGGTGGTAAAAAGAAAAATGCCTATATTGGTGAAACAACAGACACCCTAACTCGCATGAGTGCGCACCTTAAAAACGACAAAAAGAATCAGCTAACGACCGTTCATTTAATCAGCAGCGAGCGCTTTAATAAATCGGCCACTCTGGACGTCGAGTCAAACTTAATCAGGTACATGGCCGCCGATGGTAAATTTACCCTGCTCAATGGCAACTTGGGCCTGATAGATCATAACTATTACCAGAAAAAAGACCTATACGCTGACTTGTTCAAAGTAGTGTGGGACAAACTGCGCAGTGAAGGTGTTGTAGAGCACTCGCTCGAACATATCGATAACTCTGATCTATTCAAGTACTCACCCTATAAATCACTCTCTTTCGACCAACGTCAGGGCTTACTCGCCATAATGTATGGACTGCTGGATGAAAAAGTGGATAACCTGATCATTCAGGGTGGTGCCGGAACCGGTAAATCTGTGATGGCAATCTTCTTGTTCAAACTATTGCAATCCGACAATATTGATGTGAATTTTCAGGAATTCTCAAGTGAAGAGGATGAGCTACGGGATGTGTTGGACCAGCTAAAGGAAAGGTATCCAAATCCGAGAATGGCACTCGTTATTCCTATGTCATCTTTTAGAAAGACGTTAAAAAAAGCCTTCCGGAATATCACTGGTTTAAGTGCCGATATGGTCATAGGCCCATCCGAACTGGCACAACAAGAATACGACATAATTCTGGTCGACGAATCACACCGCCTGCGCAAGCGCGTCAATCTTGGAGCCTATTACGCAGCATTTGATAAAGCCTGTATAGCACTCGGCTTTGATAAAAGCGCCTGTAGCGAAGTAGATTGGGTTTGCAAACAAGCACGAAAAGCACTCTTCTTTTATGATGAAAGTCAGTCAATTAAACCTTCCGACGCCAACTCAGAAGACTTTACTAACCTTAAAGCTTCGAAAAAAACCGAGGTACTCCAACTACTGTCTCAGTTCCGTGTTCGCGCCGGAAACCCTTATGTGGATTTTCTGGATAACCTGCTCCACGTACGATTACAAGCCAACCAGCAGTTTACGTCAAAGGCTTACGATTTTTTGCTGTTCGACTCGCTTGAAACTATGGTGGAAACCATTCAGCAAAAAGATCAGCAATTTGGTCTCGCGCGACTCATTGCAGGGTATTCATGGAGGTGGATTTCAAAGAAAAACTCTAGTTTGTACGATATTGAAATCGGCAGTACACGCTTACGCTGGAATAGCACCAATATAGACTGGATAAATGCAAAAAACTCAGTACATGAAGTTGGATGCATCCACACTACTCAAGGGTATGATCTGAATTTTACCGGTATTATTTTTGGCAATGAAATCACATATAACAAGGAACTAGGTGAAATTGTCATTGATGCTGATAGTTATTTTGACCGCAATGGCAAACAGAGTATTAAAGACCCGAATGAGTTAAAGCAATACATCCTGAATATCTACAAAACTATTATGCTTCGTGGCATCCGGGGCACCTTTGTTTATGCCTGCAACAAAGAGCTACGTGAATATCTAGCGGAACATATCCCTATGTACCGTCCTATTGAAAAGGCAAAAGCCCCAGTCATTGAACTGAGACCCTATATCAACTCAGTTCCTCTTTATGACTTACAAGCTGCAGCAGGTGATTTTAGTGAACTACAACAAGCTGAACATAAAGACTGGGCCGCTATTCCAGACCATATAACAGCCAGTGAAAGCCTCTTCGCGTGTAACGTGGTTGGAGACTCCATGAATAAGGTCATTGCTAACGGCAGCAAATGCCTGTTCCGGCTAGAACGTGGCGGCAGTAGGAATGGCAAAATTGTTCTGGTAGAACACAGTGATGTGATTGATGGCGATAGCGGCTCCCACTACACCGTTAAGGAGTATCAAAGCATCAAAGCGGAGACCGAAGATGGCTGGTCTCATACGAAGATATTGCTAAAGCCAAACTCCTATGACAAGAGTTTTCAGACGCTCGAACTGACAGAAGATCAGTCATCAAATTACCGAGTGATTGGAGAGTTTGTTCAAGTAATTTGATAACGTTCAATTTCCTAATCATTGTTAAAAACACCTGATACTAGGGGTTTAAACTAAGTTTCAATACGTACCGGCACACCAAACAATCCGCTATCGGCCGTCATAGTTCGCAAAATACATTAAACTGCTCTGCAAACGCAACCGCCCCCATCCCCCCATCAACCTGAATGTCAATCCCATTAACCCAGCTATTTTCAGGGTCAGCGGCCAATAACATCACTTTAGAAATCTCCTCAATTGTCCCGGGCCGACCAACCTTCTTTAGATTCTCAGTCATCTTGTCACCAAACGCCTTTGCAAAGTCATCCAAGATGCCCGTTGAAACCGCTGCAGGACTCACCGAAACAACGCGAATACGCCGCTCAATCAACCGCGCCGCGAGCAATTTAGTCCAAACAATCATCGTTTCTTTAGAAAGATTATAGGCGCGGATATATTCAATCTCCTGACGCTCAACCCAGCCGTCAACTTGCCCCCAATCATCCACCGCCAACAGCGATTTTACCTGCTCGATATTGTGCTGCCAGAGTTGCCCTGCTTTAGAGGCCAGATTAACAATCACGCCACCGTCATTCATTTGGGGTAGCACGGCCTCAGTCACATACTGTAAACCCACCCAGTTTACCGCAAGAATGCTGTGTGTTAAGCCTTCACGCGGGGGGAGCCCGGCAATGTTCAACAGGCCATCAATGTTACCTGCTAGCTGCTGCAACCCTGCATCGACCGAAGCCTTATGGGTCAGGTCTAGTTCGATGTACTGACTGACCTCAAACTCAGGCTTCATCCTATCCATTAGAACCACTTCATGGCCTGCTGCCATGAGTTGCTCGCAGGTGTGACGACCAATGCCCGTTGCGCCCCCACAGGCCAAATACCTTAATGTTGCCATCGTTATTTCTCCTTGCTAGATTTTTAGTGTGACCGTCGAAACATCGCTAAAGAACTCCAAGCTTTCTTTACCGCCCTGCGTGCCCACACCTGACAGTCCGTGTCCGCTAAAGGGCGCGCGTAAGTCTCGCAACTGCCAGCTGTTTAGCCAGATTAGACCGCTTTTCATTTGTGAGGCCACCCGATGGCCGCGGGAAAGGTCCTGTGTCCAAATAGTTGACGTGAGGCCGTAGGCGGTGTTGGTCGCCATGTGAATCGCCTCGTCCTCCTCATCAAAAGGTTGAATATGTGTGACGGGGCCAAACACCTCATTTCTGACAAACGACGCACTTTCAGGTAAACCTGTCACGATGGTTGGCTGAATAAACGAACCGCCGTCACGTTCATCACCAAACTCTGGAACCTCACCGCCACACACAACCTGACCGCCATCGGCGCGTGCGCCATTAATAGCTGCAAGCACTTTTTCACGATGATCATGTGAAACCAGCGGCCCCATCTGCACACCTGTCTCAAACGGGGCACCTATTTTAAGGGTGTTAGCAACCTGTGCTAAGCGGTCGACAAATTCTTCGTAAATCGAGCGCTGTACATATAAGCGCTCAGTGGATAAACAGATCTGCCCTGTATTTGAAAAGCAAGACATACTGCTACCGGGGAATACCGCATCAAGATTGGCATCGGCAAAGATGATGCCTGGGTTTTTACCACCTAACTCTAACGATACGTCGCGTAAGCCTGTGGCGGCTGCGCGCATTATCGCTGCACCGGTTGCAGACTCACCGGTAAAGCTATAGGCCATCACCTGTTTGTTCTCGGTCAAGTATTCACCGGCAGATTCACGGCCAAAGCCATGCACCACGTTATAAACCCCATCGGGTACGCCAACGCTTTTCATGACTTCAGCTAATAGCGTCGCTGATTGCGGTGTAATTTCAGAAGGTTTAGCCACAATCGTATTGCCTGCGGCCATGGCGGGTGCCACTTTAAACACCAGCAATAACATAGGGACATTCCATGGAGCGATCGCACCGATGACGCCTTTTGGCCGGCGAAACGTGTAGGCAAGCGCTTTACCACCATCGGGGGTGTCAAAATTATACGCCTGATCTAAATGCTCACGTGCTTGGTCGGCGTAGAGGCGAAATAAAAAGGCCGAACGACCAATAAAGACGCTGCGCGCAAGTGCCTCGGGGACGCCGACATCCTCACACTCAACCGCCACAAAGTCCTCCATACGCCGTTCAATTTCATCGGCAATTTTGTACAGTAATTCACAGCGTGTTGCTAAAGACATACTGCCCCAAGGGCCTGACATGGCAGCTTCTGCCGCGTCCACAGCGTTGTCTACGGTACCTCGGTCAGCTTCATGAACGGAGGCAACCGTTTTGCCTGTCACGGGGCTGATTTTATCAAAGGTGTTGCCGGTTTCTACCCATTGACCATTAATAAAATTGGCGACCTGTTTCATGAGATACCTCCTAATTATTCGTTGCAAATGCGATGCCTATTGCATTCAGCAGTCTAATGGACTTAGACCGCGAGGTAAATCGTCCGAAGTGCTAGCGATAATGGTGGTCAGCATTGTCAGCGCCAAATTTAAACAGAGGTGCGGCCTCAACGAGTCAATAGCATAACCGACATGGGATTACTGAATATCAGGTAAACTTAACCTAAGCCACTTATCAATATTGAGAGGATGGGATGAACACCCTTTACCAAGCCAAAAAGATTATCACGATGAATCCAGCCCGCCCTCATGTAACGCATGTGGCGGTTAGAGACGGCATGATTCTAGGTGCGGGCACATTAGAAGAATTAGCAGGTTGGGGGGAATACACACTCGATGAGCGTTTTGTCGATAAAACCATCATGCCGGGGTTTGTTGAGGGCCACAGCCACGCCATGGAAGGCGCACTGTGGGCATTTACCTACGTTGGTTTTTTCGACCGAATGGACCCCAATGGTAAGGTTTGGTCCGGGGTTAAAAGCATCCCTGAGGTGATTGCGCGTCTAAAAACCACTGAAGCAAGATTGCCGATAGATGCCCCGCTGCCAGGCTGGTCGCTCGACCCTATCTATTACGACAACGAGCGGGTCACGCGGGAACATCTGGACCAAGTATCCACTACCCGTCCCATTGGTTTGCTGCATGCTTCGGGCCATATCATTAATGTCAACAGCAAAACCTTAGCACTCGCGGGTTTACTTCGCACCGGTATCGACAACCCCGGCATTCCACTAGGGGAAGATGGCTTACCGACGGCTGAGTTAAAAGGCCCAGAGGTCATGGCATTGGCCACAGTGCATGTCGGTTTTAGCCAAGACTTCTTATCTTGTGATGAAGTCGGGCTCATTAATTTTAGCAAACTTTGCGTGCGCGCAGGCGTTACTACCGCAACAGATCTGGCAGCGCGCCTACCTGAAACTATAGTGAGCATGATGCAAGATGTCACATCACGCGATGACTACCCCGCCCGTATCGTTCCATTGATTTTTCACAGCGGCATTGCCCCTAAAGACCTGATTGCTCGTGCCATAGCAATCAAACCACAAAGCACAGACAAACTGCGATTAGGCAAGATTAAAATTGTCACCGATGGATCGATTCAAGGTTTCTCGGCCCGCATGCGTGCGCCGGGCTATTACAATGGTGCACCCAATGGTCTTTGGTATATCTCGCCTGAACATTTACACGAGATTTTAACCGCCTGCCTCAAACACGATTTACAGGTGCATATTCATACCAATGGAGATGAGGCGACTGAATTGCTGATAGACACAATGGATAAAGGTTTACTCAAACAACCAGCACCCGATCATCGTTTCACCATTCAACATTGTCAGTTAGCCGATAATGCACAGTTAAGACGAATTGCAAAACTGGGGTTGTGTGTGAATTTCTTTGCAAATCACCATTTTTACTGGGGGGATGAGCACTACCAACTCACCGTCGGGCCTGAACGCGCACTAAGGATGAATGCCTGCGCGACTGCGCTTAAACTAAACATACCCATAGCCATACACTCCGATGCACCCGTGACCCCCCTCGGGCCGCTATTTACCGCTTGGTGCGCAGTCAATCGTTTGACAGCTTCAGGCCGTATACAAGGCGAAGCCGAGCGTATTGCGGTGAGTGATGCCTTATACGCCATTACGCTGGGGGCGGCTTATACCTTAAAGTTGGATGGTGAGGTGGGCTCGATTGAAACAGGCAAGCGCGCTGACTTGGCAATTTTGGAGGATGACCCTGAAACTATAGGTGCAGATAAGTTAAACGATGTCAGAGTGTGGGGCACGATGCTGGGTGGGAAGGTATTTGCCGCTAATACGCTATAATACTGACTAAGCTATACCTTAGCGCTAGCAACTCAGTACACTAATGACAAATCTCAACACCATCCCCGTCACCGTAATTGGTGGTTATTTAGGCTCGGGCAAAACCACTCTCGTTAACCATTTATTGCGCAATGCCAGCGGTAAACGCCTCGCCATTATGGTCAATGAGTTTGGCGAATTGCCGATTGATGAGGACTTAATTGAAGCAGAAGGTGACGAGCTAATTTCACTAACCGGTGGGTGTGTTTGCTGTAGTTTTGGCAGCGACCTCATTGAAGCCATGACCAAGCTTGCTCAATTAAACCCACAGCCCCATCACGTCATTCTTGAGGCGAGCGGCGTTGCCTTGCCAGGCTCAATTGCCAGTACCCTGTCACTGCTATCTGATTTTTCTATCGATGGCGTGGTCGTGCTTACAGATGCAGAAACGGTACGCGCGCGCGCGAACGATAAGTTTATGGCCGATACAATACTAAGGCAGCTTAGCGATGCCGATATTATTTTGCTTAATAAAACTGACTTAGTCTCGGCAGAACAACTTATCGACACCCGTAACTGGTTGATGAGTGTGGCAAATGGCGCGCAGGTTGTTAATACCAGAAACGCTGCCGTTTCACCGGCCATTGTTTTACACGATTTTGCCTGGAGCAAAGAGTCTGAAAGCCAACCACTTGCTGAGCATCGCGAATGCTTTGAAACACATAGCTTGCCAATGCATGAGGCGGTTGACCCAGCACTATTTATCGAGTCCTTGCTAAGTGCATACCCCCAATTAATTCGTGCTAAGGGGTTTGTAAAAGACTTAAAAGATAATTTAAAAACTCTACAGATAGTTGGTAAACGAGCGACGGTTTCAGACGCGCCTCAAGGGGTAAAAACAGGGTTGGTTGTGATTCAACGGTTAGAACCTCGGACCGGCCCAGCAGAGAAAACTGACGAATAATATTTTGTACTGCACAGGCAAAGCAATGGTCACGCTCACAGAAGCATTTAGTCACAGACAAGCGCTATCGACTGGACAAAGGGGCTTTGACGCCTTAACGATGCGCTGCTGTCTATAGCCTGCTTTATGCGATTTACTCAGTAAGCGCCAACCATTGTTTTAATAATTTAGTCGTGAGTGCAGGTTGCTCAAGTGTCGGTAAATGCCCCGCCTCTGGAATAATAGATAGGGTCGAACCACTCACTAATTCATGCATTAATTGATGTCGCTCTAAAGGGCACAGCATGTCATCTTCACCGCACATAATCAGCGTTGGAACGGACACCTCACGCAATGACTCTTGCAGGTCAGGTCGGTGTTGAATCGCTCGCGACTGACGCTCAAATACTTCTGGCCCAAGTGCCTCAGCCATCGCCATGCACAAATCTAAAATCGCCCCCAGATGAGGCCCATCGCTAAGGTAGTTCGGTTTCATTTCATCACGCATCACCGAACGCAGCTCACCGGCCCTAACGTTGGCAATTTGTGGCGCTCGCCTTGCGCTGACCTTAGCTAACTCAGCGCGAGGGTTGGTATCCATCAATGCTAAATGTGTTATCCGGTTCGGTGCTTGGCGCATCATTTCCATTGCCACTATCCCACCCATCGACAGCCCTGCCAGCGCAAAGTAAGGGGGCGCGTGATCTAACACCGAGCGCGCCAATGCTTCGATTGTCGCGTGTTGAGTTAACGGCGCAACATGCACTGCACGCTCTGCAGAGAAAGCCGCTATTTGCGGGGAAAACAACCGAGCGTCACACATCATACCCGGCAGCAAAACAAGCGGCGTCATCGGCTATTGCTCATACGGTTCAAGGGTCGCTGCTCAATAACGAATCCGCTCTTCAGTCTCTGAATCAAATAAATATAAATGATCCGGATTTACCGTCAGCCCAACCACATCATCCATATCCTTACGTAAATGACGGTCCCCTTTAGCAATAATACGCTGCTGACCAAATTGCAGGGTTAGCATCACGCTCTCACCGGTATTTTCATAAGCATAAACCGGTACATCGATATCTCCTTCATTGGGCTCATGAATTGCCACATCCTCGGCGCGTACCCCTAATATAACTTTCGCTCGATCCCCGCCGCCTACTTTCACCAACTGCGTGCCGCCACTGGTAATAAAGTGGCCGTTTTGCACTGAACCATTAATCAAATTCATTGCAGGTGAGCCAATAAATCCCGCTACAAATAAATTAGCAGGGTCATTGTAAATTTCATCTGGCGTACCCAGCTGACGGATAACGCCCTTCTCCATAACAGCTACTCTGTCTGCCAGCGTCATGGCCTCTATCTGATCGTGGGTCACATACACCGTTGTAATTTGTAATTGGCGTGATAAATGTTTTAGCTCTGCCCGCATGGTCACGCGCAGCTTAGCGTCAAGATTGGACAGTGGCTCATCCATTAAAAACACTTTGGGTGTGCGTACGATAGCGCGCGCTAATGCCACGCGCTGACGCTGCCCACCGGATAAGGCTTTTGGTTTACGGTGTAAAAATTCGGTTAGTTCCACCTGCTCGGCCGCTTTTTCCACACGGGGTTTGATGTCGGCTTTAGGCGTGCCCCGCACCTTAAGCGGATAGGCAATATTGTCGTAAATCGTCATATGGGGATATAACCCATAGTTTTGAAATACCATCGCGATATCACGATCCTTGGGTAGATCATCATTCACTACGTGATCGCCGATCCACACTTCACCGGAGGTAGGCTCTTCTAATCCTGCGATCATGCGCATCGTGGTGGTTTTACCGCAGCCAGATGGCCCAAGCAGTACTAGAAATTCTTTGTCCGCGACGCTTAGCGACTGATTATCAACGCCGATGAAATCGCCCCAGCGTTTAGTAATATTTTTTAATAAAACCTGTGCCATTAACGTACCGCTCCCATCGTCATACCCTGTACAAAATACTTACGAATTATTAGCGCCAAGACAAACATCGGCAACATAATGATAATGCCCGCCGCTGACAGCAGATTCCACAAATCGCCCTCCTCGCCTTTAAATAACGCCAACCCGATCGGCAGCGTCACCGCATCTTTATTGGTTAAGATGAGCGCAAACAAAAACTCATTCCACGCGATAATGAAACAGAAAATACCGGCAGTGAACAATCCCGGCGCCGCCATCGGCAATACAATATTGCGAATCACCTGCACCCGTGTCGAACCGTCAACCATAGCCGCCTCTTCAGTTTCAAGCGGAATACCATCGATAAAGCCTTTGATCATCCAAATGGCAAATGGCATAACAATGGCAAGATTCACTAATATTAACCCCAGCCGCGTGTCCAGCAAACCAAGGTCACGAAACATCACAAAGAACGGCAAAATAATGACCACGGCAGGCACAAACTGAGTCGCCAATATCATCACCAACATGCCAGTTTCAAACCGTAAGTGAAAACGTGAAAACGAATAAGCAGCGCAGGTGGCAATGGGTATGGCAAATAGCACGGTGACGCCAGCCACAATCGTTGAATTGACTAATTTATCGCCCAAGTTATAAGGTGCATCAAACACCGTTGCAAAATTCTCAAAGGTTGGTGTGAAAAACAACTTTAGCTGATACACATCCACATGCGTTTTAAAGGCCGCAAGAAAAATCCAAAGAATAGGAATTAACATGACAAAGGCGGCGATTAGGATGAGCGTGATTTGTATCGCATTCCAGAACTGCTTTTTCTGTTTACCCGTCATACGTTTCTCCGCGCGGTTAGGCGAGTCAGGCAATCATTTACTCGATAGGTTGTCATCTCATCCCCTTTTTTGAAAGACGTATTTAGCATATAAAAAGGTTAGCAATATCATCGGAATGACCATTACCCAAGCCACAGAGGCCGAGTAGCCGATCTGGCCGTATTTCATGCCGCTAAAATAAATGTAATGGCTCAGCGTTTGGGTAGCAGTACCCGGCCCACCATTGGTTAGCATATAAATTTGATCAAATGTCTTTAGCGAGAAAATCGCTTTTAATATCAGCACTACCGCCAGCACAGGAACCAATTGGGGTAGCGTAATATCTTTAAATACCCGCCAGCCAGAGGCCCCGTCGACCTGCGCCGCCTCAATCGTATCTTGCGGAATTGAAGCTAGGCCACCAATTAATACCAGCGTTAAAAACGGTATCCAGCCCCACACATCAGCCATCACACACACAACAAATGCCAGTGTTGGGTCCGATAACCAACTGATCTCAGCCAGTGGCGGTATCACCACACCAAAGAACGCATCGAACAATCCAAACTCTGGGTTAAACATAAAGCGAAACGACACACCAATTAGGGCGGGAGACATGGCAAAGGGTAAAATTAGCAAGGTTTGCACCCCGCCGCGTAACCGCCCGCCGGGTGCTAATAACATCGCCAATCCAAGCGCGATTAAAGTCGTCAGTATGACGGTCACAAGCGTATACACCACCGTGACCTCTACCGAGTTCCAAAACGCGGGTTCTTCCATAAACGCCCACGTGTAATTCTCCCAGCCCAAATAGCCTTGCGGAAAATTAGGTTTGGTCAGACGCCCCACAGTAAATGATAACCGTAGCGATTCGATCAGCGGCCAAACGGCCGTGGCGAATACAACGAGGATCGCGGGCAGTACTAAAATATATTTAAGTTTATTGTCGCGCATGGTTTAGAAAGCCTGGGCTTGCAAGCGAAATGAACATTCAGCTTGGTATGCTTGTATTAGTGGTATGCATTATGGATAACATGTCCGAGGAGGTCTGCCCAGCTAACAGCCGAGCAGAACCGATTCTCAATAAGACAAATCACATTAAGTGGTTAATTTACTTAATGCGTCCAGCGCGTTTTAGAATCTTGTCCGACTGCTTAGCTGCAGCGCTCATTAATTCTTTAACGTTGCCACCACCGGCCGCTTTAGCAATCGCGGCGGACAAAATATCACCCACCTCAGACCATTCTTCAATCTGAGGCATGATGTCGGAGGCTTTTAATGACTCCCAAGCAGCCGCTTGAATACCATCGTTGGCTTTATTAACGTCCTCATCTTGTAACGAGGTGATGTGTGTCACCACGTTATTGACGATTTTCTTGCCCGCCACTTCGCGCACGATGGCATTGGCTTTATCCATCTCAGGATTAGATAACCACTTCATAAACTCCCAAGCCGCGCCTTGATTTTTTGAGTACTTTGAAATCGAGAATGGCATGGAGATCGCATAAGATTTGGTATTGCCCTGATAAGACGGCATGCCGGCAAAACCCACCTGCTCTTTCTTCAGCGTTGAGCTGTCAGGATTGTAAAAACCCGAATACGCCCACCACCAAACCGGAATCATCGCAGACTTACCTTGCATGAAAGACTGACGTGCATCCTGCTCAACAAACGCTAGCGAATTGGGGTTTGTTACCTTATCTGTGGTGTGCAGTGCGATGTAATCTTCAGTCGCCTTGATGCCAGCATCTGACGCCCAAGCGGCGGTCCAATCATCGTTAAAGATGTCACCACCCGCTGCCCATAAGAAATTCAGCCAGATAAACAGATTTTGACGATTACCATCGTTGTTGTAGTAAAGCGCTAGCGGCGCAATATCGGGATTAGTTTCTTTGAGCTTCTTACCGATTTTGATAATCTCTTCCCAGCTTTTTGGCGCCTCAGAAATTAAATCTTTGCGGTAGAACATGAGCTGCGGATGCGCACGTAGCGGAAAGCCTAACGTCTTACCTTCAAATTGCGCGGACCGTGCAAATGCAGCGGGGTATCGATCCATCGAAATGCCGTCGCGCTTCATGAGGTCATCAATAGGTTCCAGCCAATGTGCATTTGGCGGCCCCCAGCTATCTAGATAATTAACCACATCATAAGCGCCGTTGGCAGCAACGCCTTCAGCGGCCATTTTTTCCTGCAACGAACCAAAAGGAATAAAAGTCCATTCGGTTTCAATGCCGGTCATTTCTGTAAATTCTTTATCGCGTAACATCAACCCATCGAACTGGGGCGTGACAACTGAGAGAATATTGAGCTTGGTACCACTGAAAGGCTTATCGGGTAACAGGCCGTATTTCATATCATCTGCTGAGGCAAATGATGGGATTGTCAATGAGATGGCTGCCGTCAGGCTGGCAACTAAAAAAGATCTGCGGTTAAATAACATAACTCCTCCATAACCGTTGGTTGGCCGTCTTATACTAAACGGTTTGCATACGAATGCAAGCAGATTATCTGACGCTTAAATAACGTCAGTGATCAGCTATTGCTATCACCAAGTAAAGAAAACGATTAGCGAATTTCTGCCAGCTTATGTGATTATCAGGGGTTAGTAATCACTCGCTAAGGGTCTCATCTACCCAATGCGGCGCAGATTCTGATAATCTGTTCATTGTTTTATCGTATTAATTTTATTTGGAGGAAGTCTAATGCGCTTGTTAAAGAAGGCCATGGTAGGAGTTGTGGCAACAGTATTAATCGGTTCGGCGGGGGTTGCACATGCTGAAAGCAAATTACGCTGGGGACTGACCGGCGACGCCACATCCATGGACCCACAAGGGCGGTTGGCCGCCACTGAGTTTATTTTTCTACGTGCGATGTACGAAGGGCTGACAACGACCAATTCTGCATTGGAAATATTGCCTGCATTGGCGCAAAGTTGGGAGAACCCTGAGCCTACGCTATGGCGCTTTAAATTACGCCAAGGTATTAAGTTTCATGAAGGGCAGGATTTTACTGCCGAAGATGTAGTCTTTACTATCGACAGGACAAGAGCTGAAACCAGCGCATTTAAGGTATTTACCTCAACAATCGATACGGTAAAAGCTTTAGATGATCACACCATAGAAATTCGTACCAAAGCACCTGACCCATTGTTTTTATACAATTTGGCCTCGGTGTTTATGATGGACTCTGGCTGGGCGAAAGAGCATGGCATTGAAAAGCCCCTAACGCTAAAACCCCAGAAAAGTACTATTCTGACAACGCCGCCAATGGAACCGGTGCTTATCGCTTAACCAAGCGTAAAACCGATGTCATGAGTGAGCTGACCCGCAATAAGGATTGGTGGGGTACCGGTACACCAGCGTTTCCTGGCACAGTGGACGTCGTAGAAGCCCGCCCGATTGGTAATTCGGCAACACGTATTGCCTCTTTATTATCAGGCGAGTTGGATTTAGTCACTGAAGTGCCGATGGCAGATATTGCGCGCGTTGAAAAAGACGAGCGGTTTAAAGTAGAAGCGGTCCCCCAGTTACGGGTAATTTTCTTTGGCTATAACTACCTTAAAGACAAACTCGATAGCAGCGATGCTGACGGTAATCCGTTTAGAGCGCTTAAAGTTCGCCAAGCGATTAATCTAGCGCTAGATGCTGACTTGATCAAAGACCGTATTATGCGCGGTCAGTCAGAACCTACCTCTATTTTATCACCGCCAGGATTAGCCGGTCACAGCCTTGAGGCGGCTAAACGCCCTGCAGTTGATAAAGAAAAAGCTAAAGCGTTATTAGCAGAAGCCGGTTACCCAGAAGGCTTTAGCGTTCGTCTAGATTGCCCTAATAACCGCTATGTCAATGATGAGCCGATCTGTCAGGCAGCGGTGTCTATGTTAGCTAAAATTGGGATTAAAGTTACCCTAAACGCACTGCCTAAAGATCAATGGGGTGGGCTGGTCACGGGTAAGAAAAGTGACTTTTACCTGCTAGGATTTGGTACACCAACCAGTGACAGTCATTTCATTGCTGGACACTTACTCATTGGTGGCCCATTTCATACTGGTTATGCCAATAAGAAAGTGGCTGAGTTAATGGACCAGGCGGGTAAGGAAATGGATAGCGACAAGCGTAATGCAATGATGGCAGAGGTATTTGCGATCGCACGTGATGATGCAGCTGTCGCCCCTCTTCATTATCAAATGGTGACTTGGGGAATGGATAAGCAACTGGACATTCCGGTTGACCCTAACAACTTGCCCGATTTTCGTGCAGCGGTCATGAAGTAAGCAGGAGCGGCTAATGATTTCCCTTTTCATTCATAAACTGGGGCAGTTGCTGTTTGTGGTATTGGCCACGGGCCTGATCGCGTTTGCCATTTTCAGCTATGCCGGTGACCCTGTTGATGCAATGTTGGGGGATGCCGCTAGTGAGGTTGAGCGCACTGAGCTGCGTGAACAGCTCGGTCTCAATAGACCTTTTTACCTGCGCTTTGGCGATTTTATGGGCCAAGCGGTACAAGGTAATTTTGGGCGCTCGTTTCGCTCTAATGAGGAAATAAGCACGTTGCTGGTGGAACGTCTGCCAGCAACACTGGAGCTGGTATTAGTGGCAGCGGTGATGACGCTAGTATTGGGCGTGACGTTGGGCTTGTACACCGGCAGCCACCGCAATGGCTGGTCACGTTTTATTCTCTCTGCCAGTTTGTTGGGCGTATCAATGCCCACCTTTATGCTGGGTCTGTTGGGAATTTTCTTGTTTTCAGTACACCTCGGCTGGCTTCCGGCCTCTGGGCGTCCCGGAACAGTGGATATTGGCTGGTGGACGACGTCCCTACTCACCCTTGATGGCTGGCGCGGTATTTTAATGCCAACCATGACGCTGGCCGTTTTCAATCTGGGTTTATATGTCCGTTTGGTGCGGGCAGAAGTGTTGGAAATTCGCACCACAGATTATATTAAATTTGCCCGCGCTCGCGGTTTGAGTGAGGCGGATATTAGCCGTCATCATGTCCTTCCCAATGCCCTTAGCCCATTGATCAATGTTGCTGCATTGAACATTGGTACCATGATTGCTTTTTCATTGATTACAGAATCCGTCTTTCAGTGGCCGGGGCTGGGGTTGATGTTTGTCAATGCAATTGGTTTTAGTGGTTTTCCAGTAATGGCCGCTTATTTTATGCTGGTGGCGCTGATGTTTGTAATGCTTAACCTGATTGCCGATATTTTATTGGTGGTTGTTGATCCGCGACTGCGCCGAGGCTAGTGATGAAAAATCTGTTGGATAATGAAATATTGCAGGATTTTCTACGAACGCCCAGTGCCATCCTGTCGTTTTTGGTGCTGCTAGCGATTATCTTCACCTCCATTTTTGCCCCTTGGCTGGTGAACCAAAATCCATTTGATCCGTTACAGTTGGACCTGCTCAACTCACGCCTGCCGCCTGTGTGGATCGATATGGGAGTCGCTGAATTCCCGCTCGGTACAGATGAGCAGGGGCGCGATATTTTGGCCGCGCTGTTTTATGGTGCGAGGCTGTCGTTATTGGTCGGCTTAGCGTCGGTCACCTTCTCTTTTTGCTTAGGTGTGCTGTTAGGCTTACTGGCCGGTTACTTTAGAGGTTGGGTGGACACGGTAGTAACGCGTCTGGCTGATTTACAAATGACTATTCCCGGTTTACTGGTCGCGATGATGTTAGCGGGGGTAATTAAAACTCAGCTTCCAGCAGCGATTCAAGAAACGGTGATGATATACGTGGTGATTTTAGCCATTGGCTTTTCTGATTGGCCGCGCTACGCCCGTGTCACCCGCTCAGCGACCATGGTGCAAGCAGGTGAAGATTATGTATTAGCCGCTAAGGTCATGGGCGCACCGGCCAGAACGATTCTGTGGCGGCACGTACTACCCAATGTGCTGCGTGCCAATATCGTTATTGCCACCGTCGGGCTAGGCATTGCGATTATGTTAGAGGCGACCTTAAGCTTTCTGGGCGCAGGGGTGCCGGGGACAACCCCATCACTAGGCACGTTAATTCGCATCGGCACTAACTACCTGTTTTCAGGTGAATGGTGGACAGTGGTGTTTCCAGGGTTAATGCTGATACTAACGGTATTTTCGATCAATATTTTGGGCGACTGGCTGCGCGATGCTCTGAACCCTAAGATGGAGCATGGTCATGCTTGAGATTAGGAATCTAGCCATTGAATTTAATTCGCGCCGAGGGCAAGTTAAAGCGGTACAAGGCTTATCTCTAAATGTGCAATCCGGTGAAATTTTAGGGCTGGTGGGCGAGTCTGGTGCGGGTAAATCCACGGTGGGCACCGCCATTATGGGCCTGCTATCTGCCGGTGGGCAGGTCACTGAAGGTGAAATTCTATTTAAAGATCAGGATTTAGTAACCTTGTCAGCGGATGCTTTGCGTGAATTGCGGGGTCGTAAGATTGGGATGATCTTTCAAGACCCAATGACCGCGCTAAACCCGGTGCGCCGAATTGGTGATCAGCTGATAGAAACGATTCGCCATGCCTTGGGAATGTCTGCATCTGAGGCACGCCAGAGGGCATTACAATGGCTGGAACGTATGGGCTTGCCCGAGGTTGAAAAGCGCATTAATTACTACCCGCATGAATTTTCCGGCGGGCAACGTCAGCGCATTGTCATTGCGCTGGCGCTGTGTGGTGAACCTGATCTGGTCATCGCAGATGAACCGACGACCGCATTGGATGTGTCGGTGCAGGCGCAGATTTTGGGGCTGATAAAAGATCTGGTAACCGAAACGGGCGTGGGCGTCATTTTAGTCACACATAATATGGGTGTGGTAGCTGAAGTCACGGATCGGGTTGCGATTATGCGCCACGGTCAACTGGTAGAAAGTGGGCCAACGTCAGCGATTTTGACGGCGCCCGAAACGCCTTACGCGCAAATGCTAATTGGCTCCGTGCCACCGGCCGATAAGCGCCTGCGGCGTCTGCCCATGCCAGATGAGTCAGGTGCTTTGTTAGCCGCCACGCCAGAGGCGCCAAAGTCAGACGCGGGCAGAGCTGATATTTTAAGCGTAGCGGGTTTGGAAGTTACTTATAACGCCGGTGGTTTATTTGGCCAGCGCCAAGGCTTTAAAGCCTTAAAAGATATTAATTTCACTTTAAAACAAGGCATGTCATTAGGGTTGGTTGGAGAGTCTGGCTCTGGCAAATCCACCTGCGCACGAGCCGTGGTTGGGGTTGCGCCTATTACCCAAGGTGAAGTGATTTATCAGGGGCATAATTTGGTAGGGATGCCAGAAAAAGAACGCCGCCCTTTGCGAAGTGCAATCCAAATGATTTTTCAAGACCCCTATTCATCGGTTAACCCGCGTATGCGCATTGTGGATATTATTGCAGAGCCACTGCGCTTTTACGGTATCGCCACCAATAAACGTGACATTCAGGACCGGGTTGAGGCCCTATTGCATAGCGTTAAATTACCGCCTGAGGTGATGAGGCGTTATCCGCACCAATTCTCCGGTGGCCAGCGCCAGCGGATTGCCATTGCCCGTACCTTAGCGAGCAAGCCTGAGTTGATTATTTGTGATGAGCCCACCTCTGCACTGGATGTATCGGTGCAAGCGCAAGTGCTGAACCTGATTAAAGATTTGCAGGACGAATACGGCCTGTCACTGCTATTTATTAGCCATGATTTGCCGGTAGTGCGCCAAATGTGCGATGACATTTTAGTGTTAAAAGATGGCTGTATGGTGGAACACGCACCTGCAGAACAACTATTTACCAACCCCCAACACGACTACACGCAGCAACTACTAGCGCTGATGCCAACGTTAGGTAATTAGGCGTGTAATAACACGCCTAAAGAGATTTTTATCTCAAGCTTAGATGGCTTTGATGTCCACATAATTAAAGGAATGCCAAATGGAACACTACTTTTCAGCAAGCTACCAAGAAGCTCGTCAGGCTTTTTGTAACGCCGCACAAAAAGCGGGTGCTGAATTGGAAAGTATCCTACACCCACTAGCGGGCCCAGATGGAGAACCCATCGCCACTGATGTTGCCGTCATGGATAATACTGAGGCGAGTCAGGTGCTGCTAACCACCTCCGGTGTGCACGGTGTAGAAGGCTTTTTTGGCTCTGCGGTACAGCAGGCCGTTTTAAGTGGCGAGTTGGATTTACCAGATGATGTAAAAGTCGTGGCAGTCCATGCTATCAACCCATGGGGCTGGGCGCATGGACGGCGATTCACTGAAGATAATGTAGATCTAAACCGTAACTTTTGGGGAGAAGCTTGGAATCACCCTGAACACAATAACGCCTATCAGCGGGTAAAGCCTTGGGCGCAGCTGCAAGGCTTACACGCCAGTAATTTTGATCAGGCGCAGCAATATGGCGAGCAGTTAGCCCAAAGCATCGGGCTGGAGCAGATGAAGATAGATTTATCTGCCGGGCAGCAATGCGCGCGCGATGGGTTATTTTATGTCGGTCATGGGCATACTTGGTCAAGAACGGTATTTGAGCGTTTATGTTGGCAACATTTATCACAAGCCAGCAAAGTTTTTTACCTAGACTTGCATACTGGGCTTGGCCCTACCGGTTATGCTGACGTGCTACACCCCTACCCCCGAGAGAGTGAAGCCTACCGGCAACTGGTCGCTAACCTAGGGGATGTTGTTGAAGGAAAGACGCGTAACGAGGCAACAGGTCAGGCAATTTTAAATGGCACCGCCGCGGCGGTGCAGCAGGTGACTGAACAGATGGGCGCCAATGCGCTTTGGGCGACGGTAGAGTGCGGTACCCAACCCTTAGAGCAGGTATTGGACGCTTTACGGTGGGAGCAGGCGCTGCACTTTTGGGGGGATACACAACACCCTCGCTATGCTGAGATTAAGCAAAATTTACGCGATGGTTTTTATGTAGAGACCCCTAAGTGGAAACAGCAGGTTTGTCAGCAAACGCTGGGGTATTTGCAGGGTGCTTTGAGGTGGCTAAACGCTGACTAGGAATTTGTTGAGGCAATAATCAACTATGACTCTTATTGGCGGATGCAAAGGCGGCCACCGTACTTATCGGGATCAAGCGAGATGCGCCGTAACAGATTTTTTTCATTATGTTTGATCGGGCTGTTCAAGCAAGAAGCCCCAATCAACAGCCAAGTCAGCAAATAGATTCACCGGCGTTGCCTCATCCATACCCACCACCAATGGCTTGGCGTAAAAAGTTAAAAGCAAGTTATTATCTCTAGATTGATGTCAATCAGAGCGACTAGCGTAATGCTTAATCCAGCGAATCAAATTGTCAGCAGGCGGCGTCAACGGGAGATCATGCCGTCTTAGTATATAAATCGTTGGCGAAGGGAGTTTCTCCTTAATCGGGACAATACAAAGCTCATCTTTAAAGGCATTGCGTTCATAAAGCTCGCGCGGCATGGTGGTCAAAAAAGCACTGCTCGCTAAAATACCCGGTAGGGCAAGAAATGATTCACACACCAAACCAAGCGTTGGCTCAGGCAATCCATATTCTTTAAACGTATCAATAATCATCGCGCCAGGGCCCCTTGGCGCGCTGGAGAAAATCCAGCCACAGTCTTTTAGCTCGTCGATATGTTTGGCTTTAGACTGTGGATGCGACTTTTGTGCGACGATTACAATGTCACTGGTAAACAACGCCTCCGCCTCAATATCAGCGTCAATATCACGAATATGCGCCGCGGTCAGTGCAAAATCGAGTGTGCCATCCCGTAGCTGTGGAACAACCGCTGGGAACAGCCCTGCCCGTATATGAGTGGTGACATTGGGGTGTTCTCGCGTGAAACTATTGATGGCTTGAGGTAAAGCGGTGAGTGCAACGGTCGGGGATGTTGCAAAGGTCACCTCGCCCTCCCAATGGCCACGCAGTTGGGCTATCTCGTCTTGTGCGCGGCGGCATTGAGAAACAATAAGCCGTGCGTGTTTGATAAAAGCCTGACCAAAATGCGTCAATGTGACCCCACGACTGGAGCGAGCTAATAAGGGGGCATTTAACTCATCCTCAAGCTGCTTAATGGCACTGGTGAGTGAAGGCTGAGAGGTATGCAATGCCTTAGCGACTGCTCTTAAGCTACCCAACTCTTCAATTAATAGCAGTGCTTGGAGGGTACGGATCTTCATCGTTCAGCCACCTTGTGGTGATAAATTTAAGCGACATGCAAAATAAACTCGTTATACGGCGTTATGCCATACAATACTAATCACAATAAAACACAACGCGATAAAAAAGGAAGCTATTAGCGGTTATGCAAACAATAGAGACACACAAAAAACAGCCAGTAGCAATGCTTAGTGAGCTTGCCAGTTTGGCAGACTACTCGCTTATAGAGTCGCTCAATGCCGACCCTGATGCAGACGTAAGTGGTGCCAACCACTCGCCGCGTCAAGTCTATTCGGGCCATTATGTACCGGTGACTCCCACGCCGATTGAAAACCCTGAGTACGTCACGCACAGCAAACACTTTTTTGATGAACTGGGTTTTGCTGACAGCATGGCGCAATCGAATGATTTCATAAAACTGTTCACCGGCGACCTCTCAAACGTTCCAGAACCAATGAGCAAGGTAGGTTGGGCAACCGGCTACGCGCTGTCTATTTACGGCAGAGAGTTCACTCAGCAATGTCCCTTTAAAACCGGCAATGGATACGGCGACGGTCGAGCAATCTCAGTGCTTGAGGCCGTTATCAACAGACAACGTTGGGAAATGCAGCTCAAAGGCAGCGGACGCACGCCCTACTCTCGCGGTGCCGATGGTCGCGCCGTGTTGCGCTCAAGCGTGCGGGAGTTTTTAGCCCAAGAGCACATGCATGCGCTGGGCGTGCCCACCTCACGTTCGCTTTGTTTATACGCATCGACAACTGAAACCGTCAAACGCCCATGGTACTCGGAAGGGTCACGCCAGCAGGACCCAGACGTGCTTGTTACAGAAGCCGTTGCCATCTCAACGCGCGTTGCCCCGTCGTTTATACGCGTAGGTCAGCTCGAACTCTTTGGACGGCGAGCACGAAGTGAGGCACACCCACAGGCCATGCAAGAGCTGGAGCAAATTGTTCTGCACTTGATTGAGCGTGAGTACGCGGGCGTTATTGATAAGCCACTACCCCTTGCTGAAAAAATCGTGCTGTTGGCGCGTGAGTTTAGCCGCCGCCTGACTTCCCTTGTTGCTAACTGGATACGAGTCGGTTTTTGTCAGGGCAATTTCAATAGTGATAACTGCGCCGCGGGTGGCTTCACGCTCGACTACGGCCCTTTTGGGTTTTGCGAGATGTTTGACCCCTATTTTCAGCCATGGACAGGCGGTGGCGAGCACTACTGTTTTTTCAACCAGCCGGCGGCGGCGGAACGTAATTTTTCGAGTTTTTGCACAGCTTTGAAACCCTTACTGACCTTGCAGCCAAAAGCTTTGCAGCAGCTTGATGCCATTCAACATGGCTTTGCAGATGCGATGCAAATCAAAATGGATGAGATGTGGGCGGCTAAACTCGGGCTTGGCACATTTAACGAAGCGTTATTCCATGAACTGCTGACGCTGATGATGCAAACGTCGGTCGATTACACGATATTCTTCCGCGAGCTTTCAGCGATACCTGACGACATCGCGCCGCTGAAAAAGAGTTTTTATACTGACTCTACAGAACTGGATGAGCATTGGTCAGCGTGGCTTACGCAATGGAAAGTGCTGACCGGTGATGCTTCTCAGTCACCTGATGAGCTGTCCAAACAGATGAGGAACATCAATCCTAAATACAGTTTGCGTGAGTGGTTTGTTGTGCCAGCTTACAAGGCTGCGGCGAAGCGGGATTATGCGCTGGTTCGAGAGCTGCAGGATGTTATGACGCAGCCTTGTGCTGAGCAGTCGCAGGCTGTTGAGGAGAAATATAATAGGTTGAAGCCAGCTCAGTTTTTTGAGGCTGGCGGGACGTCACATTATAGTTGTTCATCGTAGATTTCGTGATGAAAGCGGTGGCTGCGGTGGCTATGGATATACCTTAGAAAAGTCCACTGAAATGATTAAACACCCACAATCTCTCTCATAATCTTGGTAACCACCTCTGCCCGCACACTAGACTTAAGATCAACATGCTTCGCAATCACAATCTGCAGAGACTTCGCTTTAGAATCTTTTAACGGAATCATCTTAACCATGCCGCCATTGTAAGCTTGATTGGTACGAGGTCGCTGATTGAGCAGGCTGAACCCTAGCCCTGAGGCCACCACACAGCGGATCATTTCAAAACTGCGGCTACGATAAGCAACCTCAGGCTGGCAACCTGTCTCTTTAAACAAAGATAAGAAATAATCACCACTATGAGGCAAATCCAGCAATACTAATGGCTCCTTACACAGTTGCTTTAGAGACAATGATTCAGACTGGGCTAATTCATGAGACTCAGGAAGCAGCACATAAGGTGGGCAATTGGCTAGCGGGTCATAATGGATGTGCTCATTGCTCCCTAAGCCATAGCTTAGCGCCAACTCTAATTGTCCATTGAGTAGGTTCTCTTCCAACTGCGCTAGGTCACTCTCGACCACTTCTATACGCAGCGCAGGGTATTCCTCTTTAGCCTGCTTCAGTAGCTGAGGAATAAACAACGGGCCTAGCGTTGAAAAGCACCCAATTCGAATTTCACCTGCCACGAGCTCATTTAACACTCGCGCGTAATCATCTAAAGAATCGGCTTGCTGCAACACCTGTCGGCTGTGTTTTAGCAGTAATTCTCCACTCGCGGTCAGCGTCACGCCTTTTGCTTTATGGCGAATAAACAATTGGGTTTGCCAGATTGATTCAAGCTGAGCAACCGCGGCTGACAAGGCAGGTTGGGTAATATGCAATAGTCTTGACGCATCCGCCACTTTGCCGCACTCGGCTATCGTGACGAAATAACGTAATTGTTTTAATGATGCAGTCATCAGAGCCGCCTTCTTTATTGCTGATCATGTTCACCTTAATAAAAATCTATCTTAAAAGCAGTTTTAATCAATTTTATTTACACATAACTGTTCGTTAAAGCTTCTGTTGAGCTCTTAGCGGTTTGCAACTGGCATGAAGGTGTCATGGTAGCTATAGCTGTTGCGAATAGGCTCCGAAATAACCCAATCGGCACTCGCTCCGGCCTGCACCGTCAGCGTATCGCCTAATTGCAGATCGACGCTCCCATCGTTCGTTAAGTCTCATAGCTTAATCCTGTTTTACGGCACGATAATAAGGGAATACTTCGGGCGCTAAGGCTGGGCGACCCAGAATTTTATCAGCAGCTTTCTCGGCAATCATGAAGACACAAGCGTTGATATTGGCACTAGGCAACGCCGGAATCACTGAGGCATCCACCACGCGCAGCCCGTCAATGCCACGGAATTTCAGATCCAGATCGACAACAGCTCGCATGTCGCCGTCGGTTTTAACCTGCGCACCGGGTAAGTCTTCGCGTTGATGAAAATCCTTGAACGCAGGCTGCGCAAGCAATTCCCGCCCCAACTTCAAGCCTTCACGCATCACATACCAGTCATTGTCGGTCGCCAGATAATTGGGGTCAATTAACGGTGCGTCATTGGGGGCAGCCGAAGCCAACCGCACTGTACCCCGGCTTTCAGGGCGCATTGGCCCAGCGCCCAACCGATAGCCGTTTTTCGCAGGATCAGGAATCCAGTTCGGGCCAAACAAAATTGGGAAGAAATGAAATTGAATATCAGGGTGGGTTGTTTCCGGTGTCGAGCGCAAGAATGCACCGACATGGCACTGGTTCACTGCTGCAACACCCCCTTTCCAGCCAAACCACTGTATCCCGGCCCAAAGCATCAGATGGGGTTTGAGGTATTTATTCAGGGACACCGGTTTGTCGGTTTCTACCTGAACATGTGCCTCCAGATGATCTTGCAGGTTCTCGCCCACATTGGGCGCATTTAACACGACGGGAATGCCGTGCTCCTTCAGCTGCGCCTCCGGGCCAATACCCGACAACATCAGCAATTGCGGCGTGCCAAAGGTTCCGGCTGACAGAATAACTTCGCGGTTTGCACGCACCTGTTGTGTATTTCGCCCCTTGGCATATTCGACACCCACAGCGCAGCCACTTTCAACCAAAACCCGTAATACCTTAACGCCGGTCTTGATCTGAAGATTGTCGCGCTTGGCTTGCGAATGGATATAAGCCCGCGCAGAGGTACTGCGATAACCGTCTTCGACAGACATCTCGAAGCGGCTAACACCTTCCTGACTAAATCCGTTCACATCGTCGGTTAGTGCATGACCGGCCTGTTGACCGGCATCCAGAAACGCTTGGTTCAGAGGATTCAGCTCATTCTGCGTCTTAACACCGACCATGCCGGAATCACTGCGGTAGTCATTTGCTGCACCATCGCGACGTTCAAATTTCTTAAAATACGGCAGGCAGTCGGCAAACGACCAACCCTTGCATCCTTCCACATCGGCCCAATCATCATAATCGCGTGGGTTGCCGCGTAAAAAGGTCATGCCGTTAATGGCGGAAGAGCCACCTAATGCCTTGCCGCGTGGCTGGTCAATCTCGCGATGGTTAAGGTGTTTTTGTGGTGTCGTTTTGTACCAGTAATTATACTTGCTGGTCGGTTTAAAGGCTGAGCGCAGCCCGGCAGGCATCTGAATAATCCAACTACGATCATCGCCACCATGCTCCAGCAGCAATACGGAGAACTGGCCATCCTCACTCAAGCGATGAGCCAGCACACAGCCAGCAGTACCAGCACCGACAATCACATAATCGTAACTTTGTATCACAGATAATCTTCCTCAAACGGGCAGTCTGTCAGTG
>ENA-ORXT01001745-ORXT01001745.1-marine-metagenome-genome-assembly--contig:-NODE-1745-length-27995-cov-15.585751_pt1 | contig 27995 bp, 21 predicted proteins | sample MGYA00237868_ERZ511482 | MGnify/ENA metagenome assembly ERZ511482
GGCGTGCCACAGGCCAATTCCCACAATACATGGGCTTTGGCCCGTCAAGGAGGCTACTTGTGGCCAATTGCCAATTGCGAGCAGAGTTATGCTACACGGGGGCTCGTGTTTTTCTATCCGATGCGTTCGGGGGTACTGCCCAGTCACGTGGTGTTCTGTTTAAAGTAGCACCCTCGGGTATGAGCTCGAATAAGCTTTTACTTTTCAGTGGCTGGACAACGACATGGTCGGCGCACAGTCTTTCTTCGTCAACAACGATTGTGGGGTCATCATCCGCGACTTTTGGACTGAACCAAAAGCGTTCGCATGGATTGCACCAATTGACCGCTTCACCGCACGGCCAGACAGACTGTGCCCACCATCCGTAGTCGTGCTCGAAGTGTTGCCACACCCAACCTCGACTGCCGTGCGCTGAAAACGTGCTATGACATTCCGTCACGGCGCCATCTGACAGGCAGCGGTCCGCTCACCGGCCGTCTATGGGCCGCCGCACGCCATCGTATTCATCTCGCTTATCCCCCCCCCTCTCGCAACCGCACACGAGCCGCCTCCCGACACTCTCGCAGACGATCTTCATTGCGCAAGCGAGGACCTACATGGCTCGCTCTCTATCGCCTGTGGTTGTGTCGTGCGCGGCCGCTGCATGCTGACTTCGGGATCGAAGTGTGGTCCATGTCGGCCCCACGGTGCCGCAGGAGCTCTGTCGGCGCCTTATGGCGCTTTTGTGTGACGGAGGCCCCTGTCTTGCTGCGAGTGTCTGCCCTAGCCGTGCAATGTGGAGTCCCGCGGGGCCATGCAGAGCCGGTGGTGCCTTCCTGCCGGGACTGATCTCGCTCCCACTCAGTGTGTCGGATAGGTACATTAACGACTGCGCATTGTCGTTCGACCGGTTGCCTGACCGTCGGCCTCCTCATCGCTCCTTTCTCGTCCCCGGCCTGATTGTCTGAAACCCCCCCCTTCGAAAGTGTCCGTTCAAGTTTCTCCTCTGGTTGTCACCCTCCTGTCCCCGTCGGCCCGCACCGCCATGTACCCGATGTACGCCTTTGCCCGGGCAGGCACCCTCGCGTACGTTAACGGCAACGCTTATGAAGGTCTGGCGCCCAACAGGGCAAAGCCGACGCGGCTTATGGCTGGGCTGCCGTACGCCGCCGTGTTCGCGTCTCAGCAAGCCGCAATCGACCACCGCGCCACGACACCGGTCGCCTAACGTCAAGACGTTTTTCCCGCGCAGCCTGCCTTCAACGCGTTTGCCTCTTGGCAAGGCGGCAGCCGGGACGCATCTGGGTCTTGGCGTGCCCCCCACCAGCATGGCGGCGCGCTTGAGGGCGCCGACATCGGCCACCGCGCAGTGGGGACGGCCTCTACTTCCCCGCGAGGTATCGGCGGCGGCGCTGCCTCCCCATCCACTCCTGCAGCCGCGCGATTCTCGACGACGCCCGCCGCCCATGGCAGCTTGACGCCGGCGTCGTCTGGCGGTTCCGGCGTTGCTGCGGCCGCGGCCGCCTTGAGCTCGGTCCTTCCGGGGCAGGTGTTGCCCCTACGTCGGGGCGAGTACATCGGCGCGAGTGCCCAACAGCGGCTTAGGCCCTCGTGAAGGCGCCATTGCGTCGCGAACCGGCTGGCAAACGCACGTCCCTCGTGGCCCCGCCGGCGATGCCGACGAGGGGGGCTGGTACCTAAAGGGTAACAAACAATTCACGCCGTGCGCTGGGACTGGCACCACTCTGCCTCGGCCTTTCGCGGGAGCCCGCTCGACGCTACCCAGCAACAAGAAGCGCGGCGGCTCGGAACGTAGCAGCTGTACACCGCCAAGTCCGCTCTCGACGCGGCGCGGCGGGCCGCCAGACATCGGCGGAGCGGGTGGCCGAACGAGCTTTGCGGTCATTCATGACGTGGGAGTGACAAGTGCGGGCGACGGCACAGGCGCGACTCTCGTGGTCTTCATCCTGGGACGTGGTCGGTCCTCTGCCGGGAGCCCTTCGCCGCCGCCTGATGGTGTTGCGCCGTTTCCACCCACGCCTGTCAGTACGGCGGCGGGCCCTGGCGCCACTTCGCCTGCGGGTACCCGCAGAGCGCGTGCCCTGGCCAATGGGGGAACGGGCTCTTCCACAACACCGGCGACAGCCGCCCATGTCGCCGAAATTATGCGATCCACCCCTTGCGGGTTTGCCGGCGCACGTCGTGAGATAACGAAGCAGCGGAAGGAGTTGGCAATCCTCAACAGCCAACTGTGTCCTTGGACGAAGAAGGTGGATGACATGGCGGTCCTGGCCGACTGTTTTACGGCATCTCTGATCTTCCAGTGACGCACACTTGACAACATGGCAGCCGATATGAGCAAGGTGGTTACCAACATGGCGGCTAACTCCCACGCTCCGACCTCGCCTGTAGCGAACGCGACGGCGCACGCAGCTGCAGTGGCAGCAGCGAGTGGCGTGCCTCCTGACGTGCCCGGAGCGATGGACGCACGGGATGCCCAGTGAGTCCTGGACCTTAAGGTATGTGATACCTCATCCGTGGGCTCTGTGCCTCTATCTATCGGCCACAACATCTCACGGCACAGTTTATTGCGCTCAGTGTATTTGAGCGTCAGCGGGGTCGGCCTGTGCACAGCTGTGTGAACGGTGTTTTGTGGCGCGGCATCGTCTTGCTTGCTTGGAAACTAACGGCGGCTCTTCTTTATGGCTCCATGTACACTGTGTCTACGCTTTTACCGTGCTGGCCCGACAACAGCCTAACGTATTCGACTACCTCCTGGGGAAGTTGGAGGCTCCCCGCGGCGCAGCCGACGTCTGGGTCGACGTTTTGGATGTCGATGTCTTCATACAAAAACAGGACGGCGGAGCGCTTCGACATCGACGTCGACGAAGCAGAAGAATTGTGGGCGCGGCGCTGGCGCCTGCCCCAACGCCGACAGCGTCAGGCCGCAGAGGCGGTTGCGCCGGCTGGCGTCGTACCGGCAGCGAGTGTCGGAACGTTGGCGTGCGGCCTGCTTCGCAACACGACGGTGGGGTATTACTTGCACCGCGCTGTTTTCCACTTTTACCAGAGCATCGGCAACCAAGCGGCTTCCGCTTTCGCCACGTTTGTCAACAACGAGGCGCGGATCGGCACTCTTCGGCGCACCCGTGGCACGCAGACAAATAGCGATGTCGTCTATTCGCCGCACGAGACGGCGGCGTTGCTAGCGGACCATGCGTTTATGACCGAGTTGGTCTACCGTCGCGGCTTTGTCCGCGCCGTCCGCACCGTGTACTCGGTGCTTAGCATCGTCGATCGCTTCTCGGAGGTCAGCGGGGTGTCCGACAATAAGGACGTCATCGCTTGTCTTTCGGCGCACGTTGCGCTCGTGAAAATGAAGATCAGGTCGCACCTCAAGCGGCAGGCGGCGAGCCAGACCGACGGAAGGGACGTGGCGGACCTGTCTCCGGGCCTCAACGCGGGGCACCGCGCCGAGTGGGTGAAGGAGCTGACCGTTGTGCGAAACCTGTTCGTGGCGCAAGGCGCTCGCACAAGCAACGGTCTGCGACTGGTCGACGGCACGGCACCGCATCGCGACGACCCGTCTCATCGCGAGCGGGTGCCGGCTGGCTTTGCCCAGCCGCTGCCCGCGGCCCCCGCCGATGTGAATCCGCCGTCGACGATCACCGCACTTGGCACCGCGGACGGCGAGGAGGATGGAGACGCGCCGGGGCCCCTCGAGCGTGCTGCGGTCGCCGCAGCCCGTGCTGTGATTGCCCACGGGATGAAGGGTGTGTACATATACGAGGAGCTCGATTGAGGCAACAACAGGTAACCTCGTATCTGGATGTCAGGCTGGAGTATCCGAGGATAACTGCGGGTACATTTGTGACGCATTGCTTCGGTGCATGTCACACTGGTGCGTGTCCGACGCTGGGAGTCGCCGGATGCTTCGGCTGATTTGGCGAACGGGAGTGGCGTCATGTCCCCGATACGCGCGAGCGGGTACGGGGACGTGATGCATTTGTTTTCTTGATTGCACTGTGTTACGGTGCCCATTACGGGCCTCGCTCGCCGACGTCGCGCCCGGCGAGTGGTTCGGAAGCGTTGTTGTTTTTCCTTTGCTTGTTCCTCGCGAGGTGCCGCAGTGGCAACTCCTCGGCCTTTCTCGCGTCCATCATGTCCCCGACGAGTCGCTCTACCAAGTTCATACGGTGGATGTCCGAATATCACGCACAGCACGGCAGGCAGCCCACCCAGAAACAAACAGTGAAGCGCATTGTACGGCACCCGCATGGCCGGTATAGCACTGCCTGTGGCTAAGCGCCTGGTCGACGCATAAATGCGTAGGTGCAAAACGCCATTTGTCACCAGCTGCAACCGTCCTTACCCGTCCCAAGACTAGCACATCTAAGCCCGCTGGGCCTTCCTAACTGTGATAGTCCCGTGACCAAAGCCATGCACCTGAACATGTTTGGCACGGGCGGGCCCCCGGTTCAGTACGTTGTTCACTGAAGGACACTGAACGAGGTGTTCCCCTTTTCAACGTGTCGACATTTCTGACGGTGAGAGCACGCTGCCCTTCGATCGGCGGCATGGTCAAGAAAACTGCAGACGAGCGTGCGCCAGCCGGCCAACAAAGGTGGTCTCTTGGTCCGTCTTTCCGAGCGAGCGGACGCCCTGGCGCACAGACCCTTCTCAGAGGGTAACATCGTCGGCCCGGCAGGAAATCACATGGAGCATGCATCGGGCTGCATCGACCATCGAAACCGGCATTTGATGGGTGTTTCTGGGCCCATCCGAGTCTCCATCGAAGTGCATCGCCCGATGGACACACAGCTGTTGACAGGAACCGAACAAGACGTCCGTTTCTTCCTAACTGTCTGCGCCGCGAGTCTTGACCGCCGTTACAGCTTGCATTAAGAACGGGCACTTTCGCGAATGATTGGTCCAGCTATGGTGCTTTGCCGAGAAATGGAGCATGCACGTTTGCGCAAACAAACATGCACACCCGACCACTGCGAGCATTGACCCGTGCTGCAGGGAGACCCATTATATCACCCGGTGATGTGTGACATGTCAAGCATCCCGACCAGGTTCGCCGGGCCCTTGGGCCGACAAAGGCTGACAGCAGCTGGAAAACCGCACTCTGAGTGACCCGGTGGCAAGTACCTGCTGACACCCGCGGTGGTCTTTGTGAAACGATGCCAGAACATGCACGCTGACAGCCTAATCAGGACAAGACTTCTTAAGCCACCGGCCACAGCGGTGCCGTCAGGAGCGTCCCCCCTAACCGGCCCCTCATGTTTGCTCGCAGAGGCTGAATCGGCCTCCGAACATGCATGTCGTTTGAGGAGTTCTTGCAATTCTTTTCTGTCCGTTCGGTCCGTTCATTGGCCCTCCGAACACGTGAGCCCCGTGCCCAGTAGATCGCCTATGTTCATTGACATCGAGACGTGTCACTGACATTCTTTTGACCAATCATCATCGATGAAGGGTACAGCAGTGACTGGATCCAGCCCACCTGCGTTTCTTCTGGGGCACCAGATGGCACAGGTGCGCAGTCTCTGTCTTGTGGACTGTAGAGACCCGGCTCAAATACTGTGAAACTAGGCCGCCTGACGCAGCCAATGGGCACGTGGTCACATTCATTGAACCGGCAATCTGACAGGGTTTGGGCAGTGTTCTTGACATTGAATCATGAGAAGTCATTGGCTGCATGAAGAGCCTTCAGTCCCCTGTCTTACCATGTGCCAGTGGGTGGCTGTGGCTTTCGCCGGTCATGCCAGGAGCAATTGCACTTGGGACGCTATCGGTCCCCTGAAGCCAGGTGAGAGACGATCTGATGGACATCCTGACATCGGTCCACATCGGCAAACGTTTGCACTCGCAAACGTGCATGCTCCATTTCTCAGCAAAGCACCATACATCAGAACCTTGGCTTGGACGCATTGGCGGGCAGAGAGAACGATAAATACCTCAAGAAAATGTTGCGACCATCGTATTTTATAGATGCATGCCAAGCCTCCAACAGAAACTACTTTCTACGTTGGGAATGATGCATCATCTGGAACAGACGTTGTCGAGCGCCGTTATGGCCAGGTTCCGCGCATTTAAAACCACCAGCGCCCTTTTCCTCGAGACGTCGTCCTCCAGCGGTCGTGCGGCCTGACGATCGGAACACCAACCACCAGTGACGCTGCAGCCCCACCACACGGATCCCACGATTCTTGCTGCCGACAACCGACGTCCGAGATGGTGTCTGAGCTGGAGACCGCAGTCCGTGCCGACCTGGCGGCGTTGATCAAGGAGAAGAACTGCCACGGCATCATGGTTCGCGTGGCGTGGCACGACGCGGGTACGTTCAGGCCTGTACTTCTGTCGCGGTCCTTTTGTGACGACAGTACCGCTTATTGTGCGACCGCTTTAGTTTGGTCTACAGCGGGGCGCTCCACGCGCCACACCCGATGGATTCCTAGTGCGTGCTGTTCGTGTGATTTTCTATCCCCCTTCTTGTCTCGCCCAAGGCGTCGTCTGGCATATTACTCGTCCGTACCGTTGATCCTAACGCTTTGGTGTTCTAGCTCTGCCCTGGATCATTGCCCGGCCGTTGCTCTGGTGCTGGTCGTTGGACGAGTGCAGGCACGTACAACACGCATGACGGCACTGGTGGCGCCAACGGCTCGCAGCGCTTCGCCCCCGAGTGCACCCACGCTGCCAACGCAGGTCTAAACATTGCCCGCGACATGTTGCAGGCGATCAAGGACAAGCACCCCGACATCAGCTACGCGGATCTGTACCAATTGGCGTCGATTGTGGCGATTGAGGATGCCGGTGGCCCAGCCATCCCCTTCCGCATGGGCCGCAAGGATGCGGAGGCCCCCCAGTGCACGCCTGACGGCCGCCTGCCCGACGCGGACAAGCGTATGCCCCACCTGCGCGATATCTTTTACCGCATGGGGTTCAACGACGAGGAGATTGTGACGCTGTCGGGCGCCCACACGCTTGGCACCGCCCACAAGGACCGAAGCGGCTTTGACGGTCCGTGGACGTCCAACCCCAACGTGTTCGACAACTCGTACTACAAGGAGATCCTGAAGGAGGAGCCTGGGTCGGGTCTGTTGCACCTGCCGTCGGACAAGGCTCTGCTGGACGAGCCCCGTTGCAAGGCCCTGGTGGAGACCTACGCGGCCGACCAGGCCACTTTCTTTCAGAGCTACGCCAAGGCTCACCAGAAGCTGAGCGAGCTCGGCGCGAATTGGGCATGAACCGAGGCTGGCTCGAGCCGCGCACGTGCGGCTCTGTAGCCATCAGCCGGTATGCTGTCATGGTCCCTGTGTTCGTGAGTTAGCCCTGCGTTTGCTGTCGAACGTAACAACATGAGGATGTGCTCGTGTATTGTGTGATTGTTTGATGTTCGCACTTGCCGCCTGTTGTGTTGACCTTTTATGCCCGCCCGTGGTGACGCGGCGCGCGCGCACTCGTCGAGCTTGATGTCGTCGGACCACGCTCTGCATGATGTGCGATCAGTCTCAGACCTGCAGTGTTGAGCATTTCGCGCGGTACACAGTTCACTCGGCGTGCTGCAGTCTCTACTTCCGCGCCGGTTTGCCCTCCACAGCCTAAGCAAACCACCGGCGTTACCGTGTCCATGACCACCACTGGCCACGCAGAATGGGCACACAAAAAGAGCTCGCGCAAGAGCACTGGACCAGAAATAACCTTTCACGCACCGCCTGCACGATTTGGCCAGTCGACCCCTCCCCAACATAGACGCCCGCGTGCGCTGCCAACCAGCAATACGGACGGGCCCTCTCCAGCGCACCCTCACAGAAGCGGCAGGAAACACATATGCACACAAACACAAAAGTACTCAAACACAATTGCATGGCAACACGCGCGGAGCCCGCCAACCATACGGGACCTTGCTCGCAGCTAGTGTGACAGCCGGGTCACCCTCCGGCCGCCGCCGTGACGGTTGCGACAGCCAGCACAACAGGTCGCCGTCAGCTTGCATGGCCACCCCCACCCGTCAGTCTTCCTCGTCGCTCACCGGCTTGGCTGCCATCATCTTCTTGAACTTCGTGAAGCTCTTACCCCCCAACGAGGAGATGTCGCCCTTCTTCTTCTTGGCCTTGGTGCTGTATGAGATGAAATCATCGGTCGCAATAGATGGCACCGACTTCAGCTGGCTCTCGGCTTCCGCGCTGTCGGCGCCGGCCTCCATGTCGCCGTCGCTCAGGTCCAGTCCGTCGTCGTCACCCTCGTCGTCCGAGCCCCCCTTCGCCCGCCCAAAGCGGGACTTGGAGCGCGGCGGCAGTTTGCGTTGAGGGCCCGCGCCACCGCCACCGGTGCCGCCAGCGCCCCATGGCTCGCCCTCCGCATCCACCTCGCCGGGGGAGAGGGGCGACGAGCAGCCGTCCATTTTGGAGCTGAAGCCCAACTTCTTGGACGTAAACGAGTTGCGACCTTTGAAGGAGGCGCTTTTCCCATCTGCCATGACAAAGACGTCAGGGTGCTGTGGAAGCGAGGGGCGAAACGGCACCGGCACGTCGCAGGCGTCCGTTGCAGCCGCCCTTCAAAATGTCACGGGCGACAAGACGCTAGCGCGCCCGTGGAAGTCGTGAGGCTAGGGCCGACAGCGATACACCCCCTGCGGCAACTCCGCAACGGCAATGAGCACGGTCGGCGACAGAGCAGACGACGAACACACGACGGCGCACGGCGCCGCCCCAACTCGCTCGGCCGGCCGACGCAGCTGTAACGCGGCCGAGTCCCACCGCGAAGACCGCCACCACCCCCACAAAGCAGCTCGCAAATCCCCCCGCAACACAACGCGATGCGCTGCGGTTGCCGGCACAAGAGAACAGGCACGCGCCGCCGCACAAGCACACTGGGCTTTGCAATTGACGGGCGCCGGGACAACAGACCGGCAGCGGCGGCGACGGCGTCCGAAAGCGCAACTCGCCCTCTGCAGCGGTCGGCGGGGAAGCACAAGAAAACGCAACGCGGCCGACGGATCCAACCCCGCGCCGCGCGACGCCGCCTGCAGGCGGTCCTCAGTCGCCCTCACCCCGTGGCGAGACACGCGCAGAGCGAAAACCACCGTCACGTGTCACTGCTCAGGGGGGGGGCGGGCAGAAATGGAATGAGCCCCAATGCGCAGCCCGCCGCGACGTCGGCGATGCGTCCATGAGCAGCATGGTTCGTCGCACCAAAAGCAGGGGAGTCACCAGCGGAGCCCTCTCCCGCGTGGGGGGGAGCTCCTAGCGGTAGAGCCACACAAGTTAAGTGCCTCAGGCAGGCGCCATCGTGCCGCACCACAGCGTGGGCAGGCCAAGCGGTCCGTCGACCAGGATGGGGATGGAAGCATGGCGTGGGACGAAGGTGGTGCAACCGTCCCGAAAGCGCAGCGCGCTTCGTGCTCGTTCCGCGTGGAGATCGTAAAGCGGCATGTCGACAGGTGGTACAAATATTTGGGCGATCCCAGTGGACCCGCCTCTCTTCCGTGCAAGGCGATCGCCCATCGTCACCTCGTCACTCGTCGTGATCCCGAGGACAGAACCAAGACCCAAAGGGGGACTACTTACAACATAGAGATCATTTACAGCCGTGTCATCCATATGAGCGAACGGTGTGCAGGACATCATATTGCAGTCTTCCCGATTCTGGCCGATCCGGACCAGAACAACTTACAGTCCATATAACTTCTGATTGGTCGAGAGGTCGTATCCGGCCGGATGGATGGCTGTCGTGCATCTGTTCTGCACAGTTGTTCATGTCGGGATCGGCCAAAATTGGGGAGACTGCAATACAGTGCGTTCTCGTTATAAGAGAATCGTTTACAAAAGAATATGGGTCGCGAGTCTTCAATTCCAGTCCGTGTGGGCCACTTTTTCTTCATATTGAGCCGAATCAGCTGTCTCATATATTTAACGAGAACGCACTGTACAAAGGACATCCAGAGGCGGTCAAACAACGCAGCGGGACCAGTTTAAGGCGACGTCAGAATGGAGAGTTGGCGGCCTACGCGACCGGCCGGCCAAGCAGCTCGTCCAATACACTCGGGTCCGCAAGGGTGCTCACGTCGCCCAAGTCCCCCTCCCCCCCCCCCGTCGCAATCAGCCGCAGCAGTCGGCGGAGGATCTTGCCGCTGCGGGTTTTCGGCAGCCCCCGGCCGCCGACCCAGTGCAGCGTCTCGACCCGCGCAATCGGCCCGATGCGGGCGCGGAGTTCAGCGGTGATGGCCGCCCGCAACCCATCGTTACCCTCCACGCCGGGCATCAATACGACAAACGCGTAGAGGGCCTCCCCAGTGACCTCGTGGGGAATCCCCACGACCGCCGCCTCGGCGACGCTCGGGACACCCACAATCGCGGATTCCACCTCGGCGGTGCCCATGCGGTGGCCCGACACGTTGAGCACGTCGTCAATGCGGCCAGTCAGCCACAGGTGGCCGTCCGCGTCCCGTCGCGCGCCGTCGCCCGTCATGTAGTAGCCCGGGAAGCGTGAGAAGTAGGTCGACTCCATCCGCCCATGGTCACCCATGAGTGTGCGCAGGGCCGACGGCCAGGGTCGGGCAATAACCAGGTTGCCCTCGCCTTCCCCCTCAACGACATTGCCATTGTCGTCGAGCAGCGCCGGCACGATGCCGAGGTGCGGCAGCTGCGCGCAGCCGGGCTTGAGGGACAACCCGGCCACGGGGAGCGGCACAATGACATGCGCGCCCGTCTCGGTCTGCCAGTACGAATCGACAACGGTGGCCGAGGCGTCACCGACCACCGAGTAGTACCAGTCCCACGCTTCGGGATTGATCGGCTCCCCGACTGTGCCGAGCACCTTGAGCGACGACGTGTCGTGGGCGGTCACATACGCATCACCCGCCCGCTTCAGCGACCGCAGCGCCGTTGGTGCCGTGTACAGAATATTGACTCGGTACCTGGCCACAATAGCCCACAGCCGGCCGGCGTCTGGGTAAGTGGGGATGCCCTCAAAGATCACCTGAGTGGCGCCGTTGAGCAGCGGGCCATACGTGACGTAGGTGTGCCCCTGGAAGATAACAAAAACGCGTACGGGATGGCGGGGAGACAGGGAGGCAAGGCAAACGACAGCCGAGGAGCAGGCAAACACGAGCACGAGCACCACACGTCAGTGACCACAAACACTGCCAGCCGCCGGCCGCACCACAAAGGGCAAGGAGTTCCAGTCACCCCAAAAGCGCCCCGAATGCAATTGGCCACGGCGGCCGAGCCCCGCAACCTTCCAGTCGACAGAAGGAACCCCCACCCCCCCCGCCCAACGAGCTGCACCAAGGCAGCACCACCACCTGCCATGCCGTACCGTGATCCACCCACAGTCTGCCGTGCAGAAGTAGACGTCGCCCGGCATGTAGTTGAAGGAAAACTTGAAGGTCGTTGCCGCGCCGACCATGTACCCCCCCACGGTGTGGACGACGCCCTTGGGCGCCCCCGTGCTGCCGCTTGTAAAGAGGCAAAAGAGCGGATCCTCCGCGTCGACCCATACGACCGGAGCGGTGTCGGCCGCACCCGCGAGCGCATCATCCCACCACACGTCTCGACCGGTGACCATGGGCACGTCGGCTTCCCCTCCGCCCCCCCCCCGCACGACCAGCTGCGTCGTCACCGTGTGGCCATACTCAGCCGCCGCGAGCGCAATGGCCTCGTCCGCCGCTGCTTTGAGGGGCACCCACTTGGCGCCCCGCCCGACGCCGTCGGTCGTGACAATGACGGCCGCGCCGGCCGCGGCGAGGCGCGCCGCGAGCGCCGCAGGAGAAAAGCCCCCAAACACCACCGAGTGCACGGCCCCAATGCGGGCGGCGGCGAGCATAACCGTCGGCAGCTGGACGCCCATCGGCATGTACGTGACAACGCCGTCGCCGGCGCGGATGCCTGCGGCGGTCAGCGCATTGGCGGTGCGGCACACGTCGGCCAGTAGCTCCGCGTACGTGACCGACCGCCGCCGCCCGTCATCATCGTCGCCATTCGGCTCGAAAAAAAATGCAACATTGTCGCCCCGCCCCGCCGCCACGTGCACGTCGAGGGCGTTGTAGCAAATGTTGGTGCGCCCGCCCTTCCACCAGTGCGCGTACACGGGACCGGCGGTTGGGTCAAAGTTCCACGACACGGCCGGCGCGTCGGCGGGCCACGGCTTTTCCCAATAAAACTCCCGCGCAATGGTCGACCAAAAGGCGTCTGGGTCCGCCACTGACTGGTTGTACAGGGTTTCGTACTCGGCCAAGGAGCCGAGGTGGTGCTCGTTGGCCTCTAGGTAGGAAGCGGGGACGGGCACCTCGGTAGGGGGGGGACGGGGGGCCGCGCCGTCGCCGGCCGACGCTTGTGGCGGGGATGCCGACTGTGAAGAGGCCGCTGCACGACGGGGGGGCGAAACCGCCGGCAGCGATCGCGGCGACCTCCCTTTCCGACGCCTACCAGCGGCGGCGGGGAGGCGGCGGCAGGCGGCAGACGCGAGTGAACGGGCGGGAGGCCGGAGCGCCGCCGGAGACGCCGCAAAGGCCATGGCCCCGGGTGGGGTTTGGAGGAAACAACAAGTGGGGGGTGAATGGGGGATGAGAAACGACGGACAGAGAGGCAACAAGCGCACGCCCAAGAACCCCACACGGACCCAGAAGCCGCCTCGGTCGTGGTCTGATACAGCTCGGAACGGGCCACCAAAGCGACGCCAGTGGTGCAGCACCGCATGCAGGCGGACCCACCGACAGCGTGGCGTGGAGTTGTCCACGGGACAACCCGCACAGGCTCGCGGCGGGTCTCTGAACGTGTGGCGCCGCTGGCTCGACTGCCCGTGAAGCTCCGCGCTCCTCCAATCTCCTACCACTAAGAAGCACACCAAGATTTTTCGGCCAATGACATGCCCCGCGCGTCCCGGTCAAGGGATCACTGTCGAGGTGACGCTCAACCGGAGTGAAGCTCGAACCCCGCATGGTCAATGCGCTGGCTTTCTTGATGGCGTTTTCGCCAGAGGCAAGGACCGTTGAGAACATAGCCGTGTTGGTGCTGTTGTTAGAACCGCTCCTGTACCGCGGACGTGTATCGCCCCTCAGCGCGCAGCTCGCTTGACGCGAGCCGCCCAGCGGCGCGCCACGGTGCTGCGGGGCCAGCAACCGCAGCACCGACTCCCGCCGCCTCCACGGACGGCAGAGCGTCCCGCGGTGCCGCACCCGCTTAAAGCGCCGCACGCACCCGAGGTGCGGCGGTCCGTGTCCCCCCCCCCTCCCCGTCAGCGCGCTCCACAGCCGCGGCCACCCCCTCGACGGCCGCGGCCATGGCGCGCGCGTACGCTGCCGGCGATGCCCCCGCGTGCCGCACGTGCGCGCTCGCCCCAACCGGGACGGCGGTTACCCCCCCCCCCGCGTGCCGGTCGCCCCCCCCCTCACGAGCCGCCGCGTACACTGCTCGGCGGGCGGCCACGTGCGCTTCAACGCCCGCCGCGGGCGCCTGCGCGTCGGCGGTGCCAAACACGTACACCTCCCCACCCGCCCAGGCGGGCATCTCGACAAACGCCGCCGCGTAGGCGGTGCCCAAGGCGGGGCCGTGGCGGACAAAGAGGCCCGCCGTGTCCTTGGCGACGGTCACCCACGCGGTGGCGGTCCGCGCCGCCGCGGCGGCGGCGGCGGTGGCCGCCACGGCGGTCGGCGGGGCCGCACCGCCGCGGCCGTTGCGGCCGCCCAAACCGTCTGCGCCGCGGGCGGGCGGCGCGGCGAGCCCCCGTGCCACCCCCATCGCGCGCGCCACGGAGACGAGCGTCACCGCGGCGGGAGCCGAGTCGACGAGCACCCCCGTGCGGGCGGCGAGCGCCGGCGGCAGGGCGGCTGCGAGGGCGGCCACGACGCACAGGCCGCCGTTGGAAAACGCGTGGAGGAGCACCCCGACGCGGCCGCTGCCGCCGGCAGCGTCTGTTACGGCGGCGGTGGCGGTCGCCGTGACGCCCGCCGCAAAGGCCGCCAGCACCGCCGAGCCGGGCGGTGACAAGACCACCGCCGGCGGTGGAAGGGCCACGTGGGTGGCCGCAGGTGGGTGGGGCGCGGCTGCCCAAAGGCGGGCATAAGTGGACACTTGGCGGGGGAGGGCGCCTAGCCAGCCGAGGAGGATGACCACAAAGGGCGGGCCGGCGGCCGCGGGGTCGGCTCGGCTGCAATGGGGCGGTGGTGGATCGAGCGGCGGGGGGGAATGGTGCACATCAAGGGCAAGAGGTGCAGGGAGCGCCATGGAGGTGGACGATGGATGCGTCCTGAAAGGGACGGGCGGAGAGGGGGGGAGGGGGGAAGAGCACGGTGTCGCGCAGGCTGCCTGGGAGGCTCGGCAAACTAGCTGGCGCAGGCGTCGGAGCATCAGAGGCCCGGATCACCGCGGCACATCCGGCGGCGACCAATGACGTGGCGACTGGCTCTCAGCAGGAGACGCTGTGATGGCTTGGACAGGGACCGAGCGGGCCCTGTCCGCAAGAGCAAGCGGTAACACCATGCTACGGAGCCGAGCACACCGCAACAAAGTAATAACACGCAACACAATCGCTGAGGGATGGGGCGCTCACATACACACCACATACCGACTACACCACAAACACCCCAACGTGCGAAAGCAGCGCCAAGACGAGAAAAAAAGAAAGAAAGAGTGAAGACATACACACAGGCAGGCAGGTGCCGCATCGACCTAGGACAGAAGGAAGCTGCCTTGACCCTCCAGCATAGCGTACTGCATACGCTCCTTCAGGATCTCGTAGCTCGAGTACTGGGGCAGCTTGAGGTAGCTGGAACAGGTGCTGACCGTCGGCAGACACTCGTCCGCACTGCGCCCGCCGTCAGCCGTGCGCTTGACAACAGTCAGCCGAGGGTGCAGGCCGAGGAGGCCACCCACGGGCAGCGCCGGGGAACCCGTCGCAAACAGCAAGAAGCGGCGCTGGTCCTCCCCACCGAGCTCCGAGAGGAAGCGCAGCAGGTAGCCAACGGCTTCCGACTCGTGGGAAAACCCGTGGTCGCACCGCGTCGCGCGGACGAGGAACTCGCGGTCCCACGGCTCAAAGGACGGCCCGCACATGAGGAGCTCCATCTCGGTCGGCTCAAACAGCAGCAGACTTGCAACGTCGAGCACCTCGGAATAGCCGCCGAGAAACGACTGAACCTGGCGCTGCACGCCCGTCACGAGCACGTACCGCACCACGCTGCAGACATACTGCAATGCGTTGGCCGCAGTCACCTCGACAGTGACACCTGCATCAACCAGCTCCAGGTCGTCATTGCCGGGAACAGTGAAGGACAGACACAGGGACTGGATCGTGTCTCCGTCGCCCGAGCCGAGCATATCCACGACCTGCTGCATCGACTTGGCCAGCTGTGCATCGACGAGGGCGAGCGTCTTGAGGCCCAGCGGGTCCAACGCCTGCTGCAGCGGCAGCGCCAGAACGGCGTCCGGTGGGGCATCCCCCGCAGGAGGCACCTCGGGAGTCGCGTCGGGGGGCAGCTGGTCGCTCACTGCCGGCACATCCGCCGCCGGCGCGTCCGTCGCAGTATCGACACCGTCCACTGAGATACCGTCCGCGTCGGACAACGCGCTGCCCGCCGCGCCCGGTGCCGCGGCGGCCGGCGAGCCCGACAGAGCACGTTTGACATTCTTCGCTGCCGCCCGCTCACGTGCCGCTACCATCGCCGCGGCCTCGGTCCGCAGCAGCGCACAAAACACGGGGGACAGGCGGAGGTCCAACAAGCGCCCGTCCGATAGGGCCTTGCCGACGAGGCGGCCGCCAAAGCGGAACAGCTCCAAGCAGCGGCGCTGCTCCAGCCCTGTCGTCGTCGGCGACATGGGCGACGGGAACAAACCTTGGCCGGTCGGTACCACAAACGGTGACGCCTCGTCGGCTACAGGGCAGGTGGCGTCCGGTGCCGTGTCCGACCCGTCGCCGCCCGCAGGCAAGACCGTGATCCCCGGATGCGCCGGCGAGCGGCCAGGGGCGCCCCGACGGCCGCCACCGCCGCCACCGACACCACCCGAGCGGCGCTTGCCCTTACCTTTGCCAGGCACGCGGCCGCCACTGGGAGGCGGCTTGGCATCCGAGCTGCCACCAGCCGGCTTGTTCAGCGCCACCTCGCTGTGCTCCGACCGCCACAGCTTGTACGAGGAACGCTGCAATTCCCGCGAGGCAAGCGTGTAAAACTCGAGCGTCGGCCCCAGGCCCGTACCGACCTCGTCAAAATACTCGACTTCCAGCACCGTCTTGTGCGATGAGTACAGCTGCATCACCTTGACGGCGCTCTCAAGCAGCCGCGTGCGACGGATGCGCACCTTCTGACGTTGGATGCGCCCGATACGGGCCTCAGAGATGGACCCGCGGAAGGAGTGGCCACCGCTCGAACCAGTGCCCGACGCGCTCTGTGAGTCGGCTCGCGTCTGCAGCCGGTGCAGCGCCCTCGTCACGCCAAGCGCCGTCGAGTAGAAGAGCTCCCGGCGGGACTCAAACGACAGCACAAACGGCGAGTCCCGAGCAAGGACGTGGCACCACGTGGGGATCGTCTCGCCGCACAGGGCCAGAGGGTCTGACAGCTGGCGCATTAGCTTGGCGTCCAGGCGCGCCGATGCATACGACTCGGGCGTCGAGGCAGGGGGCAGAAGTGGGACCACGCGCGTTTTGGACGACGCAGCCACTGCAGCCGCCACAGCACGGACCTCGCCAACTGCCGCGCCCGCGTCAACCAACGTGCCCATGAAGATCTCACAACCAGCGTCGTCGCTCACGGCACCAACCGGCGACGGTCCAGCCGCGGAAAGCAGCGTGCTAATGCCGGGCGCGGCCAGCGTTGTTGGCCCGTTCTGCTTCGCCCGCAAGTTGGCATCCACCCAATGGAGGTAGAGCAGCAGCTTCACAGCAGCGGCGGTCGACGCTGGGAGGCCAGCCGACACAGCCTGCTCTGGCACCTCAAAGTCGAGGTACAGCGGCTGACCCGCCACAACCGTCGTGTTTCGCGGAGGCGGCGTGGACCGCGCTTCGTTGCCTGCCGTCGGCTCAGCCACCGGCGGGTTGCCACTGCCAACCTCCGCGTCGGTTGCAGCGTCGCGACCCGACTGCGGGGCGGTGGTGGAGCCCTTGTCCTCCGCCGTATCTGTCGAAGCGTCTGCAGCTACAGCCGCCGCGCTGCCACCACCGCGTCCGAAACCGCTCGGACCGGCTGCCGGCTCCTCGCCCCGCTGCTTCTTCTGGCTGCGTGTCAACCGCGCGCCACGCCCCTCTGGCCGCTCCCCAAAATTGTCCCCGGACCCGCTACCCGACAGGCCAGCTGATGCGGCCGCCGCCCGCTTGGCCGGAGACGACATCCCGGCCGTCGCCGCCGCACTCGGCGCAGCGACTGCCGCAGAGTACTCCAGCGTGTGGATGTTATCCCACAGCCGCCGCCCGCTGTTACCCGTACCGCCACCGACGAGACTGTTGCTGCTGCGGAGAACGGCTTGTAGGATGCTGCTGTCGTGGGGAATGTCCACTCCATTGAGGTTGAATTGCAGGCGCAAAGGCGCGCCCGCTCCCGAGTCCATAGCCCGCCCGTCCACATCGCGAGAGGCAGCGGTCGGGTCAAACCCACTGCGACGGCCACGGGAGCCGCGACTAACGGCCGCTGCATAGGAGCGGGTGAAGCTCGAAGATCGGGGCGCCGCCGCGCCCGCATCGCCGTCACTCGCACCGTCGGCGCCTGCAGCCGACACTTCACCACTGCGACGCACGGCATCCAAATCGAGCTCGACAGGCGGCAGGGACGTGCCGAGGCCATCGGCGCTGCCAAACGCGGCACCGCCGCCATCGTCCATGTCATCCTCAATCTCGTCGTCCTCGTCGTCCTCGTCCATGGCGTCTTCGTCCAGGCCCAGCTCCCGCCGCAGCCGGCTATTGTCCTCGTCATCCTCCTCCATCTCAAACATGCCACGCTCCTCCCCGCCATCGTCCTCGTCCGGCCCGCCCGACTCGTCGGCGCCCTCATCGTCCACGTCGTCCTCACTCCCCTCTCCATCATCGATGGCATTGCCGAGCCCGTGGTCCTCGAGAACCTCCTCGTCGTCGTCAACCTCATCGTCGGGATCCTCCTCATCGTGATCCACGTCGCCAACGTCGTCACCGGCAAGTCCGGGCGCATCGTCTTGCGGCCCGCCGCCTGCTCCAGCAGGGCGCACGCGCCGCCACAAAAATTCTTGTACGGAACTCATGGTCGCCAGCGGCTCGATGAGCACCACGTGGTGCGAGTAATCCCGCAAGGATGTGGACGACGCCGCGCGGCGGAGGCGGAGCTTGAACGGCTGCGTCAGCTGGCGCAGGCTGTTGCCGACCGCGCTTGACGCCGAGATGGCTCCGCCAGAGCTACTGCCGCCGCCGCCCGTGCCGCTGTCGTGCACCAGCAGCGGTAGAGTGTCTTCCGCTGCCAGCACGCCCAGCGTACCCGACACAAGCGCCGTGAAGGAGCTGCCACCCGCGCGGCCGAGCGCCGACACCATCGCAACCGTTCGGCGAGCACGTCCAGTGGGCAAAGACTGGCATTCCAGAAAGTCGACTAGCGCCGGCACCAAGCCACTGCGCGACAGCTCAAATGTCGTGATTCCATCCGAGGACGACAGCAGCCCGGCCAGACGCACCATAGGCCCGACACCCTCGTCGTTCTCTTCAAGACCAGTCAGCTGCTCGCGCAAACCAGACAGCGCCGTCAGCACCGAAAACTCGAGCCCGTCCTCCTCCGCTGCTTGGATCAACGCGGTAGCAGCAGCGGCAGCCTTGCCCTTTTGGGACTTCGCAGCTTTACCGCGCCCAGCCTTGGGCGACGGAAAGTACGTGTCGAGCACGGACTGAGCCGTCTCGGACAGCGACGGGCCGCTGCTGCCAGGGATGGGGCCGTACGAGGAGGCCGCAATGGACGAACGATAGGAGAGGGGCATCCCGCGCATGGATGCGTCCCGATCCATGAGACGGCCGGAAATGCCGCTCGGCGGCGGCAACTTGGACGACCCGACGCCGGTCGTAGCGGTGGCCAGGCGGCGGAGCTCGTGGATCACCCCCTCTCGCACAAATGGGGTCTTCATGGCGGGTACCTTGGACAGCGACGACCGAGCCAGCGACAGGCCCGTGCTGACCTCGGACGGTAGGCTGCCGTCCCGCAGCAGCAGCGCGACGAATGGTCCCAGCTGGGCCGTTGGCGTCACCAACGCGCCGCCCGACGGCGCAGGACTCGGAGAAGACCCCGTTGCGTCTGGCACGCCGAGCGCGAGAGACCGCAGCAGCGACGGGGAAGCCAGCTGGACAAACTTGTCGAGCGTCGACAAGGTCAGTCGTCGCGCGTTGGAGGACGAGGAGGCAACAAAAAACTGCATGAGGCATTCAAAAAGCGCCGTGCCGAGCGGCACTAGCAACTCCTCATCGGCTTCCAGCGCAGCGCGGCGCTCCGCCATCACAGTTGACGCCGCCGACGGCGCCGCGGCGGCGCCCCCCGACGGATCTCCCGGGCCGTACATCATGGACGAGGGTAGGGAGCCGCTGCTGCGGCGACGACGCATCGCGCGGAGCGACGACACAAGCGCCCCGGCGCCATCACCAGGCAGGGAGCCAGATGCGGGGCCAGGACCACCAGGCCCAGCAGCCGCCGCCGCCCCTGCCGCTGCAGCCGACGTTGACGCAGATCCCGCCGCTCCCGCCGCCGAAGCCGACGAACGTCCCGACCCACCATCAGCGCCGCTGTTGCTGGCAACAGCAGCTGATCGTGTCGCCGCCCCACGCGAGCGTGCGGCGGCCAGCTCTACCGTGGCGCTCCGTGCCAAGACATCCCAGTCGACGGCATCAGACGAGCCTTCTGCCTGCCTCGGGCCACCCGACGCGGGGGATGACATGGACGCTGCCGCCACCGCCGCCGACGCTGCCGCTGCCGCTGCTGACGCTGCCGCCGCGGCGCGGCTCGCCGCCAAACTCGGCAGCGCGGTCGTAGTCGTCGACGCCGCCGACGGCTGCGGATCAGGCAGTAGGGCGTCGGCTAACGCCAGCGCCTCGAGTGCAAACGGGGACCCGGCGTCGTTGAGGATCGACGAGATCGTTGTCGGCAGGTGGACCATCCCCAGCAGCGCCGCCGACAAGGACGCGCTGCCGCGGGCGGTCGTCGCCAGCAGCCGCAGCGCGGCAGAGTAGGCGGCGGGGCCCAGACGTGGCGGCGGAACGGCAGTCACAAGCGCGGCAGTCCGCTGGAGGAGCTCTCGGTCCTCCCCTGCGAGCGTCTCGAGACGGGACGGCTCGCGCCGGAACGCGTCGGCCAAGCGTGCCAGCCCATGCATGGATGACTCGCGAATGCGTGAGTCCGGCGAGTCCAGGAGCGCCATCAGGTTTGGGCGCGCCGCCACGATCATGTCAAAAGCGTCCGAAGGCGGGGAGCGGCACAGGTTGGCGGCCGTCGCTGCCGCCGACCGCTGGACACCCGTGGAAAAAAAGTCGATGAAGGACAAGACGGCTGCAAAGCCGCCCGCCCGCACAATCGGCTGCGGGTGGTCTGCCGACAGCTTCTCCAGGGCGGCGAGCGACTGCTCCGCAAGGTCCATGTACTCAATGGCGATCAACGAGCCACACAGCGGCGCAGCGGCCCCCGCCGCTGCAATCGCCGACGCCGACGACGGGAGGGCGTCCATCATGTGAGTCAACGCGCGGGCGGCCAGGAGCATCACCTCGGGCGACGCGCCCTGCGCCATGAGCGACACCAGGGGCGAGGCAAACGCGTCGATGGAAAATGAGGCCATGGAATCCTCCGAGCCGACCGAGAGAAGCTCGCACAGCTGCGACAAGGCGCTCATCAGCGATGACTCGTCTTGCGGCTGTCGGATGGCCGACAGCACCTGCCGCAGGCGGGACGCTGCCGACCCAGCAGCGGGGAAGAGGTCGTCCAGCCCCGCACCAAGGCGCCGCAGCAGGCCTTGCAGCGTCGACGAGTTGGGGTCGAGCCCGTCGGGCAGGTTGGCAAACGCCCCGTGCGGTGGCACGCCGCTGCCATCGCCACCCGTCCCGCTGCCATCGTCAGGGGCGCCACTCCCCGAGCCCCCAGGAGCGCCCGCAGAGGCCCCGTTGAGATCGCTGTCCCCGGCGCCGCCGCCACTGCCGCCACCGTCCGTCCCCCGGTCTTGGTCACCCGAGGTGCTCATGGCGCCTCGGCCAGAGGAGCGCGAGGCCCCCCCCGACTCAGTCCCGGCCTTGGCTGCCGCGGCCGCTGCAGCGACGCGGCTCTTGCGAAGCGCAGCAAGGGCACTGTTGCGAGCGGCCGCTCGGCTGCGAGCGGCGGCCGCGACCCAGGCAGCACCTGCCGCAACACGGGCCGATAGGTCGTCGGCCGAGGCGGTTGACCCCGCAGGGCCCGCCGCACCAACAGAGGTCTTGTTGAGGCCACTGGCTGATCCAGCAGTCGCCTTGGAGGAGCCGGCCGCCCCTGGCAATACCTTGGAGGAGCCACCCGTCGCCCCTGTGGTGGTGCTCTTGCCGCCACTTGATGCCCCCGCAACAGCAGCACTGGAAGAGCGGGTCCTCTTGGCAGCAGGAGGCTCTGCGTCAGCGACACCTGACGCGGCCGCCGCCCCTCGCTTGTGCCCCGCCCGCGTACGGCTGGTGGGCGTGGCCCGAGTCGTCCGCGAAGCCGTTTCCGGGGAGGGTGATGCAGCTGTGGCGGTCCTTGGTGAAGTCCCACCGCGTCTTGCCGACCGACGCGGGGGAGCCACCGGACCCGGCGTCGTTGCGGCGTTGGAAGCAAGACCAGCGGAGGAGGAGGCGGCAGCGGCGGAGGAAGAAGCGGCCGCGGCGCCGGTCGTCGAACGCGTGCGCCTTGACGACGGTGGGCGGTCCGAGTTGTTGCTTCCAACCCCGCGCCGTCGGCCACGCTTGTCCATCCGCGCACAAAGCCGCGCACACCCCCACCGCAACGTGGCCGATTACCCTTGCACACCAGCGGTCGGCGAGGAAGAGACCCAGGCGGCGTGTGCCGCGGGGCGAGCTTCGCTGGCACCCCGTCTGTCCGCAACGGCGCAGGGGCTGCGCCTGAAATGCACCCGGGAGGGACAAAACAAACACAGTAAAGGTAGCACCCATCCGGGCACAGTGACGCGGTGGTGACGCATGTAGAAAAAAAGAATATCTCGGAACTTTCGCTGCAATTGTCACCTCCGTTTTCCATACTTGTTTCTCTGCGAGGCCTCCTTCCAACGCCCTGCGCCCCGCCGGATCACTTTGGCCCTTCGCCCTGCTTCCGCCCAGTTGCAGACCACCTGCCGACGTCGCCCTGCACCTCCCACGTAGGCCGCAGTCTACGCCCATCAGCCAGCCAAGATGAGTTCCTCCACCTGTTTTGTTGCCGCTCCCGGCAGCGTGCCGTGCGGCGGCCTGCAGCGCGGGGCGTTGGGCCCGCCCGCCGAGTGGCGCGACTCTGGTCTCGCGCTGCGCACGTCCCTGCTACCGGCGGTGTCTTCGTCGCGGCTGCCTCGGCCAGCGCGGCTGCATGACAGCGGTGTGGTGGTTATGGCTGTTGGCAAGAAGGGGCGGGGCGGCGCCGCCGGCGGCAGCAGGAAAAAAAATAGGCCCGCCGCTCGTGGCGCGGCCGCGGCGGCTACCCCCAAAGCGGCGGCGGCGGCGGCGCCCCCGGCGCCCAAGACGGAAAAGACGACCATTGCAGACTACAACCCCGGGGTGCCGCGCACGGCTGAAGACATTGCGGCGGCGTACACCAAGAAGATGGCGGAGAAGCCCAAGGAGACGCGGACGTGGCTGGAGCGCATCTACTTCATCTCTCCGTTTGCGTCGCAGACTGGGGAGCGGCCACCGTGGTATCTCAACCCAAACATTACGTTTGTGCTCGTCTTCATCGTGGTCGGCGTGGCGTTTTACGCTGTCGTCGCATCTGGCGGGGTGCACCAGGGCTACGTGAACGGCGCGCCCCCGGACGTCAACCCCTTTACCAAGTAGTTTCTTTTGAGTTCGTATCTTTTTGACTTTCCTTGGGAGCAGTGTGCGGGGTCTTGTTTTCTTGCTTGTTTGCGTCCACCGCGTGAATGGGGTACTGCTCAACCTGGGCAGTGGTGCGTCATGTAAATGAGCGGTATGCCCCTCTTACCAGCGTGTGTACATACCTGACGGCAGTACATCGGGAACGTCAGACGAAGGAAAAGTTGCACTCTGTCGGCAGCGGCCCGGTACTTCGTATCCACTGGTGACTCCAGCGTGTAGTCAGTCACAGGCTGCGCGCGCGACTCGATTGCAGTTTACCTCATTGTAGGCACAAAGTGTGCTATGAAGAACGCTGACCTTGACACATGTCGTACGCGCTGTGCAAGCACAAACTCAGGAAGCACATATCCTGACTGCGATGCACACGCCGTTGCGAGTTGAACCACGGCAACCAGAGTGCGCTGTGCTGCGTCGCTCGTGCGATGCACCCAGGCCAGGCACGGCCACCTTCATGGCCAAACACTACCCTCCGCCCCCAAGTACTTCAGCGCCTTGCCGAGGCCAATGGCACCGTCTACCACATAATGAATCGATAGTCGGCAGGGCACATGGATTCACGTGAGTGCGATTGAGTGGGCACGACATTTGTTTGACCACGAAGGAGCACCTAGTTTATAGCCCACCGGACGTCGACAAACAGAACGTAAGAAGAAAGGGGTAAATGAGAGACAATTTTCATCAAGCGAGAAGGGAATTCAAGATACACAGGTGCCTACTCCAACTTCTCCTTAAGCGTTGCAATGCGGAAGTGTTCGAGCAAGTTCCGCGCCGCCTTGGAGTGCCGGTACACCTCGCCGTTGAAGGCCAGCGTCGCGTCGCGGCCAACCCAAAACTGCAGGATCTTGCGGCCGCCGGGATGCTTGTCCATGAAGTCGTCGACCTTGTGGACAAAGCCGTTCACCGCCACCAGCGCTTCGCCGGCGTCGTGGCGGGCGCGCATCTCGTCCCACGTCATCTCGGGCAGCCCCTCCTCCGGCACACCCCAGTCAACGTGCTTCTTGCGCTCGTCCAGGTTCGCCTGAATGACCTGGATCTTTGCCTTCTCAATCTCATTCTCCGGGAAGGAAATGAGCTTGCTGCACAGACCAAAGATGGACAGGAAGCGGATAGTCCACTTGGTCGGGTCGTAGTGGTACCACCGGAAGCCGTTGCGGTAGTCGTGCGGGAACTCGTGGTGGGCGTTGTGATAGCCCTCGCCAAACGTCACCAGAGCCGTAATGACGCTGTCGTAGCTCGTGTGCTCCTTCGAGTAGGTCTGCTCACCGATCGCGTGCGCCAACGAGTTGACGCAGAAGGTCGCCTGGTGCACAAAGAACATGCGGCCAAAGCCGGCGTACACGAGCGAGCCCCAGAAGTCACCCCAGCCCAGGGTGCCGATGGCCACGGGCAGTACGAACCCAAAGAACAGCGCAATGGGCAGGTAGTACTTGTGCTGCAGCATGATCAGCTTGTTCTTGTTCAGGTCCGTGATGTCCACGCGGCCGACCTGGCGCGTGTCCTGCTTCAGGACCATCCACCCCACGTGGGCGTACATGAAGCCCTTGTCAATGCGATAAGGATCTGTCGGGGATAACACCAAAGCGCAATCCACGGGAAGTCATGAGAGCCAGAAGCAGCGAGAGACAGACTGATTGGCCGGATGACTGTCAGTACCTCAGTCGACATAGAGGCAGAGGAACCTGAAGGTTCACGGCATCACCAGCACAAGCAACATGGCCACCTCAGAGGGATAAGAAAGCAGAGCACAGTGGCCGAGTCGCCGCCGCAAGACAACGAGGACAGCAATGACATACCGCCCTTGGTGTCGACGTAGCGGTGGTGGGCGCGGTGATTGCGGCACCACCAACGGGCAGAGCCCTCAAAGGCCGCGGCGCCCCATGCGAGAAGCACCAGCTCTACCGGTAGCGACGCCGCGTAGGAGGTATGGCTCCACAGACGGTGGTAGCCGCCCGTGATACCGAGGCCAGTCAGGATGTACTGGACAAGGAACAGATAAAAGGTGGGCTTGCGCAGAGGCACAAACGCGCAGCCGACGCAGAAGGCAATCGCGGGGAAAAAGATGATGGTGGTCGACAACCAGTTGATGCGCTGCACCAAGGGGAGCTCGCTCAGGTCCTTCTCCGTCATGTACTTCGAGCGCTTGCTCTTGTTGTAGACGAGGCCCTTTGCGGCGTCGAACTCCGTCTCGGCGTCCAAGGCCGCCAGGGCAGCGGCGGGCGCCTCAGACGCCGACGGCATCGTGCGGTCGCCACCGGAACCCATAGTGGGGCACCGCGGCCGGCGCGGACGTGGGGAGGGGGAACGGGCGCGAGCGCGGTGGGATGGCCAACCGAGCGACGAGGGGAGGACCGTGCACGTCCGGGCGAGGCGGTGTGGACGCACCAGGAACAGTCCGTCACGCGCACGGGCGGGACAGGCGTGGCCGTCCGCGAAGAGGCGGCCTTATCAATGGTGGCGGGCCCGATGATAAAAGAAGCGGCGGGAGCGCCACGCGGGACGATGGAGCCGGTGGACCGTGTGCCGCCAGTCCATCGACGACGGGGCGTCTGCGGATTGAGAGGGTGTGGGGGGCAATCCGACGCGTTTGAGGAGCGTCAGCGACAACCCAGACCGCGTCCTCGAGGGTCCTGGAGGCCACCCTGGGGGGTCCGTGCCAGACAGCGTCTTCCAGAGCGTTTATGTCCGGCGGCCAATGGCATGCTCGTAAAAGACATTGTGGCGCGGAGGTGAGCTGCATTGACGGCTGCTAGCCGCCCATTTGTCCGGCTGACGGTAGTAGGGCTCTCTCGTCCACACATAACGACGTGGTCGCGAGCAGGGGAGTGGAATGGGACGGCCCGTGGAAAGCACGCTGTGGCCGCGATCCGGATTAAAAGTCACACTGGGCAATCGATTGACCCGATGTGGAACCGATCGATCCTCTCGATCGATAGCGGTTTCAGCGGCCCTCGGTGACAAACATGCGTACTTGTATCCAATAAAATCCAGAGGGTACCATTTTGTCCAAGTGCTGGCAGATGAAATTGCTCGGCATCGCATGTGGTGGGACATGGCCCGTGCGAGAGATGCGCGCCCTTCCCCGATCTCCCCTCGTCGCGCAGTGGCGGTCCTGGGAGGGGGCCAGAGCCGCCGCCCCGCGAAGGAGCATCCATCCGCTCAGTGGCCTGGAAGCCACATAATCCGCCAGTTCCCTTCTTGGCACCGCCCGCCCCACCGGCGCGACTTGGCGCTCCTTGACGTCGACCGCCCCGCCTCACCCACCCATCCCCGCCAGGCCCAACGATTCGCCTTCTTCCTGCCCCCCTCTCACATCGTTTCCCCCCTCTCACATCGTTCCCCCCCTACTTGTTTTCCCTCCCCAACCGCACCATGGTGGCTTTTGTTGCGTGCTCGGGCGCGGTGCTGTCCTCCCGGCCGACGGGCGCGTCGGCGGTGATGACGCGGCGGAGCTCGGCGTTTGGGTCGGCGGTCGCGGCGCCCGCGTCGCAGGCGGCGCGCCTGTCGCATGCGCCGATGCGCATGGAGACGGACGCGTGGGTGCAGCTGCTGCCGACGTCGGACATTGAGCCTGGGGAGCTCAAGCCCGTTTACACGACCGGCCAGAACATCCTGTTGTCGTGCGACTATGACGGGCAGGTGTACGCGTCGAGCAACATTTGCCCGCATCTGGGGACGCCCCTGACGGACGGGGAGGTTGGCGACGGCGTGCTGACGTGCGCGCAGCACAAGAGCAGCTGGGACCTCAAGACTGGGGAGCTGTCGGGGACGTGGTGCCCCTTCCCGCCGGTTTTGGGGCCGCTGCTGGGTAAGCTGCAGCCACCGTCGAACTTGGCGGTGTTCCCGGTGCGGGAGAACTCGGGGTACATTGAGGCGCTGCTGGACGTGGACGCAGCCAAGGCGTTTGAGTCCAACTACTGGTTTGGGCTGCTTGACTCCAAGGGCAAGGCGACGGGCGACTACTACTAAGCGGCTGCGGTCCCTGCGGGGCTGAGGTTGCTTGCACCAGTGGTGTGGGGAGTGGGGGGGGCTGGGGGGTGGGTCGGTGGGGGACCGCGCCACTCTGGCTCGACAATATGTGCCGGCCTTTGGGTGCGCGGTGGCAGATGCCGGCTGAGACGGATGAGATCGCGCCTGTGGGCGGGCAGGTGGAGTCGCCGCGATTGCAAGGGGTGGGACGGAGAAGAGCACACGTCTTGTCGTGGGACGGCTGTGTGGTCGCCTTGTTTTCACCATCGGTTTGTATGAGCGCGGCGCGCGTGGTAGCCAGTTTTTTCTTCTCCAATTGTCGTGTTGTATGTGCTTGCTTTCCCGTGCGGCGCCGTGTAGTTGCCGTCATCTCGGTCGGCACCTCCCCGTCGTCTACAAAGGGACCCTTTCCTTTACTGATGCCTGTAGCTGGACATTCGGCAATGGGGGCAGCTGCTTGTTACGCGCAAGCGCGCGGCACTTGCCGAGTGCAGCGTTCAGTGGGGCGTCCTCTGGCCGCACCGCAGTCGCTCCAGGCTGCACACGCCGGCCACCGAGACGCGTGGCATGGATCTGACGCGTCGGCGTGGGGGCGGCACAGCCACGTACCAAAAAAGGCCACTGCGTGCGCCGAGCCTGCAGGCTTTGGCTGCAGCGCTGCAGCACCCGGCAGCGCTCGGCGCGCCGCCGCTGCCCCGGACGGCACCGCCCGTCCCAGCTGCTTTACAAGTAGCCGCGCGGTGGGGCACCCCTCCACGCGGAATGGGTGCCGCCCGCCCGACCGGACCGTGCCGGCGCTTGCGGCCGCGCGGCGCGAGCCGTCATTGCAGAGGCCGGTTTGGACCTGAAAGTCGCCGTGATTACGGGCGACGACCTGATGGCGTCTGCCGTCTCCATTGCGGCCACAAAGCCGACAGACATGTTTTCCGGTGGCGCCTTTCCAACGCCAGAAAAAATCGCCTCTATCAATGCCTATCTCGGGGCGTTTCCCATCGCCAAAGCTCTCGCGGCGGGTGCGGATATTATTATCACAGGCCGCGTTGTGG
>ENA-ORXT01001746-ORXT01001746.1-marine-metagenome-genome-assembly--contig:-NODE-1746-length-27992-cov-8.129644_pt1 | contig 27992 bp, 26 predicted proteins | sample MGYA00237868_ERZ511482 | MGnify/ENA metagenome assembly ERZ511482
GTCGACATCGGCGGTACGAGGCAGGCCGCCCTGGGCATGGTCAACCCGGACGGCCCGCACGGGTGGGTCTACCGGGCAAGCGACATCACGAGCGCCACGCCGCACGACTGGGACGACGCGACACCGTCGCCGTCAACGCGCGCGATCGGGTCGACCTACAACTCGCCGGCCAACCGGCTCTACGGCGAGTCCGGCAGATCGGGTACGAACCTGACCGGCACGTTCGCCATGGCGTTCGATCCGTCCGACCCGACCGGCAACACGCTGGTGAGCTCGGCCACCCTGTCGCTGTACCGGTGCACGAACTTCGCAGGGCCCGCCGGTGCGATCGCGTGGGCCACCTGCAACGAGGGTCTGTCGATGGTGTCGATCGCGGACGTGCACATCGACGTAGAGGGCAATGGCCTGTTCGCCTGCGCGGACCACAACGCGTTCGTCGTGGCGGCACCGGACCTGACCACCGGGGAGCCGACGCATGTGTCGGTGTCCGGCATCCGCGATGGGTGGTCGATCCATTCACTCGGCTCGGCTGCCGACAAGGTGACGGTGTTCGCGCCGACATCGGACCGGGATCCCGTCGATGCCGGCAACGACATCGTCTTCCACCGGGGTGCCGGGGTGCCGGACCACTGGACCAGCACCGGCATGAACGCCGATCTCGACGGCGCGGGTGCGTTGTCGTCCGGCGAGCGACCACGGGTGGGCGGGCTGTTCGGCTGGGACGCGGACAACGGGACCTACCGGTTCGTCGCCTGGGCGGACGGGCTCGGCTTCATTCGCAACGAGATCACCCTGGCGAGCTCGTCCTGGGGCACGTGGCGGCTGCAGTCGTCCGGGCCGACCGGTGAGCTGACCACCGGCAACCAGCTGCAGGAGCGTCAGGTGGTCGGCGCCTTCGACGGTTCGGTGCTGTTCGGCGTCCAGCTCTCCGATGGCGGTGTCTGGCGCTCGACCGATCAGGGCGCCAACTGGTCGAGGGTGGCGAAGGCGATCGGCACGCGGCAGGGCGTGCGTGCCGGGCGCCTCGCCTACATCGAATCGCAGGACGTTCTCGTTGGCTCCGACGGCGACGGGTTGTACCGCGTCGACCGCGCCAGCGCCGGCGCGGCGGTCACCCGGATCACCGGTGTCTCGAGCGCCTGCCAGATCGCGATCGATTCGTCCGATCGGGTGTACGCGCACGTGCGCGGGCCGGGCATGGTCGACCTGCTGCGCTTCGACAGCTTCGCCTCGGCCACCACCGCGAATGATGCCGAGCAGATCGCGACGGACGACTATCGGGCGCGAGCCGGGGATCTCGCCTGCACCCTGGACATCGGATTCGTGCGGGGGGTCGAACTCGGCATCACCGGGTACCAGGGGGCGGGCTGCACGTCGTGGACCGTGCCCGGCTGACAGGCGACATCCGCCGGCACGCCAGCACGCGCAGGGGTTCGCCCGGCAACGGATCCTCGCGAGGGGTGCGGCCGGGATCCGGATCGCCCATGGGGGCCGGGTCCCGGCCCGGATCGGGGTCTGGCCCGGGCGCGCCCGGATCGGGCTGCGGCTCCGGGGTCGGGCCCGGATCCCCCGGCAACGGTGTCTCGCCCGGCAACGGGTCGTCCGGCCCCGGATCACTCGGCAATCCGGGCACTCCCGGACCGCCGGGCTGGCCCGGTACACCCGGTTCCCCGGGCGTGCCGTGACCGGACAGAGGGTCCGACACGGGGCCTGCCATGAGGCCTGGCACGGCGCCCGGCGACGAGCCGGACGGCGAATTTTGCCACGGGCGGTACCGCACGGCGTGCCCTTCGGTCCGGGTGTTCCCTTCGATGTGCTGGTGCATGGGGGCGGGTCTCTCCTCTACGACCGTCTCACCCTGCACGCGGTGATCCGGAACGTCAGCATGGCGTGGCATCTCTACACGAAAGAGCGTTGGTGATACCGCGATCGTGTTCCGGCGGGCACGCTGCAGACCGATTCGGTTCACGGGGGTGACGCTTGGCGAGCACGGGTAGCACGGCCAGCACGGTTCGAAACGCGGCGGATTCGGTCACGCGCGTGGCGCCCGACTGGATGCGTCACCTGGCCCGGCTGGGCTTCGGCGCCAAGGGCGTCGTCTACCTGATCGTGGGTGCGCTCGCCATGCAGGGCGCCGCGGGTGGCGGGCAGAAGGGCGCGCTCACCGAGATCGCCACCCAGCCGTTCGGCCGGTTCCTGCTGGGCATCGTCGCGCTCGGCCTCGCCGCCTATGCCCTGTGGCGCTTCATCAGCGGTGCGATCGATCCGCACGACGAGGCGGACGACGATGCCAAGGGCATCGGCAAGCGCATCGGCTACGTGGCCAGCGGCGTCGCGTACGCAGGCCTGGCCGTGACGGCGACGCGCATGGTGCTCGGCGGCGGCTCCGGCGGCGGCGACGGCGCGCAGCACTGGACCGGCGTGCTGCTGGAGATGAGCTTCGGCCAGATACTGCTCGGTCTGGTCGCCCTCGCCGTGCTGGTCGGTGCGGGTTATCAGGCAAAGCAGGCGATCACCGCGGGCTTTCGCGACAACTTCCTGCAGTCCGCGATGTCGTCCACCGAGATGACTTGGGCGGTTCGCGCCGGACGGCTCGGGCACGGTGCGCGTGCGGTGGTGTACGCGCTGATCGCCTGGCTTCTCGCCCGTGCCGTGCTCGCGGACAGCGAGGCGCGTGCCGGGGGGCTGGGCAAGGCGCTCGAGACGCTGCAGTCCCAACCCTGGGGTTCGTGGATGCTGATCGCCGCGGGGCTCGGGCTGGTCTGCTACGGCCTCTACTGCTTCGTGGTGGCCCGCTACTGCGACGCATCGAGCTGACCGGTCGTGTACCTGTCAGGCATCGGCACCGCCACCCCGCCGGGGCGCTACACCAAGGCCGAGTGCCTGAGCGCGTTCGAGGCTTCGGACTGGTTCGCGCGCCTCGACGCACGAGCGCACTACGTGGCCAGGCTCGTGCTGCAGCGCGACAACGGCATCGAGGCGCGTCGCCTGGCGGTCGATTCGCTCGACGAGGTATTCGACATCGATCCGGACACCCTCGCGCGACGCTTTCTCGTGCACGCACCGACGCTGGCGAGCGCTGCCGCCGAGCGGGCGCTGGCACGGGCCGGCATTCCGCCGCACGACATCGACGCGATCGTGGTCAGCACCTGCACCGGCTACCTGTGCCCGGGCCTGTCCGGCTACGTGGTCGAGCGGCTCGGACTGCGCGCGGACGTGCAGTGCTTCGACCTGGTCGGTCAGGGCTGCGCGGCGGCGCTGCCGAACCTGCAGCTCGGTGCGGCGCTCACCGGCACGGGGGCGTGCGAACGCGTGCTGTCGGTGTGCGTGGAGGTCTGCAGCGCGGCGATGTATCTCGACAACGATCCGGGCGTGCTGATCAGCGCCTGCCTGTTCGGCGACGGCGCGGGGGCTGCGGTCCTGTCCCGGCAGCCGCCACCGAGCGGTCCCCGCATCCGCTGGTGCGACAGCGCTTCGCTGATCGAGCCGTCCCGGCGTGACGCGCTGATGTTCGAGCAGCGTGCCGGCCTGCTCAGGAACATCCTCACGCGCGCGGTGCCGGCGCTGGCGGGCGACTACGCGCGCCGCACGCTCGATACCGTGCTGGACCGTGCCGGGCTCGGACACGGCGACATCGGCACGTGGGTCATGCATGCGGGAGGCCGCGATGTGCTGCAGGCGCTCGAACGCACGCTCGAACTCGCCCCTGAAGATCTGCGCCACAGCACGGCCATGCTGGCCGAGTACGGCAATCTGTCGAGCGCCTTCGTCTACTTCGTGCTCGAGGCCGTGCTGGCCGACGATCCGCGCCCCGGTCACTGGTGGCTGTCCTCGTTCGGGGCAGGCTTCTCGTGCCACGGTGCACTGCTGGAGGTGGCTTGAGCCTGGATCGCCGTGTGCGCGCCGAGACGCTGGATGCGCTGGCGCCGGACGATCCGCGCGCGCAGCGCTCGCGTCGCGATCTCGTGCGGGTGCACCGTGCAATGGGCACGCGCGGCATCGTCGAGCGTGCGTTGCGCCGCGTCCCTCCACCACCGTCGTCGCTGTCGAACGGGCGCGTCGATGCCGGGGGGTCCGGGATCCTGGACGTGCTGGAACTCGGCGCCGGTGACGGCACGTTGATGCTCGGCGTGGCGCGCCGCATCGCCGCCGACTGGCCACCGGTCAGGCTGAGCTTGCTGGACCGGGTCGATATCGTCGCCGACGCCACGCGTGCAGGTTTCGCAGCCCTCGGCTGGGAGGTCGAGGTCGTGACCACCGACGTGCTCGACTGGGCGGCAGGCGGACGTTCCGGACAGGCAGCGTCCCCGGACCTGATCGTCACGTCGCTGTTCCTGCACCACTTCCAGGGGGCGGCACTCGATGCACTGCTCGGCGCGGTTGCCGCTCGCACGCGACGTTTCGTCGCCTGCGAGCCGCGGCGCGACCGGTTCGCGCTGGCCGGCAGCCACCTGGTCGCGCTGTTGGGCGCCAACGCGGTGACGCGCGAGGACGCGGTGCTCAGCGTGCACGCAGGCTTTCGCGATGTGGAGATCGGTGCATCGTGGCCGGACCCGCACGGTGCCTGGGAGATGTGCGAGCGTCGCGCGGGAGCGTTCGGGCACCTGTTCGAGGCGCGGCGATGCGTACCGGACCTCGACGCGTGAGCGGATCGATCGAACACGAGCGCGAGCACGACGCGGTGGTCATCGGTGCGGGCCTGGCTGGTGCCGCGGCCGCCATCCTGCTCGCCCGCGCGGGCTGGAACGTCGCGCTGGTGGAGAAGAAGCGCTTTCCGCGCCGCAAGGTGTGCGGCGAGTGCCTCGCGGCCAGCAACCTGCCGCTGCTGCACGCGCTCGGCGTCGGCGAGGCCTTCGAGGCGCGTGCCGGCGCGGAGCTCGTGCGCGTCACGCTGATGCGCGGTGAAGCGTCGATCAGCGCCCCCCTGCCGCCGGCCGACCACCCGCGCTGGACGTGGGGCCGCGCGCTCGGTCGGGATAGCCTGGACACGCTGCTGGTCGAGCGGGCGGTGGCCGCAGGCGCGACCGTGCTGCAGCCCGCCGCGTTGCGGGCGGTGTCGGGCGGGCCCGGTGCGTGGCGCTGCGAGGTGCGCCCGGGCGAGGCGGTGGACACGATCACGTTGCGCGCGCGCGTGCTGATCGATGCCCACGGTTCGTGGGAGTCGCTGCCGTCCGAGCGCGCACCGGATGCGCGGCCACGGCGTGCCTCGGACCTGCTCGCGTTCAAGGCGGTGTTCCGCAATGCGGCGCACGCGCCGGGCACCATCGGGGTGATGGCACTGGATGGCGGCTACGGCGGCACGGTCCTGGCCGACGGGGGCGCGACCACCATCGCCGGCTGCGTTCGCCGCGACCGGCTCGACGCGTTGCGCGCGGCATCGCCCGGCGTACGGGCCGGCGATGCGTTCGAGGCGTGGTTGCGGGGCGAATGTCGTGGGGTGCGCGAGTCGATGGACGGCGCGGTGCGCGACGGTGCGTGGCTGGCATCGGGGCCGTTGCGGCCAGGCATCCGTGTCGATGACCGTTCGCCCGATGGGAACGGCGTGCGCACCGTCGCGGCATTCCGTATCGGCAATGCCGGCGGCGAGGCTCACCCGATCCTCGGCGAGGGCATGAGCATGGCGTTGCAGTCCGCAGCACTGCTGTGCTCGCACCTGCTGGGCACGGATGCCCGTACCGGTGCGTCGGCCTCGCTCGTCGCGCAGCGCCGGTACGCGGCCGACTGGCGTGGCGAGTTCGCACCGCGGTTGCGGCTGGCCGCCGCGTTCGCGCATCTGTCGATGCGTCCGGGGGCCTCCGCCGTCATGATGTCGCTGGTCAGGGCCTGGCCGGGCATCCTCACGCACGGCGCGCGGCGCGGCGGCAAGGTCCGTCTCGCCATCGATCCTGCCACCCTTGCGTTTTCACGGTTCCGGAGCGACGCATGACGACGACCACGACTCTCGATGCGCTGCGCGCGATCCTTGCGAAGGATCACGCGTTGCCGCACGGGCGGATGACGCCCGAGGCGACGCTCGAGGATCTCGGCATCGACTCGCTCGCCACCATCGAGATGCTGTGGAACGTCGAGGCCGAGTTCGGTATCGAGGTACCGTCCGAGCCCGTGCCGCTCGCCACGCTCGGCGACGTGGCCGACTACGTCGACGAACTGGTCGCCGCACAGGCCGATGCACCGCTCGCACCCGGTTCGACCACCGCGACGTGAACCGGCGCGTCGCGGTCACCGGCATCGGCACCGTCTCGGCTCTGGGCAACGGTGCCGCGGCGCTGATCGGTGCGGCACGTGCCGGGCGCTCGGGGATTCACCGACTCGAGGCCGCGTTCGCGCACCGGCTGACCGATCCGCTGGCCGCGAGCGCCGGTATCGATGATGAGGCGTTGCTGCTGCCGCCAGCGACCTTGCGCATGCTCGACCGCGTGTCGCGCTTCGCGCTGCACTCGGCGAATCGCGCACTGGAGGCATCCGGCGATGCGCTGGCCGGGCTCGATACCGAGCGTGCCGGAACGTTCATCGGCACCGGCATGGGGGGCACGCTGTCGATGGACGATGGCTACCGGACGCTCTACGAGGACGGTTCGGACCGCATCGCGCCGTTCACGGTACTGATGGGCATGCACAACGCGGCCGCCTCCTGGATCGGCCGCGAGCACGGGTTGCGCGGCCCGCAGCTCACGTTCTCGACCGCGTGCTCGTCGGCCACCGTGGCGATCGGCGAGGCGTGGCGTCGAGTGGCCTCCGGCGAGCTGGAACTGGCGCTGGCAGGCGGTGCCGAAGCGCCGCTGTCGTGCGGCTCGCTCAAGGCATGGGAAGCGCTGCGCACGCTGGCAAGCGTCGACGCCGAGGATCCGTCCGCCTCGTGCAAGCCGTTCTCGGCGAACCGCACCGGCATGGTGCTCGGCGAGGGGGCGGCGATTCTCGTGCTGGAGCCCTGGGAGCGGGCCGTCGCCCGGGGTGCCGACATCGTCGGCGAGGTGATCGGTTATGCGGCCACCAACGAGGCCGGGCACGTCACCCGGCCCAGTGTGGCGGGCCAGGCGGCGGCGATGCGCGCAGCCCTCGCCTCGGCGAGCATCGATGCCGGGCAGATCGAGGCGATCAACGCCCACGGCACCGGCACGCGGGCCAACGATGCCACCGAGACGGCCGCCATTCGCGAGGTGTTCGGCACGCATGCCGATGCGGTGCCGGTCAGCGCGACGAAATCGATGCACGGCCATCTGCTGGGGGCGGCGGGCGCGATCGAGGCGGCGCTTGCGCTGCTGGCGATGCGTGAACGGGTCGTGCTGCCGACGATGCACCTGCACGAGCCGGATCCGGCCTGCGATCTGGACCATGTGCCGAACCGGGCGCGCGAGGGTGTCCCCACCCGTACGGCGTTGTCGAACTCGTTCGCGTTCGGGGGGAGCAACGCGGTGCTGGTGTTGCGCGGGGTCTGACCGGGCCGCGTCGACCGGGTCGCGCCTGCCATTCGGTAGCGGTGCGCTATTCTGGCCGTCGACCCTCTCTGAAGCCGGATCCGCCGTGAGCAAAGACCCCGTACCGCCCTTGCCGCCTGCGCTGGAGGCCGAGCGATGCGAGTTCGTCGGCCGTGCCGGCGCGCAAAGCTACTACGTGGCGGGCGAGGGCGCACCGATGGTGCTGCTCCACAGCATCAATGCCGCCGGCTCGGCGTTCGAGATGCGCCCGATCTTCGAGCACTACCGCCGCACTCGCCGCGTGTACGTACCGGACCTGCCGGGCTTCGGGTTCTCCGACCGATCGATGCGGGACTACTCGCCGCGTCTCTACACCGACGCCGTTCACGACATGCTCGACCAGGTTCCGGGCGACGCACCGGTGGATGCGATGGCATTGTCCCTGGCGTCGGAATATCTGGCCCGTGCGGCCAGCGAACGGCCCGAACGATATCGAAGCCTGAGCTTCATCACGCCGACCGGGTTCAACCGCGGCGCCCACAAGATGCGTGCCCCCGAAGGCGAGACGCGTGAGGTGAAGGGTCTCTACACGGTATTCACCGTGCCGTTGTGGCGAAGCGGGCTCTACCGCACCCTGGTCAGGCCCGGCGTCGTGCGCTATTTCCTGAAGCGTACATCGGGTTCCGACTACTTCGATGAAGGGCTGGCAGCCTATTGCGATCTGACGTCGCACCAGCCCGGTGCGGAGAATGCCCCGTACGCCTTCCTGTCCGCCCGGTTGTTCAGCAAGGACATCCGCGATGTCTACGAACGGCTGAAGATGCCGGTCTGGGTGCCGCACGCTACCAAGGGAGACTTCAAGGACTTCAGCGGCGCGGACTGGGCGCGCGAGGCCGACAACTGGACGGTGCAGGCGATCGAGGGCGGGGCGTTGCCCCACTTCGAGGTGCCCGAGGCGTTCTTCGCGGCGGCGGATGCGTTCCTGTTCGGCCTTGACTGATACCTGTTTCGAACGACCGAACGAGGTGACGCGAAGAAAGCCAGCTACGCCCGTACAAGACCGGCATGGCTGGCCGGGGCTCAGTCGATATCGATCCTGACCCGCTCCGAAGCGACTCGTGCTCCATTGCCACCTTTCGCGATCGCCCGAACCATGACGTTATTCGGAATCGGCTGCACGAGGTCGTAGCTCCATTGCTCGCCGCTCAGACTGGCGCTGACCCGAGTACGTGTCGATTGCCAATCCGTGCCATTCCAGTAGTTGGTAGCACCCATCTGCTTGATGACAAGCCAGACGACGTCGAGATCGGCGAGCTCCGCCGTGCCTTCTATCCGTACCGGATTGGTCTGGGTGGACTTGTGCTCGGGAGAGGTGATCTCGATGGCTGGCTCGGTGGGAGGATCATCGTTCGCGATCAAGCTGACCTTCAGACTTTCCTTTCTCCCGGAGGCACCGTCGACCTGACGCGCCTGGGCGACGACCTTCACCTCGACATCGTTCGGCGGCGAGAAGGTGTAGGACCACGGCGTTGACGGGCTGTCCGGGTTGACGAGATCGGCGTCGACCGTTCTCCAACCGGATTGGAAGCTGGAGCCGTTCCAGTGATTCGACGTGCCCAGATGCCTGATGGTCAGCTGAACCCGGCTGATTCCGACCTCGTCGCTCGCGACTCCGCTGATCGTTACCGGCGTGCTCTCGGTCGAGCCGGTCGCGGGTGACATCATGCCGGCCACGGGTGGCAGGTCTTCGTCCCCCCGCTCGTAGGTTGCCACGTAGGTGGTGTCGATGAGGGGCGTGGACAGCGTCTGGGTGCGATCACCGTCGTTGGACCACGAGCTGAAGGTCCAGGTCTGCCCGTCGATCACCTGGGTTGCCGGCGCCTCGAGGACCCGGACCACTCCGGCCACACCGTCGAAACCCAACGGTGCATTGCTGGGCGAGCCGTCGACAAGCAACGCCAGGCCCGGGGGAACGGTTTCGACCGTCACCTCGGAGATCAGCGGAAATACATCCTGGCTGACGGTCGATGAGGTGCCTGCCGAATCCGTCACCTTCAAATAGATCCGGTACCAGACATTGGCTTCGGTCTCGTCATTGGTCGGCGGCACGAACGTGCCGTTCGTGATGTCGAGAGCCTCCGGGATGAACGGGTGAGTGTGCTCATCATGATGGAATTCGATTCTCCAATCGAATGCCGAGGCACCCAGATCCCCATCCTCGGCATCCGCGGCGATGCCGGCGAAGGGATATTCCTCACCGGCGATGTAGAGAAGGTCCGTATCCGGCTCCGTGATCACGGGCACGGGAGCGGTATTGATGGAGATCGTCAGCGTCGCAGTCTCGCTTTGCTCGAAGGCGCCGATGGCATCCGTGATCTGCACCGCATACTCGCCGAGGTCGTCGCTGAACTGAACATCGTTCAGGGTCAGCGATGATCCGGTCTCGCCATCGAGCGGCGCTCCATCCTTCAACCACTGGAAAGCGAAGGGCGATTCGCCCGTCACCAGCACGTTGAAGCTCACGTCCTCTCCCACCGCGGCCACGACCGATGAAGGCTGACGGCTTATCGTGAGCGGAATGTCACCCCCCACGTAGTCGATACGACCGATACCGCCCGAGCGACTCGTCGTGTCTCCGCCGTATTCGCGGTCGAGGTAGTAGAGCGCACCGGTGACGGGACTGACCTTGACTTCGACCAGACGGTCGGCTCCCGTCAGGAATCGAACGTCGGTGCCGGTATCCAGGTCGATATGGGCAATCCATCCGAAGCAATGATCGCCGTAGAAATACTTGTCGTGGTACTCGGCGGGGAACTGGTCCACAAGTGGCTCGTAGAAGGTGCCACCCGTGATGGCGCAGCCATCGGGGTCGTGCGCGTAGGCGTGGGCCGGATCGGTGTATGCCGGGTCGTTGACGACGCCGGACACCAGCGGCCAGCCATAGTTCGCACCGGCTTCCACCCGGTTGAGTTCCTCCCAGTCCTGTGGTCCGACCTCGCTCATGAAGATTCCGCCATCCGCCTTGCGCTGATCCATCCTGAAAGGATTGCGCAAGCCGTTCGCGTATATCGCCCGAAGGTCTCCTTCGAGATCGGCATAGAACGGATTGTCTGTCGGAATCGTTCCGTCCAGCTCGAGACGCAACACCTTGCCGAACAGTGAATCGAGCGGCTGGGAGACGACCGATCCCTTCACGCGGTCGCCGAGGGCCCAGTAGATCTTGCCGTCCGCGCCGATGACCAGGTCGCCCCCCTGATGTTGCTGCTGATCCGGATCGACGTCCTCGACCTCGAAGATGACGACTTCGCTGGTGCTGGCGGCGACGGTGCCATCGGAGCTGAACCGCGACAGCCGGAATCGCTGCGGGCCGGGAACGGTATCGGGGTCGGTGATGTAGGCGATGTACACGTCGCCCGACGTTGCGAAATCGGGAGCGAGTTCCAGTCCCAGGAGGCCTGAACCTCGGTTGGACGCCTGCGGCAATCGAATGAATTCGTTCAGGAATCCGGAGTCGTCGAAGATCTCTATGCGCCGGACATTGCCTGCGAGAACGAACAGACGACCGTCCGGACCGATTTCCATCCCCACGGGATTCTGTATGCCCGTGCCGATGGCCGTCTCGGAGAACCCGTCCGGCAGCTCGACCGCTCGCGCCGTCGCAGCGGGCAGCGTGAGGGCGAGGGCCACGGGCAACAGCGTCGACACGACCATTCTTCTAGATAGTGTTTTCGAATCTCGTGGCAGCATGTCCATCCGTCATTTATTTAACGTTTTTCAAGAAGAATTAGCGGTCGGTCAACGATCGTCGTCGACCACCATTCGCGAGATACCAGAACGGGTGCCGGGCAGGTCATGCGTCGATACCGCAGCCCCAATGCCGCAACCCTGATACTGCAACATTGATACAGCAACTCGGGACCCGTCGAACCTCTCGCCGACGTGCCGCGTTGTCTTCCAGGCCTGCGCTCTGGCCGGGACAGTGTGGTTCGGAAAAAACCCCTGAGAACCTATGTGATGACGGCTTCCTGTACTGACGGCTTTCAGCAGCTGCGAACCATTCGACCAGCTGCCGTTCGACAACCGCAGCGCCGATGATGTGCCGAGGTACGGCGTTTCGCCAGACGCGTCATCCACTCGGATCTTGCGAAGCGGAAGGACAGACTTCCTACGTTGCCAAGGTTACATGAATGCACTTAAGTGTAGCATGTGGTGTCGACATGTCGTCGTCGGTCGGACCCTCGGAATGACTTCCGTTCGACGCTCCGGCAGAATGCACCGAACCGTTACCGCCGAACCTTTGCCATGCCGACCTCCGCCTTTTCGCATGTGAATGCCGTGGCTTCGCAGGAGGTCGACACGGACGGTGCGACGACGTACGACCCGACATGCGCTTCGCCGCACGTCGACGTACCCTTCGTCCTCGGGCTGCACGCCTCCCTGCGCGTGGGACGGCTGATGGACAGCCACGACATGGCACCGGAGATGATCTCGATCGTCAAGCGCAACAACTGCGGCAAGGCGCTGGACATCGCCCGCACCGCGCGCGACATGCATGGTGGCAACGGCATCCAGAGCGGGCACCACGTCATGAGGCAATCGCAGAACCTGGAGACGGTGAACACCTACGAGGGTACCCACGACGTGCACGCGCTGATCCTGGGGCGGGCGCAGACAGGGATCCAGGCGTTCTTCTGATGCTGCGGGTCCGTACCCTGCGTCACGGGCGTGTTCCGGGTGTGGCCTCCGCACGGCGTCCCAAGGCCACGCCGAGCCCGCTCAGGGATTGCCCGTAGGCAAACCGTCGTTGCTGGTAGAGCTGCAGCGCTCGGTCCACATCGTCGGGATCGTCCCGAAGCGCCTCGGCCAGTGCCATCGCGTCTCCCGCGGCCTTGGCGGCCGCGGCGGCGGTGTGCGGACGCACCACGAAGGCGGCGTCGCCGAGCAGCACGGCTCGCCCGCGGACCATGCGGGTGGCCGCCTGATCCTCGATCGCCTGCAAGAAGGGCTCGCGCGTCGCTCCGACCACGGCGGCAAGGCGGGGGTCGAGCACGCGGTACGCTTTCGCGTACAGCGCCTCCCTCGCCATCGAGCTCATGGCGCCCGGCGGGATAGCGCCGCTTCTTCGACGGCCCGTGTCGTCGGTGAGCACGGTATCGAGAGCGTCGCCTTCGGGAATCGTCTCGTACCACACCCAGTTCAGGCGTCGCGATCCCGTATCCGTCGACGCTGCATCGCCCGGAATGAAGTAGCACAGCGCATGGCCGCCATCGCGCGCATCGCAGAACACGAAGGCGTCGTCGAAGAAATCGACCAGCGATCCGGACAGATCGGATTCCGCGACGGTACCGCGCCACGCCACGTAGCCGGCGTAGGAGCGCACGGTCTCGAACCCGAGCGGCTCGCGCAGTCGGGAGCGGGCGCCGTCCGCGAGCACGACGAGATCGTGCACGCGGGTGCGATCGCCACCGAACGACAGGGGGAAGCGTCCCGCTCCTTCCGGGCTGTGTCGAACGTCGGTACCCGGGTGATACCGCTCCGACGGGTAGAGCGTGCGCAGGGCGCGGTGGATCGCCTCCCACGACGTGAACCGCTGCGGCATGGCCTGATGGCCCGATCGCTGGCCACCCGCATCCACGGTTCGCCGGTGCGTGCACGAGGTGGTCGGCAGGGTTGCGTGACCGATGCCCTCGATCAGGCGCAGCAGCTCGGGTTGGACGACGATGCCCGCGCCCCGGGACGAGAGGGTCTCTTCGCGCCGCTCGAAGAGATCGACGTCGTGTCCGGCCGCGTGCAGGGCGACCCCGGCGCACAGGCCGCCGATCGATCCGCCCACCACGGCAACGCTTGCTGGAGACATGCGCGCCTTCCTATCGGGCGGGACCGGCCGAGCCGTGCGCCGGTGCCCGCCAGCGCACCGGTGGCGGCAGGTGCAGCCGCAGCTCGTCACCGACGGCGATCCGCCCCGGGCGCTCGACCCACAGGGTGACCCCGCGGCGACCGATCGCCGCCTTCGGGAAGCGTTCGCCGATACCCGGCAGATGACGTTCGATCACCTTGGCCGGCAACCGGCACGGAGCGTTCTCCATGTCGACGACGAGTGCGGCACCGTCCGGACCGATCAGCCGCGACGAGGGCGGCAGCGCGCTGACGTCCTCGATGCCCTCGAGCACCAGGTTCGCGCCCAGCCACTCCGGGCGCAGCTCCGGTGCCTCCATCGCGACCCGGATCTGCTCCAGCTGTTCGGCCGACACGGCCGTCACCTGGCGCACGTTGCGGATCTCGGTGCCGCGCGGGTACTGCCCCGCCACGCGGCTGCAGGCCGGGCGCGTAAGCCCGCCGTGGGTCTCGCCGACGATGCCCGTCCAGTCCAGCTCGACGGCCGCCCTCGGCTCGCTCTCCAGACCCGTGGCACGGTCCGGATCGATCAGCAACGCGCTCACTCTCGCGTGCAGTCCGGTCGGTGTCAGCATGGGCATCGGGTGTCACGGTACACGATCCGCCCTCAACCGGCCCGTGCCGCGGCCACGAGGGCCCGGACCCGCGCCACCTCCACCTCGTTCCACCAGTCGCCGTCGCGCTTGAGCGACGAGGCGACGATGACGCCGTCGACGCGGGCGAGGATCCGCGCGATGTTGTCGGGCGTGACGCCCGAACCGACCAGCAGCGGCAGCGCCGTGGCCGAACCGACCTCGTCGATCTCCGCAAGCGTTGCGCTGTTGCCGGTGCGCTGGCCGGTCGCGATCACCGCGTCGGCGTCGAAGAAGGCGAGATCGCGGGTGAGTTCGGTGACGCTCCGGTCGGCGACGATCGCGTGGCTGCCGTGCTTGACGTGGCTGTCGGCGAACACCTTGACGCGTTCGCTGCGCAGCGCGCTCCGGTAACGCAGCGCCGCGCCCGCGCGCCCCTCGACGAACCCCTCGTTGGCCACGTAGGCGTTGGCCCACTGGTTCACGCGGATGAAGTCCGCACCCGCGGCCGTGGCGACGGCGATCGCCGGGATCGGTGCGTTGGCCAGCACGTTCACCCCGACCGGGACGTCGGCGGCGCGTACGATACGATCGGTGATCACCGACAGGAAGCCGGTCGTCTCGGGGCCGATGTCCTCGGGCTTCAGGAACGGCACGTCACCGTGGTTCTCCACGATCAGCCCGTTCATGCCGCCCTTCAGGTAGGCCTCCGCATCGCGCAGGCACGCATCGTAGATGTCGGCCACGGGACGCCCGTCGTGGCGCGGGGTGCCGGGAAAGGGCGGGCAGTGCACGACGCCGATCAGCGCCTTGCCGCCGAACAGGGTGGTGACGGTGTCGGCGGGCTTGGCGGAGATGGAGTGCATGGCGTTCCGGTGGGGGTGTGGCGACGGTGCTCGCGCGGGCCGGCGGCCCGCCACGCAGGGGGTGATTGTCGGTGACGACGAGCGTGGGTGCACGATCGGCTCGCGGTACGATCGTGCCGGTTCCTGCCGGCCGACTCGCCATGCTCGTCAAGCTGCACGACTTCATCCACGGCGCCGGGCAGGGCGACGGCAGCATCGCCGGGTATCTCGAACCCGGTGTCCGGCCATCCATCGACCCGCCCCGGTTCGTGCATTGGCGCTCCTCGAACGCGATGCTGCCGGCCTTCGTCAACTGCCTCGAAGGCGGGGGCGACATGCGACGGGTCTACACCGATCACGAGCAGGCGCCGTGGGCCAGGCCGCGTGGCCCGGGGGTCAAGCGGCGCGATGCCCTTCGGGCCGATGACGGTGACGGCCGCCTGATGGTCGAGCCGGTGCTGATGACCACCCGGTCGTGGCCGGCACGCGTCGCGGGGGATGGCGGACCCGCACCGCTGTCGGGGGGGCTGCACGCCGCGGCGCTGTCGCTGACGAACGGCATCGGCACGACCGGTCATGTGGTCGAGCACGACGCGTCGGAGCGGAGCCCGGAACCGAACCCGGGGCCGGCTCGAACGCTGACCCGTGCGCTGCGTCACTACGTGCTCGCCACCCGCACGCTGATCGCGTCGAGTGCCGCGAGCGGGTTCGCCGGTGTGCACGATCACGTCGGTGCGATCCTGATCAGCGATCGCGGTGCGATACTGGCTGCGGGGATCAACACCGGCAGCTACCGCCATGCCGAGGTGAGCCTGCTGCTGTCCTGGTTCCGGGATCATCCCGAGGCGCGCACGCTGCCGGCCAGGGCCATCGTCTTCTCCACCCTGACCCCGTGCAGGCAATGCACGCGTTACCTCTCGCTCGCGAAGGCGCCCGATACCCTGATCCGCTTCGACGAGGCGGATCAAGGCCGTTCGGGCCGGATCGGTGAACGGATCGCCGAGCGGATCGATGTGGGGAGCTACCCGGAGTCCGGCCCGGCGCGGATGCCACCCGAAGCCACCGGCACCGTTCGCGGAGCCGAGCGGCGTGCCATCCGCAACGCCGGCGCGTGCGGCGCGTCCCGGATCGACCGCTCACGCGAGGCGCGCCGGGTCATCCTGGAGATGGCGGACTCCATCGGTCGGGAGACCGCGGCGAGTCGGGATCACGGGGCGGACGTCGGTGAACGGCAGGCCGAAGCCGCGGTGCTGACCTATCTGGCGCAATGGATACGCGACGCGTCGCGTGTCGCGTAGGCATCGCGAGGCACGGTGGACAATCGACGCGGCCCCGTGTGCAACGGGCCTCCGCGCCTATCCTCGGATCTTTCAACCTGCCCGAGGACCGGAGCCTACCCATGTGCGGACGCATCGCGATCACCGACAACGAAGACTTCACCGAACTGTTCCGCTCTCTCGGGATCTCGATGATATCGGCGCGCGAGCCTCGCTACAACGTGGCCCCCACCGCGATGCTCGATGTGGTGCGGTTGGAGGACGGGCCGGCGCTGGTGCCCATGCGCTGGGGCTTCACGGTCACGATCCGCGGGCGCACGCGTCCGGTGTTCAACACCCGTAGCGACAAGGCGTGGTCCTCGCCGTTGTGGCGCGGTGCGATCGCGAAGGCCCGAGTGCTGGTACCTGTCTCGGGTTTCTATGAATGGCGGCGGGTGAACGGCAAGACCGGGCAGGCGTACTACATCACTCCGTCCGAGGGCACTTCCATGTGGTTCGCCGGCATCCATCGGGGCGAGGAGGTATCGATCATCACCACCGATGCCAACGAGGCGATGTCGGCGATACACCATCGCATGCCGGTCACCCTGTCCGCCAACGAGGCGATGTCCTGGTTGCAGGAGGACGAGCGCGAGACGCTGGAGGCGCTGATGGTGCCGGCCGCCGAGGATGCGCTGACGTTCACGGCGGTCAGCGATCACGTCAACAACGCGCGGCACGCGGGGCCTGCGTGCATCGAGCCGGTGGCCACCGATGGCGGTACCGACTGATGCGCGGGCGTACGTCCGGTATCGCCCCGGATCAGCTCCCGCCCTGGATCTCGGCGGCGATCGCCTGCACCTCGTCGAGCACGCGCAGCAGGTTGCCGCCCCACAGCAGCGCGATCTGCTCCTCGGTGTAGCCGCGTCGCACCAATTCCAGGGTCACGTCGAATGTCTCGGAGGCATCGTGTCGGTCTCGGATGCCGCCGCCTTCATCTGTGAATCTGCGCCTACCACTCTGTTGTACCGTCAGAAGCTGACCTCTCGAACTGGTTGATGGAGCTTGAACACTGCATGGAAGATTCCTTGAAGCACGCGCACTCGACCGCCTCCACCGACCGATCGGATTGGGAGACGACCGTCGAGCACGCAACGCGGGTCTCGATGGCCGCCGGCGACAAGGCGAGCGCGTTCGGGGCGACAACTTGGGGACGGGTTCTCGGCGCATTGCACGACCTTGGCAAGGAGACGCCTGAATTTCAGCGCCGACTGCAGGGTGGTCCGCCTGTATCCCACGCCGGTCAGGGGGCAGTCGAGGCGATGCAGTTGTTCGGCAGGTGGAGTGGACGTCTGCTCGGTTACTGCATTGCAGGGCACCACGCTGGTCTCCCGGACGACATCGAACGCGGTAGCGGCGGGCAGACGTTGGAAGATTGGGAGGAAACGACTCGGCGACTTCCCGATCTTCCGAACTGGATGAGACCACTGCTGGCGCCACTGGAACCGTCACCGCCACCCTTGTCGGGGCGGAAGGGAGACGCCTTCGCCCGCGCCCTGTTCACGCGAATGATCTACTCCGCACTCATCGATGCCGACCGTCAGGAGACCGCTCGCTTCTACGGTGAGCTTGCCACGACACAATGGTCCGAACCGGAGGAGAAGTGGCGTGGAGAAACGTTTGAGCGCTTCGAGGCTTCACACGAAAGGTTCATGGCATCTCTCGCCAGTCGACCGCAGGCGGATGCGGAGGTTGCCCGGTTGCGAACAGCCGTGCTGACACGCGCTCGCGAGCGTGCGACCGAACTGCCGGGGCTGTTCTCGATGACCGTGCCGACGGGTGGGGGCAAGACGCTGGCTTCGCTGGCCTTCGCGATCCGCCATGCAAGGATCCATCGACTGCGTCGAATCGTGTATGTCGCACCGTTCACCGCGATCGTCGAACAGACCGCTGCCGTGTTCCGATCGGCCTTGGAAGATGCTGATGCCGTTCTCGAGCATCACAGCAATTTCGAACCGGGAGGCAGCGGGTCGATCGCGGACGACGACGAGCGGCGCACCCTTCGCGAAGCGGAACTGCGTTGGGAGCATCCCGTCATCGTGACGACGGCGGTCCAGCTCTTCGAGAGCCTGTTCGCGTCTAGCCCCGCCCGGTGTCGCAAGCTGCACCGTCTGGCTCGCTCGATCATCGTCCTTGACGAGTTTCAGGCATTGCCACTCCATGTCCTGCGACCATGCCTGCGTGCGCTCACCGAGCTCGCCACGGGGTACGGGGCCAGCGTGATCCTGTGCACGGCCACGCAGCCGGCCGTACGCGCGGAGGATGGGTTCGATCCCGTCGAGGACGCGCTGAGCGATGTGCGCGAAATCGCGCCGGATCCACAGGAGATGGCCATTCGGCTCGCTCGCGTCACGGTGGAACAGGCGGGTGTAGTGTCCGACGATAGGCTGACCGAGGCATTCGAGAAGAGCGATCAAATGCTTGCGATCGTCAATAACCGTCGTCACGCGCGCGAGCAATATGCCCTGATTGCCGGGCTCGACGGTGCTCGCCATCTATCGACTGCGATGATGCCCACACATCGCAAGCGAGTGCTGGAGGGGATCCGGGAAGATCTGTCAACAGGGTACCCCTGCCGATTGGTGTCGACCAGCCTCGTGGAGGCGGGCGTCGATATCGACTTTCCCGAGGTGTGGCGTGCGCTGGCCGGGATCGAGGGAATGACGCAGGCGGCCGGGCGCTGCAATCGCGAGGGACGTCTCGGACCTCGCGGCGGACGTTTCGTCATCTTCGAGCCTCAGGCGATCGAGGGCAGAGCGCCGCCGAGAGTATTGGCACGGTTCGCCGACGCGGCACGCATCGTGATGGCCGAGCACCCGGATCCATTGACACTTGCGGCGTTGCGCCGCTATTTCGAGGAGATCTATTGGCAGAAGGGAGCTGCAGGACTCGACACGCTCGAGATCGGACGCGACATGCCCGTTCGCGGTGTGCTGCGGGCGATAGGCGAAGGAGGCTCGGGAGACAAGCCCGATCTGCCATTCGCGGCGATCGCTCACGCCTTTCGCCTGATAGACGAGGGAGGATTGCCGATCGTGATTCCTGAAAGCGTCCACCGTGACGGTGCCCCCGAGCAGCTCGTCCGCCAGCTTCGCTTCGCGACATCGATCGGAAGCCTCGCTCGTGATCTGCAGCGCCATGCCGTCAGCGTACCTGAACGCGCCCGTGCAGAGCTGATCGCTGTCGGAGCGGCTCAGATGGTCCGCAAGGACATGTTCGGCTCACGCTTCGTCGTGCTGTCCGAGTGCGGACCGTACTCGGAGGCGACGGGACTGGACTGGAGCGATCCGACCTACCGGGAGGCTGAAGGACTCATCTTTTGACACACGATTGAACAGAACCGCTGCGTCTCGCATTCCCCTACACTTTGACCAGGAGTGGGTACGGGCCGCGAGGAGAACGCGAACCGGTCGGCGCTGGAAGGAGGAGCAAACACGTGGGAGTTCGATTGCATGTCTGGGGTGAACGCGCCTGCTTCACCAGGCCGGAGATGAAGGTCGAGCGCGTCTCCTACGACGTCATCACACCCTCGGCGGCGCGCGGCATCCTGGAGTCCATTCATTGGAAGCCTGCGATCCGCTGGACGGTAACCCGCTTGCAGGTTCTGAACCGGATTCGGTTCGAGACGATCCGGCGCAACGAGATTGCCTCGGTCATCTCCGAGGGCACGGCGCGCAGGGCGATGAACGCGGGATCCCTGCACGGTCTCGGGCTTGACGTGACCGATGCCCGGATGCAGCGGGCAACGGTAGCCCTGAAGGATGTGGCCTACGTCATCGAGGCCCGTTTCGAGCGCACGTCTCGCTGGGGCAAGCAGGACACGGATGCAAAGCACATCGACATGTTCACCCGACGTGCGCGCAAGGGACAGTGCTTTCATCGACCCTGCCTCGGGACTCGCGAGTTCGATGCGCATTTCGCGCTGCTCGAAGATGGTGACGACGTGCCGATGGGAACACTGGCTGCCGAGGAAAGCGATAGGGATCTCGGCTGGATGCTGCACGACGTCGACTACGAAACCCGTTCCCCACGCTTCTTTCGAGCGACGATGGAAAACGGTGCGATCGACGTCCCGCCGTTCGGTGAAGTCGGGTGACGATTCTTCAATCCCTTGCCCGTCGCTACGCCTACTTGACGGAGACCGGCGAACTCGCCGAACCTGGGCTCGCACCGATCAAGATCGGTTTCGAAGTCGTTCTGGAACCGGACGGCAGGTTGAAGCGCATCGCGCTTCTCGACAGGGCGGAACCGGTGCATGTGCCTAGCGTCAACCGCACCGCTCAGATCAAGCCGGCTACGTTGTGGGACAAGACCGCCTATCTGCTTGGCCGGATCAATGTGGAGGTGGAGAAGGACGGAGCTACCGTCAAGCATCCCGGCGTGGGCAAGAGAACGGCGGCTGAACATGCGGCGTTTGTCGCGCATCATCACGAACTCATCGGCGACAGCAAGGATGAAGGCTTGCGCGCCGTGCGTCTCTTTCTCGAGAGCTGGACGCCTGATCGATTCGAGTCCGAAGGTCACGATGCTGCGGTCGTCGATCAGAACGGGGTCTTCCGCCTCGAGGGCGACACCGATGCCAACGGCCATCGTCGCTTCGTGCACGAGCGACCGGCGGCCCGTGCGCTTTGGACGACTATCGAGCCGCAGACGGACAGGGCGACGGACGGTCTCATCATGTGCCTAGTTACCGGCATGAGGGCACCGATGGCACGGCTACACCCGACGATCAAGGGCGTGGCCGGCGCGCAATCCTCCGGCGCTTCTCTGGTGTCGTTCAACGAGCGGGCATTCACGTCTCACGGTTGGTCCCAGGGCGCGAACGCGCCGGTTTCGGAAGAAGCCGCGCACGCCTACGGAACAGCGCTCAATGCACTGCTCGCGAAGGGTTCGGGACACAGCACGCGAGTCGGTGACGCCACCGTGGTGTTCTGGGCGGAGACCGTGGATGGAGAGCCGGCCACAGCCGAGGAAAGGCTGGTTGCCGGCGCGATCGGCGCGGACGAGGAGTTTCCAGAACTCTGGACTGGCGATGAAGATGACGTGACCGATATCGACGCCGGCGGCGAGGATGCCACGAGACTGCGCGAGATCGTCGTGCGTCTCGGACAAGGCCGACCGGTCGACACACGTCTCGGCGGGCTCGACCCGCGGACGGCGATCCATGTACTGGGACTGTCGCCCAACAACGCGCGACTCGCCGTGCGCTTCTGGCACGTCGGCTCCTTGGGCGAGCTCACACGCAACATCGCTCGTCATTGGGAAGACATGGCGCTGGCGCTCGATCCGCGCGGTAGCAGGCCGCCAGCGCCATGGCAGCTCGTGAGCGAAGCTGGCCGACACGTTCACGACGAGAGCAGTGGACGCTGGAAGGCGCTCAAGGGTGCCGGGCCACCCGCGCGGCTCTCGGGCGAGATGCTTCGAGCAATTCTCGACGGTACGGACTACCCCGGCTCGTTGCTGACGATGCTGCTGATGCGCGTACGCGCGGAGCGGGGACGTGTGCCGCCGAGAAAGGCGGCACTCTTCAAGGCGATCTTCAACCGCAACATCGCGCGAGGGCGCAAGGAGGAGGTACTGGGTATGGCTCTTGATAGAACCCGCGAGGACGTCGCCTATCTGCTGGGGCGCCTCTTCGCACTCTACGAGTGGTCGGAGGAAGCAGCATCCGGCGGTCGTGTGGCGAGCCTGCGTGATCGGTATTTCGCGACTGCATCAGCCACTCCCGAACGCGTGTTCGGCACGCTCGGTATCTCCTACGGTCACAACCACGCCAAGCTCCGCAAGGGCGAGGGTAGGAACAAGGGGCTCGCCATCATGCTCGAGAAGGAGGTGACGGGCGTGATCGGTGCGATGCCTGCCGATGTTCCCCGAGCGTTCTCGGGCGAGGACCAGGCCCGTTTCATCATCGGCTACTACCACCAGATGCAGGATCGATACACGTCCAGGAATGTCGTAGAGACGGCAGAGGAAACCGAGGAGACATGAGTACACTTGAGAACCGGTACGACTTCGTTTTCCTGTTCGATGTGGCGAACGGAAACCCCAATGGCGACCCGGATGCAGGCAATCTGCCACGCATGGACCCCGAGACCCGCCAAGGTCTCGTCACGGACGTGGCCCTCAAGCGCAAGGTTCGGAACTACGTGGATCTGACCCGTGCCGAGACCGAGGGCCACGCCATCTACATGTCCGATGGCGCCGTCCTCAACAACCAGCATGCCATGGCCTACGAGGCACTGAGCGTCAAGCATGAGAAGAAGAAGCTTCCGAAGAAGGCTGAAGACGCACGCAAGGTCACCGACTGGATGTGCGCGAACTTCTTCGACATCCGGGCCTTCGGCGCGGTCATGTCCACCGAGATAAATGCCGGTCAGGTACGGGGTCCGCTGCAGTTGACTTTCGCCCGCTCGATCGATTCCATCATGCCGATCGACATCTCGATCACTCGCTCGTCGGTCACCAACGAGAAGGATGCGGACAAGGAGCGAACGATGGGACGCAAGTCGATCGTGCCCTATGGGCTCTATCGTACGCACGGCTACGTCAATGCGAAACTTGCTGAACGCACCGGTTTCTCGCAGGAGGATCTGGATCTGTTCTGGGAGGCGATGCGGGAAATGTTCGAGCACGATCGATCTGCCTCGCGTGGGGAGATGGTGTCGAGGCGGGGGGTGGCTTTCAAGCATGCATCCGCGCTGGGCAACGCTCGCGCTCACGAGCTGTTCGAGCGGGTGACGATATGGCGATTGATCGACGGTCAGAAACATGCGCCGAACGATCCAGTTGTGCTGAAGGCGCCGCCGGCTCGCTCGTTTTCAGACTATGCAGTGGAGATCGACAGGGAAGGCTTGCCTGACGGTATCGAGATCGTAGAGTTCTGCTGAGGAGGCCTCCGGATGGAATCCGATGTTCGGCCGCCTGTACTTCTTTCCGCATTGCAGCACTATCTGTTTTGTCCACGCCAGTGCGCACTCATCCATCTCGAGCAGGCATGGAGTGACGATGCCGCCACGACCGAGGGACGCCTGTTGCACGAGCGAGTAGACGAGCTACGTGCAGAGCGACGCCGTGGGGTGCGGACATTGACGGCGTTGCCGTTGCGTTCGCACACCCTCGACATGGCGGGCGTGGCGGATGTGGTGGAGATGCGCGCAATCGAAGGCGGCGAGGCGCAACCGTTTCCTGTCGAGACCAAGCGCGGACGTCCGAAGTCACACCGCGCCGATGAGGTGCAATTGTGCGCGCAGGCGTTGTGCCTGGAAGAGATGTTCGGCATGTCCGTGCCTGCTGGTGCGTTGTTCTACGGAAAGATGCGTCGACGGCTCGAGGTCGCGTTCGACGAGCCGTTGCGGATGCTGACCTTGCAAGTAGTGAGCGATACGCGGGTCATGCTCGATGCCGGTATCACGCCGCCACCTATCTATCGCAAGGCGAAATGTGACGCGTGTTCCCTCCAGGAAACCTGTCGTCCGCGTCTGCCTGAACGACCGTCCGCTGTCCGTTGGCTGGACCGCGAGGTCGAGTCGTGAGTTCTGCCGCCATGCGCCGTCACCTGAATACGCTTTACGTGACGAGCCAAGGCGCCTACTTGTCCAAGGACGGCGCGAACATCGTTGTCAGCGTTGACAGGGAAGAGCGCGGACGCGTTCCGATCCATCAGCTTGGCTCGGTGATCGGATTTGGACGGGTAGCGCTGTCGCCAACCGCGATGGGCTTCTGCGCGGAGGAGGGCGTGTCCATCGCTTTCTTTTCAGAAGCCGGTCGCTTCCTCGCGCGGGTCGAAGGTCCGGTATCCGGAAACGTGCTCCTTCGGCGTGAGCAGTACCGCCGCGCGGACGAGCCGGCCGCTCGTGGGGCATTGGTCGCCTCGATCGTCACCGGTAAGATTCTTGGCCAACGCGCGGTGGTACGGCGGGTTCTGCGCGATCACGGCAAGAGCGCTGATCAGCACACCCGTGACGCACTTCAGAAGGCAGAGGCTCGCCTCACGAACTGTGCGCGGCGAACACGCCTGCCTCTGTCCGATATCAATGACGTCGATACGCTACGTGGCATCGAAGGGGAGGCAAGTGCCGTCTACTTCGGTGAGTTCAACGCCATGGTGAGAAATCCGGAACCGACCTTTCGGTTCTCTGGTCGGTCACGTCGTCCGCCTCTTGATGCGCTGAACGCCATGCTTTCGTTTGCATACGCGCTTCTTGCACAGGACTGCCGCTCGGCATTGGAAGGTGTGGGGCTAGACCCGAATGTCGGGTTCCTGCACGTCGACCGACCGGGCCGTCCCTCGCTCGCCTTGGATTTGATGGAAGAATTTCGTTCAGGGTTCGCCGACCGGCTGGTACTCTCGCTGATCAACCGCAGGCAAGTCAAGGCGCGAGGCTTCGAGACGCTTGACGGCGGCGCGGTGCATATGAACGAGGACACCAGGAAGGCACTGCTCGTTGCCTACCAGGAGCGAAAACGGCAAGAGCTGACGCATCCGTACCTTGATGAGCGGACTTCGATGGGGCTCGCTTGGCACTTGCAGGCAAGGCTGCTGGCACGTCATCTTCGAGGTGATCTCGACGCCTACCCAGCCTTTGTCTGGCGTTGAAAACGGACACGCCACCAAGGGGATCCGACGGTGCTCATGCTGGTGACCTACGATGTCAAGACAGATCATGCCGATGGACCGACGCGCCTACGGAGAGTCGCTCGGGCCTGCAAGGACTATGGGCAACGGGTGCAGTTTTCAGTCTTCGAGTGCGAAGTTGATCCTGCTCAGTGGGTAGAGCTCCGCGCTCGTCTCGTTGCCGCAATCGATCAGGATCACGATAGCCTCAGGTTCTACCGCATTGGCAGCAACTGGCGAGAGCGTGTGGAGCATGTTGGCGCAAAGCCAGCGATCGATTTTGACGAGCCGATGATCTGGTAGGCCCTGCGCAGTCACCGAGCAGAGTGTGTCCTGCACCTGGTTGGTCTCCCTTGATCGGGCAAGAACGAGGTCGTGCGCGAGATGGGTTGTGCGAACCCTGAGTGTCCAGCGCTTCCCCCGCAGGTTCGCATTTCAAGAAAACACAGCTTTATCAGTCGCTTGCGAGTGCTCGGCTTGGATGCCTAGCCGATCTGGTGCCGAACTTCGCTGATTCTATGCAAGTTCGCGCAAAGTCATTAATTTCACTTCTCATTTCAATTAGTTACAGTCGGGCTGTCGCTCCCCGTACGGGGGCGTGGATTGAAACCCGCCGGCGGTAGTGCGGTCGAGCTAGGCGAGCGTCGCTCCCCGTACGGGGGCGTGGATTGAAACATACACCAAGGGCCAGGGCTCGACGCTGACCGGCGGTCGCTCCCCGTACGGGGGCGTGGATTGAAACAACTCTAGCCACTCCGGATCGCCATTGCCTTCGAGTCGCTCCCCGTACGGGGGCGTGGATTGAAACTCCTCCTTCGTCTGCTTGTCGTAGGCCATCTCCTGTCGCTCCCCGTACGGGGGCGTGGATTGAAACACCGTAGCAGAGCCCGTCTCGATCAAGGCCGCTGGTCGCTCCCCGTACGGGGGCGTGGATTGAAACCCGGGCACACGCCGATCTCGAAGGAGTTCGAGGGTCGCTCCCCGTACGGGGGCGTGGATTGAAACTAGCGCAGGCTGGACTCGATGCTGAAGAGATCATGTCGCTCCCCGTACGGGGGCGTGGATTGAAACACGAAGGCGTAATCGATGAGCTGCGCCTGCATGGTCGCTCCCCGTACGGGGGCGTGGATTGAAACACCAACACCGGCGGCGTCGAGCTGGCCGGTGCCCGGTCGCTCCCCGTACGGGGGCGTGGATTGAAACGCCAACTCCATCGACCTGATCGAATCGTCCGGCGGTCGCTCCCCGTACGGGGGCGTGGATTGAAACTTCGCGTGGTGGGCCACGAGCACCTTGCGCGAGCACGTCGCTCCCCGTACGGGGGCGTGGATTGAAACTGGATGCCATGCGCGACACCAGCACCGCGACGGCGTCGCTCCCCGTACGGGGGCGTGGATTGAAACGAGGCGTTCACGATCGAGGCGGACGCAAGCACCGTCGCTCCCCGTACGGGGGCGTGGATTGAAACACCTGGTGGAACGGCACGGATCTTCGCGAGAAGGTCGCTCCCCGTACGGGGGCGTGGATTGAAACAGGAGCGAATGAACCTTTTAACCATGTCGCTCGAGTCGCTCCCCGTACGGGGGCGTGGATTGAAACACCGCCGCCGAGCAGCAGGCGATGGCACTCGATGGTCGCTCCCCGTACGGGGGCGTGGATTGAAACCACTCGCGGGTCAGCGACGCGAGCATGCCGACCGTCGCTCCCCGTACGGGGGCGTGGATTAAAACAGCGCTACGTCGAATCGCTCGATCTGAGCAGCGCGTCGCTCCCCGTACGGGGGCGTGGATTGAAACTCGTCGATGCCGACACCGGGCCTGATGATCGAAGGTCGCTCCCCGTACGGGGGCGTGGATTGAAACCCGTGCGTCAGCTTCGGCGAGCGCGCCCGGCGCTGTCGCTCCCCGTACGGGGGCGTGGATTGAAACCTCGGGCACGAACGACAGCAAGGCGGCGAGCACCCCGAGGTCGCTCCCCGTACGGGGGCGTGGATTGAAACCTCGACCCGCGCACCGGCGAGCCGATCCAAGGAGGTCGCTCCCCGTACGGGGGCGTGGATTGAAACGATTCGCACGCCCCGATCCGCGCCCACACCGAGGTCGCTCCCCGTACGGGGGCGTGGATTGAAACATCCACGACAACGATCTTGACGGCGAAGGGGTAGTCGCTCCCCGTACGGGGGCGTGGATTGAAACACCGTGACGCCCCTGGTACCGCGACAACAATACGGTCGCTCCCCGTACGGGGGCGTGGATTGAAACGACGACTACGCGATCATTAAAGGCGTGCATGACAGTCGCTCCCCGTACGGGGGCGTGGATTGAAACGTCAACGGCTCGATCGTCGCCTGGCTTGTGAACGTCGCTCCCCGTACGGGGGCGTGGATTGAAACAACTCGATGATGCGGCCGTCATCCGTGACGTCTAGTCGCTCCCCGTACGGGGGCGTGGATTGAAACAAGGCCGCCGTGAAGATCCTGCGCGTGCACTACCGTCGCTCTCCGTACGGGGGCGTGGATTGAAACAGGACGTACTCGACTCCGTCGTGCTGGACCTCGTGTCGCTTCTGGTGCGGGGCTGTGGACTGCATCATGGTCAAGTCGAGCATTGGTGAGCGGCAGCGGGCGTTGTGATCGGTGGGCAGTAGTGAGTGCGCCCGTTCGAGAACGTCCCGCACCGGCCGACATGACTCCTGATCTGCCCGGACCCCACCCGGGCGCCGTCCGCGTGCCACACTCACGTGTTCATGACTCCAGACACGGTCCACTACTTCGGCTACGGCTCCCTGGTCAACCGCGCCACCCGGCCGGAGGACGAGCGCTGCGTCAATGCCGTGCTGTCGGGCTGGCGCCGGGTCTGGAACCACCGCATCGAAGGGGGGTCGTCGCGACGTGCCGGTTGCACCTCGCTGTCGATCGAGCCGCACGACGAGGGCGATATCGCCGGGGTGATCGTCGCCCTGCCGCTGCACCACCTGCCCCAGCTCGATGCGCGCGAGGCCGGCTACGACCGGCTCGCGCTGCCCGCCGGTGCCTTCCGGATCGCGGAGGGTTCCACCATCGCACCCGATGGCGAGGTGTTCGTGTACCGCTCCCGGGAGACCAACCGGCGTGCCCCGCAGGCCGGCCACCCGGTGCTGCAGACCTACGTCGACTGCGTCATGGCGGGCTACCAGGAACGGTTCGGCGAGCCGGGGCTTGCCGCGTTCCTGTCCAGCACGCGGGGCTGGAACGGCTGCCGGCGCAACGACCGCGCCGCTCCGGACTACCCGCGGGCGGTGCACCTGCCCGCGGAGCGGCTGGCGCACTTCGATGCGATACTGCGCGGCCTGTCGTC
>ENA-ORXT01001747-ORXT01001747.1-marine-metagenome-genome-assembly--contig:-NODE-1747-length-27984-cov-6.338947_pt1 | contig 27984 bp, 24 predicted proteins | sample MGYA00237868_ERZ511482 | MGnify/ENA metagenome assembly ERZ511482
CGCGCCGGGACTGTCACGCTCCACCTCAAGGCAGGCACGGTCATCGGGGTCTCTTGAAATGCTCCTCTCGGTTGCAGGAACTCCCCATGTCGAACGAGGGTGGCTCTTCACCAAGCACCATTGAGGCCAAGGGCCATTCGAAAAAGAGCGCGGCTTCCCGGTCACAGAGTCCAAGTTCTTACGAATCAGTACAAAAGAGACGATGGCTTGAGAAGATCCGGGTTGGGGGAATCCCCGTGAGGTTCTACAACAGTCTCCGATGAGCGCGGCTGCCTCGCCATACGCTCTCAATAGCATCGTTGAAATCCCCCATTCGAGTGGGTGCTCGGATTAGACAGAAGGCGTGCATCCTCCCTCTGAAAATGCCATGACCGACCAGGCCGGAGGTATCTGATAGAGATTCCTGGTATGCTCCGGACTAACTACAGGTTCCGATGCTCGGAGTCACTACCCTTCGCCACGCACGATCTTTTCGACCTTGTGCTTGGTGAGCGTCACGCCGCGGGCACCACGGCCCTTCATGCCATACTCGCCAAAGCGGACCTCGATCTCCGTGCGCTTGAGACGCTGACCGGGCTTCATGCGGACGATGATGGTCTCTTCGTCGGCGGGGGCCTGCTCGTCGTGGATCGTCAGCCAGAGGATTCGGGTACCGGGAGTGCCGAGGCAGAGGTCGTAGACCCGGTCCCTAGTGACTCCGCCGACGGTGAAGCGCTTGACGAAGATGGCGCCCATCCGCCCGTCCCGATAGACCATGTTGTAGATCTTGCCGCCATCCTCGCCCCGCCGGAACAGGGCGACATGGGCAGGGTTCTTGCCGACGTGGACCTTGGCATCGACCAGCGAGACGCGCATGGCGCCGTCGCGAGGGATGATGATCATCTCGTCGATCCGGCTGCAGGGACCAATGAGGGTGCCGTCGCCGCGCTTGAGTCCGTAACCGGCGAATCCGTTGGAGGCGTCGAGAAAGAGGGTCTCGGTCGCGACCGCGACTTCGGTCTTGGCGATCTTCTCGAAGGTGGTGAGCTCGGTCTTGCGCTCCCGGCCCTTGCCGTACTTCTCAAGTAGACCCTTGAACCAGCGCACCGCGTAGCGGGTGAGGTTCTTGACGTTGTGCTTCACCTCCTTCATCTCTTCCTCGAGGGAGTTGATGATCTCGTCGGCCTTGAAGCTGTCGTACTTGGAGATGCGCTTGATCTTGATCTCGGTGAGCCGGACGATGTCGTCGTCGGTGACCTCGCGCCGCAGCAGCTTGAGGTAGGGCTTCAAGCCGTCGCGGATCGCGGTGATGACGGCTTCCCAGGTCTCGCACTCCTCGATGTCGCGGTAGATGCGGTTTTCGATGAAAATCTTTTCCAGGGAGGAGAAGTGCCATTTTTCGCCAAGCTCAGCCAAGCGGATCTCAAGTTCCTGAAGAAGGAGATCCTTGGTATGGGCTGCCGAGTACTTGATCAGGTCGTGGACCGACATGAAGCGGGGCTTGTCGTCCTCGATGACGCAGCAGTTCGGGGCAATGGATACCTCGCAGTCGGTGAAGGCGTACAAGGCCTGCTCCATCTCGTCGCGATCGACGTCGGTGGGCAGTACGATCGCGATCTCGACGCTTTCGGAGGTGTTGTCGTCGATCCGTGTGAGCTTGATCTTGCCCTTCTCGTTGGCCGCCACGAGCGAGTCGATGAGGCTCGTGGTGTTCACTCCGTAGGGGAGTTCGGTGACGATCAACTCGTTCTTGCGAGACCCGTGCCTGATGCGAGCGCGCGCACGAATTCGTCCGCCGCGCATGCCTTCCTGGTAGTCGGTGACGTCGGCCAGTCCACCGGTGAGGAAGTCGGGAAAGATCTCAACGGCCTTGCCGCGCACTGCGTTGATCGACTGCTCGATCAGTTCGCAGAAGTTGTGGGGGAGGATCTTGGCGGAGAGTCCCACCGCGATGCCTTCGGCGCCCTGCGCGAGCAGGAGCGGGAACTTAACCGGCAGGGTGACGGGTTCCTTGTTGCGTCCGTCGTAGCTGGCTGCCCAGACCGTGGTCTTGGGATTGAAGACGACGTCGAGCGCGAACTTGGACAGGCGCGCCTCGATGTATCGGGCGGCGGCGGCGCGGTCGCCGGTGAGGACGTTGCCCCAGTTTCCCTGGGTATCGATGAGCAGATCCTTTTGCCCCATGTTGACCAGGGCGTCGCAAATCGAAGCGTCCCCGTGAGGGTGGTACTGCATGGTGTGCCCGACGAGGTTGGCGACCTTGTTGTAGCGGCCGTCCTCCTTCTCGCGCATCGAGTGGAGAATGCGACGCTGCACCGGCTTGAATCCGTCCCGGATATGAGGAACCGCCCGTTCCAGAATGACGTACGAGGCGTAGTCGAGGAACCAGTCCCCGTACATGTCGTCGAGGTGGATCGTGATGTCGTCGCGGTTCTCGCGGGGTGGCGGCGGATTCGGGACATAGGTCTTCTTCTTCGCGCGTTTCCTGCGGGTGGCGGGCGCCTGCTTGGAGCTGGTCTTTTTCTTGGCCACGAAGGAGATGAATGGGTCAGGCTCACGCCTGGAGGAAGGGCGGAGACAGGTTCTTAGGTTTGCTTAATCAACGGCTGCTGGCAAGTGGCGACTCCCGAACAGTGGTCTTTTCACACGATTGAATTCGTGATGGGATAGGAGGGTGAAATTATGCGTCTCTTCTTCCGTCGATGCCATGGGTCAGGCTGCCGCCAGGCACGGGGCTGAGCGTCTCCGTGCCGCCCTCGCAGAGGACCGGATAGCTTCCATGATCGTGGCCACGGGCACTTCCCAGTTTGCCACCCTCGGCGCTCTCCTCGCAGAGTCGATCGACTGGTCTCGGGTCACCGGGTTTCACCTCGACGAGTACTGCGGGCTGTCGATCGATCACCCGGCTTCCTTTCGTGCCTACCTGCGTGACCGGTTCGTGGAAAAGACCAGCCCGCGCCTCGCGAGCTTTCACTACCTGAATGCGGAAGACGACGCCGAAGGGACTCGGGCCTCCCTGAGTGATCGGATCCGCCATGAGCCGATCGAAGTCGCTTTTGTCGGCATCGGGGAGAACGGGCATCTGGCCTTCAATGATCCACCCGCGGACTTTGAGACCGACGACCCCTATCTCATCGTCGATCTGGATGAACGCTGCCGTCTCCAGCAGGTGGGCGAGGGGTGGTTTCCGGATCTGGCGGCCGTCCCCACGCAGGCGATCTCGATGTCGGTTGCGCAGATCATGAAGAGCGCGCGTGTCGTTTGCACGGTGCCCGATGAGCGTAAGGCGGAGGCGCTGCGCAACACGCTGGAGGGCCCGGTCGACCCGATGGTGCCCGCATCGATCCTGCAACGGCATCCGGACTGCACCTTCTTCGTCGACGAACCCGCCGCCTCGATGCTGAAGGTCGAGACGATCGAGCGACTCGGATGAAACCGCTCGATCTTCAGGTCAACGGCTGTGCCGGGGTGGATTTCAACGCGGACGACCTCGACGAGGAACAGGTTCTGCACGCGGCGGCCTGGATGAAGGAGCAGGGGGCGGCTGCGTTCCTGCCGACGCTGATCACGGCGGAGTTCGGCGTTCTGGAGGCGCGACTCGCCCGTCTGGACCGAATCCTTTGCGCTCACCCCGAGTTGGAAGCCGTGGTGCCCGGCATTCATCTGGAAGGTCCTTTTCTGAGCGGCGAGTCAGGGTACGTCGGGGCGCACCCGCCCGAGCACGTTCTCCCTGCCGCTCCCGATCGTGCAGACCGACTGCTTGATGCGGCAGGGGGACGCATCCGACTGGTGACCCTGGCGCCGGAATGCGACCCCGCCGCTCGTACCACCCGTCATCTTACAGCTCTCGGGGTGAGCGTCGCGGCGGGGCACACGAATGCGAGTCTGGAAGACCTTCGCCGCAGCATCGACGAGGGGCTTTCGTTGTTCACCCATCTTGGCAATGGATGTCCGCCCGAGCTGCCGCGGCACGACAACGTGATCCAGCGGGCCCTCTCGCTGGCCGGCGATCTATGCTTTTCCTTCATCCCCGATGGGATGCACGTCGACTTCTTCGCGCTGAAGAACTACCTCCGCTGCGCGGGGCCTGAGAATTGTCTCGTGGTCACGGATGCGATCTCGGCAGCCGGAGGTGAGCCCGGACGTCATCCGCTGGCCGGCGGCTTCGTGACGATGGGGGAGGATGGGGTTCCGAGGATTCCGGATGGCACCCAGTTCGCCGGCTCGGCTCTTGGCTGGAGGCAGCTGCTCGACAACCTGCGCAATCGCCTGGGTCTTGATGAGAAAACGATTCGGCTCCTTGTCGAGACCAACCCAAATCGGATTCTTCATCGTCCGTGAAGGACAATAAGGAAGCCCACCGGTTGTTCTCGGTAACCTGTTTCGGGGAAGTCTGGGCATCGATCGGCTAGGTCGGCTTTGAGAGGGTGGGGTAGTCCGTGTATCCTTCAGGGCCGTCCGCATAGAATGTCTCAGGGTTGGGTTCGTTCAGGTCGGCACCTTTGAAGAAGCGCTCGGGCAGATCGGGATTGGCAATGAAGAGCTGGCCCCAGGCGGCGGCATCGGCTTGTCCGGCCTCGAGGAGCGCCTCGGCATCCTTTTGGCTGAGACCCTGATTGGCGATGAAGGGGCCTCCGAATTTCTCTTTCATCATCGGCCCGAGACGAGGCTCTTCCCGGCCTTCGCGGGCGAAGAGGAAGGCGAGTCCGCGTTCCCCGCACTCGCGGGCTAGATGACCGAAGAGGGCGGCGGGATCGGAGTCGCCCATGTCGTGGGCGTCGCAGCCGGGAGCAAGGTGGAGTCCGACGCGATCGGCTCCCCAGACTCCGACGACCGCGTCCACGACCTCGAGCATGAGTCGGGCACGATTTTCCACCGACCCGCCGTACGCGTCGTTTCGGAGGTTGGTGCTGTCCTGAAGGAACTGATCAAGCAGGTACCCGTTGGCGCCGTGGATCTCGACACCGTCGAAGCCCGCCGCTTTCGCGTTCGCCGCTCCGCGTCGGAACTGCTCCACCACCTCGGCGATCTCTGTGAGTTCGAGGGCGCGAGGGGTGACGAACTCCTTCTCCGGTCGCACCAGACTGACGGTGCCCGCCGGTTTCACGGCACTCGGTGCGACGGGTCTGGCGCCGTCTAGATAGAGCGGGTCAGACATCCTGCCGACATGCCACAGCTGGAGGAGAATGCGTCCGCCGGCCGCGTGGACACTTTCGGTGACGAGCTTCCATCCCTCGACCTGAGCGTCGGACCAGATGCCGGGCGTGTTCGGGTAGCCGACACCCATTGGATCAACGGAGGTGGCTTCGGAGACAATGAGGCCGGCCGTGGCGCGCTGCTCGTAGTACTCGGCCATCATGGCGTTGGGCACGCGCCCTTCGCTGGCCCGGCACCGGGTCAGGGGTGCCATGAGGATGCGGTTGGGAAGCTCCCAGGCTCCGATTTTAACTGGCTCGAAGAGACGGTTCATGCCGCCGACCATACTCAGCCGAAGATCATGGGCAGGAATTTCTGGGAAATGGTTTTCCAGGAGAGAACGAGGGTCACGAGAAACCCGAGGGCCCCGAGCGCGATCACCCAGCGAGGCGGGCGCGCCGCAGCGTGGAGACTTCGTCTCGTTCCAAGCCAGAGCAAGGTGCCGGCAAGTAGAGGGCCGCCCAGCACGGTCGAGGCCTGAGCGATCAGGATGAGGGTGACCGGATCGAAATTGGTGGTGCGCCCGGCGAGACAGCCGAGGTAGCCGACGAGGAGTGCCGCGACGGTCGCCCATCTGGCGCCGCCACTTCCCATGTCGCGACCCCTTCCAAGGCCGTCGGCGAGGAATTGTCCTCCGATCATGGCGTTGACGAGAAAGGAACTGAGCGCCCCGGCGAGAAGGCCGACTCCGAACACCGGTCGCGCCCATTTTCCAAAGACGGCCTCGAACTGCCGGGCGAGATCGGTCACGCTGCGCAGCTCGGTTTTGGGTTCGGTTCCGAAAAAAGTCGCGGCGGCGGTGAAGACAATGACGAGGGTGATGGCGCCAAGAATCAGAATCCCGATGATCGAGTCTCTGGCTCCCGCACGCACGTCGTCAGGACCCCAGCCGCGATCGCGGACGAGATAGGCCTGATAGAACGCGCCCGCGATGGAGAAGGTCGTCGCCATGAGTCCGACCACGGCGAGGAAGCCGCCCGACTTCGCGTCGGGCATGCGTGGCACCAGTCCGCTTACCGCGTCAGGCATGGAGGGCTTCGAGGCAAGGAAGCTGGCAAGAAAGGCGAGTACCATGAGGAGCACGAGAGCCTTCATGGTCCGTTCGACGACGGCGTAGAGATTGGGCGCGCGGAGGACGACCAGGATCAGGGCTGCGGTGAGCACGGTCGCGGCCAGCAGGCCGTGCCCGCCGAGGAAGTCGTCGCCGACGAGTGCCACGGCGAGGTTATTGCTGGCCTGGAAACCGGCACAGACGATGAAGATGACGACCCCGAGCGCGAGGCCCGCACCCCGGCCCAGTCGGTTGCTGAGTTCCTCGCAGGGGGTGCCGCGATAGCCGACGCCGACCCGTGCGGCGAGGGAGGTGGCCCCGATCATCAGCGCGACCGCGAGCATCACCGCCCAGGTCATCGAGTACCCGAAGCTCGCCCCGACCTTGGAGGCGGAGAGAATGCTGCCGGGTCCGCAGACCACGGCGGCAACGATGATGGCAGGCCCCAGTGAGCGTAGGCTCTTCATGAGTTCCGATCATGCATGGAACGAGAGGAGGTGGCGACCCTCGAACCGAGCTTGGCCGAGTTCGGAAAATGCCACGGGTAGCGAGAATGGCGCTTGGTGAGCGGCGGGTATCGACGGTTCCGTCTCGAATCCTCGTCGGGCTCGAGCGTTTTGCCTTGAAGGTGGAACTCGACGTCCCGGCGAGTTGTGGGCGAAGCCCGCCCCTCCTCTGGCAACGCCAGCGCGCCGGGACGTCACGCTCCACCTTAAGGCAGGCACGGTCATCGGGGCCTCTTGAAATTCTCCGGCTGCCGGGCGAATCGCTGCCCGGGGGTCAGCCTTCGACAGGGTTCCTGATTGAACCTTTCCGCTAGCAGGGTCTACTAAGCCCTCCCGTGGTCTTCAGCTCCCACATCTTCGTCTTCTACTTTCTGCCTCTCGCGCTGCTACTTTACTATGCAGCGCCGAGGGCGGGAAGGTCGCTGGTGCTTACGCTGGTCAGCTATGTTTTCTACGGCTGGTGGAACCCGTGGTACACCCTGCTGATTCTGGGCTCGACGGTGATCGACTATGGCTGCGGCAAGATGATCTCCGCCGAAGGAGCCAGTCCGGGGAAACGGAAGGCGGGTGTCTGGATCTCGGTGCTCGTCAATCTTTCGATCCTGGCCTTCTTCAAGTATACGGCCTTCGCCCTGGGAACCTTCGACGGCATTGTGGAGAGCTTTGGTCCGGGCGGGGGCATTCAGGCGCCGTCGTACTTCTACAACATCATCCTGCCTATCGGGATCAGCTTCTACACCTTCCAGTCGATGAGCTACAGTATCGACATCTATCGTGGGCATGCGCGGCCTGCGCCGAGTTTCATCGATTTTGCCTGCTATGTCTCGATGTTCCCCCAACTCGTGGCCGGGCCGATCGTCCGCTATGGCAGCGTCGCCGAACAGATTCGGAGCCGCCCCCACACGGTCGACGGATTTGTCGCCGGGCTGACCCGCTTCAACTTCGGCTTCGCCAAGAAGATCCTGCTGGCCAACCCGATGGGACAGGCGGCCGACCTCGCCTTTGGGGCGGGCGAAGGAGTCCTCGGCACTCCCGCCGCCTGGCTCGGCATCATCGCCTACGCCTTCCAGATCTACTTCGACTTCTCGGCCTACTCCGACATGGCGATCGGGCTCGGAAGGATGTTCGGCTTCCGTTTCCCGGAGAACTTCGACTCGCCCTACAAGGCGGTCTCGATCACCGACTTCTGGCGTCGCTGGCATATCTCGCTGTCGAGCTTCCTGCGCGACTACCTGTACATCCCGCTGGGCGGAAACCGAAAGGGCGAGGGGCGTACCTACGTCAACCTGCTCACGGTGATGGTCCTCGGCGGTCTCTGGCACGGCGCCCAATGGACCTTCCTCGTCTGGGGGATCATCCACGGTGGCTGGCTCGCGCTCGAGCGGGCCATGGGCAGGAATTCCTTCTACGGTCGACTTCCGAAGCCGGTCAAAATTGGCATCACCTTCGTGATCGTCCTCATCGCCTGGGTCTTCTTCCGGTCGGAGAACTTCGAGGTCGCGGGGCGATACCTCGCCTCGATGTTCGGCTTCGGGGAAAGCAGCGACGCTGGTCGGGTGCTTCTCGGCCAACTGACACGCCCCTTCCTGCTGTTCTCCTTTGCGCTTGCCGCGGTGGCGACCTGGTTTTGCCCGCGTACAGCGGCGATTCTCGCTGTGGTCACGCCAAAGAAAGTCGCTCTCGGACTGGTTCTCTTTGCGCTCTCCCTTGCCGCGATGTTCGCGCAGGGCTTTAATCCCTTCCTCTACTTCCAGTTCTAATGAGCGACCACGAAATGAGGAATCCCTATGAGGACGAGATCCCGAAGGATGAGGTGCGCGTTCCGCGGAAGGTGGCGTGGCTCTTCATCATCCTCTTTCTCTCGATCTGCGTGCTGCCACCGCTGTGGAGGAACGTCACCGCCGCCGAGTGGCGTCCCGTGACGGAGCTGTTCAAGAGGAACGCTGAGCATGATCTGCGAAGGCATCTAAAGAACTACGAGGACAAGCTGGAGGAAGCGGATTTTCGCACTCCTGCGATCCGAAGCTACCAGCGGGTCGCGACGGGGCTCTTCCGTGAAGGCAATAGCAAGGCCTACGTCGGTCGCGGCGGGACGCTTTTCTATCGGCCCGCCCTCGACGCGATCACCGGCTACGGGCCGCTCAAGCCGGAGCCCGACACCGTGGCCAAGGATCCGAATCGTCCCAAGTGGAACTCGCCTCAGGCCGCAATTCTGAAGTTCAAGGAGCAGCTCGCGGAGCGCGGCGTGGACCTCATGCTGGTGCCCATCCCGGTCAAGCCGATGATCTATCCCGAGCAGGCGCGGGCTGGGTCGAATGGATTCACCGCGCCCGTCCGGCATCCTGATACCGAGGAGTTTTTCAAAAGCCTCCGAGAGGGCGGGGTCGAGGTCGTCGATTTTGCGGACGAGTTTTTTGCGGCGCGGAGGACAGCGCAGTTTCTGCGGCAGGACACCCACTGGACTCCGGCTACGATGGAGCGCACGGCGGCGTCTCTGGCCGAGATCATCGCGGCGAAGCCTTGGTTTGGAGAGATGATCGCAAGTCTCGAGACGGAGATTCGTCGGGTCGAGGGTGGTCATGCCGGTGATCTTGCCGAGATGCTTCACGGCGACGGGCAGAGTATTCTTGTTCCGGAGGTCCACGAGATCGGGGTCGTCATCGACCGGGCCACGGGTCAGCCGGTGGCGCGGGATGCCGATTCGCCCATCGTGCTGTTAGGAGACAGCTTCGTGAACATTTTCAACGACCCGGCGCTTGGCTTTGGCGACAGGGAAGGTCCTCTTCTGGGGGCGGGCTTTGCCCAGCATCTGGCCGCGCAGCTGGGTGCGAAAATCGACTACGCGGTCGCGAACGGCGGGGGTGCCAGTGTGGTGCGAAGCGAATTCGGAAAGCGCTACGATGACGAGGTGCGAGCGAAGCAGTTGGTCGTCTGGGTGCTGGCATCGCGGGACCTCTTCCTTTCGGAAAAACCGGCCCGGGACGCGGGGATTTCCTTCAAGGATACCGCATTCAATCCAAAGCAGAGTCCAGAGCCGAAGACCACGCCGCCGCCACCACCTCCGGCGAGTGGCGACCGGTTTACCGGGACCCTGCTTGATCGAACTCCGAACGCTGACCCCGCGGCGACGAGCTATCCGGAAGCCCTGTACGAGGCGCACTTCGAGCTGGATGCCAAATCGGCGAAAGAGCTTGGACTCTCCGACCCTGAAATCGTCGTCTACCTGTGGTCCTTCAGGAATCGCAAGCTGCTGCCGAGTTCCCAGCTTCAAGTTGGCCGATCGTATCAGTTGAAGCTGAGTCCATGGGCCGATCATCCCAAGCTTCAGACCATGCAGCGAGGAGAAGGGCTGGGCGTGTTCGCCGAGGAATTCTTCGCGGAAGAAGCAGCTCCCGCGCCCTGACTACACGGATTCTGTTGCATGCTTCGCCGTGCAGCCCTACGACTCGGGGCTCATGAACACGCCGCACGGTGACGCCTCCGCCCAGCTCCAATCCCGTCTTCGGGAGCTTGGCGGCTATCTTTGACCTCGCCGCGCTCGATACCAGGCTCGCCGAGCTGGAGGAAGTAATGGGGCAGCCCGGTTTCTGGGACGACCGCACGAAGTCCCAGGCGACCGTGGCGGAGGTCTCCCGCATCAAGCGCACCATCGAGCCGTTCCGTGAGGTGGAGGCGCGCATCGGCGACTTTGCCGTGCTCGTGGAGATGGCCGAGGAAGAGGGCGACGAGGCAAGCCTGGCCGAGGTCGATGCCGAGCTTGCTCAGGTGGAGAAGATCCTCGGCAAGCTCGAGTTCGCGGCCATGCTCTCGGGCGAGCACGACGGACTCGGGGCGACCGTGCAGATCAACGCCGGTGCCGGTGGCACCGATGCCGCCGACTGGGCCGAGATGCTGATGCGCATGTACACCCGCTGGGCCGAGACCAAGGGGCTCACGGTCAAAGTGATCGACGTCGCCGAAAACGACGAGGCAGGCATCAAGAGCGCGACCCTCGACATCGCGGGCGACAACGCCTTCGGCTATCTCCGGGGAGAGCGCGGAGTGCATCGCCTGGTGCGGATCTCGCCCTTCAACGCCGACGGCAAGCGCCAGACGGCGTTTGCCAGCGTCGACGTCACGCCCGACCTCGGCGACGACAGCATCGACATCGAGATCGACGAAAACGACGTCGAGATCATCACGACGAAGTCCGGTGGCAAAGGCGGTCAGAACGTCAACAAGGTGGAGACCGCAGTGATCCTGAAGCACGCGCCTTCGGGGATCGTGATCCGATCCAGCTCGCAGCGCAGCCAGCACTCGAACCGTGACACCGCCTGGGCCCTATTGCGTGCCAAGCTCCACCAGATTGAGGAGGATCGGCGCCGGGCCGAGAACGACGTCACCTATGGGCAGAAGATGGACTCCGCTTTCGGGTCGCAGATCCGGAACTATTTCATGCACCCCTCGCAGCGGGTGAAGGACACGCGCAGCGGTTGGGAGACGGGGGATTTCGACCGGTTCCTAAACGGCGACCTCGACGAGTGCATGGAGTCGGTGCTGCGTTCGGAGGCGGGATAGAGGCAACGGCTGCCGAGCCCGTCAGTGGATTGCTCCCACCGTGGTTCAAGACCTAGCTACCGAGAATGAAGCCACTTCCAACGAGGCCATGCTGGCGGTGGCAGAGTGTCCTGCTGTTGACCCTTCTCGCTCACTTTGGCATCGCCTTGGCTCATCCGGATCCGCGGGGAGATATCCACGCTCGGGTTTCCGTGGTCGCGGGCGCTTTTGAGGTTCGGTACCAGGTGCATCCGGTGGATGAGCCGGATGACTCGGATCGTCCCTTGGACGTGCTCGGCGATCGTTACGCGGCCAACGGCGAGCGACTCGTGGAGCGAGGGGAGGTCGAGGGCGAGGAGGGGGCGACCCGCTTGGCGGGCGAGATCTACGAGGGCCGGGTGGGGGAGGTTCGCTACCGCACCACGGTGGATCGTGACGGCGCGGTGGTGAGCGAAGTCGTTTCGCCTCCGGGTTCGAGGACGCAGCGGTTGCTGCCGTTTCCACCGGGGCTGGAGCTCATCTATCTCGCTGATGCGCTGGTCACGGGGCAGGGAATCGCTCTGGCAGCGGTGGTCTCTCGGCGGGAGGAGGGGCGTTTCGGAATTCTCTGGCACCCGCATGGCGTGGAGCAGGGGCCGACCTTTGTGGAACTGGCCGTGCCGAGCATGATCTACGATTACCCGGTGGCCTCGAATCTCGTGTGGACGGAAGGACGGTTCTGGATCGCGACGATGCGCGCGCCGACGCCGGTGGCGCCGTCGCAGCCCATCCTGTGGTCGTGGAAGCCGGGGGACAACGAGGCTCGGCAGCGGCTGGTCGAGGGCGAGGGGGCGGCGGACACGACGATGTCAATGGCGGCGATCGGGGGTCGGCTTTGTCTGGCGTTTCACCGGTCCGATGAAGAGTCGTCGCTGGCGCAGGTCGCGGTCCATTTTGAGAAGACTGAACCGTAGGCTTGCGTGTCCGACCGTGGCGAGGATCGTTTCCCTTCATGCGCATCGACGTCGTCACGCTTTTTCCCTCCGTCTGCGAGGCCCCGCTCTCGGAGAGCATCATGGGGCGGGCACGGGAGAAGGGGTCACTCGACCTTCACTTCCACGATCTGCGCGAACACGGGGTTGGCAGGCATTGCCAGGTGGACGCCCTTCCCTACGGGGGTGGTCAGGGGATGGTGCTGAGGCCGGAGCCTTTTTTCGAAGTAATGGAGACGATCGAGCGGGTGCCATCGGCGAAAGTGGTGCTGATGACGCCCCAAGGGAGGCGCTTCGACCAGCGCACCGCCGAGCGCCTGGCTGCGGAGGAGCAGCTGGTGGTGCTTTGCGGCCATTACGAGGGAGTTGATCATCGGGTGGTCGAGGGGTTGGTGGACGAGGAGATTTCGATTGGCGACTACGTGCTGAGCAACGGCGCGATCGCGGCGGCGGTGATGATCGATGCCATCGTGCGGCTGATTCCCGGCGTCTTGGGTAATGAACGCAGCGCCTGGGACGACAGCTTTTCCGAGCACGGTCGCATCGAGGCCCCTGCCTACACCCGCCCTGCGGAGTATCGCGGCATGCAGGTGCCCGAGGTGCTCAGCTCGGGCAATCACGCCCTCATCGAGGAATGGAAGCGAAGCCGTGCGGAGGAGCGCACTCGGGAGAACCGACCCGACCTGCTCGACTCGTGAGACGTTTTTCTCTGACAGAGCTCGCGTCCATTCTCGGGGCGCTCGCACTTTCCTCCTGCGGCGGCGAAAAGAAGAAGGAAGTTGGCTCGGTAACGGCGCCCGAGTCATTGCCGTCGGAGGTGGCAGCCGAGGACCCGAAGTCGGAGGTAGTCGAAGTCAAGATGCCGGCCGCCCACTACGTCGGCGAGCAGAGCTGCATGGAGTGCCACGAGCAGGAGCACGCCGACTGGACCCAGAGCCACCACTTCCACGCCATGGAACTGCCCACGGCCGAGACGGTCCGGGGTGACTTCGACGACGCAGAGTTCACCCACTTCGGGCATCTGACCCGCTTTGTCACCAAAGACGACGGCTGGTACATCGACACCGAGGGGCCCGACGGAAAGAGGCAGGAGTACAAGGTTGCCTACACCTTCGGCTGGGAACCGTTGCAGCAATATCTGGTCGAGTTTCCAGGGGGACGCCTGCAGGCCTTCAACGTCTGCTGGGACGTCCGGCCCGCCGAGGAAGGCGGACAACGATGGTATCACCTCTATCCGGATGAGGAGATTCCTCCCGACGACGTGCTCCACTGGACGGGCAAGCATTTCAACTGGAACTACATGTGCGCGGACTGCCACTCGACGGATCTGCAGAAGAAGCATGATCCCATCACCGACGTCTACGCCACCAGCTGGTCTTCCATGAACGTCAGCTGCGAGTCCTGTCACGGACCCGCTTCGGAGCACCTTGCCTGGGCGAGGGAGGAAGACGAGACGACGCGTTCGGAATACGACGGCCACCTCGGTCTCACCGTGAAGCTGAAGGAGGAGGTCGAGGCGGCCTGGTTCATTGATCCGGAGAGTGGTCAGCCCAGGCGGTCCAGTCCGCTGGCCTCGACGATTCAGGTCGAGACCTGCGCCCCCTGTCACGCGCACCGGCGAATTTTACAGGACGGTACGGGGCTGCCGGGCCAAGGGTCGCTTCTTCAGACCCATGTTCCTTCCGTGCTGAGCGAGGTGCTCTATCACGCCGACGGCCAGATCAAGGAGGAGGTCTACGTCTACGGGTCGTTCGTTCAGTCGAAAATGTTCCATAGCGGGGTGCGCTGCACCGACTGTCATCACCCGCACACCATGCGACTGCAGGCGCAAGGCAACGCACTCTGCATCCGCTGCCATGACGGCACCCGCTATGACGTGAAGGAGCACCACTTCCATGAGATCGGCGGCGCGGGCGCGAGCTGCGTCGATTGTCACATGCCGGGCAAGCACTACATGGGGATCGACTTTCGGAGGGATCACAGCCTGCGGATTCCGCGACCCGATCTCTCGGAGAAACTCGGCACGCCCAATGCCTGCAATATTTGCCACGAGGACCAGAGCGTCGAGTGGGCAGCGGAGGCCTTCGTCGCCTGGTGGGGGGACAAGGAGCGCCCGCCGCACTACGGTGAAATGCTGACCGAAGGGCGCAGCGGCAGCCCTGCCGGCCGTCAGCGTCTCGTGGAGCTGGCTACGGACGTGAGCCGGCCGGCGCTGGTGCGGGCGACAGCGGTTTCGGAGTTGGGGCGGCTCGCTCCCGATCAGGCTTCCGTGTCCATGATGGTCGGACTGCTGGGCGATGCCGATCCGCTGGTACGACAGACCGCGCTTGAGCCGCTCTCGGTGCTGGATCCCGCTCAGCGGCTGCAGTTTGCGGGTGCGCTCCTTCAGGACCCGGTTCGCGGGGTCCGAATCGAGGCGGCGCGTCTTCTGGCGGCCGTGCCGACGAAGCTCCTCTCCGAGGAGCAGAGCAAGGCCTATGCGACCGCCCGAGCGGAATATGAGACCGCGCAGAAAGCCGTCTCGGACCGGGCGGGCGGGCACATGGGGCTGGCGCTGCTCTACTCCGACGAGGGCAAGGTGCCGCAGGCGGAGGCCGCTTACCGCGACGCCTTCCGCATCGAGCCGGACCATCTTCCTTCCCGGGTCAATCTAAGCGAGCTCCTGCATCAGCAGGGGCGCACGGGGGAATCGACGCCGATTCTCGAGGCGGCCGTGGCCGCTGATCCCGAGAACGGGTACGCCCGAGAAACCCTGGGCCGTCATTGGATACGGCTGAAGCAGTATGAGAAAGGGCTCGCTGAACTGGGAGCCGCCGCTCGGCTCATGCCGAATCATGCGTCCACCCAGTTCTTCTACGCCGTTGCTCTCAACTCGATGGGACGTGAAGACGAGGCGCTGGCGCCGTTGCAGCGGGCCATCGCGCTTGAACCCGGGAATGCAGAGTACCTTGCAGGAGCCGCGACGATCTGCCGTGACGCAGGCCGGACCATTCTGGCGATCAGCTACGCCGAACAGCTGGTGAGATTGGACCCTGGCAACCCCGGCTATCAGCAGCTGCTGCGGCAGCTTCGTCGGGTTGGCCCGTAGGCGCGCTGCATGAGCAGACTGAATGCTCAGGAGTTGATGAATCAGTTGGTTCTTAAGGGTTTCCCTTATGTCAGGCTCATTGCGATCGCTGATGGTGCGTCGCTCGGGTTGTCGGCACTCTTCGCTCGTCAGCAACCAGCACGCCATGATTTCCGCCGCCACTTCCACTTCCACCTCCACTTCGACCGCTCCAGCACTCCACGAATCGACTGAGCCGAGTCGCATGATTGCCGAGCTTCTCAGGGTTCGGCCTCCGTTCACGGATTCGTCGGCCTCGGTGGACTCTGAGCGGGAGGCCTCCAGCTACCGGGCGGAGATCGTTTCCTGTCTCCTTCGCGCCGACGCCGCCGACGGGTGCTCCACCGTCGAGGAGGCGTACGAGGCCGGCTACGGCCCCGACGACATTCGCAACCGAGTCCTGCAGCCGGCCCTCGAGGCGATCCTCTCCGGCATTCATTTTCCGAGGCGATAAACTCGAAGACCATTTCTCTAGTGAGGAGATGAGATTCCGGTCGGACTTGTTCTGACTGGATGACGAAAGCCGGGGGTGGGGACCCTCGGCTTTCATTTCTTCTGACGGGAGCGCCCCGTCAGCCGCCACCGGACAAAAGACCCGAGACCCGAGAAGCGGTAGGAGGAATCGAGGTAGTGCTCGATCACGTAAAACACAAAGTAGTAGGCACGGCAGAAACACCAGATCGCAATCACAAGGAGCGCGAGATTTTGAAAAGAGAAATCCTCCACCATCAGAAGAAAGCCCGAGAGCAGGCCGCCGACGAGAAACAGCAGCCCCTTGAGCCAGATCAGCCGCGGGTTCTTCAGGTCTCCCATCATCGCGGGATCCTACCGTGACGATGCCCTGATGCCAAGGCGCGCGGTGACCCTTGATGCTGGGAAGGGGGATCCCCGATGGAAAGTTCGTCCCGGCATCCGATACCCAAGGAGTCCGACAGCATCCACGCTTCCACCATCAAAGTATGAAAACCTTAGTGAAATCGATGCCCGCTGACGGACCGCTCCCCCACGTCGTTCGTGTGAAATCTCGAATCATGGCAGATCGGCTTGCCACCGCCTTCATCTCCGGGGATCGGAAGCAAGCGCACGAGATCACGGAAACCGCTCTCCTCGAAGGCATGGCGCCCGTCGATTTTCAGAAGGAGGTTCTCGATCCCGCCATGCTGCTGGTCGCGGATTACCTCGAGGCGATGGTCCCCGAGGACCTCGCGGTTTCAGCGTAGCGGCATAAGCTAGTTCCTCCTGCTGATCGCGCCCAGGCCGAGGTTCGGATCGACGTCTTCCTCGAGGTCCGAGGTGGTCCCCTGCTCGAGTCGCAGGGCGGCCGCATAGGCAATCATGGCGGCATTGTCCGTGGACAGGGAAGCCGAGGCGAGAAGGAGATCGATTCCTGCCTCGGCGGCCCGCTTCTCAAATCGTTCGCGGAGACGCCCGTTGCAGCTGACTCCGCCACTGACTGCGACGACGTTCCGATTCCGCGAACGGGCGGCGCGGACGGTTTTTTCCACGAGGACCTCCACCACCGCCTCTTGAAACGAGGCGCAAAGATCGGGGAGCCAGGATTCACGCGACTCGTCCTTCAGCTTGGGCAGCAGATAGAACACGGAGGTCTTGAGACCGCTGAAGGAGAACTCGAATCCCTCGGCGTTGAGCATCGAGCGGGGCAGGTCGAATCGCTTCGGGTCACCTGTCCGTGCGAGCTGGTCGATCTCAGGCCCGCCGGGATAGGGGAGTCCGATCATCTTGGCGACTTTGTCGAAGGCCTCGCCCGCAGCGTCGTCGCGTGTCGTGCCGATTCTTTCGTAGGATCCGACGCCCTCTACGTCGACCAGAAGCGTGTGTCCTCCGCTCACCACCAGTCCCAGGCAGGCTTCGGGACGACGATCGTGAGCCAGAAAAGGCGAGAGGAGATGCCCCTCGAGATGGTTCACAGAGAGGAAGGGCTTGCCGTGGGCAAGCGCCAGTCCTTTGGAAAAAGTGTTCCCAACGAGAAGCGAACTGGCAAGCCCCGGCCCGGAGGTCGCGGCGAAGGCGTCCATTTCGTCGAGGCGTCGGCCGGCCGCCGCCATCGTTGCCTCGACCACCGGGCGCAGCGCCTCGACGTGGCTCCGGGAGGCGAGTTCGGGGACCACCCCTCCGAATGGACGGTGTGCCTCGATCTGAGACGCGATTTCACTTCCGAGAATGCGGCCCTGTCCATAAACGGCGGCGGCCGTTTCGTCGCAGGAAGTTTCCAGGGCAAGAATCATGGTCGGATCGTTGAGGACCGCTTTCCCTACGCCGCAGCGGGGGCTTGTTCAAGGTCACGGCATCGGAGTCGAGCCTCGATGTTGCGCATTTTGCCCTCAACTTTCGGGGACGAAGGTTGTCAAAGCCAGACCCACCCTGTAGCAAGATGCCTGCCTTCGGGCCTTCCTGACCCTCCGATTTAAAATCCACCCCTCTCATGGCCACGACTTCCAAGAAGAAAAGCACGCGCAAGGCTCCGGCCACCACCACCAAGAAGAAGAAGAAGCCGGCGTCTGCATCCGCTTCCAAGAAGACGGACGTCGAGGCCATCGACGAACTTCAATCCGTCTACCAGAGCCTCCGCTCGGAACTGGGCCGGATCATCGTGGGTCAGGACAAGGTCATCGAGCAGCTCGTCATCTGCCTGTTCGCCCGAGGGCACGCTCTCCTGACCGGTGTCCCGGGTCTCGCCAAGACCCTCCTCATCAGCAGTCTCGCCGAGACGATGAAGCTGTCCTTCAGCCGGATTCAGTTCACGCCGGATCTCATGCCCATGGACATAACGGGTACCGACATTCTTCAGGAGACCAAGAGCGGGAAGCGCGAGTTCGAGTTCATCAAGGGGCCGGTTCACGCCAACATCGTGCTGGCAGACGAGATCAACCGCGCCCCTTCCAAGACGCAGGCCGCCATGCTCGAGGCCATGCAGGAGCATCGGGTCACCGTGCTCGGCAAGACCTACGAGCTCTCTCCTCCCTTCTTCGTCCTCGCAACTCAGAACCCCATCGAGCAGGAGGGCACCTACCCGCTGCCCGAGGCACAGCTCGACCGCTTCATGTTCCAGATCGACGTGCCATATCCCAATCGCACCGAAGAGGTCGAAATCGCTCGCACCACCACCGGGAGCGCTTTCCCCGACTTGCAGACGGTCATCGAGGGCGAAAAAGTGCGCGAGATTCAGGAGATCGTGCGCCGTGTCCCGGTGCCCGAGCATATCTATGAGTTCGCCGTCGATCTGGTCCGCCGCACCCGACCCAAGGAAGACGAGGCGCCCGAGTGGCTGAAGCCGCTGGTCGGCTGGGGGGCCGGTCCCCGCGCGGTGCAGTATCTCATTCTGGGGGCGAAAGCCCGCGCTGCTCTCGCCGGCAGCTACATGGTCCGGCAGGAGGACGTCGAGGAAGTCGCCAAGCCGGTTCTTGGTCACCGCGTCATCACCACCTTCGGAGCCGAGTCGCAGAACATTAGTAGCGCCGACGTGGTCGAGCGCCTGCTCGAGGAACTCCGCTCCGAGAAGTAGGCCCTGCTTCCGGACGCCTCGGCCTGAAAGCAGGCTCCCCCTTCATCGTACCGACACGACGTGCAGCGCGACTATCCCGATCCAGCAGTCCTAGCGAAGCTGGGTGGTCTCCCGCTCTTCGCCCGTCAGGCCATGCTCGGGGTCGTCTCCGGGCGTCACCGCAGCCCTGTGCGAGGCTCGAGCCTCGAGTTCGCCGAGTATCGAAAATATCAGCCGGGCGATGACCTGCGCCGTCTCGACTGGCGCGCCTGGGGCCGCTCGGACCGCTACTACGTCAAGGAGTTCGAGGCCGACACGAACCTTCGCCTCGTCTTCCTCATCGACGTCAGCGGCTCGATGGGATTCGCCGGCCCCGACGGCAAGACCAAGCTCGACCAGGCCAAGCGCCTCGCCGCCACCCTCGCCTTCATTGCCGCCAATCAGGGGGACGCCGTCGGGCTCTACGCCGCCGGTTCCGAAGGGCTTGTCGGAGAAGTGCCCGCGAAGCGTGGAGGCGTCCATCTCGGCGTCGTTCTCGATGAACTCGACAAGCTCAAGGCCGAAGGCGAGACCGGCATGGAAGCCGCCCTCCACGCCGTGGCCGAGACCGTCGGGCAGCGGGCGCTGGTCGTGGTCATCAGCGATCTGTTCCTCCAGCCCGAAGCTCTCAAGGACGCCTTTCAGCACCTCCGCTTTCGCAAGCACGACGTCTCCTGTTTTCATCTGCTCGACCAGAAGGAGATCGACTTCAGCTTCGAGCGCCCGACCCGCTTCCTCGATCTGGAAGGTTCTCCCTCGATGCTGGTCGATCCCGCCCTGATCTCGAAGCGCTACCGGGAGGCGGTTCAGCATTACCTCTCGGTGGTCGATGCCACCATCCTTGACGCCGCTGTCGATTATCACCGCATCGACCTCGATGCAGCCGACGACGAAGTGCTATCGCGCTTCCTGCTCGCGCGCGCCCCCAAGAAACGATGAGCGGGTTCCTCGACATGTTTCTGGCGCCCAAGCTCTTGTGGGGACTCCTGCTCGGCGCGCTGCCGGTGATCATTCACCTGATCAACCAGCTGCGCCATCGCACCGTCTCGTGGGGGGCGATGCAGTTCCTGCTCGAGGCCCGCAAGATGAACAAGGGCATGGCCCGGCTTCGGCAGGTGCTGATCCTCGCGATGCGTGTCCTCGCAATTCTCGCGCTGATTTTCATCATCAGCCGTCCTCTCGCCGGCGGCTGGCTCGGCAGCGCCACCGGAGGAGCTCCGGAGGCCGTTCTCATCCTCCTCGACCGTTCCTCCAGCATGGAGGAAAGTGATCCCCGCTCCGGCGAATCGAAGCGCGAGACCGCTCTCCGCAAGGTCTCCGAGATGCTCAAGACCACCGCCACGGGCAGCCGCCTCGTGCTGATCGACAGCGCCACCCTGGAGCCCCTCGAGCTCCAGAATGCCGACGATCTGCTGGATCTGCCCGCCACCCAGGGGACCTCCACCGCAGGCGACGTGCCCGCTCTCCTCGAGGCGGGTCTTCAATACCTCACGCTCAACAAGACGGGCGGCGCCGACGTCTGGCTCTGCTCCGACCTGCGGAGCCGCGACTGGGATCCCGAAGGGGGGCGCTGGGCCACTCTTCGCGAGGGCTACGAGAAGCTCCCCGGCATCCGTCTCGCGGTGCTCGGCTATGGCGACGTCGCCGAGGACAACGTCTCGGTCACCGTCAGGAAATCCGAACTGCGCCGCTTGGGCACGAAGACCGAGCTGATCATGGACGTCGTCCTGAGTCGGCCCGTCGCGCCGGCCGAACCGCTCACCATTCCCGTCACCTTCGTCGTCAACGGAGTTCGCAGCGTGGAGAACGTCGTTCTCTCGGAGCGCGAAGTCTCCCTCCTCGGCCACTCCATCGAACTCGACCTCAAGACCCAGGGAGGCTGGGGCGTGGTCGAGATCCCCAGCGACGCCAATCCCCGCGACAACAGCCATTACTTCGTCTTCGCGGAACCCGGGAGCGTTCCCATCGCCGTGGTCTCCGAGGATTCGCTCGCCGCCGAGCTCATTGGGAAAGCCGCAGGGGCACCGACCGACCGCCTCGCCCAGCACGAAGTGGTTTTCCTTTCCCCGGCGCAGGCGGCGGAGATCGACTGGGACCGCACTGCGCTGGTCGTATGGCAGGCACCCATTCCAGAAGGAATTCTCGCCGATCAGCTGCTCAACTTCGTCGAGGCCGGTCGCAGCGTCCTGTTCTACCCGCCCAGGAACCCAGGACCCAACGAGTTCGCGGGTCTCTCCTGGGGCGGCTGGCTGGAGGTGACCGAAGAAGACGGTGCCGTGGCCTCGTGGCGGAGCGACTCCGACCTCCTTCGCAACACCGACAGCGGCTCCTCTCTCTTCCTCGGTGAACTCGCCCTCTACCGGCGTTGCTCGATCAAGGGTGAAGGCCTCGAGCTGGTGCGCCTCGAGAACGATGCTCCGCTCTGGCTCAAGGCCAGGACCGATGCCGGCGGGGCCTGGTTCTGCGGCACGCTGCCCCAGGGCACGCACTCCTCGCTCGCCCGCGATGGCATCGCCTTCTACGTCTCGCTCCAGCGCGCCATCGAAAGCGGCGGACGATCCATCGGTCGCGCCCGCCAGCTCGAGGCCCGCACCGACGCCGTGACGGAAAAGGAAGGCTGGTCCCGTCTTGCGGGTCTCTCCGAGGAGGAGGTCGTAGGCATCGCCGCTCAGACCCTGCAGGCGGGAGCCTTCAAAGTCGGTGAAGGCGAGAAGCAGCGTTTTGCGGCACTCAACCGTCCCGCCTCCGAGGATGACGTCCGCACCATCACCGAGGACGAACTCGAGCTGGCTTTCGGGACGCTCGAGTACAGTCTGGTCGCCGACAAGGCCGGCGAGGAGGGATCCGAACTCGTCCGTGAAATCTGGCGGCTCTTCCTCATCGCCATGGCCATCGCCCTGCTCGTCGAGGCGGTTCTGTGCATGCCGGCCCGCCGCGAACCCGAGGAGGAGCCCGCGTCGTGAATCAGGTCCATAGCGCACTGACTTTCGGCGGCGGCAAGGCGGCTCTGATCTTCGCGATCATCGTTCTCCTGCTGGGCGCCGTTCTCTGCTTCATGGCCTGGCGCCGAAGCGGGTACGGCCTCGGTCACGGGTTCCTCGAGCTCCTCCGCTTCCTCATTCTCGGAATGGTCGCCATCACGCTGCTCCAGCCCGAGTGGCGGGAGCTCTTCGAGCCCAAGGAGAAGCCTACTCTGGCCGTGCTCTGGGACCAGAGCGCCAGCATGACGACGACCGACGTCGTCAACCGGGACAACCCGGAGGAACCGATGATCTCGCGCGCGGAAGCCATTCAGAGTTTTCTCGACGAGAGTCGCTGGGCTGGGGCGGACCCGAATCTCGACATTGTCATGGGTCCCTTCTCCTCGAAGCGTGATCCCTCCGAAAGCGGCACCGATCTCAATGGCGCGCTCCTCGATCTTCTCGAGCAGCATTCCCGGCTCCGGGCCGTCGTTCTCGTGTCCGACGGCGACTGGAACGTCGGTGCCTCGCCGGCAGGCGCCGCGACTCAACTTAAAATGGCGGGGGCTCCCGTCTTCGCCGTTCCTGTCGGCAGCGAGACGCGCCTCCCGGATCTCGAAATCGCTGCTTTCGATCCGCCCACCTTCGCCATCGCTGGCAAGCCACTGCGAGTGCCTTTCGCCATCGAGAGTTCCCTCCCTCGTGAGCACCCCGTCGAAGTTGTCCTGACCACCTCGACCGGCGAGCGGATCAGCAAACAAGTCACGCTGCCTGCGATGGGCCGCCTCGAGGACGCCATCGCCTGGCTGCCGAAAGACGTCGGCGACGTCGATCTCACGGTCGAGGCTAGCCCCGCCCCCAAGGAGTCGAATCTAGAGAACAACAAGCGTGTCACGCCCATTCAGATCCGAAAAGAGGAACTCCGAGTGCTGGTGATCGAATCTTTCCCGCGCTGGGAATACCGTTACCTGCGCAACGCTCTCGAGCGCGATCCGGGTGTGGAGGTCAGCTGTCTTCTGTTCCATCCCGATCTCGCCAAGAAAGGCGGCGGGCGCGGCTATCTCTCCGAGTTTCCCACCAAGGACGAACTCGCCAAGTTCGACGTCGTTTTTCTCGGTGACGTCGGTACCGCCCCGGGCCAGCTCTCCGAAGAGCAGTGCTCGCTCCTCGCTGGTCTCGTCCGCAACCAGGCCAGCGGCCTCGTCTTTCTGCCAGGCTTCCGCGGCCACCACGCCAGTCTGCTCGACACCGAACTGGGCGAGCTTTATCCCGTTCAGCTCGATTCCTACCAGCCTCGTGGATGGGGATCGCCCTCACCCGGAACTTTCCAGCTCACCGAACTCGGGCGCCGGAGTCTGCTCACCAAGCTGGAGGACGGCGACGACTCGAACGCAGCCGTCTGGGCCTCGCTCCCCGGGTTCCAGTGGTTCGCCGCCGTCGAGCGCGCCAAGGCAGGGGCCGAGGTGCTTGCGGTGCACAGTTCCGACGCGAGCCGCTTTGGTCGTGTGCCTCTCATCGTCACCCGGACCGCCGGGGCTGGAAAGATCCTCTTCATGGGCACCGATGGCGCCTGGCGCTGGCGCGAAGGGGTCGAGGACAAATATCACTACCGTTTCTGGGGGCAGGTCGCGCGCTGGATGGCCTATCAGCGCGGCATGGCGCAGGGCGAGCGCATGCGGCTCTTCTACTCGCCGGACCGTCCTCAGGCTCAGGATCTCGTCACCCTCAACGCCAACGTCATGAGTCTCGGCGGAGAACCCCTGGCCGAGGCCACCGTCATTGTCTCGATCGCGGCCCCTTCCGGCAAGACCGAGACCGTCCGTCTCAGTGCGGCCGATGAGGAAGCCTGGGGTCTGTTCACCGGTCGGTTCACGCCGACCGAGGACGGCATCTATCGCATCGAGGCCACCTGCCGGGAGAACGGCGCGGTCCTCGAGACCGAGATCGCGGTGCAGGGTGACGTCATCGAAAGGCTTGGCCGACCCGCGCGACCCGAGGTTCTGGAAGAGGTCGCACGCCTCAGTCGTGGCGAACTCATCGCCGACGGAAGTCTCGAGAAGGCACTGGCCGCCGTCGCCGCGCTACCCGAGCCGGAGCCGACCGAGCGGCGACTCCTGATCTGGGCTCACTGGGCCTGGGCCACCCTGCTCATCGTTCTCATGACGATCTTCTGGATCGGCCGCAAGGCGATCGGCACGGTGTAAGTGAACTCCCCAGGCATGAGGTTAGGGACAGGTCAGCGGGACTGAACTGAAGTAGGTTCTGTATCGCTTCACGTCTCTCGTGATGATTCCCACGGTGATCGATTCAGCATGTCCTCCGATGAAGAAGTCGGGGAGCACGAAATTTCGCCCGCCTCCCTGTTGTTTGTAACGTTGAAAGGCCTTCGAAGCGCGAAAGAGTCCGTCCCGAGGAGTTTCAAGATAGGTGAGCCCAAATTGCCCGAACCACTGCATCCACCTCGTCTGAGGAGGAGTAGCCGTAGGATAGTTCGGCGTAGATGGCGGGGTTGATCGCTAGGCCCTGAGAATCGTTTTCTTCGAGAGCAGAGATCGACCATTCCGCCCAATTGGGATCGTCCGTGAGAACGTCGAGCAGCACGTTCGTGTCTACGAGGAGCATGGCGAGTCACGCGTGGCGTGCATCCATGCTTGGGTGCTGATTTCCCCGCGTTTCGTGCCACGCAGAGTTCGAAAGCGGCTTCTCTTCTCCTCACCTTCTTCAGCCTGACTTTTCACCGGAACGAGGACTACGAGATCGCCTTTAATCCGAAAATCGATCTCGGAGTGAGGTGCAAGACCAAGGAAGCGTCGAATATGCTGAGGAATTGTCACCTGCCCCTTGGTTGTAACCTTCATAGTAATACGATCGATGGTATTACTTTAGCCTCAAGTGTGATTTGAACTCTCTCTACTGACCCGAGGGGGATAGGATTGGCTCTGCGAGTTTCTTGAGCCAGCGGTCGAGCAGGAAGGGGGCGAAAGGCAGAAAAGCGCAGGCGACGATCAGTGCTGGGTGGCGGAGAGGCCATCGGTAGTTCCTCCATGCGAGAAGGGTGGCCGCGATCAGGCCGAGAAACAGCGCTCCGTGGATCGGTCCGACAGTCTTCACGCCCCAAGGCCAGTCCGCCAGATACTTGAGTGGCATGGCGATGCCGAGGAGAACGAGGTAGGAGAGGCCGTCCGCGAGGGAGAGGAGGCGGAGGGTTCCCAGAGGTGCTTTGGCCATGGTTCGTGTGGCTTTTTGGAAGAACGAATTTGGCAGGGTGCCAGGAGGATGGTGACTGCTCTGACGAGCGCGGCTGCACCGATGCTGTCGGCTCGAGCCCCGCTACTCCCCGTCGATCTCGACTTCCTCGTAGGTCTTGAAGAGCCTCGCGGGTACGATCGCGGACACGCGGGCTCCTTCCTCGAGGTATTCCTCCTTGATGACCTTGCCGTGCTCGTGGAGGCGGGCGACAAGGTCCTGCCGACCATGGGGAATGAGCAGTTCCATGCGCCGGACCCGGTCCTGAAGAGCGCCGGAAAGCAGGCTCTTCAGTTCGTCGATTCCCTCGCCGGTCTTCACCGAGATGCGGAGCGCTCCCGGAAAGCGGTTCTCGAACATCAGCAGACGGTCGGGCTCGTCGACGAGATCGATCTTGTTGAGCACGAGGAGCTGCTTCTTCTCGTCCGCACCGAGCTCGGAGAGGACCGTGGTGGTGGTCTCGTAGTGCGCGATGAGATCGGGTGAAGACGCATCCATCACGTGGATGAGGAAGTCGGAGATCACCGCTTCCTCGAGGGTGGCCTTGAAGGCCTCGACGAGCTTGTGGGGAAGGTTCCGCACGAAGCCGACGGTATCGGTCATCAGAAGGGTCTGTCCGTCCGGCAGTTCGACTCGGCGGGTGGTGGTGTCGAGGGTCGCGAAGAGCTTGTCCTCGGCGAGAATGTCGCTTTCAGCGAGCTTGTTGAGCAGCGATGATTTGCCGGCGTTGGTGTAGCCGACGATCGCGGCGCTGGGGATGCCGTCGTTCTGCCGCTGCTGCCGCTGGGTGTCGCGCTGCTGGCGGACCTCTGCGAGCTCGCGCTTGCAGCGGTCGATGCGGAGACGGGCCAGGCGCCGGTCCACCTCGATCTGCTTCTCACCCTCACCGCGGGCCGCTCCACTGCCGCCGGAACCGGTTCCGCCTCCCTGTCGGTCGAGGTGAGTCCACATCCGCGCGAGACGGGGGAGAGAATATTCCATGCGCGCGAGCTCGACCTGAAGGCGCGCTTCCTTGGAGCGGGCGCGCATTTTGAAGATGTCGAGGATGACCTCCTGGCGATCGATGACACAGACCTTGCCTTCTTCCTCCCAGGCGCGCTGCTGGGAAGGCAGAAGTTCGTTGTCGAAGACGATGCAGTCGCAGTTGAGATCCCTGGCGAGGGCCATGAGCTCCTCGGCCTTGCCGCTGCCGGTGAGCCAGCGCTTGTTGCGGTCACGCACGAAGACGAGGACGCTTTCGACGATCTCGATGCCGAGGGTGCGCACGAGTTCTCCGAGTTCGTCGAGGAGTCCATCCGACTCGACTTCCTCGCGGCGGTCGAAGTACGCGGAGACGAGAAGGGCGCGCTCGACCTGCTGGGGCTTTTCTCGGACCTCGAACATGAGCGGACGCTAGATGCCTTCGGGCATCACCGCCACGTTTGTTGGGACAGAAGTCTCGAAAATCTCAGTTCCCACGCGGCGTTCCCCAGCTAGACTTGCCGCATGTCGCGCAAGGACAACCGCCCGAGTCACATCACCGTAGGTGAGTTCCTCGAGCGTCATCAATCCCATCTCCAGCTCAAGCTGTCCGGTCCCGACGTAGGGCGGAACCGCAAGATCCAGGAGCCTGCTCCCAATCGGCCCGGTCTCGCCCTGAGCGGCTATCTCGAGTATTTTGCCTGGCGGAGGATCCAGGTGATCGGCGCGGCCGACCGCTCCTACCTCATGAGCCTGCCGAAGGTGGACCGAATCGCCCGCTTTGAGGCGATGTGCGCCAAGCGAATTCCCTGCATCGTGGTTTCGCGAGGCCGGGCACTGCCACCCGAACTCGCTGCCGTGGCGAAAAAGAAGGGGATCGCCGTTTTTCGCACCCCGCTGGTGACGATGTCCTTCCTCAACGAAGCCACGATCCTCCTCGAGCACGACTTCGCCCCCACCAAGAAGGAGCATGGCAGCATGGTCGACGTCCAGGGCATCGGCGTGTTCGTCCGCGGCAAAAGCGGCATCGGCAAAAGCGAGAGCGTGCTGGGGATACTGGAGAGGGGAGGGAGTCTCGTTGCCGATGACGTCGTGCAGTTCCGGCTGGAAGGTCACAAGGTCATGGGGACGGCGCCGGAGGCCGGGCGTTTCCACATGGAAGTGCGGGGAATCGGGATCATCAACGTCCCCGCGCTGTTCGGAGTGCGGAGCATGCGGATCCAGAAGCGTCTCGACATGGTGGTCACGCTGCGGCCCGTTGAAGATCTCAACAAGGTGGATCGCATCGGGGCGGACCGGGCTACCACTGAAATTCTCGGCCGCGAGTTGCCTCATGTGGAGATTCCGGTGGCGCCGGGGCGTGACCTCTCGCGGCTGATTCAGGTGGCTGCGATGGACCAGAAGCTCCGTACATACGGTCACGATGCCGCCATCGACTTTACCGACAAGATCTTGCAATTGATGAAGGAGCGACGAGTACAGTAGCCCCTCAGCGACCGAATGACCCCGTCATGGAACCTAGCGACAGCACTGTGAGCGAGCTCTCCAAGGAGTTCACCATTCAGAACTCCTCAGGCCTGCATGCCAGGCCCGCTGCGATGTTCGTGAAACTCGCCAACCAGTTCGACAGCGAGGTCTGGGTCTCCAAGGAGGGCGACGACCCGATCAACGGCAAATCGATCATGGGTCTCATGATGCTGGCAGCCGGACCGGGCACAAAGATCACGGTCACCGCCGAAGGCAGCGATGCCCAGGCTTCGCTCGACGCGATCGGTGCGCTGATTGAAGGGAATTTCGAGGACGCCTAGGAGCAATGGGGCTTGGTTGGTGGGGGGTGTCGAGGATTCTGGGCGGAATTTCTTCCTCTGGGATTGAACCGGATCGACCCTGCCTTCCCGCTTGAAGCGATCGAAAAACGGCTTGCCTTGAGGT
>ENA-ORXT01001748-ORXT01001748.1-marine-metagenome-genome-assembly--contig:-NODE-1748-length-27962-cov-7.258777_pt1 | contig 27962 bp, 23 predicted proteins | sample MGYA00237868_ERZ511482 | MGnify/ENA metagenome assembly ERZ511482
TCCAAAACTGTAGCATCTCATTTTAAGCCAACTAAAATGAAATAATCAATAAAAATTTTAATTAATGAAAAGCTACCCTACGATTAAAGACATTCCAACACCTCCAAAATCATAAGAAGAAACAAGCGTACTCCCCTTATTTAAAGTTGCATGCCCTAAGGATATTAAACCTCCCACAGAGGTGGGATTGGCACGAGCAACATTTCCACCGTAAGGGTTTATCTGCTCCTCCTTGGCATTTAATTCTTTCATATATAGCAGAGGACAGGAAGAAAATGATTCATTGATCTCAATGGCCTCAAATTCATCAACTTGCATTTCCTCCTTTTCAAGAATGGCTTTAGCAGATGCAATACCTGCATCAAGTGACTTTGTTGCTTTCGCAAAAGCAAATTCAGGATTGGTAATTGTTATTCCTCCGTTTTTTTTGACCCCAGATATTCTCACGAAGGCTGCTCCGTCTCCAAATTTAGAAGCATTAGCTAAGGTTATTTTTCCGTCCTCTTTAAAAATAGAGGTAAAGGATCCGATTCTTCCCAATGCTTTTCTTTTATATTCTTGATCAAGCTTTAAAGATATCTTTGTGCCATCATCAATGTTTAAGTCGACTGGAACAATATGCTCTTTATAATTATCCATGTAATTACTACGCATCACCTTTTCAAAACTGAGCTTGGTATATAGATCCATGTGGTGACGATCCAATTCGGTATTTTCAAGATAATCTTCCATCATAATACCGCTGAATGATTTATTTTCATAATCATAAGAAGCGTCTAGAACCAAACCGTTCCTCATGTTTTTACCCTTAATGCTTATAGCAGAAACCTCTTGAGGGGAAATGTATGCATAATGTGGAATCAAGGAAAGATTTTCAACGCAGAGGAGTCCTACATTTTTTATGCTTTTATTCTGTTTGATTAAGGAGGTCGCTATTTCTACCATAGATAAGGCAGTATTTGCGCCAGCGTTAATCATGGATGTTGGTAAATCGTCCATGCGATTTGATTGTCGCACAATTTGGCGACTGAGATTAGGTCCAGCGCTTGCTTGAACGGTGCAACCAACCAATAAATAATCTAAGTTTAGATTTTTTTCTTTTTCTAAAATCTGATCCATCAAATATGCTCCAAGCATACGTGGATTAATTTTAGACAGAATGCCTCCGAATGAACCTACAGGAAGTCGATAGAATTTTGATAGATACATATTTTAAATATACCTAAAATCCTGCGATAATTGAACCAACAGCATTTGTAATCTCTCCTAGAGTTTCAACAGAGTCATCAAGCATGTCAGCACCTGCATCCAAGCCAGCATCCAAGGTGTCACCAGCAATGTTAATTGCATCTTCACCAAATTCTACCACATCCTCAAAAACCTCTGCAGTCGCATTACCTACACTTGTTGCGGTATTTCCGACGGCTGTGCCAAAATCAACGGCTGTATTACCAATGGCTGTTCCAACATCAACGGCCGTATTTCCGACGGCTGTTCCTACGGCGATAGCATCAGTCCCAATTTGATGAAAATCAATGGCTCCTTCAGTTTCAAAACCCAAGCCTAAACCCAATGCTGCCGATGCCCCAAAATCATAGGATAACTGCCAGTTTTCAAGTTCTAAATTTCCATGTGCTTCTGCTGCTACTCCTGCAATTCCTGTTACTGTCCCTTCTACTGCACCATAATACAAATCCACTTCAGCATTGGCAGATGCCTCTGCTCCAGCCATGAATCCTATCTCAGCACCGAGCTCAACCTCCGCTTCTTGCCAATCAAATTCTAAGCCCACATCTGCGGTAGCTTCTGCTCCTACCATTCCATCTACCCCGATAGATAATGGACCAAAATCTCCAGTTGCTTCTGCCTGAATAAGATATGCACTTGCTTCTGCTGTTGCTCCAACTGTAACTTCTCCATCTTGATAAACTACAGATACCCCAGCTTCTACTTCATAGCCTAAAACATCTATTTCACCACCGATTTCTCCGATCGGCGTGTCAGTAGTTCCACCGACTGTAAACACAGAATCTTCGTAATCAAATAATTCGTTTTCGTACAACTCAATAGCAATTCCATCGTCATCGTCTGAATCATTCGGGTCGCCCCATGAATCTTCCCAATGGCTTGTATTTCCATCCGCTGAAAAATCTACGCCTGCATTGTCTGGATTACCCTCCAGATCTTGACCCCACCAGCCATCAATACCATGCTCTTCCCCCATTCCTTCACTACCTGATCCAGAAGGCGTTGTCGTATTTGGTGTTGTTCCATCCCCACTTGGAGCAGCTGTAGACCCAGAACCAGTCATCGGACCATCCATCGGTTCGTAGCTAGGTCCGTTAACCTGCGGACCCGATGTAGTGCCTCCAGTAGATCCTCCAGTAGCAGTGTTACCACCTGCACCTATTTGATTGTTTACAGAAATGGTTCCCGTACCAGCATCAATAGACAAGTGAGATTTTGCCTCTTGTAACGATTGCATGGCTGATTCTAAATGCGCTAATGCACTATCCATAGTAGTAGATTTTGTATAAAAATAAGAGTTATACAGGTCCATCCCTAATTCAAATTACTGTTTCCAGTCTAATTCCAAAAATCAGCCGATTAAAGCCTATGATTGTTGACTATGAGCCTGTTTTATGTTTTAAACTACGCTTGCGCAAATTTGGCTGACCTACATTGAAACTATTCCCTAATCGTATGAAAGCTTGTTCATTGCTAGAATGAGCGTTGAATCAGGCTGAAATATCCCTAAAACTAAAGATTGGAATAGAAAGCTAAAACACTTCAAATGCCTACATTTGTGGCATACAAACCAGCTACCTTGAAAAAGAAAATAAGAACCGCACTTATATCCGTCTTCGATAAAGATGGTTTAGAGGAAATCATTCCCTTATTGAATAAAGAAAACATTCATGTTTATTCCACAGGAGGTACGTATAAATTCCTAGATGGCAAGCTGGATCAGCTCACAAAAGTTGAGGACATCACTGGATATCCATCCATTTTGGGCGGTAGAGTAAAAACCCTACATCCAGCAGTATTCGGTGGAATCTTGGCCATGAGAAATGAAGATCATTTAGGTCAAATTGCGGAATATAAAATTCCAGCCATGGATCTAGTCGTCGTTGATTTATACCCTTTTGAAAAGACCGTGGCTACTTCAGATAAAGAGGAAGAGATAATTGAGAAAATAGACATTGGAGGTATTTCACTGATTCGTGCTGCAGCCAAAAATTTCAACGATGTCGTTGTCATTCCATCTAAAGATCAGTACATGGATCTTGAAAATATTTTAACCGAAGGAGGGGAAACTGAAAGAATGACAAGAAAAAAATTGGCAGCCCTGGCTTTCGATATTTCGTCGCACTATGATACCGCAATCTTCAATTATATTGACGATGAAGAAAGTGAGGAAGTCAAACCATTAAAACTAAGTTTCAAAAATCCGCAAGTATTGCGATATGGTGAAAATCCACACCAACAAGGAATTTATTTTGGTGAAATGGAAGCGATGTTTCGCAAGATTGCTGGAAAGCAACTTTCATTCAACAACCTTGTAGATGTTGACGCTGCCGTCCAACTCATGGCAGAATTTAAAGATGATAAGTGTGCCTTTGCAATCATGAAACATACCAACGCGTGTGGACTAGCGATCAGGCCTACCGTCTTGGAAGCTTGGCAAGCAGCTTTGGCTGGAGATCCAGTGTCTGCTTTTGGAGGAATTCTTATATGTAATTCTGCCATCGATTTAGCAACAGCCCAAGAAATTGATAAGATCTTTTATGAGGTTCTGATTGCACCGTCTTTTGATCAGGCAGCACAGGACTTTCTTATGAAGAAATCTAAAAGAATTTTACTTGAAATAAATCACTACATCCGTCAGCCAAAAACTTTTAAATCTATATTGAATGGAGTCATTGTTCAAGACACTGATTTAAAAGTCGATCTAAAACAGGAAATGGATGTTGTCACTAATGCAAGACCAACGCAGGATCAATTGGAGGATTTAGAATTTGCGAGCAAGCTTGCGAAGCACCTAAAATCTAATACCATTGTCCTTGCCAGAGATCAACAGCTACTAGGAATGGGTTGCGGTCAAACGTCCAGAGTAGATGCCTGTAAGCAGGCCATAGATAAGGCGGAAAGAATGGGATTTGAATTGGCAGATTGTGTCATGGCTTCAGATGCTTTTTTCCCTTTTCCCGATTGTGTTGAAATAGGACATAAAGCGGGTGTGCGGGCAGTCGTTCAGCCTGGTGGATCAATCAAAGATAAGGCGAGTATAGATTATTGCAACGAAAACAATTTGCCGATGGTTTTCACAAGCACTCGTCACTTTAAACACTAAGATTGAATCTTTGCATTGACATAGGAAATACTCGAACCAAAATGGCCGTTTATGAAAACGGAACTAGAAAAAAATTCCTACAGAAAGAAAAAGTTCTGGTCGGTGACTTAAAGGTACTTTTCAAAAAATTTCCGATTGAATATTGTATAATTTCAAGCGTAAAAAAAACTAATCCAAAATATCTTACATATTTGCGCAAGCGTGCAAAAACTTATTTTCTTAACTCCAATTTACCTTTACCTATTGAAAACAAATATGGGACTCCAAAAACACTCGGAAATGATAGATTGGCTGCCGTTGTAGGAGCTCATTCAGAATTTCCAAACAAAAACAACTTGGTGATTGATTTAGGAACCTGCGTAAAATTTGATTTTATCGACAAATCAGGGGTTTATCACGGAGGAAATATCGCACCAGGAGTGAATATGAGATTGGAGGCCATGCACCATTTTACTGCTGCATTACCATCTATTAAAAAGAAAAAGGTAAAATCACTGCTAGGAAATTCTACAAGTGAAGCGATGAACAACGGCGCGGTTTTGGGTGTTGCCTTAGAGATTGAGTCGTTCATACGTCGTTTAAAGAAGGAAAAAGGTTCTATTAACGTTATTTTAACCGGCGGAGATGCTGCTTTTTTTGGAGAAATCGTTAAATCTAAGATATTTGTAGATTCTTACATTTTGCTAACTGGACTGAATAAAATACTTGAGCATCAGAAAGACATATATTAATATATTCATAATTGTTATCTCTACATTCAGTGTAGATGTCGCTGCACAAGTTGGACCTTTTTCCAATGTCGTACAAGCTTCTGATAACTCTCCTTATTCATTCTTTGGACTAGGCGAATTGAGTAACCCATATTACTCATACTTACAACATATGGGAGGCCTCGGAGCCGCATTTAAGGATGCGGGACACATCAATAGTGTTAACCCAGCTTCTTATGCAACGTTACTTTCTGCAAGTTTTGAAACCGGGTTATACGGTGAATATTCAACCTTGACTGAAGGGCAAAATTCTTTTTCTAGTTGGAATGGGAATCTAAACTATTTCGCTCTTGCTTTTCCACTGGTAAATCCCATCAATGATTTACTTGACAGAAAGGAAAGGAAATATGATCTGGGAATGGCGTTTTCATTGCAGCCATACACTACCGTAGGCTACGATATAACAAGTACGGAACAAGTAGACAATATAAAAGGTGTCACCAGAAATTACGTGGGAAATGGAGGAACTTACGCCTTCAAATGGGGGAATTCGATTAAAATAAAAGATTTCTCAGCAGGTGTAAATCTTGGATATTTGTTTGGCTCTATTGGGACTGATCGAACCGTCAGACTTGATAGCCTTGGTTTTTCTTTTCATAATGCAGAATTTGCAAATTCGCATATCTCCGGATTCCTATGGAACGCAGGAGTTCAATATGATTACACTTTGAATCAAGCAGAGTTGGATGAATCCAAAGGGGCCCGAAGAAAGTATATAACCTTTGGTGCCTATGGAAATACTAAAAGCAATTTCAATACTACAAATGATGTGCTGTTCCTGACCGTGAGAGATGAATTTGATGTTCAGGCATTTGCTACAGATACCATCATTAATGTCATTGATTCTTTAGGTAGTGGAAAAACACCTGCAACCATTGGGATTGGCGCCATGTACTATGATGGAAATAGAATGGGCATCGGATTCAACTTTGAATATCAAGGTTGGTCTGCCTACGAAAACGAAATAAATCCAATGAGTCTAACCAACGCGTATACTATAAGTGTAGGTGGATTCATAAGACCTGATCCACAATCATTTACCAACTACCTCAAAAGGATACACTACCAGCTGGGTGCATTTTATTCTAAGCAACCAACAAGCAGCAGCATCGGCGAGGTCACTTCCTTTGGAATCAGCACTGGACTTGAACTGCCATTCAACTATCAAAGAAGAGCTTCAAGTGCCAATATTGGTGTAACTTTTGGTACTAGTGGACGAGGAACGACCATATCTGAAAATTTTATACGTTTCAATTTCGGGTTTACATTTAACTCCTCGGAATGGTTTATTAAAAGGAAATACAATTAATCTAAAAAGCGATATTATGAACACTAAAACATTCATGAATACGACCTTAGCGGTTTTACTTCTTTTCTTTGGCGGGAATGTTTTCGCTCAATGCGAATCTTGGGTAGGTACACCTCAAGAAGAAGATGGATCTAATGCTCACTCAGTCTACAGACAAGCACTGAAGGGTAAAGATTACAAGACGGCTTTTGAATACTGGCAACAAGCTTATGAAATAGCTCCTGCTGCAGATGGTCAGAGAGATTATCACTACACAGATGGTGCTAAACTCTACGTAAATATGTACAAAAATGAAACAGATGAAGCCAAGAAAAAAGAATACTTGGAAATCATCGATAGACTATATGAAGAAGCAATCGCCTGTTATGAATCGAAATCTATAAAGATTAAATGTGGTGATTCTGACGAATGTTATCAGAAAAAAATCGGCTACATACAAGGAAGAAGAGCTTATGAAAAATTTTATGATCTAAATTCTCCTTATAGCGAAAATCTAATGATAATTGATGACGCTTTGAACAAAGGCGGCGTTGACACCGAATATTTGGTCTTTGATCCTTTGGCAAGAATCGTCGTATGGCAATTCCAAAAGGAAAAAATGGATAAAGAAACGGCGGTAGATTACTACAAGCAGATGGAAGAAATTGCCCAACATAACATCATCAACAATGAAAAGTTGAGTGAATATTATGAGCAGGCATGGCAAGCAGCTCAAGCGCAATATCGCGCCATTGAAAAAGACATCTTCGATTGTGAATACTTTAAACCAATTCTTAAGGAAGAATATCAAGATGATCCATCTAACCCAGATGTAGTTAAATCCATCCTAGTCAGACTAAAAAGAAGAGGCTGTCCCGAAGATGATCCATTTGTTGCTGAAGTAGATGCAAAATGGAAAACTTATGCTGCAAAAGTAAATGCAGAAAGACAAGCAGAGTTTGAGGCAAACAATCCTTCATTCCTAGCAAAGAAATTATACGATGATGGAGATTTTGAAGGTGCTGCTGCAAAATATCAAGAAGCACTAGCCTCCGAAACGGATCCCAATGCTAAAGCAAATATTTTAAATGGTCTGGCTTCTATCAAGTTTAGAAAATTAGCACAATATGGAGAGGCTAGAAGATTGGCAAAAGAAGCCGCTAGCTTAAAACCTAACTGGGGTCGTCCATATATGTTGATCGGAGATATGTACGCTAAATCTGCAAGAAACTGTGGAGATTCGTGGAACCAAAGATTGGCAATTATTGCTGCCATGGATAAATACTCCTATGCGAAGTCTATTGATCCTTCTGTTGCTTCAGAAGCGGATGATAGATTATCAAGATATAGAGCTTCATTGCCTGCAGAAGAAGAAGGTTTCATGAGAAGTGTGAAAGCTGGAGATTCTGCAACGGTGGGTTGTTGGATTGGTGAAACAGTAAAAGTGAGATACGCTAAATAGAGCTACCTAAGTTTTATACAAGAATAAATATTGAAATGAAGAGTCCCGATTTATCGGGACTTTTTTTATGTGTGTAATTATAGATAGTGGCCTTCTGAGATGCTTTTTGATATAAAAGGATACTTATAAATCTTCTTGTATACCTTGTACCAATTGGAAAAAATGGCAAATTGGCAATAGGAACTATTGTTGAATACAGTCACTATTTGTATGGTCTGGCCTATTTGAATACCAATTTTTTTTTAATGTAGATAAAACAATAAAAAGTGCTGATTTTTTAGCGTTTCCTCATCGAATTCAGGCCAATCCGGCCACTGAATATTGTCCAGATAGAGAACTGAATGAAATATCCGGCCAATCCGGCCATTTGTTTTTGGCCAAATACAAACTAATCATTGATTCTATATTCTGTTGTTGGACCATTACCTTGCTTGATTGCTTTATTTGCTTTCACTAAATCATTTAAATGTCTTCTTGCTGTTCGATCCGATACACCAGTCAGTTCTTCATATTTACCGGATGTAAGAACCTTATGTTTTTGAAGTACTTTTAGACCTTTAAATTTTTCATCTGTTTTGTCGTTGGATGTAGCACTTGCTCTATAAATAGTTGTTTTGAGTAAATTACCATCCATTTCGAAAATTGGCTTCTTAAATCCGAGGGATTCCATCTTACTCAATTCCTCTAATCCAAACCCACGTTCTTCAACTAATCTCATATCAAAAAATATATGAGCAATTTTAGGATTACGACTCACAGAAGGTGCCGTGAAATTGTTTAATTTGTCTAATGTGCAAAGTGGTTCACCAGGACTTATTACTTCTATTTTATCATCATCCACATTTACCATAATCCGTGCACCATCGATTGTATAATCTCTATGTACAATTGCATTCATCAGGACCTCAAATAAAGCTTATGAAGATGGATCTACATTTTCGTTTCGGTCAAAAGAAGTCCGAGAAGAAAATCCTTTTGGAAAAATAAATTCCAAATACTCTTCCATGAGTTCAGGTAAAAGGACTAATGGCCCTTCAAAATCTTTGATTTTAGGGTCTTCTAATTCTTTACGAATGGTGAACTTAATCCGTGCTTGAGGAAAGTGCTGTTGCGGTGAGGTTCCTAACAATAGCAAACCTAATCCCGTTGGTCTACCAGCAAGAGATTCTGGATCAACCGAAATTAAATTCATTTTATTTAAATAGGATCTATACCCTTCTGAACCTAATTTATAACTCAAGCCCATTTTATCAATCATATTCTGTTGAGCCTGATCAGACAAATCATTCAGGTTAAAATCGATCAATTCATTTTCAATCGGATTAATCCCTGAACTGATCTCTCCAGTTATTTCTTCCCTGGACCTCCGATCTGCTTCTTTGAAAAATTGAGCATTTGCTTTTGCTATTTGCTTTTGCTATTTGCTTTTCGTATTTGCGCTCATAAAAATCTAAAGCAATTCCGGCTTTTTTCAATAATCTATATCCATTGCCACTAACAGTAGGGTCTGGATCGTAATGACCGATCACTACTTTTCCTATGCGAGCATTGATCGCCCTTTTGTAACAACCCTTTTTTGGAAACTTTCTTTTGACACATGGTTCAAGAGTTGTGTATAAGGTAAATCCTGATAAATCAGTATTAGGATATTTACGTTCCAGTAACGTATATTCTGCGTGGTCACCTGATCTGTACTCACCACGATGTGCTTTATCAAAGTATGCACCATTTTTATCAACCAAAACAGCACCAACTTTAGGATCAGTACGATCAACATGTTCTGCTTTCGATTCCATCATTTCCTCAATGGAAAGTTCAATGTATTCTGCTTCTGTATATTTTTTCCCTTTTATAAAATTTCTCATTTTATTTAATTCATTTTACCCGCACCTCTCTACTTATCAGCATGGGAAGTAAGTTGTTGGTCATTGGAAATAATCTTCAATATTAAAGGTCAAAAGACTTAATCATTCTTAATACCTTCTTTTAAAAAAGAATAAAATCAACGCCATCTAAGTCATCTCTTTTTAATATGTCCATAGTTATTGTGTGAGCTCTTGCAATTGCGACGACAGATCAAAATGTTATTTGCTCCATGAGTAGTAAAACCAATTTGAAAACTCATTAGATGCAACCTTGAAAAGGTATTAATAATAGAATCACAACCATCCATATTTTAACTAAATGAGATAATGACCAACTGAAAATAGCCCCATCATTTTGTACATTATATTTATCAGATTCATCAGGTCAAGCTCAATCAGAATTATCAGTAAAACCTTCTTTCAACTCTTCACCAATATTATAAAGTTGGTTTCTGATAATTTGATCACCTCTTTCGTTTGATGCTCTTGCATTATTAGCCAACCAAGGAGTTTGAAGTCCACCCTACCATATTTTATTTCTTCTCAAGTTCGTCGTATTTTTTCACCAAACGTTATTATTACCTATTTAAGACTTGTCTAGTTTTGGTTAAAATATGAATTTGATCCAATCTTTTGGATGATAAGTAAGAATAGATTGCGCGAGACAGCAAAGGCAATGGGCCTTATATAAGCTTTCGTTTTTAATCGTTGGTAATTTCTAATTATTCCTATTTCAATTATGTCAGCATTCTACATTGATTTTCAATGATCTGCTTGTGCATATCTCACCTATTTTCAGCCACTAATATATATAAAGGAATATCAGTTTTAAGTTTCCATTAACTTACTTTGTAGTTTCAATCTCGTATTAATACTAAGAAACGCTATTAAGATGAAAAATTATATCACGATACTATTGGCAGGAATTGTTCTTATGTTCTCAGCTTGTACTCCCAAGGTGGCTGAAAAAGTTACGGAAGTTGAAGAAGTTATTGTAGAAAAACCAAAGGAACAATTGGTTTCAAATCCATGCACGATGTTAAGTGATTTATCGCCAATAGCTAAGGATGAAGCAGAAACTGCCTATGCCCTTTACAGAGATTTTATCAAATTAAAAGATTATGATCAGGCCTTTGACCTTTGGAAACAGGCTTACTACCCTGCTCCAGCTGCCAACGGCCGAGTGAAGTATCAGTTTGACGATGGGATTAAGATATATAATCACTTTTATACCCAAACAACAGACCCTGTAGAAAAGAAAATGCACTTTGATTCTATCATGTCCATCTATGACAAACGATCAGAATGTTATCCTGAACCTGGGTATGTCGAAGGAAGAAAAGCCTTTGACATGTACTATTACTATAGAGATATGGTAAATGAAGATGAGACCTATGAGCTTCTCAAGCAAGCCATTGATATTAAAGGAGATAAGGTTGATTACTTTGTAATTAATCCCCTGACTGGAATGATCGCTGATCGCTTAATCAATGAAAAAATTTCATTAGAAGAAGGGCGTAAATATGCAATGAAAATATTATCAGCAACTAAGTATGGTCTTGAGAATTGCAAAAAAGATTGTGAAGCATGGGGAATCGTAAATGAATATGCACCTGCTAGATTAGAAAATTTAGAAGGGATTGAAGGTTTATATGAATGTAGTTATTATGAAGAAAAGTATTACCCTGAATTTCAAGCAAATCCTACAGACTGTGAAACAATTAACAGAGTATACTCAAGACTCCTCTGGGGTGGCTGTGACAAGGCAAGCGCCTATGCTCAAGAAGTGAGCACCGCAAAGACAACAAATTGCTACACACCTCCTCCAGCAGAAGGTCCTTTAAAAACTGCCTTTAATACCTACTCTGAAGGGAGGTACACGGAGGCCATTGGACAGTTTGAAGAATTTGTAAATACGACGACAGATATGAACAAGAAAGCAAAGTACACTTTGCTCATTGCCAAGATCTACTACGGGGATTTAAAGAAGTTTTCTTCTGCAAGAACATATGCATTGAAAGCTGCAGAATACAGATCAGCATGGGGCGAACCATATCTATTGATCGGAAAGTTATATGCTTCTAGTGGACCATTATGTGGACCCGGTAGAGGTTGGGATAGTCAGATTGTTACTTGGCCTGCCATTGATAAGTTTAATTACGCTAAGAAAATAGATCCTAGCATAGCTGAAGAAGCCAATAAATGGATCAATACTTACCGTCAATATATGCCTTCTAAAGAGGACGTATTTTTAAGAAACCTTAAAGCAGGCGATAGCTTCACTGTACCATGTTGGATACAAGAAAAAACCAAGATTAGAACGGCTGATTAGGTAAGACCATATAAAAGGCAAATAAATGGGTGCAAAAAAAACTTTAACTAGGGAATCTTTGCACCCATTTTTATGTTTATTATTTTGTATACAAATGTAAAATTGAATGTACGGTAGAAGACAGCAGCAATACGGAGGCGGAGGCTACGGCTCTCCAAGAGGAAGAAGAGGCGGAAGCCGAATCGGAATCATGCTCCTCATTGGACTAGCATATGCTGGTTATGCCCTATTTAACTATTATAGTAATAGCCAAGAAAACCCTATTACTGGTGAAATTCAAAGAGTAAGCGTAAGTCCAGAACAAGAAGTTGCGATCGGACTGCAGAGCGCACCACATATGGTACAACAACATGGAGGATTACACCCAGATCAGAGAGCTCAAGGCTTAGTTAAGCAAATAGGCGAAAGATTGATAAATACACCGACCGGTCGTCTGTCCGAGTATCTATATGATTTTCATTTACTCGCAGATCCTCAAGTTGTTAATGCCTTTGCTTTACCAGGAGGCCAGGTCTTCATTACTCAGGCCCTATTTAGTCAATTGAAAACGGAAGATCAACTGGCTGGAGTTTTGGGTCATGAAGTAGGACATGTCATACATAGACACGGAGCGGAACGGATGGCTAAAATGGAGCTAACCAAAGGTTTAACTGGAGCAGCAGTCATGGCATCTGGAGATTATTCCACAGCTCAGGCTGCGCAGATGATAGGAGATTTAGTGAATATGAAATATGGAAGAGATCAAGAATTAGAGTCAGATGATTTTGGAGTACGACTAATGATCGAAGCTGGATACGATCCCTTGGCGCTTTTAGGAGTAATGGATATCTTAGAGGCAGCATCAGGAGGAAGCAATAGAGCTCCGGAGTGGCAGAGCACACATCCAAACCCTGAAAACAGAAGAGAAAAAATTAAAGAATCAGTGGACAAATACAAAGGAGTCCAATAAATTAAAATTATGGCTAGAAGAGGAATGTTCGGCGGAGGAAATCCAGTCTTGAACGACAAAGCATTAGACAAAGCAGCAACACTTGGAAGACAAGGTGGTGGTGGCGATCCATTTATAACACGTAGTGAAGGAGATGTAAGCACCGTAAAAGGAGCCATAGATAAGACGCTCATGTTATTTGGATTGTTAATGATCACCACAGTATTTAGTTATGCCAATCCATCAACCATGCTTATGTACGTAGGTATATTTGGTGGCTTAGGTGCCGTAATATTTGCAATGATGAAACCGCATCTAGCGCCGATTATTGCTCCTATATATGCATTGCTAGAAGGACTTTTTGTAGGTAGTATTTCCGCTATTTTTGCAGCATCAGTTGATGGCATTGTTTTACAAGCGGTAACTTTAACCTTTGGTACTTTGTTATCTATGTTAGTACTCTACAGAACTGGATTAATTAAGGTAACTGAGAAATTTAGATCTGGTGTAATGATGGCCACAGGAGCGATCATGTTTGTATACATCCTTAGTTTCATTGGGAGCTTTGTTGGATTTGAAATTCCATTTTTACACGAAGGCGGTGCCATGGGAATTGGTATATCAGTTGTCATAATCGGTGTTGCTTCGTTAAATTTATTGTTAGATTTTGACTTTTTTGAAAAAATTGAGGCAAACCGCTCACCTAAGTACATGGAATGGTTGGCAGGCTTAGGACTATTAGTTACCTTAGTGTGGCTTTACGTTGAGTTTTTAAGATTATTAGCGAAGATGAATTCAGATTAAAAGGAAATCATCTGATTAAGATAAGTACAAGGAAGTCCCCTTTAGTAATTGAGTTAACTAAGGGGCTTTCTTTTTTTAGTACCCTACTACCTTGCGATACAGATTAATTTTTTTTTACAACTGCTTCACTCATAATCACTTTTGACCTTTTATGGTTTGCTATGACGCATCGCTCAACTCGCAAATAAGTGTCCATCTCATTACAAAGAAATACAGGATCTAATTTTACCTGAGGCTAAGTCCGCGGACATCTCTGACAGAATGCTTATATTGTTAGTATAATACTGCCATATGAAAAGTCTAAACTTTCTCCTCCTATTTTTTATCTCTAGCATCGCTTTTGCTCAAGATACACTTGTCGTCCAGACCTTCACCTGGGATTCAACCAGCAGAGCTGAGGTTTTTGATTTCCCAGACAATCCAGGGGAAACTTATCGAAAAATATTGATGAAATACAACATGCGCTGCCATGATGCAGCGGTAGGAAATGGAGCCGTAGGTTGTCGTGAATGGGATTATCATTGTAATACAATTATCACAGATAGTACAAGGGTTGATTCTGTGAAAGCCACACATCCCACACATGTAATTTCTAATTATGATGAAGATACCTATGACTATAGTTTAAGCCCTACATATAATTATACTGAATACCTACAATACGAAGTAAACTTTCCGAGTGGTCAAACAGGCGAAGAATTTACCTTTAATGACGACCAAGATTTGACCTATGACTTAGGAGCTAGTGACGGAAATATAAGAATGCAGACCCTCATTTCAGCAGACAGACTATTGGCCTCAGGAATTACTGCAGGTCCTATTGAAGGCTTGAAATTATTTGCTGAAGGCAATTCATCTGTTCCATTTTTAAGAGTTCGGATGAAAACCTTGGATAACAATTTATCCATGCTTAATTCTGAAGAGCCAATCCTAGACGATTTAAGTCAGCATTACTTTTTAAGCACTGAAGTTGTCGATGGTGAAAATCACTTAAAATTTTATCAACCATTTGAATGGGATGGTTCATCATCCATATTAATTGACTTAAGCTATACTTCAGAAACTCCCGTAAATTTGAAGCTAGCATCTGGAATTCAAGCAGCTTCTTCAACGATCATCAGTGATAATTCTGAAGGCTACGTAAACTTCACAGGTTCAGATCAGTTTGAAGTTGACCCTTCAGCTTTTGAACAAGTGGATAGCATTATTACTATTAGTTTTTGGGCAAGAGGAGCAGCTAGCCTTCCGGCAAATACATTTGCCTTTGAAGGAGTAAATGCAAACAATGTTAGACAAGCAAGCGTACATTTACCCTGGAGTGATGCAAATGTATATTGGGATTGTGGAAATGATGGTAGTGGCTACGATCGTGTTTCTAAGGGTTCTTTCACAACTGAATTTAGAGATGTGTGGACACATTGGGCCTTTGTAAAAAATGCGAAATTAGGCGTCATGGCCATCTATCAAAACGGAGAACAATGGGTCTATGAAACCGGTAAGTTTAAAATCATGGACATCGAAAGATTCGTGCTCGGTACATCCAATAATAATACAACCGGCTATCTAGGGGACATCGATGAATTACGAATTTGGAATACAGATCTAGACAGACAGACGATTGCAGATCTCATGCACACGCCTCTTTCTGTTAACCACCCATACCATTCTGCGCTAGTTGCAGACTTCGATATGGATGAATTTTCTGGTAACATGATCTCAAGCGAGATTAGTAACGCCATTGCCACTTCACCGAGCAGTGTTAATTGGAGAAAATATAGAGGAAAAGATAAAAGAGAAAGTTTCCATATTACAGATCTCAATCCCAAAATAAGTCTGGTGCAAGGAGATTTCAGTCAAGACATTATAGAACATATTGTTCTGGACTCTACCCTTAATGCAACGAATAGGATTATCAGCTACACTATTATTGATAATAATCTAGTACCCGTAGACACCATCTTCTATTATCCTGGAGGTCAAACGCAAGTTTTCGATGAGGATGGAGAATTGATCAGATTAATCGACGCCAACATGGATGGCCAAATTGAAATTTCAAATTTAAATTATTTCAATAAATGGCCTGGTCGAGTTGAGATTCTCTCCTTTATAACTCCTTATGGAAATGGTTTAGATTTAGGTCCAGAAGGAAAAACTTTCACCATTGATGTAACAGACTATGCGCCTATTCTTAAAGGCAAGAAAAGAATGAGTATTGAAGGAGTGGGAAGAAATCAAGAGGAATTAGATATTAAATTTTTATTTATAAAAGGAGTTCCTCATGCCCACATCAATGAGCTTACGCAAATATGGCCGGTCGCCCCAGCAAGTCAATTATGGTCTGGTAGCACCAGCTTTGCAATAGAGGAAGATCGATTCTACGAGCCGAGAAATATTATGATACCAGCAGATGCTGGATATGTCAAACTAAAATCAGCCATCACAGGTCATGGCTCCTCGGGTGAATTTGACCAAAAAACACATTACATGAATATTAATGGAGGCTTTGAAGAGGCCATTTATAGTGTGTGGAAAGAATGTGCAGATAATCCAGTTTATCCTCAAGGAGGCACCTGGATTTTTGATCGAGCAGGATGGTGTCCGGGGATGGCGACAGATGTAAATGAATTTGAAATTGCTCCTTTTTTAAATTTAGGAGAGATGAACGAATTTGATTACGGGATTACAACTACGCCTGGTGGAAGTCAAGACTATCGAGTAAACAATCAGATGGTCATTTATGCTCCTGCAAATTTTAATGTTGACGCTGAATTATATGACATCATAAATCCGAGCAAAAAAACAGAATACGCTAGAAGAAACCCATCTTGCAATAACCCAGCATTCATCGTGCGAAATACTGGAACTGAAGTAATCAATACATTGAGCATTGAATATGGCCTCGAAGGTGGACAAAAGAAATCCTACGATTGGTCTGGTAATATTAGATACCTAGAATCGAAAGAAATTGAGTTGAGTGTGCTGGATCATCATTTTTGGGAAAGCAGTACGGGAGATTTTTATATTGAAATCTTAAGTGTCAATGGTGAAGCAGATGAATATGCAGACAATAATAAAATGACTTCTGAGTATTCCGCGCCATTTACAAGTGCGAAAGCCTTAAAACTTGATCTTAGAACAGACAATAAACCGAGTGATACCAGAGTCAAAGTATTCAATTCGGCAGGTGATGAGGTCCTATCCTTTTTTGGGCTCGGAGCTAATCAGACCTACTCGTGGGATTTGGATTTACCAGGAGGATGTTACACCATGCAGGTCCAAGATTTCGGAGATGATGGATTAGATTTTTGGTTCTTCCCAGCCAACGGGCTAGGTTGGATCCGATTGACTGAAGATAACCTTCCTGCGGTTTCATTCGATCCAGACTTTGGAGGTGACTTATATTTTGATTTTATCATCAATGGTACGACAGGGGCTGAAGAAAACTTGATTCCACAAAGTTTAGCCATTCACCCAAATCCGGTGTCTGATGAATTACAGATTTCATGGTTTACCCAATCAAGCATAGAAGGTACTGTTCAAGTCATCGACCACACAGGTAAATTGATAACACAAACAAAATTAATTTCTAGAGAAGGATTCAGCTTGAACACCTCTGATTTAATTGCAGGAATGTATTACTTAAGAATCATTTCAGAGGCTGGAGAACAGCATAGAAAATTTGTAAAAATATAGGCACCGTTATTGCCTGAGCAAAACCAATGGAGTCAATCAGCATATTCGATATTTTTAAAATAGGGGTTGGACCTTCTAGTTCTCATACATTGGGACCTTGGAAGGCAGCCCAGCATTTTATCGGAAGCCTTGCACTTCAAAAAGTAGATAAAATACAAGTGCATCTTTATGGGTCGCTTTCAAAGACTGGTCTGGGACATGCTACAGACAAAGCCATAATTCTGGGTCTATTAGATTATTCCCCTATTACCATTGACACAGACAGTATAGATGATATTATTGTCGAAGTAAGAGCCTTAAACTTGCTTAAAACCAAAAAGAAAGACATCTCCTTTCACTATGAGCAAGATCTAATTTTTGAACCATTTGAGCATCAGCTCCACCCAAATACTTTATTGTTTAAAGCCTTCTCAGATAAAGTAGTAATCAAAGAACAATTGTTTGCCTCAGTAGGAGGTGGCTTTATAGAAAGTGATCATGAAATTGAATCATCAGACAAGGAAATTAAGTTTCCCTTTCCTATCAATACCGGCGCGGATATATCAAGATATACGACCGAAGAAAATTGTTCCATTTCTGAAATTGTCTACCACAACGAGCTAGCCATTCAATCTGCAGAAAGTATAGATAAAAAGGTCGAGCAACTCATCGAAACCATCTTAGAATCTATTTACCAAGGATGCACGACGGAGGGTATTCTTCCAGGTGGATTAAATGTTACCCGACGAGCCAAAGCCATATGTAGTAAACTCACCAATCAAGCCGAATTTATCAATAGAAAAGAGTGGCTTAAATTAATTAAACAATCCTCCAAAGATTTTAGCTCTGTAAATAAATGGGTCAGCTGTTTTGCGTTGGCAGTAAATGAGCAAAATGCAGCCATGAATAGGATCGTTACGTCTCCGACCAACGGAGCGGCGGGAGTGATTCCTGCAGTCCTCATGTACTATCTCATTTTCTGTGACTATCAAGGGAGAGAAAGTATGAAAAGATTCTTATTCACGGCTGGAGAAATTGGTTGCTTATTTAAAAAAGGAGCCACCATTTCCGCAGCAGTCGGAGGTTGTCAAGCCGAAATAGGTGTATCCGCTGCCATGGCTGCGGGAGGACTTACAGAAATGCTCGGAGGCACGGCCGATCAATGTCTCATGGCTGCAGAAATAGCTATGGAACATCATCTTGGACTTACCTGTGACCCTATAAAAGGCTTGGTACAAGTTCCTTGCATTGAACGAAATGCAATGGGTGCCATGAAAGCAATTACTGCATGTAATCTGGCCCTAGAAAGCGATGCATATAAAGCCATCGTAAATTTAGACACCGTCATAAAAACCATGTGGGAAGTGGCGCAAAATATGAATAACATCTACAAGGAAACTTCTGAAGGAGGATTGGCCATCAACCTCCCAGTGATAAATCCAAACTGCTAATCCACAGCTCATTGAGCAAATAGTTTTAACCTTCTTTTCATTTTTTTCCAAGCCTTGCAACCCTCATTCATCTTTTGCACTCTTAGAAGTATACAGGCATAAAATAAAGACAACTAAATCTTATGCCAGCGCTTATCAAATTATGAATTTAAAATATAAACTACTTCCAATTCTTTTATTGTCAGTGTCTTTCATTTTTGGTCAAAACATAAATCCAAAAGATTCACAAATAATTAAAACTGAAAATTCAACCAAGTATAAACATTCTTTGGGCTCATCACTTTTTATGTTAGGAAACTTGCTCGAAGATACACCGGAGTATATTCTATTAACTTATGGATATCAATTGAACGGGAAAGATAGAATCTTTGTAGAATTTAATTCTTGGAGATATTCAGAACCCTTAGGTACATACAATAAATCAGAAGAGCTTTATCCTGGTTTTGTTAGAGCAACTGGAATTGGAGTAGGATATCAAAGATTTCATTGGAAAGGACTATTTACGACCGTGCAAGCAACTCCTTTTATGAAGCAGTATCACGATATTGATGGAAATAAAATTCAAAAAGGTTTTCAATTGTACCTGCAAGCTGCTGCCGGTTACCGTTTCAATTTTTTCAAAGAACGATTTTACATAGAGCCCGCTTTCGCATTAAAGTATTGGCCAATTGATAATAATTTTCCAGCAAGTTTTTCCGAAGTTGAAAAAGGGGCGCTTAAATATATATTCGAGCCAAGTCTAAATTTTGGTGTAAAATTCTAATCAATATCCTTCGAATTCTTAGAAGTATAAAAATGAAATCATTAAAAACATACGGACTAGGCATATTGATATTTACATTTGCCTTGAGCATTCAATATATATATGCCCAGAAAACTTCCCTAGCAAATCAAGACTGGCCGATTAAGATAACTCTGCTTGACGAAAGCATCACCTACCCCACTTTAAATCTATTCCAATGGAGCTATAATCCAGCCGTCACGATCGGCACGGAATATCTCTTAAAAGAAAAGAAAAAATCCTCCTGGTATTTGGGGTCAGAGTTAGGATTTTATCATCATGAAGATTGGAAGAGTGCCGTATTTTTACTCGGAGGTATTGGATATCGTCATCACTTTGGCAGATTAAATCTAGCCTTAAATCTAGGGACAGGTTATGCACACACTTTTGATACAAAACCCGTATACAGAAATGAAGGTGGAGTTTGGGAAAGAGTCTCAGAGAGAGGAAATCCAACCGTAATGATAAAATTGGGAATGGAGCTAGGATATAGATTGAAACAATCACCGCTCAGTCCAGAATTATTCCTATCCTTCAGCTCAGCGGGTGATATTCCTTTCAGCATATTCTCCGGATTACATCAACTTGCCGGCATGGGAATCAAATTTTACCCCAACTTTTAAACTCTTTAAAATGTCTATTAAAAATCTCATCAGCGGATTCTGCTTACTTATATTTACCATCGGTTGTCAAGACGAACAGGTAACAGATCCTATTTTATATTTCTGCACTCCGACAGAAGAAATAATAAATAATCACCCAAAGGAAGTGGAATTTCAAATGATCTTAGATCGCACAACTCAGTATCTTCCCGGGATTCAATTCAGTGTCATACAGAATGATACCCTGAGCTTTCACGGATCGTCTGGCATGGCTGATATTCCCAGCAATGTTTCTATGCGACCTTGTACAAAAACAATGGTCTGTAGTATCTCAAAAAATTTTACTGCTACTCTAATCATGCAAGCGGTTGAGGAAAGTTTAACTACAGTAGATGATAAAATGCAAGACCATCTTCCATAAAAACTTATTGAAGGAATTGAAAATTATCAGGACATTCCCATTAGACAATTGTTAAATCATAGTTCGGGTATTGTGGATTATTTAGATGCTAATTTCCATATTGACGCTGTCAATGAACCGTACTATATGTTGACTCAAGAAGAAAAAATAAGCTTGATTCATGGCAAAAAGGCAGAATTCCTTCCGGGCGAAAAATATGAATATTCAAATAGCAATTATGTGTTGCTAGGCCTCCTAGTAGAAGAGCTGAGGAATCTAGCATTATGGGATGCAGTAGATCAATACATTGTCGAGCCACTCGGCCTACACAACACTGTGATGGATACACATGCCCAGCCATTACCAGAAGGAACGGCACGTCCTTGCCATTGTACCGGTAATCTAAAATACATTGACATGTACCAAAATTCTGTATCTGATGCCGCAACGGGTGATGGCGGAATAGCCAGTTGTACTCAGGATTTAATTATATTTTTGAAAGCGCTTATCAATGGAGATTTAGTTTCACAGAGTACCTACGAGCTGATGAGAGATGAAAGAATAGTCGTTGAAGCAGGGGAGGATTGGTACGGGTTAGGTCTTGAAATTGGTATCGGTAGAAATGGGTTACGAATTGGACATACAGGTTCTACATCAAGTTATAATGCGGTCCTATTTTACTACCCAGAACGAGATACTTACCTATCCGTAGCCCTTAATGAAGTTGCAGAAACAGGTCCTGCAAACCAGGCTTTTCAGGAAGCCTGGGGTGATCTTATGGATAAAGCTTTTGAATAGGAATAGAGTATTAATCCAACATTAGTTGGTCACCTTGTCTTTTAATTCATACATCAACTTCTCACAAGCATTATCATTGCATCGTGTGATTTGAATTTTTCCTCCATCAATAACAGCTCTTATTTGATGCTTAGAAAGTGCTTCACCGCCGACAACAATCGCAATCATTTTATTTAAATGCTTTTTCGTGAATAAATCAAAATCCTTGGTCGCCTGATCGTTTAAAGAAAGGTCTAATTTTTTAAAACCATTGTCACCTGGTTCCGCAACTGGTTCTTCAGTCAATTGGATGGCTGCAAATTCCTCGGTATTGACAATCAAGTATTTCATTTTCTTGTTGTATTCAAGAAAGTTCTCATTCCATGTAATGATCTTTTCATTTGCTGCCAATGGATAAATAACAGAGCGGTGATTACCTCCACGTTCCACTAAATACATTCCATCTTCGAGAACCATAGTGTTAGCATTCATCGTTTTTGGTATGGCTGGATTACAACTTTGTGTACTCAAGGCAAAGGTAGTCAATAGACAAAAAAGAGCGCTAATTGTACTAAAAGTGTAGTTGTTATTCATTAAAATTGGTTTGAAGCAATTATTATTGTAAGAGGCTTCGAATATAGGAGAATTTAGGAATTCAGTTCACTAAATTTTCGATTCATTTTGGTTTGAATCACAGATTAAGTTGATCAACAATCTCAAGAAAAGTCAACCTTATGTTTAAAAATAATGCCCTTTTGATCTTTATTTTGATTACTTCAACGGTTGAGGCCCAGGTCGCTTTTGATCCAGAAATAAGATGCTCTTCAAACTCAGATATTCTATTTTCTTTTGACGGTTCGCATTTGTTTGTTCACGATCCATTGGGCGTTGATGGAAAAGGTCTCGTGAAAATATATAAAACAGAAGATGGAATCAACTACGATCCTATCCAATCCTTGAATAAAGAATTTCAATCTGGGTTTGGTAAATCCATATCTGTCACCGATGATCTATCACGTATTCTCATTGGGGCATATAAAATGAATGAAATAGGAAAAGCATTTTTGTATGAAAAAGTAGAAAAGGAATATACACTCCTCCGACAGTTCAATCCACCCAATCTAACAGAAAGATATGGTTGGTCTGTGGCAATATCAGGAGATGGCAATACGGCAGTCATCGGATCACCCCACTATAATTTCAAAGAGGAAAAAGGAGCCGTTTTTATTTATGATCTACTTGCAGACTCATCGGCTAGTCCAATCATCTTGAAACCAGAAAATGGCGAACATGATTTTGGACAACAGGTGAAGACCAACTTAGATGGAAGTATCGTAGCCATAGGAACATCTACGTCGGATTGGAGAATTAATTGTGAGGGTTCTATCAGTGTATTTAAAAAGGCGGAAGATAATTACCTCCCACTCGGTAATCGAATCACATTATCTAAAGATACCTGTATTCATTTTGCAACGGAGATGGCACTGAGTCATGATGGCTTGACCCTTGCATCTGGACTTTCAAGTAACGACTTTTCTGCGATGGTCTGGAGGTATGAAGAAGATCAATGGAAAGCAATTGGTACAGGTTTATTTCCCTTTTCCGGTGGCCGGGATCACAGCTCCAAAATAAACATAGACCCAACGGGAAACATGATTGCATTAAGTAAAGCGCTAAGAAAACAAACAGGAGAAGCCATAGTATTTAGATTAGAAGAAGGCGACTGGAAACTTATGGGTGAAAAAATTCTAGGGGACACGGATCATTTTAAATCATCCGCATATAATTTTACCTATGACGTAATGCTGGTTAAAGAATTGACGGGGAAGCGACTGCTTGGGTTTCGGTGGGAAGAGTGAAAATATTTTATCTCTATGAATAAAAATAAAGCCTAGTATCTATCTGTGGAAAATTACCTGAATCCTCATTTTTATATTTTTTTCAATTGAAATTTCCTCGCAGAATGAAGGATCGTCCTCCGCACTGCCTTTGGATCTTCTACAATAAATACATTTTGCTTATTCAGTTTTGAATTGATCTGTATTCCGAGATCTGGGAGACCAAAAACTTCATGGATGTCAATATCTGAAACTTCATCGAACCGCAATTCAAATTCTAGATCAGTCTTGGCGAAGTCAATCAAAACAAATGACAAGGTATCGGGGCCAAGAATTAACTCGCCCTGTATTTTACTGAAACCGTCCCACAGAATTGCCGCTATCTTCACTTGATATAATTTTATACGCTCAATATAATTGAATAGTAATAGAGCTTAGATGATAACTTTCGGATGGTAGTGTTGAGCTTAAGTTTGGTCGCCTTTAGCTTTGGTTTGGTTTAATACCTATATAAATTGAAGACATTAAAGCGCAATGGTCAACTGAACCGTCGTACCAGAAGCCTCTTTTAAGAGCGTGACATTGACTTGATCATTCGACGTCTGATTGATGTGAGCCAATCTTTTTTTAGTGATCTTAACCCCTACCGATTTATGGTTCGGATCCTTTGGAATGTTCTGGCCGTCGTCCTGACCATTATCAGTGATAGAGACATTTAAAGCAGCCTTTGATTGAGTGAAACTGACTTCTATCACTCCTTCTTTTTTCACACCCCTCATTCCGTGTATAACCGCATTCTCCACAAAGGGCTGGATCAGCATTGGAGGGATTAAGGTCTCATGAACATCAATGTCATCTGCTGGAGTAATGGTAAATTGAAACTTATGGTTAAGTCGTAATTGCTCAAGGCAAAGGTAGTTTTCAAGAATACGAATTTCGTCATGTAAAGAAATCTTTTCCGCCATTGAAGCATTTAGATTGCTCCTGATCAGTTGCGCGAATCTCCCCAGATAATCCATGGCATTTTCTTTTTCATTATCCATGATGAAGCTCTGGATAGAATTCAGGCAATTGAAAATGAAGTGAGGATTCATCTGTGCCTGGAGCGCTGACTTTTCTAGTTGGCGGATTTCTTCCTTTATATTATTTTTCTCTGTTAACTGCTGAAGTCGGAATCTATACAAACCATAAAACATCATACCCAAGAGCAGAGCAAAGCAGAATTTAGCAATTGCGGTATTCTGCCATGGTTCATTAATCTTTATTTTATATGATTTGACTTCACTTTCATTACCGGTGGAAAATGTACCTCGGATATTAAGAGTGTAGTCATTGGGCAGGAGTCTTGGCAATTCTACGGTGGAGTGATTCTCTACAGTTAGCCAGTCTTCTTGATCAGGTAATAATTGATATTCAATGCTCGCAAGATCTGCATATACCCAATGATCAATCGAAGCACTCCAACTTATTTTATTCTGAGCATGCGATAACTTAAGTTCGGAGTCTGGTGAAATTTCAGCCGACTCATTGTTTATTTTAAACTCTGACAGCATCAATTCACCCTCAGCTTCTTCAAAAAATTCTGATAAGGCATATTTAGCTACGTGATCTGTTGCTATATATATACTATCACCATCTATGAGAAAAGCGGGTCTTTTCTCCGCATCAATGTATCTAGATAAATGATAGGTCTGTTCTGGAATATTATATTTTCCAATTCCACTATCCGTTGTAAAGTATAAGTCTTGGCCCTTAGGTACAAGAGAACTAAAAACTTTATTAGAAGCAATAACTTCTTTTGATCTTAAAGAATCATTTTTAATTTCTAGTGAAAATAAACCATTATTGGCAGCCGTAAAAATTTGATTTATTTTTGGATAAACGACAAGATCGTTGACATATTCTCCCACATCGTAACTATGATTTTTACCATTTTTTGCAATATTTATCAAGGTACCATCAAATGAATATGGAATTCCATTTCTACTTAGCGTTCCAAGTTCTTGAATCTTATATTGATTTATTGTGACAAGCGTTTCCTTCATTAAGTTATAAGAATCTCTACTATATATGTAGAGAGTGTTATCTGCAACTACATAGATTATATTATCCAGAATTCGCATTGATTGAAATTGAGTCCACGAATGGGGTATATTTGTTCGTTGACCATTTTCCTTGTTGATTATAAACAAACTATATTTTGTTGCTGCAATAAGAAACCTTTCGTCAAATACAGCGGCATCAGAAATGTCAGTTGATATTTTTGATAGTTTATTCTCGCTTAAACTAAATTTAATTAATTCCCCATATAAGCTGACTAAATATAAATCCTGCTTATCTTTCAGAATCCTCTTCCAATCTTCTTGTAATTCATTTATCAGTTCAAATCTTCCGTTAATCTCCTTATATAAAAGACTAGATAATCCTGAATTATAATTGACGTAGAATAGCTTGTCACCAGAACTAGAAAAGACATAATCAACATCATACCACTTCGTTTTAATTGAATTTATAAACAACTTTTTATTTATATCAAAAACCTGAATCCCATGGCTATCAGAGCCGATTAAAATATAGGAACCATAATGTTGAAAATCATTGAGCACATCCGCTCCAAACTGCGGATGTTTAAACACTTGAGATAGGCAGGGATTGTTGAAATCATATAAGATAAGACCTTCATTACTTAGGATCCATAAGTTTTCATCTACCCAAAGTGACTTTAAAATTTGGAGGTTACTATAATTCAGACATTGAGTGAGCATGTGTTTCGACGACTCCCAAGAATCGTTCCTACCTATCCAAGCCTCAAAACCTTTGTCATTTAACCAAGGAGCTGCAATGATGGTATCTCCCTTCATTGAAAATGAATTTCCCTTAGTAGTCCCTAAAATAGAAACTACTTTCCCTTCAGTGATATCATAGAGAACAATTTGTTCGTCGGTCCGCATCCATATTCTATCATCCTTGTCAATGTGAAAAATATGATAACCTAATTGGCTAGTCTTGTTATCTATAATTAATTGTCTACAATCAAAACGGTTATGCTTCTGATCAAAGAAGCATAACCGTTCATATGTTGTAGTCCAAAGGACTCCTTTAGAATCCGAAATCAAGGGGCTCTGAATATAGGTTCCTTCCAATCCAGAAATAGAATCATTCAACAGATAATGATATGTACTTATACCATCAAACCTATTGTACCCTTTACTTGTACTTGCCACCCACAATTCATTTTCATGCTCAGAGAAAAAATCGTTGTGGGTATCGGATAGTAATTTTATTTCTTGACTATAGAATTTACTGAAAGAAAGTGAAACAATTGACAGTGCCAATAAAAGTAATTTTACACTCAAGATATAGGACCTAATGGTATTAGAGGTTTTGTTTTAATAATTTCAAATTCGTATAACTCACTTCTTTCTCCTTCCAAACCTCCACCTCCGACAATTGAATTATTCCATTTTGGTGGGCATGGAGGCGCTAATACAAATAAAGGGCTGGGTGCGTTGTTGTTAACTTGTATCTGGAATACGCCATTTTCATCAGCGCATTCAATTTTTAACATAGAATAATTAGATCCATCTACAGTAGCTAAACCTCCTCCAAAATTGATAGTACAAGTTGAAATATAAATTTCCGTCGCTTCATTTATTAGCATAAAATCTAGATCTAACTTTGATAAATAAAAAAATTCGATTTCATTTTCTATTTCAAAAACACTTTCTGAAAAAGGGCCAAATATTTGATTCGATTGATGAACTTCTCCTAAATATTTCTTCGGCAGTTCTATTTGATCATAGCCCACTATCAATTCATACAAACCCATAGTTGCTTTCTTGGGAGATTCAACTTGCACAATTTTTATCCCATCCTGAATCGTACTTATAACCTTAGCAAAGTGAAAATTAATTTCTCCATTCTCTTTAATTAAAGTAATTTGCCATCCTTGAATATCTGGCGTGGAATATTCAAGATCATTCTTAAAATTATTTGTTTCAACTTTAATAAAGTTATAAGGAGGATCTGATAAAATCGTTTGGCCTGTTGGCCCTGTTGGTTCTGGTGGCATAATTCCTATTTTAATTGGTCAATAAATTCTTGCTTTCTTCTCCTCGCCAAAGGCACTTGACTTCCATCATGTAATTCCACATATCCGCCATCCTCGTTAATCACATTCTTTACCTGCGCTAGGTTTACCGTATGGCTGGCATGCACCCGGAAAAAATGATCCTTTGGTAATAGCTTCTCAAGTTCTGATAGTGACTTACTGATGAGTATCTTTTCATCATCTACTAGAATAACGTTACAGTAGGAAGCCGCAGCTTCTATGTGTTTTATATCCTCAATGGCACACATTCGGATACCCTTCGATGTACTTAAGGAAATTCTTTGAGGTGTTGAATCACCTTCAATGATCTTGTGTAGTTTTTTAAATACGGTATTACTTGTAAACCGGTCTTGAACGCGCTCTACCGCAGCGACAACCGTTTTAGGCATGTAAGGTTTCAATAAGTAGTCCACCGCATCATATCTAAAAGCCTTGAGCGCATATTGATCGTAGGCCGTCGTGAATATGATATGAAAGTGTTGCTTCTCCATCATATCCAACAACTCAAAACTCTGCCCATCATCCAG
>ENA-ORXT01001750-ORXT01001750.1-marine-metagenome-genome-assembly--contig:-NODE-1750-length-27959-cov-11.845958_pt1 | contig 27959 bp, 22 predicted proteins | sample MGYA00237868_ERZ511482 | MGnify/ENA metagenome assembly ERZ511482
TCGTGTGATAGCACCGGAATCCCCCAGGTGGTTTCATCGACCAGAAATTTTTGTAACCGGTTCAATGCCCTTACGCCCTTAAAGGGGTCGATGCTGCGCGTGCCCAGCGGGCGGGTGATCTGGCCGAGGCCGTTTTTCAATCGTTTATTGATCTCACCAGAGTCATTGCCACCGGTGAACTGGTCGCTGCGAACCTGATGATTGCCAGATTCATCCAGTACCAGCCACAGTGCGTGCAACTGGGCGATTTTTTCGTCCACGCTCAGCCGTTGCAGAACATCGTCTACTCGGCGATCTAAAGACAGGCCGGCGTTTTTGTAATCATTCATGACGCTTGATTAAAAATGGATAAAGAGTAGAACGTGTCCTACCTTGCCATGTTTCTGATGGGGGCGCTTGCCACAATCAGCCTAGGGGAACTTTAGTATCAGTTTGAAGTATTCCGTACCCGCTTCCCAGATATGTTACTGCCGTTGCAAGAAGGCGTGATGCTACTCAATGATAGTAAAATGGGGCCGACAGCATTCCTATGAAATCTTCACCGTTGTTGTCAGTGGGCGCACAGAATTCTTCTCGAATTACCGTGTCGGCTTGTTCGCTGATATTCCTGACGATACTAGTATGGACTTCTTACCCGCTTTCAGCTGACTCCGGCCTCGACTCGGCGAACGCTCAGGACCTACCGTTGCTTGTTGCCAAGGTTAACGCCGATCAGCAAGAACTAGAGAGCCTGCTTTCTGAATACGTGCGTTGGGGAGGTGAGGTCACGCACAGTCAGGTCCTAGAGGCGTTCCATCGGTTCCGTATAAGCGGCGCGGAGCTTGTCAAGCATCGCGTCTCGTCTTTCGATCGTATAAATCAGTATCTCGATTGGCTTGGCAAATCCGGCATACGAAAACTCGATCTGATCGATGCAACAGATGTCTCGGCTGACGCAGTCGTATCCGGATCGGCACTGGACGTGTTCGTGAGAACCGACCGCTTACTGGGTTGGTGGGAGGGTTGGGCGTTTGTTGTGCTCGAGCGCCTCGGGCCTGACGTTGCTAAACTCAAAGAAGGAGATGCTATCGCCCACCATGGAATCCGGCGCCAGCTCGATCTGCTTGGCGACAACCTACTAGTCTTGCAACTCGCTGCGTTTGAGCGTCAGGCGCAGATCGAGCGAGCGCACGAGCTGCGAGATCAGCGTCTTTCCAGAAATGTGCGTCTTGCGTATACGGCGCTTGGAATCGGCACAGCACTGGTAATGGCACTACTCATGTTGCTCCTGCATCTTAAAGCTAAGGGCACTTCTCAGTTGCGGGTGTCCAACGGATTGCTGCAGGCCAAGGTAGAAGAAACGCACAGACTGGCAGCCAAGCTCAGACATAATGCGACGCACGATCAATTGACGGGTCTGTATAACCGACATGGTTTTGTTGAAGAACTGGAACGGGCGTTTGATGATGACAGTGCGTCGCACGGCATTGTATTCATCGATCTTGATGGCTTCAAGCAGGTGAACGACACCGCTGGGCACGCCGCGGGAGATGCACTACTGCAACAAATAAGCTCACTGCTTGAGGAGCAGGCGAAGCACTACGGGATCGCAGCACGCTTCGGTGGCGACGAGTTCGTTATGTTGCTGCCGCGCTGTTCAAGCGACACCATTCAGGCCGTTGCTGACTGTACCTGTGCCCTCTTATCAGAAATGCAGTTCGAAGCCGAGGGTCATAGCTTTCCGGTCGGCGGTAGCTTCGGTGCGGTGCGGTTCGAACCGGTGGCTACGACAGCTGCAGCACTGATGAAGGTAGTCGATGAGGCGTGCTATCACTCTAAATCTCTGGGTGGCGGCTGCGTCATGTTTCGAACGCTCTCAGCCGACGAGAACCACTATAGCCCGGAGAACGTGACCTCATTCCGGAGAGCCGTATGATCCACATAACACCGAAGGATGAAAAAGAGCGACGTGCAATGGGGTGCCCGGTAGCGGTGAACCGACGTCGTTTGCTAAGCGGATTCGCGCTGGCCCCGTTCGGTGCATTGCCCGGTATTGCGACTGCCGAGCCGTCGAAGCATGCAGGTACTGAGACGCGTACCCTGAAGCTCCACTCTGCATGGCCGTCCGCACTACCGGTGCTGAGCAATGGCATGCGCCTGTTTGCTGATACAGTACATGCCCTGACAGGCGGTGCAGTGCGCATTGATATCGTCACTCCCGAGCAACACGGACGCTCACTGGATGGGTTCGACGCGGTTCGCTCCGGTGAGTACGCAATCGCTCATACCGCGTCGTACTATCACACTGATCTAGAGCCCGATGCACTATTTTTATCAGCGGCACCCTTTGGAATGATCCTTTCGGAGCTCTCCGCGTACTTCACTCACGACGGCGACGCTATGGCGCTCGTGAACGAGGTGTACGCTCGACATGGGATCGAGGCGGTGACCGGTGGCAATACCGGCATGCAAATGGGTGGCTGGTTCCGCGAGCGTCTCAATTCGATAGACGATCTAAAGGGCTTACGCATGCGCATACCGGGTGCGGGTGGACAAATCATGAGCAAGCTTGGCGTCGAATCGGTTACGTTAGGCGTCGACGAGCTCTTTGATGCTCTGGCCACAGGCCGGGTCGACGCCGTTGAATTCATCGGCCCCTCGGTCGATCTGGATCTCGGGCTTCACCTCGTAGCACCCTACTATTACACCGGATGGCAAGAGCCTGCAACAGAGCTGTTCTTTCTGTTCGATTCGGCTACGCTTGCGACATTGACGGAGCCGCAAGCGGCCGCTGTGCGCATTGCCGCTGAACACGTGCGCGCACACATCAGCTCCGGCTTTCATCACGCTAATTCTGAGCGTTGGGCGAGCGTTAAAAAAGGTTATCCTGATATTCGAGTCACCAACTTTCCGGTCGAGATCATCGATGCACTACGTGTCGCCTATAGTGAGCTGGCTGACCAAGAGCGAGCGCGCTCCGAGTTCTCGAGACGTCTACTGGACAACATGGACTCATACCTTGCTAATACCCGTCGCTGGACTGAAATCGGCGACTGGTCGTACATCGCCGAGGCAACCAGCTAACCGCTTAGGTGGCTTTGTGACTAATCTGTACACTGGTGGTTCGCAGTCCAGTTTCGACCGTTTTGTGGACGTATCATTCTAATGTGCGGGGAGTGTCGAGCGTGTAAGGAGTTGCAGTGTGCGCAGGATCAATCGCCATCAGCAACACCGGCCGCCCGGGAACGTGCGCGTCGTGCCCGATAACTTGGCAGTATCACTAGAATGACAGCCACAATCAGCAGCCCGAGCGTCATAGGGCGTTCCCAGATAAAGCTGATGCCGTCGTAGAGCTGCATGGAGCGGGAGAAATTGTTCTCCAGCATGCCACCTAGAATGAAGCCGATTAACAGTGGGGCGAGTGGGTAGTCGGCAAACTTGAGTGCAGTGGCACAGATGCCAAAGCCTACCAGCAGCAGAAGCTCGGTGGCATTGTTCTGGCCGATGTAGGCGCCCATCAATGTAAAAAACAGGATGAACGGGATCAGGAACGTGCGCGGTACAGAGAGAACTTTCGCTATATAGGGGATCAGTGGCAAGTTAAGAATCAGTAGCACCAGATTACCAATGAACATTGAGATGATCACCGCCCAGAAAATTTGCGGATTGTCGATCATCAACCGAGGACCGGGAGTGACGTTCAACGCGATCAATGCACCGAGCAGAATAGCCGTTGTACCGGAGCCCGGTATACCGAGCGTTAGTAGTGGCACGAACGAACCCGTGCATGCCGCATTATTTGCTGTTTCAGGTGCAGCTAAACCTTTGATGGACCCCTTACCGAACTTATCCTGCTCTTCCTTGGTGGCAATGTTGCGTTCAACGGCGTAACCCAGAAAACTTGCGATAGTGGCTCCCGCACCTGGCAAGACGCCTATAAAAAATCCCTGAAATGACTGGCGAGCGATAACCGGCGCAATCGATATCGCTTCTTTTTTGGTGATACGCAGATCCTTGATTTCGCCGCCGCTTTCCGGATTCAGTTCTTTTGGTTTGAGTACCAGAAACAAGGCCTCGGGTAAGGCGAACATCGCCATGGCCAGGGTCACGAATCCGAAGCCGGATTGCAGGTCCATCAGACCCATGGTGAAGCGCGGCATATTAAACAGGGCGCCTTCACCCACGGTGGCGAGAATCAGGCCAAGCACAGTCATCATCAAGGCCTTGGTGACCTGGCCGGTACCGGCGAATGCTGCGATGGCAGATAGACCGACCACCATCAATGCGAAATATTCGGCTGAGTGGAAGAGCAGTGCCACTGACGACAGCGCGGGCGCAAAAATCATGAGCAGTATTGCACCAATGGCGCCGCCGCAAAAACTGGATATGGCAGCGATAGTGAGGGCCTTGCCGGCCTTACCTTGCTGAGCCATGGGATAACCGTCAAAACTACTGGCTACCGTGCCGGCAACACCCGGTGCATTAAGCAGTATCGAGGATGTGGATCCGCCGAAGATAGCGCCGTAGTAAACACCCGCTAACAAGATAAGAGCCGCTGCCGGATCGCCGATGGATATGGCCACTGGAATCATGATGGCGATAATCGACATCGGCCCTAAGCCTGGCAGCATGCCAACGAAGGTACCGATCAGACAACCGCCAATGACCATCAACAGGTTCTGGATGGAGAACGCGGTCTGCAGACCGATCATGATGCCTTCTAGCATGTCAGTCTCCCAGAAAACCCGGCAATGGACGCAGGTAGATGCCTAGCACCTCCTGAACGAGGTACCACACGACGAATGTGGCAGTAGCTGCAACGGGAAGAAGAACATGCCATTTGCGCTCGCCGAGAATGGCAGCGCCCAGAACAAGAAAGGACCCGGTTGAAATGATGAAGCCTACCGGTCGCAGGCAAATGGCGTAGGCGATCATGAGGCCCAGCAGAAACAGGGCCTGGCCAAGATGATAGTCACCGAGACGTCGGTAATCTATATCACCGATTTTCTGTTCGCCTTTTTCAAGGCCTAGTAAAATGATGGTGCAGGCGACAATGCCCAGAATGGACAACACCTTGGGGAAGGTACTGGGCCAGATCGGATTGCGGCGCATGAACGGCGCTAGAGCATCATCCATGGCGAACCAGGCGGTATAGCCATAAACAAGACAGATGCCTAGTAGAATCAATGCAATCCAACGATCCAGCGCCATCGCGATTTACCTCTGGTTAATAATGGAAGCGGGGCAGCCGCAAGGCCACCCCGCCCGCAAGGCTATAAAAAGCCGAGTTTCTTCATCAATTCACCCATAGCGGTTTCCTGATCTTCCAGAAACGCTTGAAAATCAGCACCCGGGTTGTGGATATTGACCCAACCGTTACGTGCACGTACTTCTTCCCACTCGGCCGTGTCATACATCTGGGCAATAGCGTCCTGGTAGGCAGTCACCATCTCGTCAGGCAGTCCTGGTGCACCGAAAAATCCACGCCAGTTAACAAAGCTTGTTTCAATGCCTTGCTCTTTCATGGTCTGTGCATCGGGAGCTGCGTCAACTCGCTCATCAGAAGTGACACCGATAATTTTCACTTCACCGGCTGCAGCAAGATCTACGGCTTCGGAGAAACCGGTAGACAGCGCGGCAATTTCACCAGAGAGCAGGGCTGCCATGGCTTTGCCACCCGCGTCGTAAGGAATGTATTTCACACCCAGAGCGTCTTTACCAGCCGCTTCCATCACCATGGCTGCAACCAGGTGGTCGAGGCCACCGGGTACTGAACCACCACCGATGGCAGTAGCGGACGGATCAGCATCGAATGCTGCCAGCAGATCATCCATGGAATTGACAGGGCTATCCTTGCCAACCACGATGGCCGCGTAGTCGCCAATAGTGCCGGCAATCAGCGTCAGGTCTCTGAAGCTTTGTGGAAATACACCCGTTAGCGAGCGGATTACAATGGGCGTGGAATTGACCATCAATGTGCCGTGATTACTGTCGGCGTTCTCGATCAGGAATCCGATGGCTTTACCGCCGCCACCGCCAGACATGTTTTCGTAGGATGCTGTTCCTACCAATCCTGCTTTGGTCAGTGCTTCACCGGTACCGCGTGCTGTACCATCCCAGCCGCCTCCAGCACCACCGGGAATCAGAAAATGTATGCTCTCTACCACTTCTTCGGCTTGTGCAAATGATGGCGCAGACAGGCACATCGTGGCTACAGCCGTGGCTAACAGGGCACGTCGACCCAAATTGAATTTCATCATGGTTCCTCCAGTTTTGACATCTGTCCACGATACGGGACAATCCGGATAGTGCAACATGGCAACCTGACACGAACCTGTCATGAGCAGGAAAGGGCCGATTTCGCATGAAATTTCTTCTGATCGAGGACAACGTGGAGCTTGCGCAGGCCGTCTCCACGCGACTTGTGCTGGATGGCCATGTGGTCGATCACGCGGAGAGTTTTGTCGATGCCATCGCATTTTCAGACAATGGCGACTACGACCTGATCCTGCTTGATATCATGCTTCCAGACGGTGACGGCAGGGATTTTCTGGCTCATCACCGAGCACAGAAAAGAGACACGCCCGTGATTGTACTGACAGCCCGGTCACAGGTATCCGACAGGATCAGCGTGCTGGATCTGGGCGCGGACGATTACGTCACCAAGCCGTTTGATCACGCTGAACTGCAAGCGCGTTGCCGTGCAGTGCTGCGCCGAAAATCAGGTTCAGCAGAAACAGTAACTCGTCTGGGAGACGTTGAATTTGACCCGGTAGCCGGTCAGCTATCAGTGGCGGGTCAGCCGCTGGTGCTGCGTAATCGTGAGCTGCGTCTGCTGGAGTTGCTGATCAACTCTCCCGGCAAGGTTTTCTCCAAACAGAAGCTCTTTGATCGCCTTTTTTCCTACGATGATGATGCCTCTGAAAACGCCATAGAGGTCTACATTGCACGCTTGCGCAAACACCTTGATAAATCCAGCCTGACGATTACCACGCTCAGAGGGTTGGGCTACCGGTTGGACAATGAGTAAGGGGCAGAGTAAAGCCGGAGTTGCCGCTGGTTCACTACGTAACCGACTGGTTATTACGCTTATCGGCGTGGCGGCCGTATTGACACTACTTTTCTACTTCGTTATTCGCGCCTATGCCGCGCAAATAGCACTGCAAAGCCAAGATAACATCCTCGGTGCATCGGTGACTGCCATGCTCGATGCTGCCATTATCCGCGAGGGGGTGGTTAAGGTGGACTTGCCCTATGCCGCGTTTTCAATGTTGAATACAGAAAGTGATGACCGAGTGTTCTATGCCATCTATGAGAACAATTCGCTGCTGTCCGGGTATACGGATTTGCCGTTGCCGCAACGTGAATCAAGAATGAGTAGTACTTACAGATCCGGTACGTACCTTGATGTCCCTATCAGACAGGTCACCGCTTCACGGGTGCTGGTAGGCGCCGATACTCGAACCCGGATTACTGCCACGGTAGCGCAGACTCAAGACAGCCTGTCCGGCACCTTGCAACGCATTGCACGCAATGCCGCCCTTTACGGTGCGGGATTCTTTTCTCTGGCAGTTCTACTGGCCATCTGGGCAATCTCATCTACCATCGGTCCGTTGAAACGGTTGACGGAATCTGTTGCACGAAGAGGTCCTCAGGATTTGAGCCCCATCGTGAAACCGGTGCCTACTGAAATGGTGCCGCTGGTGTCATCTCTCAACCAGCTCATGCAACGTCTGGACGAATCCTTTACCCAATCCGAAGATTTCATTGCAGAGGCTGCACATCGTGTTCGCACACCATTGGCAACCGTGCGATCGCATGCAGAAATCACGCTGCAAAGAGTGGACAAGGAAGAGAATCGACAGGCGCTCCGGTCGATGATTCGCGCTATCGATGAAAGCTCGCGTGCGGCAGGGCAATTACTCGATCATGCGATGATTACCTTTCGCGCTAATCAGCTGGATTATCAGCCAATAGATCTGGTTGCGCTTGCGCGCGAGTTTGTAAGACGTTTGACGCCGCTTGCGGACATGAAAGACATTGAGCTTCGATTATCAACCGACGAGACAGTCATGGTATCGGGTGACGCCATACTGATACAGAACGCCGTGCGTAATCTGATTGACAACGCACTGAAGTACTCGCCCAGTGAAAGCGCTATCGTGATTCAGGTTTATGCGACGCCTGCTCCTCATCTGAGCATTACGGATGAGGGAGCGGGGTTCCCTGACGACGAAATCGGTATGCTGACCGGGCGATTCGCCCGAGGCAAAAATGCAGCGGGTACGATCGGTTCCGGACTCGGTCTGACTATCGCTCAGGATGTGGCTGCCGCGCACGGTGGCACGCTGAGTATCGGCAATACAAAAGAGGGCGGCGCATGCGTTACATTCTGGTTTTGATGCTGCTCTTCTGGGCCGCACAGGTTCAAGCCGTTGAATGGGAAGATCAACAACTTTTCAAAGGCCAGAGTGGTGCCAGGACGCTACGGGTTATCTCCAGTACAGACACCGCGATATTTGCGCCGGTTATCGAGAGTTTCCTGCAGAGCAACCCAAGCCTGAATATCGACTACAAGGTTGCGATCTCAGCGGATATCTATTCTGAGTTTCGTAAAAATCCTGATCAGTATGATGTGGTGGTGTCCAGCGCCATGGACTTGCAGCTGAAGCTGGTCAACGATGGATTCGCACAACCTGTAGAGGGCGTAGCACATCCTGAATGGGCGCAGTGGCGGAGTAGCCTGTTCGGTTTTACACTGGAATCTGCGAGCATAGTCATCAACAAGGCTGCGTTTGAAAATCTGCCTGTGCCTGATTCGCGACAGGAGATGATAGAAGTCATGCGTGCAAACCCTGATACGTTCAGTGGTCGGATCGGAACCTATGACGTACGTCAGTCGGGGCTTGGCTATCTGTTTGCCACGCAGGATGCACGGGCTTCAGAAACCTACTGGCGGCTGATGGAGATCATGGGCAGCTTACGCACCAGACTCTATTGCTGTTCGGGTGCAATGATTGATGATCTGGCCAATGGCACACTTGTTATCTCATACAACGTGCTGGGTAGTTATGCCAGTGCGCGAGAGGATGTCGCTGACAAGATTGAGGTCATTTTGCCTTCGGATTTTCCTAACACCATGATGCGTACCGCATTGGTGGCCAGCAAGACTCTCAACTCAGGGGCTGCCACCTTGTTCATGCGCCATCTTATCTCCTCACGCTGGAGTAATCCTGACTCTGAGAATATCCCGCTACCGCCGTTGACCACCTTTCAGGACAACTCGCAGCAATCGATTATTGCGTTGAATCCCGGACTGATGGTTTTCCTTGACGACATGAAACGCAAAACATTTATCGATGAGTGGGAAAGCGCTATTATCCAACCCTGAAATGGCTTGCATAACTGGATCTAGTTAAACGATATGAAGCAATCACTGAAGATCGATTTTGTCTCTGATGTCTCGTGCCCCTGGTGCGCCGTAGGGCTGGGTGCGCTGGAGCAGGCGCTGGCGAAACTGAAGGATGAGATAAATGTTGAGCTGAAATTTCAGCCGTTTGAATTGAATCCGCAAATGGGTCCGGAAGGTCAGGACATCATTGAGCATCTGACGCAAAAATACGGCTCAACGGCCGAACAGCAGGCTGACATGCGAGACACCATTCGCCAGCGTGGTGCTGAAGTGGGTTTTGAATTCGGTGTTGCGGGGCGAGGGCGAATCTGGAATACCTTCGATGCGCATCGTCTGTTGCACCTGGCTGAGGTAGAGGGCGCACCCGGTCAACAGGAAGCGCTGAAAAAGGCGCTACTGGCTGCTTGTCATACTCGAGCGGAGCGAATGTCAGATCATGCTGTGCTGACTGATTGTGCAAAGTCTGCTGGGCTCAATGACGAGCGGGTCATTGCAGTTCTAGACAGCGATGAGTTTACGGAGGCGGTGCGCGATAGGGAAGCGTTTTACCACGCGAACGGTATCCAGTCTGTGCCTGCCGTGATTATCAACGAGACCCACCTTATCTCAGGTGGCCAGCCCGTGGAAGTATTTGAAAATGCCTTTCGACAGGTTGCCCAAGAGATGGCAGCCGCTCAACAAGATGAGGCGGCTCAAATGCTGTCCATGATTGAAGGGGGCAGCAGCAAGGGCCACTGACTAAGTCCCTTTTAAATCTGGCAGCAGAGCCGAATGGCCCGGCTGCACTTTGTCTGGGTTGATTTACTGGTTAAACAATCGAGCGCGATTGAGTGTCAGTACATCTACCACGTCATCCAGCATTTCGTTTTCGGCGTCTGCACTGCCAACAACAACGGCATCCATGCAGATGGTTTCAAGTTCAGTATCAAAAAGCATACCTTTGGCAACGTCTGGCTCTTCAAATCGGTAGATGGAGCGCTTGAGTTCCGGGTGTTCGTCGTTCAAGTCCCAGTCGGTTATATCAACCAGTTCCAGATCGTCGTTTTCCAGCGTGAATTTCAGGTAGCGCTGCTCAAGATTGGTAGGGTCGCTTACCCAGAGAAACGCGTTGATTTCGCCCTTCGGATTCATGGCTAGCTCGTTCAGCACCTGCAAACCACCTTTGAAATGAGTAGCGCCATTGGCAAAATCAGGTTCCAGCTCCTGCATGTAAGACCAGCTAACCGCAGAGCCCGAACCGCGATTCTGCACAGCTACCTTGGCGTTCTTGTTTTTCAAATCGCCTTCGTCCCGGACAACGCTGTTCTTGTTGATGGCCACGTAGACGCATTCAGGGTACAAATTTCCCAGTACCTTAAGGCTGCTTGCCTGGTCCGGGTTGCGATTCATCCACCACGCCAGCGCGTCTAGTTGAGTAAAGCCCAGTGTGGCTTCACCTCCGGCAACGCGCTCGATGTTTTCTATGGAGCCAGCGCTTTTTACCGCCTCAGCTTGATAATCGTATTCTACGAGCACCTCAGCGAGTTTTTCGCCGGTGGCGAAGTAGGAACCGCCCCGACCGCCGGTGCTGATGACGACGTCAGCAGCAAATACAGGCAGAGTAAATGATGCGCACAGAAGGGTGGTGACTAAGGTTTTCAATGTTTCGGGTCCTTTTGAGTGATCGAGTTCAAGCTGGCATTGGCCAGTTTGACCTAGTGGAAGAAGAACTTCTCTGTCACCAGAGGTGATAGGGGCAAATTCACCGATTTCAATTGCTGATCAGGCCCGCCATGAGGCAGCCGATCAATTTTTCAGCGTTTTTGCTGTTGCATTTAAGACCAACCCAGCGGGGGGGGGGTGATTCCACAATAGCCTACAAAACGCGAACAATCAGACTGGACCGTGCGTACCAGCGCACTACTAATTGCAAGATTCGACAAAACTCTGACTCTGATGGCAGACGTTGCGTCCGAAACTGGCAGCCAGAATGTGACAGAATGTGTCAGGACACGGGTTGTTGACTATGTGGCGATATCCATTTAGCCGCCTGAACCGCGTGTTTCTTCGCTGCGATCGCTATGCCTCATTTACCGCTTTGTCTGTTCTGCTGATAGATGCAACAAGGTACTGATCGCATTGTCTTTTCCGGAAAGGAGATATTTATGGCGATACAAGCGCCACTAAGAGATTTACCGATCGAAACTGCGGACACGGGTTTCTACACAGATTTCAACCGAATTGTTGCATTGGCATCAAAAGTTGCCATAGCCATGGTTGTCTTGTGGGCTGCTGTTTTCCCTGATCAGGCGGGAACCGCACTAGGGGAGATGAAGTCATGGTCCTTCAATAATCTTAATTACTACTACACGTGGTCGGTCGCCTTTTTCATAGTGACTTGTATTGTCATCGCGCTACACCCTCGTTGGGGGAAAATTGTTCTAGGTGATGGTGGTAAGCCGGAATTCTCCAATTTTTCCTGGTTTGCCATGATGTTTGGTGCCGGTATTGGTATTGGCATGCTGGGATACGCCACAGGTGAACCTATGTGGCACATTGGCGATAATCCGGTAATTCGCATGAGTGCGCTGGAGATTCAGGCTGCGCTGGATGCTGCGGGTATTGCCATCGCTGAAGGTAGTACTGCGCTTGCCACGTATCAGGCGCAGGTTGCTGCCGGTACGCTTACCGCCATTCCTGACCTGGTTCTGCCTAAGACCGAATCTGCCATAACGTCAACCTATCGCTATGCGTTTCTGCATTGGGGCCTGGGCGCTTGGGCATGCTATTCACTGGTTGGAATTTCCCTGGCGTTTTTCGCCTACTCGCGCGGATTGCCACTAACCATCCGATCCACGCTAACGCCTCTATTTGGTCGAACCCTGTCGGGCCCATTGGGGCATATTGTTGACATCACTGCGGTTGTCGCTACTATTCTGGGCATCAGCCAGACCATCGGCTTAGGACTAGATTCGTTTTCGGCAGGACTGTACAACTTCACGAGTGCCGAGTGGCTGATGACCACCGATGCTGAGGGTGTTCTGGTTCCCTCTACAGGCTCCATGTTACTGGCATTGGGTGTTGTCATGATTCTATCGACACTGTCTGCGCTGTCGGGCGTGGGAAAAGGAATCAAATGGCTTAGCAACATCAACATGGTGCTGTCGTTTGGATTACTGGCATTTTTCATCGTTTTTGGTTCAACCGCTTATGCGATGAAAATTCTGGGTATCGGTCTTATTGATTATGTGATGAATCTACCCGCGATCACCTTTCAGGTATTTCCGGCGGATGGTGCTGGTAGCCCCGGTGAGTGGCAGGGTTGGTGGTCAATTTTCTATTGGGCCTGGTGGATAGCGTTTGCACCTTTCGTCGGCATATTCCTGGCGCGTATCTCCAAGAACCGAAGCATTCGTGAGTTTGTCCTAGGCTCCATCGTTGCACCATCACTGATGTGTTTCCTCTGGTTTGCACTGCTCGGTGGTACAGCGATCGATCTGGAACTCAATGGTGCCGCTGAGGGTACGATCTTTGCCAAAAGCCTCACAGCGCAGCTCTACCAGACTATCAACGTGATGCTGCCGGAAGGCGCAGCAGTGATATCGGTGCTGATAGTCATCCTGCTGTTAACGTATCTGGTTACGTCAGCAGATTCGGCGGTGTTGGTGGTCAACACCATTAGTGCAGGCGGCTCTCAGTCTGCGGCTACCAAGCATCACATCATCATGTGGGGTCTTATTCTTACGGCAGTCATTGCGGCCCTACTGCTGGCGGGAGGTCTGGATGCCATACAGTCTGCGATGATCATCGGTGCAATACCGTTCTCGTTCCTGATGATCTTGATGGCGATATCGTTGCTTAAGGCACTGATCAGAGATGGCATGCGTGCCAAGCAACAGTAAAAGATGGTTGATTGTCTGTCAGTGACAGTTGCAGGGATCGCCAGTGTTTGTGGCGATCCCTGTGGCTTGTAGCATCCAGGTGTTCGGCTGAGACAGCACGTCCCAACAAGCCCTCAGAGTGTGTTAGTCCGCTATTCCGCGCGGTGATTTTCGATCATCGATCTGGCAATGCGCCACAGAATCCCCCTGAACTGGTGGCACCAGAGCCCAATGCCACAATTGCCGGTTGCTGATAGGGATTGGGTGGATTACCAATGTAGTCTGCCACAATGAGTATCAGCAATACTGCAAGTCCGCTATTAGCAATAATCTGTCGCGTCATGCTCTAGCCTCAAGCCCGAGCAAGGGGCGTAGGCGAACGCCCTGAATTGAGCCAACGAACGCTGCGATAAACCACGCCCAGCCGTGCAGGCTGCCCGTCGAAATGCCTGAAAAAAATGCGCCTACGTTGCACCCAAAAGCCAGTCGTGACGAATAGCCTAACAGGAATCCGGCTATGACGATGGACAGCCAGGCTCGCAGTGGCAGTTGAGGTAGCATCTGTGACAAACCGCCAGTGCGCCAACTTGCCACCAGAAACGCGCCTGCCATAATGCCGGTATTGGTCAGTGTAGTGTAGTCAGTCAGGCTGCTCGACTGTACGCGTTCGAGCGTGGCAGGCGCTGCCCAGAAAAGTGAACCGGAAAGATCCATACCCGCAGCACTGGCCCCCTTGGCTACCCAAAGACCCAACCCGTATACGACGCCCCAGGGTTGCCCTGCTACAACAAGATTCAGTATGGCGAGCAAGGCTATGAGAATAGCCGCTATCAGGTAGCGTTTTGGAATCGTGCGGTTTTCGGGGGCAGCCTGTCGCAAGAAACAGATCGCCACGCCTGCAAGGGCGGTGAGTGTGATCGCCAGACCACTCCAACCGGTGAAATTAATTACCGGCAAAGCGCCGAGTGACGTCCACTCGATTAGATGCCAGGCGCCAGCAAAACTGCCGATGGCGAAAAAAGGCAGTGCCAGCAAGCCCACAGGGTTCCCGGAGCCTGCATTGACCAGAGTGCCAGAGCCGCAGCCCAGCACGACCTGCATGGCCATGCCGAACACAAAAGCGCCACCGATCATCGCCCAGCCAACGGGTGCCTGAGCACCAAGCAGCTCGCCACCGCGCAGTTCAATGAGTGGAATGGCAACAACACTGACCAGAGCAATGGCAAGCAGTTGCGCCAGAATTCCGGAAGGGTCGCGGCGCAGAATCATGGCACGCCACGGGCCTGCAAAGCCGAACCTCAGCCCTTCGAGTACCAATCCAAAACCCAGACCGATAGCCAGCATGAGTCCGTAGCGGACACCAGCCAAAATGGCCACGGCCAAGACTAATACGAGCGCGCTGGCAATCAGCGCGCTGCGATTCAGGTAGTGGCTTTTGCTTTCAAGCTGTACAGCGTGGCTGTCCAACGCCTATCAGTTGCCGGTAATCTTGTTGATGAAGTTCTTGAATACACCCGGCGTGTTTTCCATGGCGTTGTCGGTGCTGGAATACTCAACCATTGAGCCTGGATACAGCTTGACGTTATCCAGACCAGCCACCTCTGACAGCGCAAACCAGTTGGTGGCTGCCCAGTGACCCGTGTTGCAGAACGATACTATTTCCTCACCTTCTTCAACACCCAGTTTCTCTAGCAGCGTAGCGGAATCAGTGCTGGAAGAAATAGCCGATGATCCCTCGTCAAAAAAAGCGGTGTAATCCAGGTTGGCAGCGCCAGGCAAGGTGCCCGGCCGTTTAGCAGCGCCGTGACTCTTCCGACCTTCATAGAAGTCTGCTGGCCGTGCATCGAGAAGCAGTGCGTCTACCTCACCTCGGGTTACCGCGGCTACCTGATCCGTCTGGGCTGTCCAGCTATCTGAGAACGTGATGTCCAGCGTCGTCGGTATCGGCGTGACTGCATCGGCAGTGATCGCCATGTCCTGACTTTTCCAGGCGGTGATTCCGCCGTTGAGAATGGAAAGATCTGAAAATCCTGAGGACTTCAACGTCCAGTAGACGCGTGCCGCTGCGCCAAAATCCGTGTCGTTCTTGCCTTCTGGGACGATCACGATAGCACGGTCCAGTTCCAGGCCGAGAGTTTCAAAGCTGGTTTCAAGCGTGGCCACATCAGGCACTTGACCAGGATTGTTCACAGGCCCTCGAAAAAGCCCGTAGGGGGCAGATACTGCGCCCGGGATGTGTCCTTTCGCATAGTCATCCCCGCGGATGTCGAGAATAACTGGTTGCACGGTGTCGAGAGAGTCAGACAACTGTGCCGGTGTTACTAGTGGACCAAACGAGGGCAGTGCCGATGCGGTTGTGGCAATGCCTAGCAGAATCGCGGATATCAGGCAGGTTCTAAGTTTCATGGAATCTATTTATCGCTGTAGTCGGGTGCAGGTTGGCCAGCTCAGTGTGACTCAGCGGGCACGTTTCTGAGTGACGTCATCGTAACTGATCACGATTATAGTGGCCGTAATACCCCGGAAAACAAGAGATGTCTAAATTGCGCGAAATAAAACGCTGAGGTGGTCTTTGTGGGAGTCCAACTGTTAATTCCTACTCAGACGCCAGACATCAAGCCAGACGGAAAAGCAGAATTGGGTGAGGCAACAGGGATATCGCGTCAAGCCGCAAGGTTGAACTTATTCACCAGGTCGCGCAATCCACCGGCTAGCCCCGACAATTCATCGGTCGATTGCTGTGCACTGTCGCTACAGCTTAAGGTCGACTCTGCACCTTGCAGTGCTTTGGCGATGGTCTCGACGATCTCATTACTACCCTGCGCTGCCTCGCTGACCGTCTTCACGATGTCACTGGTGGCGCTGGATTGTTCTTCCATTGCAGTAGACGTCGTAAGCTGAATATCGTTTATTTCCTGAATGATCTTGTCGATACTGCTGATGGCAGTCGCTGCACTTTCGCTGTCGGTCTGTATGGTTGCCACTTTGATTGCGATCTCTTCTGTGGCTTTGGCCGTCTCTTTCGCCAGCTCCTTGACCTCATTGGCCACAACGGCAAAGCCTTTGCCGGCATCTCCCGCACGAGCTGCTTCAATTGTGGCGTTCAACGCCAGTAAATTGGTTTGTTCGGCAATTGAATTAATCACCTTTATCACATTACCGATATCTCCGGATGATGTACTAAGCTTTCGCACTGTCGTGTTTGTGGTCTCAGCCAGAGTTACAGCGTTACCGGCTATGCGCGTAGCCTCAGCAGCGTTGCGGGCAATTTCGTTGATGGATACACTCATTTCATGACCTGCTGTAGCAACACTGTTAATACACACACGAATCTGGTCTGCTGCGGTTGCTACCATAGCGGCATGATGTGCCGAGGTCTCCGCCGCGCTATGCGCAAGCCCATTTGTATCGCTCAGTTGATTGGACTCGTTGTCCAGGGTAGCCGTGTCAGATTTGACCTTTCCAATGATATCAGTCAACTGCCGAATGGTCTGGTTTGCATGCTGCTTGACTTGTCCAAACGACCCCTGATATTCATTGTCGATGGTTTGTGTCAGGTCGTATCGTGCCAACGCGTTGAACACACGAACGGTATCAGAGATGACATCGTCACATACTGTGAGCAAAGCATTCATCTGCTCGCTAAGCATGGCGTTGAAACCGTGTTTGTTGTTCATGTTCAATCGCTGGCTTAGATCTCCTTTTAGTGCATCACCAACTATCATCTGAACTTCATTCTCTACGGTAACCTGATCGGTACGATCGAACCACTCAACCACAGTCCCCACTCTGTGGTTGCCTTCGTCGACAATGGGGCTGAAAACCTGGCGTAGATGATTTGATTCGAGCACTATGTCTTTCTGAATATGTTCCTTGCCTTTGAATCCCAACGTTGTGTCTACCAGCAGGGCCTTATGTAACCAGACGATATTACGTCCCGTCAGTGCCTTGGAACTGAAATCAGGTATCTGTTTCCGCACAACAGGTTCCAGTTGTTCGAAATAGTGTTCAGAGGCGCGATTTTGATACACAATGTTCTGTTCGTTGTCCATTACCATGACCGCGGCAGACGAGCTATCGAGTGCTTGCTTGACGCGTGATATCTCATCCGCTGTTATCTTGTCTTGTTCTGCGCGAAATCTCAGGTTTGCCTGCATCTGCTGCATGGCTGCGTAAACGCCCACTGAGGGTTCGTCAGTCCGCAAATCCTGGTTCAGATCACCTTGTGCAATCGCTCGGGCAATGGCCACCACCGTGGCAGGCTCAGTGCCTAGTTGCTGGCCTATGTTGCGAGTTATGAGGATGATGATACCCATGCAGGCCAGTATGGCCACTATTGCCCCTGACAGTGCGATGAGCCGGGTAGTATCGGCAACCTGCTGAGACTCGGCTCGTCGTATTGAAATGAGTTGTAGCTCATCATCAGTGAACGCGTTTACGACGCTTCTTAGCTCATCCGTAGACTTCTTGCCGACTCCGAGCGCTATGAAGGCTGCAATGTCTGAAATGTCCTCTGGACTTTTATTTTTCAGTTCCTGAACGTCAAGTTTTGGCTTCGCTTCCTGTTTGTACCATTTTCTACCCAGACTGTTAAGCCTTCTGGCCAACGTGCTTGCTTCAGAAGCGTAGGGTCTGGAGTCGCTTTCCAATTGAACTTTAAGTGAGTCAATCTGTTCTTGAAAATTCTGTCGCTCTTGTTCAAAAGATTTTAACGACGCTTCTCGACCGCTCAACAGGTAGCCACGCAGTGCCGATTCCTGATTGATCATGCGCAGTAGAATAGTTTGCGAAATATACAGTGCGTCAGAGTTCCCGGCAGCTTCCAGTAGTTGGTTAAGTTCTGCAGTAACTGATTTGATCTGGGCGATTATCTTAGTACCAACAGTTCTTGATGACAGTATTTTAAATCGCTTTTCTATCGCTTCGCCTGCATTAACTTGCGACCGTAATTCACTGGCAGGTTCTATATGCTCTGAGTTCCATTGTTGCATCAGGGCTTCTATAGTGTCGAGCCTTTCCAGTTGAATCGGATTGTCTGCGATGTGCAATCTGGCGGTACTGATAAGTTCTGAGAAACTGGCTTTACCTACCGTGTAGGGTTCTAGAAATTCGTCATCTCCAGCGATCAGATAGCCACGGAATCCAGATTCCATATCAATCATCGAGCTGGCCAGTTGCTCTCCAATCTTTATCGCCTCGTTGGTATGATGCACCCAGTCTGAGGCTGTTTCCATGTGGTTCAGGCTTTTATAGATCATAGCGCTGAGTGCACAGATGAGGAGTGCAGGTACGGAGAATCCCAAGACAAGTTTGTTGCGCAAGCTAAGCTTGTTTAAAACAGTCATATTGGCCGGTTTATATTCCGTAGGTTAAACTGATACAGTTTTATGTGAGCCTGTTCACGTGTGAATAAGAATACTCAAAGCCTGCACCATCAGTATTGGAGTAGCGGCCATATGTAGAATTAAGTTTACCGGCTAGTAACGTTGCCATGTTACTAGGTGCCTATTCAAGATAGCCTCAAATTCTGCTCCACAGACTCTCAGTTAACCCCGGAATTTTATGCAACACTGGGATATACATACTATCTCTCTGCACAATGCTGAGATGGCGTGTACTCGATTTTAAGCGAAAGGCATGTTTACATGGCTCGAACTTCGACGATCTACAACATGGCGGGCCATTTGATCCGTCGTCTTAACCAGATATCGGCGTCTGTTTTTCAGGAGCGTGTACTGGCTTGTGGGCATGACATGACCTCCGTACAGTTCGCTGCGTTAAATGCCATCAGCAGTAATGAGGGCATTGATCAGGCAACGCTTGCCGGACTGATTGCCTATGACCGACCCACCATAGGCGGTGTCGTTGACCGGCTGGAAAAAAAGGGTCTGGTAACGAAGGTAGTGAGCCAGCGTGGATGAGCTGAATCAGTCTTGTGCCTGTAATGAAAGGATAGTACGCTTATTACTTTGGCGCTAAGAACACAGAGCCATTAGGGCCAGACAATCAGGTGCGCAACCGCCTGTAATACGAACGAATAGAGGAATACCTATGTCAGGAATTAAATCAGTACTGAGACCGTTAGCCGTCGCAGCCATTGCCACAATGGCATCCAGTGCAGTCTACGCACAGGATGTGACCTTGAAGTTGCACCAGTTTTTGCCGGCACAGGCCAATGTACCGGCGAAGGTGCTTGATGTCTGGGCAGACAGGATAGAGGCTGCTTCTGACGGTCGCATTAAGATTGATCGGTTTCCTTCCATGCAGCTGGGTGGCTCACCACCAGAATTGATGGACCAGGCCATAGACGGCATTGCTGACATTGTGTGGACAGTCGTTGGCTACACACCGGGCCGTTTTCCTTCCACTGAAGTATTTGAATTGCCCTTTATGGTTGAAGATGCACGTGCTGCTTCTTGCGCCTACTGGAACATGTTTGAGGACCATATGGCTGACACCGAGTTTGCTGATGTCAAGATTCTCGGCACCTGGGTGCACGGACCCGGCATGCTACACACCAGTGAGCCTGTCAATACGCCAGCTGATCTGCAAGGCATGAAAATTCGCGGCGGTTCTCGTCTTGCCAACCAGCTGCTGGAACTTTCCGGTGCCACTCCGGTGGGTATGCCGGTTCCCGCTATCCCTGAGGCGCTGTCCAAAGGGGTAATCGACGGTACAACCATCCCCTGGGAAGTGACTACGGCATTAAAGATCCCTGAGCTTGTTGAATTTCATACCGAATTTGAAGGGCCAGCGTTGTACAACCTGACCTTTGTGCTGGCGATGAACAAAGGAGTCTATGAAGGTATGGAGGATGATCTCAAGAAGGTTATCGACGATAACTCTGGTCTGGACTTCTCTATTTTCGCTGGTGGCACACAAGCTGATGCCGACGGACCTGCCCGGGAATATGCAGTTGAAAACGGTAACGAGATTATCACTGTCACAGACACCAGTGAATGGGTGACGCTGGTTAGTCCTATTTATGATACATGGGTGGCTGATCTGGCCGAACGCGATATGGACGGCCAAATGCTGATAGACGAAGCCAAATCCTTGATGCAGGGCGAATGCAAGGGCGCTACTGCTGAAATGTAATAGTGCAGGCCGCGACCCTTCAGTGGTCGCGGCTTTTTCTTAAAACCCGACAAACCATCAATGCACATAAGCGTCAGCAGGCTTGCCCGATTCTTCGCGGTACTAGGAGGGCTTGCACTGAGTGCATTGATTATCCTGACCTGCCTGTCTATCCTCGGACGGTCTGTCAATTCACTGTTGCACGGTGACCTGATGCAGGCTGTTGTGCCGGGATTCGCTAACCTGTTGTTAGCTACCGGTATTGGTCCGATAAACGGAGACTTCGAGCTGGTTGAGGTGGGCATGGTGTTTACCATTTTCGCCTTCCTGCCGTTATGCAATCTCAACGGTGCACACGCATCTGTCGACATTTTTACCGCCTTGTTACCGCAGCGTGTAAGCGATGTTATCCGCATGATTGTCGAGTTCATCTTTGCCGCGGTCCTGATTCTGATTGCCATCCAGCTATTTGCCGGGATGGAGAGTAAACGCGGCTCTGGCCAGACCACTCTACTGTTGGGATACCCCCTTTGGTGGGGCTACGCGGCAAGCGTTCCCGGTGCTCTGGTTGCCGCGTTCGTCGCTGCGTATATCGCCTTTTGCCGGTTTGTAGAAGTGTTGACAGGACGTTCTATGCTGCCTGCCGAGAAGGAGGCAAACCATTGAGCGATCTGCTGATTGGCCTGATCTCTTTTCCGGCCCTACTTATCCTGATCTTCCTGCGTGTCCCTATTGGATTGGCGATGTTCCTGACCGGGCTTGTCGGGTTGATTTTCGTCACAGGAGATACCAGTCTGCCGTTTGCACGACTCAAGGCGGAGACTTACACCACGTTCTCCAACTATTCACTGTCAATTGTCCCCATGTTTCTGTTGATGGGACATTTCGCCACGCTGGGAGGCATGAGCCAGTCTTTGTTCAAGGCAGCCGAGAGCTGGCTGGGTCACCGCAAGGGCGGCGTTGCTATGGCCGCCGTAGGGTCCTGTGCCGGGTTTGGTGCAATCTGTGGTTCATCACTGGCAACGGCTGCCACCATGGGGCGTGTTGCTTTACCAGAGTTACGCCGCTACGGGTATGACGGCGGTTTTGCTACGGCAACGCTTGCGGCGGGTGGCACCCTGGGCATACTGATACCGCCTTCTGTAGTCCTGGTTATCTATGCCATCTTGACCGAACAAAATATCGCCAAGTTGTTTCTGGCCGCTTTCATTCCTGGCATTCTGGCAGCTGTGGGTTACATGATCGCCATAGCCATCTATGTTCGAGTAAATCCGGGTTCCGCAGGTACACGACCTCAGGTGCCTTATGGCGAGCGATTCAAGGCAGTGTTTGATGTCTGGCCTGTGCTCATCGTTTTCTTCCTGGTAGTGGGTGGCATCTATCTGGGTTGGTTTACGCCTACTGAAGGTGCGGCGGTCGGGGCGCTTGGCACCGGATTCATTGCTTTTGCGGTAGGTGGACTCAATCTGGCCTCATTGTCTGAGAGCTTTTATGTGACAGCCCGTGCTTCGGCGATGATCTTCTTTATCGTACTTGGCGCTGCCTTTTACAATGGGTTTCTTGCGCTAACGCAACTACCGCAGGAGGCCGCTGCGTGGGTATCTGCAAGTGGCTACAGTCCGGTTATGGTGCTGGTGCTGATACTGGTGTTCTATCTACTGCTGGGTTGTCTGATGGACAGCCTGTCAATGATCCTTCTCACAATCCCGATTTTCTGGCCGATCATGCAGGAGCTCGATTTTGGTCTGGTATCGATGGTTCAGTTGCAAAGTGCCAGGCTTGATGTACTGGTAGCCAGCGGCGCGGACATTCCAGCAGCTGCTCTACAGCAAGCGCAGGGTTTGCTGGCCAGCGGAGAGGAATTGACTCGGGAGATAACACGAGAACTTGGCTTGCGTGGCGTCACCCAGGGTTCACTCAACAGGATAAACGTAGAACAAACTGCAATCTGGTTCGGTATTCTTGTGCTGATTGTGGTTGAAGTAGGATTGATTACACCACCCGTGGGTATGAACCTGTTTGTCATTAATGCCATGGACCGAAAGACTCCCATGGTAGAGACCTATAAGGCGGTAATCTATTTTGTTATTACGGATCTGGTTCGTGTTTCGTTGCTGGTGGCATTTCCGGTGATCACATTGGTGCTACTACCGTGGTAAATACTCGGGTATAAATAAATGGCACTTACTTAACCCCAGTGTTAAGTAAGTGCCATTCCAGTCTGAGATCAAATTTTATATGAAACCGTTCACGATTCTGTAGGGTGATTTTCTGACTAACATGTGAATACCCTATTACCTGCCGATTACTCGATGGAGGCAAAAGTGGCCAGTAAATTCCAGTGTGTATTTTATGATTTCCTTACTGAAATCCAGGCACGTTCAGTTCTCCGTACTTGTGGGTTCACTGCTCTTCGTACTGGTTCTAAGCGCGTCGATGTGGGTCAATGCATTCTCGCAGCGAAGTCAGGCTTATCAATTTAAACAGGTTGACGCTCAGGAAGAGATGCTGTTTGAGCTGTCAGATGCTTTAGCCGCTGAACGACAACAGATTTACGGGCTGTTAAATAGTAAATTAGTTGATTCCCCGAGCGTTATAAAAGTGTATAGGCAGCTTTCCAGTACTGATGAACTGGCAGAAAGAGTACAGGCGGTGTTCCCGACGTTGGTGAAGCTTGCTCATGCTCATACTACTAGCGCGATAGAATTGTCAGAAAGCGATGCTTCGAAGAATTCCATGGCGATGGTCATGCCGATGCAAGACGCCCACGAAAATCATACTCAATCCAGTGCCAATACTATCGAATCTACACACTTGGAAGGTACCTCGAAAATGTATCTTGCTGCAGCACACCAGGATTATACAATCGCGGGTGGTGATTCTCTGGTGACCCCTGCTGAGGTGTTAGAAAATCTGCGCAAAAATAGTGTTGAGGTATACGAGCAGTTGCTGACATCTAATAAATTGCGCAATCCTATGTTTGGAATGGACATATTCCACGATTATAATCAAGCAATTGAGTCGCTCGATGAACTCCGCCAGACATTGCACACAGAATCTACTCAAAGTCTGGCTGAGCACTATATAGTCACAAAACTTAAAGATGCGTTTTGGGAGTTTCGCGAATCATCTTCTCAGACCATGTCTTTGCTGGAAGGTATCACAGCATCATTAGGTGTAACACGGGAGAGTGCGACGTTGAACCACCACGCTACAATGCTGATTGAGCTCAATGCACACGTCGATCACTCGTGGAAGACTCTCTACAAGACCATTGCCGCTAGCGGCAACGAGACGATGCTTGCCGATGCCAATACCATTGCTATCTGGTACAACGAAAATTTTAAACGCATGAGTTTCGGTTTGATGGCTAAAAATCGTGATGAAGCGGTTACGGTAGATGAGTTACAGACATGGCTGGATGCCTCACATAGACTATCGTTCTTATCTGAAGACGTGCGCATACAGTCTGCATTGATGACAAAGGGAATGATCGATACAGTGGTGCGACGTACCAATGTCAATCTTATTCGCGTTTCGGTGTTAGTGCTCTTGAGTTTATGTATGACGCTGGCGTCAGTTTTCTTTTTTCGAAGAGCCGATCGTCAAGCTCATCAGGATGAACTCACACGTCTTGACAATCGTCGAATGTTTTTGGTGTCTGTAGACAGATGTTTGTCTGCTGATAGTGAAACGGGCATACTGATGATCGATCTGGATCGATTCAAGCATATCAATGACACCATGGGGCATTCTGCTGGAGACGCTTTGTTAAAAGACGTATCTAGACGTATTGCAAAGGCAGGATGCGACTGTGTGTCGGTTTCGCGATTGGGTGGAGATGAGTTTGCCATGCTCTTCAATGCCGACAGTATTGATACGATGCAGGCGGTAGCGTCCAGTGTGCGTCAGAGCCTTATAGAGCCATTTCAGGTAGGCGGTGCCATATTGAAAATCGGGAGTAGTATCGGATTGGCAAAAGCACCACGTGATGCCAATACGGCAGATGCCCTGATACAGGCGGCTGATCTGGCCATGTACTGTGCGAAGAAATCCGGTACTAATCAGATATCAGTTTACGATAGCGATGTTGATCAGTCCATGATGATTGCAGCGAGAACGGTGTCTGAGTTGCAAACTGCGTTGATCAACAATGAATTCGAACTTTATTATCAGCCGCAATTCAATATTGCAAAGGCCCAAGTATTGTCAGCCGAGGCGCTGATCCGCTGGAACCATCCGGAGCGTGGTTTTCTGACACCCAATCACTTCATATCCATAGCTGAAGAGAATGGGCTCATGCCGTCTATCGGAGACTGGGTAATTGAAGAAGCCTGTCGCCAAGCAGCTGAGTGGTTTTATGAAAAAAATATGCCACTGCGAGTGGCTATAAATATTTCGGCCGACCATTTCTTTCAGCCCGGATTTGTTCAACTCATCGTTGACTCGCTGGAAAAGTATAAGTTGCCTCCTCAGTTGCTGGAGGTGGAGGTGACCGAGAGTGTCGCCATGAGCGATATCAACTTGGTTGTTGAGTCTCTACAGCAACTGAGGGACCTGTCCATACACGTGGCACTGGACGATTTTGGTACTGGGTATTCGTCGTTGAGCTACTTGCAGGAACTACCACTGGATACGTTGAAAATTGATAAATCCTTTATTCAGAACATGCTGCAGGGAAACGTTCAGAAGGAATCCATAACCGAGACCATTATAGCTCTTGGCAATCGATTGAACCTTGAGACTGTCGCAGAAGGAGTGGAGACAGTCGCCCAGCTTACTGCTGTATCTGACATGCAGATTTCAGTGGTGCAAGGTTACTATTATTCCAGACCAGTGTCTGCTACCGAACTGGAATTTGTGGTCAAGCAGCTAAACGATTCTGATGGAGAAAAAAAAGCTGCATAGTAGACTCACGGATTGCAGATGGCTCTTGTACGTTCGCTAAAAAAAATTACTTTTATGAGATCAGTTGACTGAATTTCCCATTAAGGTCAGGACTGCTTTGGATCTGCTAGTCTCTTTATCAATACAGTTGAGGCGCTATTGACTAGATGACTACCCGGTCCTATAAATTCAGCCACGCCATTGTTCGCACTCCGGGAAAGAGTAGCGTTAATGGCTTAAGAGCCGTAGAGGCAGGTACGCCTGACTACGACTTATTCAAACAGCATCATCGAGACTACATTCAGGTATTGAGGGCGACAGGCGCCACCGTTACAATACTGCCAGCCGACGAGGCTTATCCGGATGGGGTATTCGTGGAAGACGCAGCGCTATGTCTACATGAAGCAGCCATTATCATGAGGCCGGGTGCCCCGACACGACTCGGTGAAGCCGAATTGATGAAGCCTGTGCTGAGCTCTGTGTATAGCACTGTTTTAACGATCAATGGACCTGGTTACATAGAGGGTGGTGACATTCTTACGACAGAATCTGAGATTCTAGTGGGGCTATCGGCACGAACTAATCAGGCGGGTGTTGATGAACTTAAAGGTCTGGTATCGGAATTGGGTTACCGTGTGAGGGTTGTATCCACACCCGAGGACATACTCCATTTTAAGACCGATTGTTCATTGTTGGATGAAAATACAATTCTGTCTACACCAAAGCTGGCCGCGACAGGTTGTTTTGATGGCTATGATGTTATCCATACGGCAGACGGTGAGTCTGCTTGTGCAAATGCCATAAGGTTCAATGAGTTTGTCATTATGCCTGAGGGCTTCCCAGAGACTGCAAGTCACCTTGTAGCCAGTGGGTACACAGTCAAGGCCATAGGTAATTCGGAAGCCGCCAGAATCGATGGTGGCATGTCATGCCTTTCTCTGCGATTCAGTCCGTCGTAGCCTGAGCTATTCATGAAAACGCCGAATTCTCACTTGTCCCCTGCACCCCTGATCAACTGCTGTTTGAACGTGAGGCAGCAACTAGTCTGGTCCTCATCAAACTGTTGAGTTGTTGAGTTGTTGAGTTGTTGAGTTGTTGAGCCTCTGAGTCGCTGAGCCGCTAAGCCGCTAAGCCGCTAAGCCGCTGAGCCGTTGGGTAGATTTTGCAATTTCCCACGTTATGAGCTCTAACTTGCCTTGATGCGAGTAAGAATAGCTTCTTGGCAGCCTGGCCGAGAATAGGCTCCAGGCGAACAGTGCCGACGCGGTTCAGCTCACATCAGGAATTTAACGACATGAAAGCAGTACTTTTAGGGTCAATCGGTGTTTTTTGTGATTCATCGGATCTTCAGCGACAGGCATACAACGCAGCATTCAAAGAAGCAGAGCTGGACTGGCACTGGGGCCGAGACCTGTACGAAAAGTTGTTGCTTGTACCAGGCGGCGCCGATCGAGTTAGAGATTTTGCAAAGCAGCGGGGTATAGATGCGGTACCTGATAGTGCGATGATTCATGAGCGCAAAGCGCAGATTTACGCACAGATGCTCAATACACAGGAACAAACCCTCCGTAAAGGTGTGTTGCGGCTGATACGAGAAGCGCAAACACAGGGCGTGAAGGTGGGCTGGGTGACCAGCACGGATTACTCCAATCTTGTCGCTATCATGGATCGTTCAGAAGGACAGCTGTCTGCCAGTGATTTTGATGTCATTACACATAGGGGCAATGTTGAGAGTGGCAAACCGGATCCTGCACCGTATCTTTCTGCGCTATCCGCACTGGGTCTCAAGAGTGATGATGCCATCGCGATAGAAGACACGGGTGCCTGCGTTAGTTCAGCTACGGGTGCTGGGCTAACGTGTGTGGCTACTCCTCACGAGTACAGCCTCGGGCATGATTTTTCCACTGCGGTATCGGTTGTAGATTCATTAGGTGAGCCCGGCTTTGCAGCCAGTGGTCTGGCTGGCACCCGAATACTGGATGAGCAAGGCATGGTGACCGTTAAGGCGCTGAAGCAGCTAATAGATGACAAGGTGGCATCCAGCGCTTGAAGTTACTGGTTCAGGGGGCGCACGTGGATTGTCGAATGTCATGTCTACCATGGCTATGATGGATTACGTTCAGTATGGGCGTGCTCATGAGTGATCACTCAGATCTGACCAGCGGCAGTACACGCTTGCAACTGACTCGATTAGGTGCGCCCATGATCCTCGGGATTGCTGCGGTCATGTCAATGAGTCTGGTTGATGCGTATTTCATTGGCAAGATTGGCACAGCACAGCTGGCGGCCATTGGCTTTACCTTTCCTGTCGTTCTGACGATCCAGAGCATGGCCATCGGATTGGGAGCGGGCGCGGCGTCGGTCGCCTCTCGTGCTTATGGCGAAGGGGATCGTAACGACATATGCAGGATTGCCACCGACAGCTTGCTGCTGGGCGTGATAATTGTCAGCATACTGACTGTTGTCGGCTTCTTTACCATTCGTCCAATATTCGCGCTGTTAGGTGCTAACGATGACATCATGGAGCACATTGTCAGTTATATGCGTGTGTGGTTTCTGGGGGTGCCGTTATTGGTGATTCCACAAATTGCCAATAGCCTCTTACGGGCTGGCGGCGATTCCCTGATACCGAGTGGAATAATGATCAGCGCTGCCGTGATCAATGCCGTTCTGGATCCTATTCTCATACTTGGATTATGGGGATTTCCACGACTTGAGCTTGTCGGGGCTGCCTGGGCATCTAA
>ENA-ORXT01001751-ORXT01001751.1-marine-metagenome-genome-assembly--contig:-NODE-1751-length-27944-cov-37.894391_pt1 | contig 27944 bp, 25 predicted proteins | sample MGYA00237868_ERZ511482 | MGnify/ENA metagenome assembly ERZ511482
GCCTCCCGCTAGCGTTCATCCTGAGCCAGGATCAAACTCTCCATAGTAATAAATTTTATAGTTCTTTTGATCCACTTAGGCTCATGACAGAAAACTCTAATTAAATTCTTTTCCTCACCTATTTAAAAAATACCATGTCAATTAACTTTTCCCCTTATTTGTTAAGGGATGGCAAAGATAGGCTAACCTAACCTACAATTCCAAGCTTTTTAAAGTTTTTTTTTAAAAAAATTATATCATGTTCAACCTACTCTTAAGGGAATATTTAGCCAGCAAATATGCCTTCTTTCGGTTTTTAATTCTGACCCTGTGAGAAAGGATGTTTTCAAAGCTTAATCCTTTGATTTTTTGGAAAAGTTGATAGTAAAAAATATAGGCTATGAATACACCAAATTTAGCTTTTTTAGGTAACTGACTAATTCCAATTAAGCCTTTTTCGAAGTCTAATTCTATATCTCTTTCAATTTCTTTTTTGTCTTTATCGTTAAACTGTTTCACATTAACACCTGGAAAGTATGTTCTTCCCTTATTAAAATAGTCATCTCTAATGTCTCTTAAAAAATTGATCTTCTGAAAAGCAGAGCCTAATGCCTGAGCTGATTCTTTAAGATCTTCATATCTATCTGGTGTGCTATGGAGAAATATTTTTAAGCACATTAGACCTACTACTTCTGCGGAGCCATATATATATTTTTTATATAAGCTGTTATCATAGGTTACTTCTTGCAAGTCCATTTCCATAGAGTCTAAGAAAGCGTCTATAAGATCGTAATCAATGTTATATTCATTAACTACTTTTTGGAATGACTGTAGGACTGGATTTAAGCTAATTTTTTCTTCTATAGCTTCTCTTGTATCATCTCTGAATCTTCTCAGAAGTGATTTCTTATTGTGGTCATGGAAGGTATCTACAATTTCATCTGCAAATCTTACAAATCCATAAATTGCGTAAATAGGACTTCTTAGTTCTTTAGCAAATAACTTAATTCCTAATGAAAATGAAGTACTATATCTATTGGTTATTAATTTGCTGCATTCTTCACAAACATTGGTATAAAGCTCTAACATAAGTCTAACTATAGGTTTTAATTATCTCAGAAGCTACTACTTGTCCAGATATTATTGAAGGTGGTAATCCTGGCCCCGGAGTTGTAAGCTGTCCTGAATAATACAAGTTAGTTAAATTTTTATTTTTTAACGATGGTTTCAAAAATGCTGTTTGGAAAAGTGTGTTTGCTAAACCGTAGGCATTACCCTTAAATGAATTGTAGACCGACTTAAAGTCTTGTACTCCAAAAAACTTCTTAAGTTCGATTTTATCTTTGAACCTATCTCCAGTAAATAATTCTATTCTTTCAATTACATCATTAAAGTAACTCTCATAAATACCAGTATCCGAATCATTTAAATCTGGAGCTATGGGTATCAATATAAATAGGTTTTCCTTACCAGGTGGAGCTACTTGTGAATCTGTCAGTGAAGGAGCGCATACATAGAATAGTGGATCGGATGGCCACTTAGGTTCCTTGTATATCTCATAAGCATGTTTCTTAAAATCTGTATCAAAAAATAAATTATGATGAGAGAGGTTATTAATCTTCTTATCGACCCCGAGAAACATTAATAAGCTTGATGGCGCTAATTTTCTTGAATCCCAGTAAGAGTCAGTGTAATTAGCAAATTGTGGCGAAAGAACTTGTCTATCAATGTGATGGTAGTCGGCAGCTGCAACTACGATATCAGCTTCCATTATGCTATTTTCAGAAACAACAGCACTAATGCTATTGGTCTGATATTCAAAGCCTTTTACACTATCATTAAACTTAAACTTGACGCCTTTATCTAAAGCTATTTTGTGAAATGCCTTAGATATGTTGTGCATGCCCCCCATTGGATACCATGTTCCAAGCTTAAGATCTGCATAATTCATTAAACTATATAAGGCGGGGGTATCTTCTGGAGTTGCTCCTAAAAAGAGAACAGGAAATTCTAATATCTTTCTAAGGTCTGGATCTTTTACAACATTATTTATCTCTTTAGAAATAGAACTAAAAAGCTGCAATTGAAATGCACTTTTAAGAATTTTAGGGCTTGCGAATTCAAAAATAGAATGACTTGGCTTCCATACAAATTCATTCATTCCTACTTTATACTTGTAAGCTGCTTCATCAATAAATTTTTGCAAGTTTTTAGCACTTCCAGGCTCTTTTGATTCAAATAGATCTAAGAGTTCATTGAAATCTGCAGGTATCTCTACGCTGTAATCAGTAGAGAATATAACTTTATAAGACGGGTCCAGTCTTTTAAGATCATAGAAATCAGATGTCTTATATCCATGTTTTTGATAAAAATTATCAAAAACTTCTGGCATCCAATACCAACTTGGACCCATATCGAATCGATAACCGCCCTGTTCAAAATAATTAATTCTACCACCGGGCTTGTCATTCTTTTCATGCACAGTAACTTCAAAATTACTGTCTGCTAGATCAATTGCAGCACTCAAGCCAGCTATTCCAGAACCAATTACTGATACTTTTTTCAATTTCAGGTAAGTTTATATGTCTAGTCTAAACACCAATAGATAAGCTAAGTTGAATAAATGGCTGTATAAAAAGAAAAAGCCCAAGCAAAATTAAACTGCTCGGGCTAATAATATTCTATTACGGAAGTAAGCTTATCTTCTTCCTCCGTCTAAATCGTCTTGTAATTTCTTGAGTGTGTCCCAGTCTCCTGCTGCTGCAAGCTTAGCTTGCTCTGGCCATGTCGTCGGGTCAAACATCTTGTAACGCGATCCCGCAGCTTCCAAAATCTCTCTTAATTTATCTGGTTCTGCTTTAGATAATGCATCAAAAGTCGGAATTCCTGCTTCAGTTAATATTTCTGATATCTTAGGACCTATGCCCTCTATTTTCTTAAGGTCATCAGGCTTAGCATCTGATTTTGTTTCTTCTACTGCTGGAGAAGCTTCTTCAGCTACAGGAGTTTCTTCAGCTACAACTTCAGCTGCAGGCTCAACCTTAACATCTTCTGCTGGCTTCTCTTCAACAACTGGAGCAGCTTTTGCAGGCTCTGGAGTAGCTGCTGGTTGATCTGATAAAGAAAGCTTCAACTCAGAGAATACACTTAAGTCACCCAATGTAGTTTTGCTATCAGACTTCTCATTCTGTCTCTTAATTGCTTTTACAGTATTAGCTCTGTCCTCTTCTTTTTGTTGTCTGACTTCTCCTTCTGCTTCTCTCTTAATATCATCAAGGTACTTAAGGTGAGATACAATGATACGCTTATCATCTCTGTTGAATTCAATAACCTTTACAGTTATCGATTCATCAATCTCAGCATATTTTCCATCTTCTTTCTTAATGTGCTTATATGGAGCAAATGCTTCTAAGCCATAAGGCAATTGTACAATAGCACCTCTATCTTCTCTTTTGACGACAGTCGCATCATGATAAGATCCTACTGGGAATACAGTCTCGAACGTATCCCATGGATTCTCTTCTAGTTGCTTATGTCCTAAAGAGAGTTTTCTGTTATCCTTATCAACTTCAAGAATAGAAATACTAATTTCTTCTCCTACCTTAGTAAATTCTGATGGATGTGAGTATCTCTTAGTCCACGATAGATCTGATATGTGCACCATACCACCAATACCTTCTTTCAATTCTACGAATACTCCGTAAGGTGTAAGATTCTTGACGATACCCTTGTGTGAAGAGTTTACCTCATAATCGTCTATCGACTTTAACCAAGGATCTTCAAGTAATTGCTTAATACTAAGAGACATCTTACGATCTTCCCTATCTATTGTCACCACCTTAGAATCAAATTCTTGTCCTAAGAAGAAGAATTCTCTTGCATTAACTGGTTGATTACTCCATGTCACTTCTGAAACGTGGATAAGACCTTCTACACCTGGTATAATTTCTAAGAATGCACCATAGTCTTCGATATTAACGATTTTACCTTTGACAGTAGAACCTTCTACGATATCAGCACCAAGTACTTCCCATGGATGAGGTTGTAATTGCTTAAGACCTAAGGATATTCTTTTCTTATCATCATCAAAATCAAGAACAACTACGTTAAGTTTTTGATTTAATTCTAATACTTCATTAGGGTGATTAATACGTCCCCATGAGATATCAGTTATATATAACAGACCATCAACACCACCTAAGTCCATAAATGCTCCAAAGTCTGTGATATTCTTAACGATTCCTTCAAGAACTTGACCTTTCTCAAGACCTGCAATAATTGTTTCTCTTTGTTCAGCTAAGTCACTTTCTATAAGTGCTTTATGAGATACAACAGCATTCTTAATAACTTCATTTATTTTGACAACCTTTAATTCCATTGTCTTACCTACATAAGAATCATAATCTATGATAGGCTTGATGTCTATCTGAGATCCCGGCAGGAATGTCTCCAATCCTCCAACATCAGCGATAAGTCCACCTTTAGTCTTACTTACAACAGTACCTTTGATTATAGTACCATTAGCATAAGAATCTACAAGTGATTCCCAAGCCTTAATGAGCTTAGCTTTTTTTCTTGAGAGAATAAGCTGTCCTCTTAAATCTTCCTTAGTTTCTATATATACTTCTACAAAGTCTCCTACTTTAAGATCTGGAGTATCTCTGAATTCTGTAAGAGATACAAGCCCATCTGACTTATAGTTAAGATCCAATAATACATTACCATCACTGATAGAGGCTACCTTTCCTTTTACAACCTCATTCTCAGTAATACTACTTAGAGACTGATCGTAATCTTGAAGATACTTATCAATTTCGGCTTGTTCGTAATTAAGTGTATGTCTATTACCTACGGACCAGTCAAAATCATCGTGAGGTGTAGAAGCTAACTTTGCGTTAACATCCTCTAATTCTATCTCAACTTTTTCTGGAGAATGATCATCAGCAGCTTTAGTATTAGATTCAGTATTAGAGTGTTCTTGCACCTCAACTTTTTTGTCGAGTTCTGAATCTTTAGCTTTATTGTCTTCTGACATAGGTGAAAAAAATTTGTATGTTTTAAATACTTGCTTTAAAACAGCGGTTAAATAATAAAAGAGCGCAAAAGTACACTTTTTTTCAATTTCTTTTTCTTATTGTATCTAATTATTATAAATGAGACTTCTCTGAAAGAGTTACCTACACGTCCATATAATATTTTGATTTATATAATTAGAAAATTGTAACTTTCCATTCATAACAAATCCACAGAAAAATATGAGTACTGAAAGACCTTGGGCAAGTGTATATCCCAGCGGAGTGCCGGCTAACATTGATGCATCGAACTACAGCAGCGTTATTGAATATGTCAATGAGAAATGCAAAAAATATGGCAAGAAGCCAGCTTTCTCATGTATGGGTAAGGAGCTAAGTTTTAAAGAATTGGATAAGTTAAGTACACAGTTCGCTGGTTACCTGCAAAGTAGAGGTCTCAATCCTGGCGATAAAGTTGCTATAATGCTTCCTAATATTCTTCAATACCCTATTGCCTTATTCGGCATTCTAAAAGCTGGGCTTGTAGTTGTCAATACTAATCCATTATATACTCCTCGTGAAATGGAACATCAGTTCAATGATAGTGGTGCTAAAGGAATTATCATATTGGAAAATTTCTGTTCAAATTTAGAATCTATACTTCCAAAGACTCAGATCAAGACAATTATTGTTACTACACTGGGCGAAATGCTTGGAGCTATAAAGGGTTCGTTAATAAATTTTGCTGTTAAGAACATTAAACGGATGGTCCCTAAGTATAACCTTCCTAATGTTATAAATATGAAAGATGCTCTTACGCAAGGTGGTAAGTTTAAAGTGGATTCTACTTTTGAAAATAATCTCGATTCAGTTATAGCGTTACAATATACTGGGGGGACCACTGGTGTCAGCAAGGGTGCAATGCTTACTAATAAAAATCTAATATCAAACTGTCTTCAAGCTAAGGCGTTTTTAGTCCCTTATTTAGAAGGGAGTGATAACAATATATTCTTATCTCCATTACCATTATATCACATATTTGCATTTACAATAAATTGCCTGGTTACCATAGACGAAGGAGCATTATCGGTATTAGTTACTAATCCGAGAGATCTTAAATCGGTAGTAAGAGAATTTGAGAGATATAAGATTACTGCAATGACAGGTGTTAATACACTATTTAATGCATTACTGAATTTTCATGCTTTTACAAGTACTGACCTCAGTTCATTAAGGTTAGTATCTGCAGGAGGAACTGCGCTACAAAAAAATGTCGCTGATAAATGGGAAGAACTCACATCAACCAAAATATCAGAAGGCTATGGAATGACTGAAACGTCTCCTATTGTAACTGTCAATCCTAAAGGCGGAATTCGAGTGGGTACCGTAGGTATACCTGTATCTTCTACAGATGTCAGAATAGTAGATGATAGCGGAAACCCTTTGCCTACAGGTGAATCAGGTGAAATACAAGTCAAGGGACCACAGGTAATGAAAGGTTACTACAATAGACCTGAAGAAACTGCAAAAACTATAACCACTGACGGGTGGCTTAATACTGGTGATATAGGGCAACTCAGTAATGATGGTTACCTAACAATTGTAGACAGAAAAAAAGATATGATACTTGTATCTGGATTCAATGTGTATCCTAATGAGATAGAAGATGTAATAGGACTTATGCCTGAAGTACTTGAGGTAGCTGCAATAGGAGTAGACAGTGAGAAATCTGGTGAATGTGTAAAAGTATTTATTGTGAAAAAAGATAAAGGGCTAAGTGAGGAAGCTATAATTAATCATTGTAGAGAGAATCTAACTGGATATAAAATTCCAAAATTTGTAGAATTTAGGGATGATCTACCAAAATCAAATGTAGGTAAGATTCTAAGGAGAAAACTCAAGGAATAGGTCTATATATCTACAAAAAAATTAGAGCTTATAATAGAATTATAAGCTCTAACTGTGAGATGATTTCTGTGACTTATCTTCAGGGATTAATTTAAAGAAACCGCCTCGATATTATTTTGTTTCAATTTACTTGTTGTGTCTCGATATTAAAATCTTAGGACATCCTATTTTTATAACAAGGCGTTATCACATAATTTCAAATTTAAATCTTGCAGAAAGAATCGATATTCCTCTGCATGAACCGAATAAGGTGGTTCCATAAATTGTTTTAGTTAAACAATAACATAAATCTATTTATTTAATTCTAAATATGCAATTATTTGCGCAATAAAATATGTAAAATTAAATAATTTTAGATTTTATGTATTAAATATGATTAAAGTCACAATATTTAAATAATATTAGAATAGCTTAAAATTAATGTGGAATAGGCTTATCATTTCTGTAATTACTATATGGTGTCTGCTATAAATATAGCCTTATTATTCTTTGACTAATACGGCATCAGTGATAAGATACATGAGCCTGTTAACGTCATCATCATTGAGCGTCAGCTTACCTTTAAGAATTACTTGCTCAGCTGTATATTCTACTGGATCTCTCGATTCTACTTCCATAACAGTCTCAGGCCCTGCACCTCCACAGAAAAAACACATGTTGTAAGGGAATGCTGAAAATATAAATTCTTTATGAGATTTATAGCCTTCTACAGGTATAATGTAACCCTTTACTTCTACTACTTTACCTTCTAATGCTTTAACACGATCACTGAATACTGGGACATCAATCTTGAATCCCATGAGCTCATCATATTGTTTTTTATATGTAATCTTAGATAAAGTTTTCCATACGCTTTCTTGTTTTTCTTGTGCTTCCACTGTACTGTAAGAGGACGCAGCTACTATCATTACAAGTGCTAATATTCTTAAAGATTTTATCATTTAATTACATTTAATAGTTCTGCATTAGAAAGAGTATAAATGAGGCCACTGGGATCTCCTTTTTGAATATTTAAAGTCCCTCTAATTTCGATTTTATCTTTCGTGTAATCTATTGTCTCTCCTTCATTTAAGAACACTTGCATCGCTGATTCTGGACCAGCAGCGCCACAAAAGAAACACATATTCTGAGGGTACCTACTAAACATAAAATGCTTCAACTTAGCCTTAGCATCCAAAGCAATTACGAATCCTCTGATAGTAATCTCTTCTCCATTAAGAGTCTCAGCGATTGCAGTAGGTGTAGCCGTCTTGACAACCATACCCATCATATCATCAAACTTAGATTCACTATTAACCATGGCCAGTGTATTCCAATGGTCTTTACTGTCTTGTGCAGAAAGTAATGTCGAAAAACAAAGAAGTGCTAATAATAAGATCCGTTGCATACTCATGTTAACACAAAAATGCAAAGAATATCACCATAAAAGGGGTTAAGGTCTGGTTAAAAAAATTATCCTTGTGATAAATTCTTGTGGATATCTGTACGATAAGCCATCCATGCTGGAAAAAATGCTGCTAAGAAACCCAAAGCTATAGATACTATAAAAAGATATACTTCTTGACCATGTGTAATCCAAGCTCTAAAATCATAATTATATTTATCAGAAAGACTCTCTGAAAGTAATGCGGTAGCGACGTGACTAAGTAACATGCCTAATAAATAGCCGATAAGAGACATGATTATACCTTCTAGAATTATCAATGCAAAAAGGGATATAGGCCTACCTCCTAATACTCGTAAAAGCGAAAGCTCATACTTACGCTGTCTTAGAGAATTAATTAATGAAACAAAAATACTAATGGCTGATACTATGGCTATGAGTATAGCTAACAACTGTAATGCTTTAGTTCCAGTACCCATCATATCGTATAGTCTATTAATCTCATAGGCTGGGGATGCCGCTTGTAAGTCAGTATTTTCATTAATATTTCTGGGCATACTTAGCGCTTGGAAATTAGTCTTGTTAGTATATTGAATTAGTATACTTGTAATATCCTCATTCTCATTAGAAAGTAGAGAAGCTCTTGTCATATCATAAAAAGGAACCACACCTGTAGAATCAATATCGTGATCTATATGTTCGCCACCTTGATGCTTATGTACGTCCCATACTGACTTAGTATTACATAGCAATAATTGATCTATTACACTCCCCGTAGGCGCTAATATTCCTACGATAACAAATGTACCTTCTTCATGCTCAAGGTCTTCATCATCATTGAATCCATGTGAACTTTTAAACTTAGATCCGATCTCTAAGTTTAATTGATTAGCGACTTCGGCTCCAGCGGTAACTTCAAATGTCTCTGCCCATCTATCACCTTTAGATACCTTAGCATCATATAAGTCCAAAATGCTGTAATCAGTACCGATAATACGAAAACCTTTATAGCTGTCTCCCATCGAGAGAGGTACTGACCGCTTAATGAGTGGATGCCCCTCTCTTAAGAAAGGCTTTGCTTCTTTTACTGTTATATTCCCCGTGGGTGCATCTATATGATACATAGATGATAATATCAATTGTAGTGGAGAACCTTTAGCTCCTATTACAAGATCAATATTGGCTAAGTTCTTATCGAATTTGTCCTTTAGTTGATTATTAAGAAGTAGTATAAAATTAATCAAGCCTATACCTAATGTCAATAATAAAAGATTGAGCAACAGACTCAATGGATTATGAATAATATTCTTCCAGGCTAACTTCAGTATATTCATAATTAATTGATTTCAATACAGTTATGGAATATATTCTTAAGTCTATTGTCATGTGTAACGATGATCAGGGAAGCTCCTACAGCAAGAGATTGCTCTTGTAGCAATTCTACTACGCTTCTACAATTATGATCATCTAGTGCAGAGGTAGGTTCATCAGCAAGTATAACTTTGGGATTATTAATAAGTGCTCTCGCAATAGACAATCGCTGCTGCTCCCCTTGACTCATCTGATAATTTTTAGCTGATTTTCTACTGTATATATTAAGTTTTTCGAGGATAGTTTTTACTTGAGATTTATCTGGGCTTTGACCTGCCATACGCTGAGACAATAATAGATTCTCTTCCGCTGATATAGATTGTACAAAGTGGGGTTTTTGGAATATTAGCCCAATGTTCTGACCTCTGAATCTATCAAGTTTATTCCCTTTCATTTTATATAGGTTACTCTCTCCTATAATGACTTCACCTTGCTTTGGATGGAGTATTCCTGCCAATATGTGCAGGAGTGTGGTCTTCCCTACTCCGGAATTACCTAAGACGAGCAATGTCTCATTAGCTTGGCAAATAATATCAGGAAAGGTAAATCTTTGATCTACAGAATACTGATGAGAAAGGTTATGAGTTGTTAACATAATATTCCTTAAATATACAAATAACAAAAAATGAAATGAGCTTAAGAAGCTAGTAAAAGCTCGAAAATATCATCAAAAATCTTAGTGTTGATCAATAATAATACTATTAATGAATATGTAGAGAAACTAATTCCAATTACAAAAGAACATCTTAAGCATTAGCTAATGCATTGATCTAAATAATTAAGCAAATGGAAGACATAATAGTTGTAAAAATTGACGATAGGCCACTGTGAATAACTCTAAAATAAATGCTGCAAATTCATTCACCAATAACTAATAATTTCGTTGAAGCTTAATAGAAACAAATATCTATGGTTTAACAGATATTAAAAAAAATAACATTATCTCGTATTGTTTTCATTTATTCTATTCGTTATAAATAAAAGTCGTATCTTATTGTTCGAATTTAATTACATAGGTCTAAAGTAAAACAATGCATATGCTTTGTTTTATCAAGTTTTAAAATCCTATAATAATCTCTATATAAATAAGGAAATGGAAGCTTTAGAAAAAGTGGAAACCCAAAGTAATCTTACTCAATCTCTTGACCAATATTTTGGTTTTAGTGAATTTAAGCTTAATCAAGAAAAAATTATTCAAAGTGTCCTTGACAAAAAAGACACATTCGTAATAATGCCTACTGGAGGTGGTAAGTCTCTTTGCTATCAACTGCCCGCTCTGATGATGGAAGGCACGGCACTTATTATATCTCCTCTTATTGCACTGATGAAAAATCAAGTTGATTCTATAAGGGGGCATAGCACAGATAGATCCGTAGCTCACTTTCTAAATTCATCTCTCAATAAGACGCAGATGAAAGAAGTGAAAAGCGATATTACTCGTGGTGCAACTAAAATGGTATTCATAGCACCAGAGACACTTACAAAAGAAGAAAATATAGAATTTTTTCGAAATTCAAATATAACTTTCATAGCTGTAGATGAAGCACATTGTATATCAGAATGGGGACATGATTTTAGACCGGAGTACAGAAAGATACGACAGATGGTCAAAGGCATCTCTGACGATATACCCGTGATTGCACTTACGGCAACTGCTACACCAAAGGTCCAATCAGATATCATCAAGAACCTCGAGATGAGAGATCCTAATGTTTTTGTCTCATCATTTAATAGGGAGAGTCTATACTACGAGATAAGACCTAAGGTCAACAAGACAGATACTCAAAAAGAAATCGTTCAATTCATCAATACAAAAAAAGGTGAATCAGGAATAATATATGTACAGTCAAGAAAATCAACAGAAGAGATAGCCAAAGTTCTACAACTTAATGGCATCAATGCTGCACCTTATCATGCAGGACTTGATGGCAAAAGAAGAACACGCGTTCAGGATAACTTCCTGATGGAAGATATAGATGTCATTGTTGCAACTATAGCTTTTGGTATGGGTATAGATAAGCCAGACGTAAGATTTGTAATACATTATGATATCCCTAAGAGTATAGAAAATTACTACCAAGAGACTGGTAGAGGAGGAAGAGATGGTTTAGGAAGTCACTGCTTGACGTTCTACTCTTATAAAGACATTATGAAGTTAGAGAAATTTCTCAAAGATAAAGGTGTCGCTGAGAAAGAACTTGCTGGTCAATTAATAGAGGAGATTGTTGCCTATTCTGAGACATCTTCTTGTAGAAGACAATTTCTCCTACATTACTTTGGCGAATCATTTGCTCAAGAAGATTGTGGTAAGGATTGTGATAATTGTAAGTATCCGAAAGAAAAACTTGATGTTACTAATGAGATGCACAATGTGCTTACGGTCGTTAAAGAACTCAAAGAAAATTATAAAGTAAAACTCATAGTTGACTTCTTAATAGGAAGAAATTCTAAAGAAATACAAACGTATAATTTTCATCTAAAACCAGATTTCGGTAAGGGTAAAGAAAAGGGAGAACTGTTCTGGCACTCAATATTAAGACATGCTATACTTAACAACTATCTCTTCAAAGAGATAGAAGAATATGGTATTCTTAGACTTACCGATAGTGGTAAGCAATATCTATCTAAACCTCAAAAAATTGAGATTCCACTTAACAGAGATTATAATGCTGTCAATGCAGAAAATATTATCACTGCTAAATCTAACGGATCAGCATTAGACGATAATTTATTAAATCTACTTAAGGACCTCAGAAAGGCTGAAGGCAAAAGACTTAAACTACAGCCTTGGATTATATTCTCTGAAGTTGCTCTCCAAGATATGGCTACGTATTATCCATTATCCATGGAGCATATGACTAAAATATCCGGTGTCAGTGCAGGTAAAGCTTCAAAATTTTCGAAACCATTCATAGCTCTTATCAAAGAGTATGTCGAAGAAAATGACATTACAAGGCCAGAAGATTTCGTCATGAAGCAAGTGGTCAATAAGTCAAAATCGAAAGTAGCAATCATACAGGCAATAGATAGAAAGCTCCCACTCGAAGATCTAGCTGCAAGCTTAAAAATAGACATGGATGCTCTGCTCAGGGAGATGGATATGATTGTCTCTTCAGGAACAAAGTTGGATATCAATTACTATCTTAATGATACTCTTGACGATGCTGTAGTTGAGGATATATTTGAATATTTTAAGGAAGCAGATTCCGATTCTGTAGAGGATGCATTCAAAGAGTTAGAGGAAGATGATTTTACCCTTGACGAAGTTCAATTAGTGAAAATTAAATTCCTATCAGAGCTCGCTAACTAATTCTAATTTGTGGATATATCTATCATTAATGGACCTAACCTTAATCTCATAGGGATAAGAGAAACCTCTATCTATGGTGATCAAAGTATGGATGAAATGTATGGCGACTTAGTGGAACGATTTCCAGATATCGATCTGCATTATTACCAGAGTAACCATGAAGGAGCGTTGATAGATAAATTACATGAAATAGGTTTTTCCAGTGATGGTATTATTCTTAATGCTGGAGGATATACCCATACTTCTATTGCTCTCGCAGATGCCGTAAAAGCGATTACGACTCCAGTCATAGAACTACATATATCAGATATCTATGAAAGAGAAAAGTATAGACATCATTCTTACCTAAAGGAAGCCTGCATCCATCATATAATAGGTAAAGGTTTAGGAGGTTACGAAGAAGCTGTTAAATTTTTCGTTAATAAAAAATGACATCTACATCCTTAGATCGACAATTCTGAGATTTCGTCTTTTGCCTAATTTCATTTTTCTTTTGCCAAAAATTTTTCTAATAAGATATCCAAATGCAGCAACCGAAGCTCCAAATATCATCTCACTGCTGCTCATATTATACTCTGGCGTCAGTGAAGCTAATCCTCCATATACAAACCATACGGCGCTACTCTGGACTAATTTTTTTCCAATCCCTGAGATAACTGGTCGATTAAATCTTAGAGCTGCAATATCTTCTGGCTTATGATAATTATCATCAAACAATATTAAATCTGTCTCTGGAATAATCTCATGGATCTCGCTTTTTCTCCATACGTCGGGGTATTCCTTAAGCGTATATTCTAAGATTGTACCTTCATATAATTTTATAGTCTTGGGACTATTAGTCTTTTCAATCTGTACTAAAACCTGACCATACAGATTAGAAACTACAAATATGGATATGATAAGAAATCTAAGCAATTTCATTTTTTAGATAAGCCAGATGGTGGGTAATAGATCTTTCTACAATATCGTAATCCTCAATGTCTTTGCCCAAATATATGAACATCAAAAAAAGAACTTTATTGTCATCCTCTAATAAAATAGCTTGGAGATCTAGCTTATTAAGTCTATAAGCTTCGCGAACCCTTCTTTTGATTAGGTTGCGGTCTACTGCTGATTTAAATTTTCTCTTAGGTACTGATACTGAAAATAGTAAAGGCCAATCTAACTCTGGGACTTTCTCTGTTGTAAGATAAAGTAACTTGGTAGGATACTTAAAGTGGCTTTTGCCTTCTTCAAACAACCTATTGATAAGTGTACGACTTTTAAGTCTTTCTTTCTTGGAGAGGCTATATTTTGCTGGAGTAGTAATAAGATTACTACTTAAGAATGGTATAATTAGAAACTAATATCAGGATTACTTAGTGTAAACTTCGTCAGAAACTGTAAGTTTTACTCTTCCTTTAGCTCTTCTACTTGCAAGCACTTTTCTACCATTTTTAGTGGCCATTCTAGCTCTAAAGCCATGTTTTGCTGCTCTTTTTTTCTTTGAAGGTTGAAAAGTACGTTTCATAATGCTGTAGTGTTTCTAAATTTTATTTTAAATCGGAGCGCAAATTTATAATTAATTTACTTAAATACCAATAAGAATTAGCCATTCATGGTTACAAGGAACTCCTCATTAGACTGTGTGCCTACCATGTGTTTTCTTAAAAAGACCATAGCTTCATCTGGTTTCATATCTGCGAGGTGCTTTCTTAAGACATGCATTCTGCTTAATATACCTTCTTCGAGCAGTAATTCTTCTCTTCTCGTGCTTGACTTAGTAAGGTCTATTGCAGGATATATTCTCTTATTAGACAATGATCTTTCAAGTTGTAATTCCATATTACCTGTACCCTTGAATTCTTCAAAGATAACCTCGTCCATCTTAGAACCTGTCTCTGTCAATGCAGTTGCTAATATTGTAAGTGATCCTCCATTTTCTATATTTCTTGCAGCACCGAAGAATTTCTTAGGTTTCTGTAGAGCATTAGCTTCGACACCACCTGAAAGTACTTTCCCTGATGAAGGTGATACTGTATTATAAGCTCTTGCAAGTCTTGTAATAGAATCAAGTAATATGACTACGTCGTGCTTACTTTCTACCATTCGCTTAGCTTTCTCTATTACGATATTAGCTACTCTTACATGGTTCTCCGCTGGCTGGTCAAATGTGGAAGCGATAACTTCCGCTTTGACGCTTCTCTGCATATCCGTTACCTCCTCTGGTCTCTCATCTATAAGTAAAACTATGAGATAACAATCAGGATGATTAGTAGCTATCGCATTAGCTATATCCTTAAGTAAGAATGTCTTACCTGTCTTAGGTTGTGCCACTATCAGTCCTCTCTGACCTTTACCTATAGGTGTAAATAAGTCAATCATTCTATTCCCGTAGTCTTTACCATCTTCACGAGAATTTAATGTGAATTTTTCTTCTGGAAATAATGGTGTCAGATACTCAAAAGGAATCCTTTCTCTCGTTTTCTCTGGAGTTAATCCATTGATTTTTGATACTTTAAGCAGTGCAAAGTACTTCTCACCTTCTTTTGGAGGTCTGATAGCTCCTTGTACAGTGTCACCCGTCTTTAAGCCAAATAATTTGACTTGAGAAGGAGATACATATATATCATCTGGACTTGTTAGATAATTGTAATCAGAAGATCTTAAGAATCCGTATCCATCAGACATCATTTCAAGAATACCTGTACCCTCAATGACACCATCCATGTCTATATTGAATTTTGGCTTATCGTCTTTGTTAGCGTTATTATCTTTGTTAGGTCGATCTTGTCTTGATTTATTATCTCTATTGTTTCTGTTATTACGGTTATTATTGTTTCTATTATTTCTATTGTCGTTTCGGTTATCCTTACTGTCCCTTACTTCTCTATCTCCCTTGTTATTATCTTTGTTGTCTCCACTTTCTTTATTATCATTTTTGCCATTAGGCTCCCTGACGTCCCACTTATCAGCTGATTCTTCTTGATTTGCATTGTCAGACTTTTTTTTCTCCTTAGCTGGTTTAATATCAGCTTTGTCATTAGTTTTTGGGGCTTCCGCTTTAGGTTTAGCTTTAGAAGCTTTTGGTGCTCTGGGTTTTTTCTCTGCCGCTGCTTTCTCTTTTTTAGGCGCTTTAGCCTTAGCTTCTGGGGCAGCATCTGCATCACCGCTTGTACCGGCAACGGCTTGGTGATCCAATATTTTATATATAAGATCTTGCTTACTTAATCTCTTGTATGCTTTAAGACTTAATTTTTCTGCAATGTTCTTGAGCTCAGGAACGAGCATTTCATTCAGTTGGAGAATATCGTACATGTTTATAGAAATATGATGTATGTAATATAATATTAATGCTGGATAAAAAAAGCGGGAAATAAGTTAGGTTAGAATCTGAAGATTAGGATAAAATATGCGTGATTCTACTGCAAATATAGATTAATAAGGGAAACTTGTAAAGTAAGCATTCAAAAAAATCATAATCTAACGGCTTCTACGTGTCTATCAAACGTATTGAATTAGTGGAATACCTATATTTGCCGTCATAAATAATAGAGTATGCTCCAGATATCAAGAATAAGGACAGATAAGCAAAATATAGCTACAGCACTAAAGAAAAGAGGGTGGGATGACAATAAATCAGCTGTCCTTGACAAAGTTATAGCATTAGATGATGATCGAAAAAGTATACAAAGCGCTAATGATGAATTACTCTCTCAGCGTAATATATTATCCAAAGAAATAGGCAATCTATTCAAATCTGGCAAAGATACAGAGGCTAATGAGGCCAAATCAAAAGTAGAAACTCTTAAAACTACCATATCTGAGAATGAAGCCAAAATATCAACGATCAAGGACAACATCGAGGAGTTTCTTCTTAGCATACCTAATGTACCTAATGAATTAGTGCCTAATGGTCTCACTGAAGAAGACAACCTCATTACTAAAGATTGGACTGAAGCCTTGCCAGAATTACCAGAAGGAGCTCTACCCCATTGGGAGCTTGGAAAAAAATACGACATCTTAGATTTTGAATTAGGTGTAAAATTAACTGGGGCTGGATTTCCAGTATTTCGCAAGAAGGGATCTCGACTACAGAGAGCTTTAATCAATTTCTTCTTGGACGAAGCTAATAGCCAGGGATATGAAGAGATTGTACCACCATTATTAGTAAATGAAGATTCTGCCAAGGGAACTGGACAATTACCAGATAAAGAAGGTCAAATGTATCATGTCACTAAAGATGGCTTGTATCTTATACCTACAGCAGAAGTGCCTATCACTAATCTTTATAGAAACGATATCGTCAAAGAGGCTGAGCTGCCTATAAAATTAACAGGTTATACGCCTTGTTTTCGTAGAGAGGCAGGATCATATGGTTCTGATGTAAAAGGATTGAATAGAGTACATCAGTTTGATAAAATAGAGGTTGTACAGATCGTACATCCTGATAAGTCATATGAGACCTTAGACCAGATGGTGAGTTACGTAGAAACTTTGTTAACTAAATTGGAACTGCCATACCGAATATTGCGTTTATGTGGTGGAGATTTGACATATGCCTCTGCTTTGACTTATGACTTTGAAGTCTATTCTGCTGCTCAAAAAAAATGGTTAGAAGTGAGCTCTGTCTCTAATTTTGAGACATTTCAGAGTAATCGACTTAAATTAAGATATAAAAATGCTGAAGGTAAAAATCAACTGGCTCATACGCTCAATGGAAGTGCTCTGGCTCTCGCAAGAATAATAGCAGCACTACTTGAGAATAATCAGACAGATGAAGGTATAAAAATCCCAGAAGCCCTTAGAAAATATACGGGCTTCGATATATTGAATTAAAGAAATATTTAAAAATAAAAATTAGAGAAATGTTAGGTTACATAATAATCATAGGTGGATTCACATTGGTCGGTATGATCATAAGTGGCAAGTTAAAATCTACCTTTAATAAATACGGAAAAGTAGCATTAAGAAACGGTATGACAGGTAAAGACGTTGCAGCTGCAATGTTATCTCACTATGGTATCCATGATGTAAAAATCGTACCCGGTAGAGGGTCATTAACTGATCACTATAATCCACTGACTAAGACAATAGCACTTAGCGAGCCTGTGTATAACAGCAATAGTATATCGGCAGCAGCCGTAGCTGCTCACGAGTGTGGTCATGCAGTACAACATGCGACTGCCTATCCATTGTTAACAATGAGATCATCATTAGTGCCAGTTATTAATTTCTCTGGTAAGATACAATCTATGCTTATGATGGGTTTCATGTTTGGTATGTTTGCGCCATCAGGAGGAGGCATTGCTTCGATAATTATGTATGTATTAGCTGCGACATTTGGCGCTACAGCATTATTTAGCTTAGTAACATTACCAGTAGAGTTTGATGCTTCTAAGAGAGCATTAGCATGGCTTGACAATTCTAATATTACTCAAGGGGCAGAATACGATGGTGCTAAGGAAGCTCTATGGTGGGCAGCCATGACTTATGTCACACAGGCATTATCAGCACTGGCGATGTTTCTGTACTTTCTACTAAGAGCGGTAGGAAGCGGCGACTAATTTTAGACTATAGAAAAAGCATCTTACGTAAAGACATTATAAAGAAAACAATGAGCGAAGAAATAAATAATATATTCTCAGTAGGTAAAGGTCATATGGATCACTCTATAGATCACCTTAGGTCTGAGTTAACTAAAATAAGAACAGGAAAAGCATCGCCAGCGATATTAGATGGACTAAAGGTTAATTACTATGGTAATCCGACTCTACTAAGTCAGGTTGCTAATCTATCAACTCCTGATTCTAAGACTATATCTATCCAACCTTGGGAGAAAGGTATGCTCGCTCAGATAGAGCAAGCGATCTTCGCTGCCAATCTTGGTCTGACGCCTATGAATGATGGGGAGACCATTAGAATTACTATACCACCACTTACAGAAGAGCGTAGAAAAGATCTTGTCAAAGTGGCTAAAGCATTGGGAGAAGATGCTAAGGTAAGTATCCGTAATGAGAGGCAGAAAATAATGTCTACTATAAAATCTGAAGTTAAAAATGGTTTTGCAGAAGATCAAGGAAAAAAGAAAGAAGCAGAAGTACAAACTATAGTTAATTCTTACGGAGACAAAATCACTAAGCTTATAGAAGCTAAAGAAAAAGATATAATGACTGTGTAAAATTTTTATTTTGCATCATGATACAATCTCTTTCTTATCTCATAATTATAGGTGTCCTATTACTCTCATGTAATCCATCTATCAACACGACATTAAAAGCACCTTCTGTTCTTCAAATAGGAGAAGCTGTAATGATCGATGAAGGTAAGTTTATAGGACCATGCGAACCGACGATAAGTATAAGCAAAACTAATACTGACATCATAGTAGCAGGTGCCATTCTTGATCGCGTATACCGCTCTGAAGATGGTGGTCAATCATGGATCAAAAATAAGATGCAATCAGAGTATGGTGTGTATGGCGATCCAGTAGTTAGATCAGATTTTAATGGTAACTTCTACTATGCTCATCTTTCTAATCCTGACGGGAGACCTTTTGTAGATACATCTTTTCTTGATAGAATTGTTATACAGAAATCTATCGATTCTGGACAGTCATGGAATGGGGGCTCATTCACACTTCCGAGATCTCCTAAAGATCAAGATAAGCAGTGGCTGGCCGTAGACCCTAATGACAATACAGTCTACATCACATGGACAGAATTCGACCTATATTCAAGTAAAAATCCGGAAGACAAATCACGTATACTATTTTCTAAATCTGTAGACGAAGGACAGAGTTGGTCCTATCCTATTGTCCTTAGTCAGAAAGAAGGCGATTGCATTGATAGCGATCAGACAACTGAAGGCGTGGTGCCAAGTGTCGGGCCTCAAGGACAGATATATGCTGCGTGGTCTTATGACGAAAAAATCTACTTTGACAAGTCCTATGATAAAGGTGAGACATGGTTAGAGAATGATATTGTCGTAGCAGACCAACCCGAAGGTTGGGATTACTCTATACCTGGCTTACAGCGATGTAACGGAATGCCTATCACTGCCGTCGATAGATCGTCAAGTACTTATAACGGTACGATATATGTCAACTGGAGCGACCAGAGAAATGGTACCGACAATACGGACATATGGTTATCTAAATCTACTGACGAAGGCGATAGCTGGACCAAGCCAATTAAGGTGAATAACGATAGTGGCAGTAAGCATCAATTCCTTACGTGGATGGCATTAGATCAGACAACAGGCTACATCTACATTGTATTCTATGATAGAAGACACCACGAGGATAACACGACTGATGTCTATCTCGCAAGATCTGTAGATGGAGGCGCTACCTTTGATAATCAAAAAATCAATACAAAAAGCTTCTTACCTAATGAATATACATTCTTTGGTGATTATAATGATATCAGTGCACATGACGGTAAGATAAGACCGATATGGACACAACTGGATATGAAAGGCTTAAGCATATGGACTTCTATTATAGATGAGTCCACTACCACAAAAAAGTAATACAGACTAAGGCTTATATCGATATAACAAACAACCCTAATCTATCTAAAGTAAAAAGCCGATTGCTCTTATCAAGATAGAAACTGGAGATCTCATTTACATATTGATGGACTTCTCTATCACTATCCGTTAAAAACTCTGTCTTCATATTACGTAATTTAAGCTTCTTATCTTGAGAAAACAACATATCAGATTGCAGATATTGGATTCCGTTATTAGGTAGATTTATCCTCTTTAGCAGTTCTCCAAAAATATTAAAAACCATTACCTCTACATTAGTATAAAGATACACACGATCATCTCTTGCTATTATCTGTGGCTCCGATGCACCCTGTAATCCTTCAGAGTAGAGCTCATTAGAACTAAGAAGAATGTTACCGTTATCATTAATTTTTATCAGCTTAAAGTTAATTGGATCATATATCCATATCAAGTTATCTACGCTCGGTGCTACTGCTCGTATATTCCAATATCCTAATGATTCCAGATTAAGGAATTTTATTTCTGAAAGGGTGTTATCTAAGAAAAGTATTTTCTGAAAATCAGAAAAATAGACTAATATTTTCTGAGGATTGCTTACATCGATATGCGATATTCTACCTTGAGTATTATAAGAATTTCTGAATAGTAAATTGTAGCTATCATCGTACTTTAATATTTCGTTTTTCTCATTGATCAGATATATATTACCCAGCTTATCTACATTCATATTAGAAAAGCTACCTTGGATCATATAATCACGAGATAATGAAGTAACGTCAGCTAGAGGTACTACATTCTTTACCTGGCAACATGCTAATGATACGCAGAAGATAATGGCTATTACTAAATTTAGATTATACATTATTATCAATCTCATATTTTTCTAAAGTTATATGCCCATTTTCCATTCTTGCATATGTGTAATGATTGAGCCAATCGCCAGTATTGATATATCTACTCTGGCCGTTACTTAACGTAAAATCAATTGGTAGATGCCTATGTCCGAATAAGAAGTAATCATAATATCGTGACTCAAGTTTTCTTTCAGCATACTGGACGAGCCATTCTTTTTCTGCACCTAAGAAAGACATATCTTCCTCATCAGCATCTCTTGATTTCTTGCTGGAATACTTCATCAATCCTATGGCAAAATTTGGATGTAATTTGCTAAATAGCCATTGATTAAATTTATTAGAAAAGACCTTTTTCATGATCTTATATTTCTTGTCACCTGGTCCTAATCCGTCACCATGACCTAATAGTAATAACTTATTCTGAAGTGTGATTGAAAGAGGTTTTTTATAAACCTTAATCTGTAACTCCTCTTCCAGATAACCAAACATCCACATATCATGATTGCCCGTAAATAAATGTACTGGAATGCCACTATCGATTAACTCTGCGAGCTTAGCTAATAACCTAATATGACCTTTAGGTACAACAGTCTTATACTCGTACCAGTAATCAAATAAATCTCCCAATATGTAGATGGCACTTGCATCATCTCTTACACTATCAAGCCATTGTATAATAATACGTTCTCTCTGTCGACTGGGCAGAGGCCGGTCTAAACCTAAGTGAAAATCTGAAGCAAAATATATCGCCATCTATCCTATAAACCTCTTGTCTGCTTCCATCACCTCATTACACTGACTACAAGTCCGCAATTCTTCTGAAGTATAATATTCTTTAAATCGAGGTAAGAAATCTTTTTCGATATTGTTTAATTTAAACATAGACTCATGTAATTTATTATTGCAGTTATCGCAATACCATAACAGACCGTCCCTCTCATCAGCAGTTCGCTTAAGTTCTACAACTAGTCCGATAGAACCCTCAGATCGCATCGGTGAGTGAGGTACCTTAGCTGGCAGAAGAAACATCTCACCTTCATTTATTGGAATATCAACAGCCTTGCCTTCGTCTTGGATTCTGACAACAATATTGCCTTCTATCTGGTAGTAGAGTTCTTCTGTCTCGTTATAGTGGTAATCTTTTCTTGCGTTGGGGCCAGCGACAATCATAACGATATAATCGCCAGCATCTTTATATAGATTTCTATTTCCTACTGGGGGTTTCAGTTCATCACGATGATCATCTATCCATTTCTGAAGATTAAAAGGTTTTGCTACAGCCATAGTATCATATGTTTGTAGCAAGTTACAATATTTATAAATAGCAGGAAATATTATGAATAAAAAGGGAGGAATACAGGTAAGGTATGAGTAAAATCTTATAGGTAGATAAACTTATGGACCTCTGCACTTTTGCGAGGTCCATTAAGTAATGCTGATCAATTCCTATCTTGACTTACTTCTTTAGGTTTCTGGGGTTTTTCGGGTTCGGTATAATTATCAAAGTTCTTACTTGATAATTACACTCTTTAGACGATATAAAACTCAAAAAGTCATTAAATAAAATTGATTTTATGAATTTCTTAAAGGTTGTACTAAAACGTTCTTATTACATATCGCTGAAGAACTAATTCATAAAGAAAAGAGAAAAAAGCTTAGGGATTGTGTACATGAGAATAGCTTCATGTAGGGTCTAAAAAAACTTATGGACCTTCACACTTTTGCGAGGTCCATTAAGTAATGCTGATCAATTCCTATCTTGACTTACGTATATTTTTTGTCTTTGAGATGTAGTGAAATCATTACTAATAACGATTACAATATTTTGACGTAAAATTTTAAAAAAGTAATGCCGTGTTGAAATTTAATTTCGTAAAAATTGATTTTTTGATTCTTATACCCAACTAAATAGTGCAAAAATTAAAGAACAATAACATATAGACGTATTCGTAATATGTAGATGGTTGTAATTGAATGGCGGAAATGAATGAAGTTAGAAATGCGAAAAAAAATCTATTATGAAGGTTTCATTGACATAGATCGTCTTATAGAAAAAGCCTCCCTTTAGAGGAGGCTTTAAAGTAGCGTGAGGCGGGCGATTCTTAGAATAAACCTTAATACCTCAAGCTATCTAAAACCCTTTATTTAATAGGGTTTCGTGTATCGTTCTGTTTAAATCTGTCAATGTTTATTAAAAAAAGTGTCACCTTTTTGACTCTGGGTGACACTTTCGTATCTTAGTATTGCTAAACAATAAGATATGTCCAAAGATACAAACTCTAAGGCTAATCACCGTAAGGGTAAAAACCCACGAATAAGGCTTTATTTAAAGCAGACTAAGAACTCCGCTGGAGAATCTCGAATTCTTGCTGCAATGAATTATAGGGTATATGTAGATTCTATCGGTGTCAATAGAAGAATAGTATATTCTACTGGAAAGAGCATTAATCCAAAATACTGGGATTCAAAACGACAAGTAGCCAAAGAGTCTGTCAATTACGTGAATGCCTCCGTAGTCAATGAAGAACTTAAAAAAGTAAAGGCCGCATTTCTCTCCATAAGAAATGACTTATTCTTAGACGTTGAAATAGACCCCACCATATTTAAGAACGAATTAGAATATAGGCTTGGTAAAAAGAAAAGACCAGTCAAAAGGAATAAGGGTCATTACACCTTATATGAGTTCATAGAGAAATTGATCGAAAAGAGAAAAAAGGGTGTTGATGGGAAGCACGGTCAAACATGGCAAAAGTTTAGAACTGTCTACAATCATCTTAAATCGTATGCTGATGAATATTATGATACAGAGCTTAATTATGACGATATAACCATTTCATTCAAAGATGAATTTGTAGAATGGCTAAGAGATACATACAATCATAGTGAAAACACTATTGCCAAAACAATAACTGTTATTAAGCAATTTCTAACTGAGTCTACAGAATATCACTCAAATATGATTGTAGTGAATAAGAAATTCACTCATAAACGTGTGAAGGTGCCAAAGGAATACCCAACTTTAGCAGAATTAGAAATATTAGCTAAACATGAATTTAAGTCTATTGAGGTACAGAATGTAATTGATCGATATTTAATATCTGCATTTGGTGGTGGCTTAAGGTGGAGTGATAATAAAGAACTATCTAAAGACAATGTAATTGTACAGAACTCTGAAAAAGTAATCCAAGTATTTACTTATAAAGGTAGAGATACAAAAGAAGATAATGAGGTGGTAATTCCTATATTGCCCCAGCTGCAAAGGTTGATAGATAAGTATGATTGGAAATTCCCTACAGTCAAATACAAAGACCTGAACGATTTAGTAAGAGAGGGATTCAAGGAGGCAGAGCTTAACAGACAAGTACTACTTAAGTCGGGTATCAAAGGAGAGAAGCCAGTCAAGAAAAAGCTACATGAGGTAGTGTATTTCCATACTTCGAGATATGCCTATATAAACTTTATGATTAATGACATGGGTGTATCAGCAGAACAAATGCTTAAAATAACTGGTCAAAGTCTCAAGATATTATTGGGCTATGAGAGAGGTGATAAGAAGCAGAACGCTGTTAGAGTAGCAGCTAAGATCAATGATAAATTAAGAGGTTTACATATTTTAAATAAAGTCTCTTAATGATATATTTAACTATACCAGTAGACGGTGTTATTGAGCATAGATTCTTTTATTTACTTGAACCTATAGTGGATCAGAATAACCCAGATTGCAATATTAATATTTATAAAAAAGAACTACAGAATAAAGTTTTTACATGTATTACCGAGTCAATAAAAGTCAAGTCAGAACAATTAGCTAAAATTTCTTTAAAATTAAAATTGACTAAATATTCTAACAACTCTGATTATGAAAACTTGATAGTTAGGTTGAAAGCTGATTATAAAAAATTAAGAGAGGATTATATTGTTATAACTGAGTCTATTCAGGATGAAAGTTTAGAAGAAACACTTTTTAAATTGATATACTTAGAGGGGAACTTCAATTGGCATTTATTTCATAAATCAAATAGCTGTGATGAAATTATTAGAATTATAGAGTATCCTGATATGTATGAAGATCCAGAATTGTGCTGGTATGGTGAGCCGACTGATGAAGAGTTACAAAAACACTATGATGAGGTTTTAAACGGATCAATTGAGAATGAGATTTCAGGATTTACTTTATATGAAAAATACTTAAACCTGGAGAAGATCTCTAAAATGATTTCAATTTTAGAGGACAAGATTCTTAATAAGCAGAACTCTAATGATGAAACGAAAGAAGAAAATTTTATTGAAATAGATGAGAATGAGATTAGCTTAAAAGTTTTTAAATGGACAGCTACAGATGTCGCAAAATGTTTATTTATAAGGATTAAGTATGGAAGCTTAAAAAGAATTGAACATGGGAAAACTTATATAAATTATGCTAAAGAATTTATGGGAAATGAAAAGAAAAACGGAAAAATTTCATCAGCCTATAACGGTATTAAAAACATTGAACCGAAGAAAGTAACTGGAGCAGATCCTGAGAAAATCATAATAGAAGAATTTAGGAAAAGCTTATTAGATAAACGTATATCAAAGAAATTAAAACCTCAGTATCTACCTTCATTTCTTAGCTTTGAAAGAGATCAAAAAGCCTATGATTGGCTTAAAAACTTTTGCGAATTTAACTCTATAAACTGACTTCAAATTTACCTGTTATAGCCACTGGTCATTTATTTCAGTTTTGAAATTGCATATTGTAATGCATACTTAAAATAGTAGTCCATTTCTTTGACATAGATGTTTGGAAACCAAAAATGTTCTGATTTGTAATCTCTCTTTATTTTTTTTATGATATTATACATTTGATTCTTTTTTATATGCCCAATTCTATTCTCAATCTTCTTGAAATTAATTACTTTTTTATATCCTCCAAGCTCATCATAGTAGCCTAACCTTTCTATGTTTTGGTCGGAGCTATAGCTTGATTTTTTTACTATATCATGATAAGCATTGTATAATTCAGTAGCGAATATTTCATAAATTTTTGGATCTTTCAAGCTTAAAGCATCCAAGCCGTATATGTTACTTTTTGAGAATTTTTTCTTTAATGATCTCAATCCAGCCCGATCAATAATTAATTCAAATTTCAACATATTCTCAACATAATCTGGACTATAAACTTTAATGTTTTTAGAACCATTTTTAAATAGAAAACCATTCCGATTAGACTTCTTCCAATACTTGTGAATAAATTTAAGTGTATTATTGAATGTCTGATCAGTGAATGCTTGGATATATTTTTCTTTAGGATGTTGTATTGGTATCATTAAGCATATCTCAATTTGTGTGACGGAATAGTTGGTTAAATCTTGCTCTCCAAATGGGCTTAAGAGTGCTTTTAAACAATCTTCTATATTTCTATGGTCAACAATTCTTGTCTTGTCATTATATGCAATTCTCGGCAAGCTCCCACGTATTGAGACTGATCCATTTTCGTTAAGTCGAATATGCCTACTTTTTACAATTCCCTGTTTTCTCCTTTGTAAAGAGTTAGAGAAGAAGTACGCTTCAGCTCGATTTGTTATCCTTTTATTAATTCTGATAGCATCTATACTAATTATAGGCATGCTGACCACATTTGTATCTGTATTCTGCATCTATAGTTGATTTATTAGTCTTAGGTATTCAGAATGAGGTATACGAATGTTGCCTCCTATTTTTATCCAGTCAAGATTTCCTTGCCTTCTTTCCTCGTCAATCCAAGAAGTAGACTTGCCAATTTTCTTAGCAAACCCTTTTTTGGAATAATGGTCAGGCAAACTGTCCTTGTGGAATTCACTTAAACATTCTTTTACAACATCTTTAATTTCCTCTCTTGTTAGAGGCTGAATTATTTCTACAATTTTCATTGAAACTATTTTCAACAAAAGTCTCTCGAAATGCTACAGATTTAAAGAAGTTGTAGGTACGTGAAATAGGGAAAATCTTATCAAGAAGTGGGTAAAATCTATAAGTAATGGGTAAAACTGAGAGAAATGGGGAAATCCATTAGAATAAAACTTTAGATAATAGATAAATGCACTACAGTTATGTACATACATGATGTTATTGATTATGGTGATGTAAGCTTTGCCATCAAGTAGTATGATTCTTTCTATTAATTCTAAACTCTTTGTTTATTTGTTGCAAGTAATCGGTTATTGCAAGTAATCGGTTGTTGTAAGTAATTGGTTGTTGTAAGTAATTGGTTATCGGAAAACAAACTCCTACTTGATATATAGATAATATAAAAACGGGTATAGGTCTTTAGTACTATGCTCAGTGGGTAATTTTACTTCGCTTAAACATAATGTATTCTGCTGCTCTTGTGTCACTTATAAGAAGATAGATATTCCAGACAAAACATAAATAATTATTTTAAACTTAAATAGCTATTAAATAATATACCTGTGTTTATTAAAATTTTATTTAAATCTTAGTCCAATTAACTTGACCCACTTGATAAAAAACAATTTTAGAACATTAGTCATGGGTGATATACATGGATCACTTGAGTCATTAACTGGTGTCCTTAAGATAGCTTCGTATGATCCTAAGTATGATCGATTGATTTGTTTAGGTGACTATATAGATGGCTGGACGCAATCCTT
>ENA-ORXT01001753-ORXT01001753.1-marine-metagenome-genome-assembly--contig:-NODE-1753-length-27944-cov-19.014785_pt1 | contig 27944 bp, 27 predicted proteins | sample MGYA00237868_ERZ511482 | MGnify/ENA metagenome assembly ERZ511482
CAAAAATCTAGAAATTCAAGAGGAGAAACGCGCTCACATCTTGCCGAGGCAATACGTCTCTGGAGAGACGCATTTCTATCTGGGTAGGCGATATATCTTAAAAGTGGTGACCGCTGACAGCCGTAGTGTGAAGCTCAAGGGCGGGCAGATAGTAGTCAATATAGACGACATAGTTGGCGTCCCTGACGCCCTTAATCGATGGTATCGTGCGCGTGCTAAAGGCTATTTTAGAAAACGCTTATTACTATTAATGCAAAATCTACCGTGGGTATTATCCGAACCTAAAATCACACTTAAGACAATGAAAACACAGTGGGGGAGTTGTTCTCCGTCAGGCACAATAATGCTAAATCCGAAGCTCATTAAAGCTCCGATTCAATGTATCGACTATGTGTTGCTTCACGAATTGTGTCATCTTGTTGAACGTAATCACAGTGAACGGTTCTACAATTTACTCTCAAAACACCAGAGTGATTGGGAGAACAGGCGTGAGCGTTTGAATGATATCTCTGAGTTGATACTAGCAGACTAGAGACTTAGGGGCGCAGCCCCTCGGCGCACTTCGCAGAAAATAGCGCGGGCCGTGGCTCGGGCTTCGCCCTGCGCCCGCACCACCCCGCACGATTTACCGCTCCGTTTGCACACCCCGCTTTCGCCAAGGGGCAAGGGTTGCACGGCAACCCAGCTTTGATTTTAGCTGATTATGGCTTTTTCCACTGGGGGTCAGTTTTGCGGCAAAAACTGGGGTCCATTGACATTTTGATAGGGTCTATGTTATTGATTCTTATCGGTTTTAAGAACCGAGAGCCACGCATCCCCGGTGCGCCATTCAACACATTTAAGTTATTGTTTTATTTTAAGAAAATGGGTTTAACCTATATACGTGCCTAGCGTGATGCCTAGCGCAAGTTTTAATAGACTGCTTTTCAGTGACATATAAATCCAAAAAAACTCATTCATTCGCACCAGTCAGGTTTTTTCGTCAGTGCTTTTCGCCCCTTGTGAGGCCAAGGCTTTAAATAACCACTTTCAACACCTGCGCTCCAAGTCTCCGTCATTCACGCTTAAATCAATCACTAAGCGTTTATAGCGGTCATCCCCATATTCGTTTGTGATTAAAAGTTCCGCATCGCGCGTAGTTTTTACTATCCATTCTTTGGCATTATAGGCTTTTTCACGCTCCAGCTCGCATTGTGCGTCACCAATCGCTACGCCAACACCACCAGTCTCCGGCGCGTCAATTCCGTTAATGCGGCCACTATCCGCGTCAGATTAATAGATAGTTTTGATAGCCACAGGATTCTGAAGGGAAGGCTCTTTCGCCGTTGAGGTCGTACAGCCTGTAAGTAATAGAAAATGCCCCGCGAAAGCATTAGACGCGGGGCAACTATAACTGACTTGAGTTTGAGGTCTAATTATCTTTTTCGTACGGAAATTTCTTAGACGAAGCTTTTAAAAGCTCTTTGGAGACGCTTTCTGTGGAACTACCTAAACCGCCCTTAACCTCGTGATCATAGGACCAAAGCAGGCCTCCGGTTTCGGCATCGTGAATTGTCATATTTGCATTAACCGAATTTGTAGCGCCGCCAAAACCGAGTAAAAATGCTGAGGCGACTGCCCCTCCAGTGCTCATAGGCTTAGCCCTTTTAATAGTGCCAGAGATTAAAGCATCTACTCCTAATGCTTGGCCAATTTCTCCTTTGGTGAAGTTTTCGATTTTTCCATCACCCATACCAGCGCGTTTAAGTAGAACATTTGTTTCATCTACATCCTGAAACGAGACTGTATACTTACCCTTTGCATATCTTTTCAAAAATTGTGCGTAGAGTTGCTTTTGGAAGACAATTCCCTCTTCCTTTTCCGCTGACTTCAACGCTTCCAAATCCGTACCTTCAGGCACGTTTTTTTGGTCAATAGTTACCGCAAAAGGTATAACTGCGACCTCTTTGTGAGTTTTCTGATAGTCATCAAAAGATTCTGCGGTGTAAATATCAGCTGTTGCGCAGGCAGATAGAAGGGCAGCTGCAAATAGTGGTACGGCTTTTTTTGCAATAGTTTGGTGAGTGTTCATATGTAAAGTTCCCTAGATAGATTTTTCTTACATTTAAACTTTATATAAAAATATCTCAGGCCACAACCTTAAATTATAATATGCCTATTCGTTGCCCTATCCACACGTTGTTATCACCCCTCATCTTATCCACATGCAGCCTTTTACCTTTGAGTGGGCCAATGCTGCGCTGAACTGGAAGATTCGCCAAAGGAGCAATATTAGGATGCTTAAACTTCAGTAGCGATAAGCGTCCCTAATAGCTCATCTCTTGAGACTTGTTCCAAGCGGTAATCTTTTCACTCACAGTGATCGCAATCACTCTCACGGCCCGCCAATCTACCGCATTGCGAGGAGGCGCGTGTTTCTATATGTGTTGCGGCGCTACATGACTATAACTCCAAATAAGTATTTTTTGATGTCCTATGATTGCTGAATTCGGACAGATTTGCCTAATTTTGGCACTCCTTATCGCGATAGCTCAATCGGTCTTGCCGATGATTGGGGCCAGCCAGCGGGATGTCCGCTTAATGGCGTTTGGCGACCGCGCGGCCTACGTTCAATTTGCATTGATAGCGACGTCTTTTATTGCGCTAACAGCTATATTTATAGCCTCCGACTTTTCAGTTAAACTGGCTGCAATCAACTCTCACACTGACAAACCTTTGATGTACAAAATTACGGGCGTGTGGGGTAATCATGAAGGCTCCATGTTGCTCTGGGTGCTGATGCTCAGCCTGTTTGGCGGCTTGGTTCCAATATTTGGTAAGTCATTACCCTTAACGCTCAAGTCCCGCGCCATAGCTGTGCAGGGTATGCTCGGCGTTGGGTTTTTATTGTTTATCCTGTTTACGTCGAACCCCTTTTTACGGCTCAATCCAGTGCCAATTAATGGGCAGGGTCTCAATCCGCTTCTTCAGGACCCCGGTCTCGCCTTCCATCCTCCCTTTCTTTATTTGGGCTATGTCGGGTTTTCGATGTCTTTTTCCTTTGCCGTGGCAGCTTTGATTGAAGGACGCGTTGACGCGGTTTGGGCGCGTTGGCTGCGGCCTTGGGTTTTGCTCGCATGGAGTTTTCTGACGATTGGGATTACCCTCGGAAGCTTCTGGGCTTATTATGAGCTGGGTTGGGGGGGCTGGTGGATGTGGGACCCTGTTGAAAACGTGTCTTTCTTACCCTGGCTCGCAGGGACAGCCTTGCTGCACTCCATCCTGGTTCTCGGGAAGCGGCACATCATGGCAAGCTGGACAGTCCTGTTAGCGATTTCTGCTTTTTCTCTGAGCCTTGTTGGGACCTTCGTTGTTCGCTCCGGTGTTTTAGTCAGCGTACATTCCTTCGCCGTCGATCCGGAACGGGGCGTTTTCATTTTAATCCTTCTTGTGATTGCTACGGGCGGGGCCTTGGGTCTCTATGCGCTTCGCGCGCACAAGCTCCGCGGCGGCCCCACATTTTCAGCAGTGTCTAAAGAGGGCGGACTTGTCCTCAATAACCTGCTTTTAGTCGCGGCGACAGCGACCGTGTTTTTGGGTACGTTTTATCCGTTATTTATCGATGCAATGTCCGGAGATAAAATCTCCGTCGGCGCGCCATATTTTAATTTGACCTTTGCGCCTATCATGTTGGTGCTCATTGGTTTCATGGGAGTCGCGCCGTTAATAGAGTGGCGGAGCGGAAAGCTTGCCTCGCTGAAACGGCCGCTCACAATTTCAGCACTTATTATGGCCATAGTTATCTTGCTGGGCGTTATTTTTGGCAAGGCGGGGTTAGGCTCAATAGGTTTCGCTCTGGCTGCGTATCTGGCTTATGGAACACTGGTTGCTTTTGGGCGTAAGCTAAAACTCGGGCAGGTCTCTTTTGGGGATAGCCTGACGCTTTTACGGGCGCAGCCTTCCGCAGTTTACGGATTTTTACTCGCGCATTTGGGCATCGCCGTTTTCACAGCCGCCGTTACAGCCATGACGGTTTGGGCCCAAGAAGACCAACAAGCCTTGCGTGTCGGCGAGAGCCTCGAAGTTGCGGGGTATGAATTTACGCTGAGATCAATTGCGCCGGGGCAACGTGAAAATTACGAGTTCTTTGGCGGCGATATTGATGTCACCAAAAATGGGCGCGAGATTGTCACATTACAAACGGAGCAACGCTTTTACCCAACCCGCGAAATGGTGACGACAGAGGCGGGTTTCCGTATGGGACCGGTTGTGACTTTACTTGCATCGGTCGGCGAGGGTGATGCAGAGCGTGGATATGCTGTGCGCGCGGTTTCTCACCCCTTTGTTATTTGGATTTGGATTGGCGCTTTGATGATGGCGCTAGCAGGCTTTATTTCCCTTTTGGACTCACGTCTAAGGGTCGCGCGCCCTAAGCAGGCTGCCGCTAAAGCCCCATCTCAGGCCGAGGCCTAAGCGATGAAATTTACGCTCAAAGGGTTTCTGCCGCTCATTATATTTTTAGCTTTGGGTGCAGCACTGGCATTGGGTCTCACAAAAGACCCGCGATTAATGCCGTCCCAGATGATAGATAAACCTTTTCCGGAATTTGCTCTGACAGACCTTTATGAGCCGGACAGCATACTGACTAATGCGGATATGACGGGGCAGGTGACTCTGGTCAACGTGTTCGGCTCTTGGTGTGTGTCGTGTAATGTGGAGCATCCGAAATTGATGCAATTAGCCCGTAGTGGATCCGTGGACATTTGGGGTATTGATTGGCGAGACGAACGTGAAAAAGGCAAGAATTGGCTCGCCGCAAGAGGCAACCCTTATACCCGCATTATCTTTGATCCGGACAGTGTTTTGTCCATCGACTTAGGCGTGACGGGAGCGCCGGAGAGCTTCATCATCGATCAGCAAGGGCAAATTAGATATAAACATGTCGGCATAATTACGGACGATATTTGGGATGATATCCTTTGGCCTGTGATTGCAACGCTTGAGGCCGAAGGATGAAACGGTTTGTATTACACGTCCTCTTTGGCTTCGGATTACTATTACAATTTTCTACGGCTTATGCCCAAAGCCAAAACCGGAGTCTTTCAGAGCAAGAGATTGAAACCCGCGCGCGCGATGTGGGCCGGTCCTTGCGGTGTGTGGTCTGCCAAAATCAATCCATAGACGAATCCGATGCGCCCCTGGCCGGGGACATGCGCCAAATTGTTCGCACGCAAATCCGTGCCGGAAAATCCAATGAGGATGTGCTGGACTTTATGCAAAACCGGTATGGGGATTATGTTCTTTTGAAGCCGCCCGTGCAAAGGAATACATATGTTCTCTGGTTCGCGCCGTTCGTGATACTTTTCGTTTTTGTGATGTGGTACGCATTGGTTCTTAGGCGTAAGCCACAGGCTCCAGTCGTAGAGCCGCTGTCCAATGATGAGCGTGAACACTTCAACAATCTAACGTCCGAAACCTCAACAGATAAGGCGCTCTAATGATTTGGTTCATCCTCGGTGTCACAGTTTTAGTCGTGCTCATATTTCTGCTTGCGCCTTTATATAAAAAAACCGCGCCGTCTATTCCGGCGTCGGCGGAGGTTGAAAACTACACAGCTCAAATCAATGATATTGAAGCCCAGCTCCTAAACGAGACGGCGAACACCGGTGCGTTGACCGCGAAAAAGATAGAGCTTCAACGACACTTATTGGCAAGTTCAGGGCAGCAGATGCGGCCAGATGCAGGCCCGCCGGTTGTCATCTTATCCGGGCTCATAATTGGTTTTGGTTTTGCGGCGATGGGACTTTACGCTATTCTTGGTAATCCTGATTTGACTGAAAAACACGTGTTGCAAAAATCCAGACTCACTCCGGAAACCGCCTTGTCCATGAACGCTGAACCGCAGCACGAAAACAATGCATCCTTGCCAGATTTGGTGGCGCGCCTCGAAGTTAAGCTGGCAAATGATCCGAATAATCCAGAAGGCTGGAGGCTCTACGCGCGAAGCCTTATGACAATGGACCGCTTTGCTGATGCATTTATGGCCTATGAGCAGGTTATGGTTTTAACGGGTAATAATCCTAACGTCGCAGAAGAAATTGAGCGCGCCCGCGCATTTGCCGAGCAAAAAACTGGCGGAAGCGGTCCGCAGACGGTTCAGCAACCGGGACCCAGCGCAGAGGATATTAGTGCGGCGGCGGCTATGAGTGAAAGCGACAGGGCGGCCATGATACAAAATATGGTCGAAGGATTGGCTTCAAAGCTTGAGGATGACCCAGAAAACCCGGAGGGCTGGGCGCGCTTGCTCCAGGCTCGTAAAGTTTTAGGGCAAGACGCACAAGCGAAGAAGGATATTGCACGCTTAAAAACTGTCTACGCAGATCGTCCTGATCTTGCAAAAGAGATATTATTCACGACCGGCTGGCCACTTCAGTGAGCTAACTTGAAACGTCTAAGCGTTATTTAGGCGGCCGCGTAACGATTGCCAAACTTTCTAACAGATTCGCGGCGAAAGTTTGTAAATTGCGGTAAAAGACTCTGAACCTAGTTTAAACAGAGCTTGGACGGCCGACACTTGTATACTGAAATCCTATGCGGGCCATGTCAGCCGGGTCATAAATATTACGTAAGTCGATAACAACCGGGCTCTTCAAAGCGGTTTTCACCCGCGCGAGTGAAAGCGCTCTGAATTGGTCCCACTCAGTAATAATAACAAGTGCGTCTGCGCCCTCTATGCAGGCGTAGGCCTGATCTGAATACTCAACATCTTTCAGTAGCTGCGCCGCCGCCTTCATGCTCTCGGGATCAAATGCTTTTATCGATGCCCCTTTGTTTTGAAGAGCAGGAATAATATCAAGGCTTGGCGCGTCACGCATGTCATCTGTGTTAGGTTTGAAGGCAAGACCTAGAATTGCAATTGTCTTGCCCTCAACAGAGCCGCCGCAAGCGTCAATTATTTTGTCGGCCATGCTGAGTTTGCGCGCTTTATTCACCCGTTCAACGGACTCAATTATTTCCAGAGGCGAGCCATAATCCCGGGCGGTTTTGACAATGGCCAGCGTATCTTTTGGAAAACATGAGCCGCCGTAACCGGGGCCGGCATTTAAAAACTTTCGCCCAATACGTCCATCTAGGCCAATACCCTTGGAGACTTGCTGCACATTTGCCCCAACCTTCTCGCATAAATCGGCCATTTCATTGATAAATGTAATTTTCATCGCCAAGAAGGCATTCGCGGCATATTTGATGAGTTCAGACGTTTGCCGGTTAGTGAACAGCATGGGTGTTTCATTTAGATAGAGCGGTCTATAAATTTCCTTCATGACCTCAATCGCCCGAGAGTCTTCCGTCCCGACGACGACCCGGTCAGGGCGTTTGAAGTCATTAATAGCAGCGCCTTCACGTAAAAATTCGGGATTGGACACAACGACAAAGTCCGCGTCAGGTTTGCGGGCTCTGATAATTTCCTCGACCTTATCCCCGGTTCCAACAGGCACGGTGGATTTGGTAATAATAACCGTAAACCCGTCGATAAGGTCTGCAATTTCTTCGGCGGCGGCGTAAACATAAGACAGGTCAGCGTGTCCGTCCCCTCGCCGTGAGGGGGTGCCGACAGCGATAAAAACAGCCTCAGCATTTTTTACTGCGTCCTTGATGTCAGTTGTGAAAAACAGGCGTTCTTCATTGACATTATTGGAAATAAGTTCTTCCAATCCGGGTTCAAAAATAGGAACGCCGCCCGCGCGAAGCGTCTCAATCTTCTCCAAATCTTTATCGACGCAGATGACCGTGTGACCAAAGTCAGCAAAACATACGCCGGAGACCAAGCCAACATAGCCAGTCCCAATTATTGCGAGCCGCATTTATATTTTCCTTAAATTGAATTTAATGGCCCTAATAATCTGCAAGACCTGACATGTAAATGAAAGCCTAAGTGACAATTCATGTCTGACTTGTAACATACCAAACGGGCCGAACTGCTTTTTACGGCGATATTCGATAAGGTTGATTACTTAGACAAGAGTTTAATTAAATAACTTCCGTAGCCACTTTTTTCCAAAGGCTTAGCGAGGCGCTCCAACTGTTTTTTATCGATCCATTTATTTCGGAAGGAGATGGCTTCTGGGCAGCATATGCGCAGACCTTGCCGCTCTTCAATAACGCTCACAAATTGCGCGGCTTGAAGGAGAGACCGATGCGTGCCGGTATCAAGCCACGTTGTCCCTTCGCGTAAAATTTCTACCTTCAATTCTGCCCGGTCCAAATATATTTGATTGAGGGCCGTTATCTCTAACTCGCCCCGGGCTGACGGCTTTAATGTCTTGGCGTGTTCGCTGGCCTTATTGTCGTAAAAATACAATCCAGTGACCGCATAATTTGACGCGGGTTTTTTGGGCTTTTCTTCGAGTGATATCGCCTTCATATTGTCGTCAAAGCCGACAACGCCGTACTCTTTCGGATTCTTTACATGATATCCAAATACGGTTGCGCCCGTTTCATTTTTTGCCGCCTCTAAGACTGCGGCGTTAAACGCCTCCCCGAAAAAGAGATTGTCTCCTAAAATTAGGGCGCTGGGATAACCGTCTAAAAATTCTTCGGCGATGATTAAAGCTTGCGCCAATCCATCGGGACTGGGCTGGGCCGCGTAGTCTATATTGACACCCCAGCGTTTGCCGTCGCCGAGTAAAGCTTGAAAGGCACCTTGTTCGTGAGGCGTAGTTATGATGAGGATATCGCGGATGCCTGCGCGCATTAGCACCGATAGAGGATAGTAGATCATGGGTTTGTCAAAAACAGGCATGAGCTGCTTAGACACCGCAATCGTGCTCGGGTGCAGGCGGGTTCCGTTGCCTCCAGCTAGAATAATCCCTTTGCGTGTCATATAAAATCCTGTGAGGCCCCGTGAAAGAAGCATTATGTTATAAGCTTGTTTATACAGGCTTAGGTGGCCCCACAATCTTTCAACGCTGAAAATTAACAAAGAATAACATTCAGCTTAAGGAGTGTTTGGGGATTTCAATATTATTATCTCTTAGGTAATTAGAGTTTACGGTCTTATGAATAAGGCTGATTAAATAGGCGTGTTTCTTCTTAGGCATTAAGGATTTAAATTTTGGACATTCAACACCTTTCTATTCCTGAGGTTTTTGTTTTCACCCCTCGTAAGTTTAAAGACCCACGCGGATTTTTCATGGAGACGTTTCGTCAGAATGTTTTTGCTGAGGCCACAGGGCAAGATGTGAATTTTGTTCAGGATAATTATTCATTATCGAAAGAAAAATTTACGGTTCGCGGCTTGCATTATCAGGGCTTGCCTCACGCTCAGGGTAAACTCGTAAAATGTACCCAAGGGTCAATTTTAGATGTGGCGGTTGATATCAGAGTCGGATCACCCACATTCGGACGCTCTGTTCAAGCGGAGCTGAGCGCGGACAATGCTAAACAATTATGGATACCCGCTGGGTTTCTGCACGGATTTGTAACTCTCGAGGTGAATTCAGTCGTCCAGTATAAGTGCACGAATTATTATGTTCACGTGCTCGATGGGTGCGTGATGTGGAACGATCCTGTCTTGGATATCGATTGGGGATTTGACCCTGCGCGGGCTATTTTGTCAGATAAAGACCGCAGCGCGCCGTCATTCACTGAGTTTTCGTCTCCCTTTAAGTATTAGTCACTGGAGTTTATACGTAAGATAGGGCTATCTGCCCGTTCGTTTAACAGCAGGGTATTAAGAATGAAAATTCTCATAACTGGCGGCGCAGGCTTTATTGGATCTGCTGTGATCCGTATGGCCATTGAGCGTGGGCATTCTGTTTTAAACGTGGATTGCTTAACCTATGCGGCGAATCTGGAGAGTCTTAAAACTGTTGCGGGCAGCCCGCGCTACGCATTTGTAAAAGCTGATATTTGTGATTTTGACGCCGTTAATGCCGTTATCAACGATTATTGCCCTGACGCGATTATGCATCTTGCTGCAGAGTCGCATGTCGACAGATCCATAGACGGTCCGGATGCCTTCATGCAGTCCAATGTCATCGGGACATTTAATTTATTACAAGCGGCTCGGGGTTATTATGAGCGCCTGCCAGAGAAACAGAAACCCGGTTTTAGATTTCATCATATCTCGACCGACGAGGTTTACGGCGATTTGTCTGCAGATGCTCCGGCGTTTGAAGAGACAACGCCTTATGATCCAAGCTCCCCATATTCAGCCTCCAAAGCGGCGTCAGATCATTTGGTCAGAGCGTGGCAAAGGACATATGGCCTACCGACACTGATTACGAATTGCTCAAATAATTATGGGCCCTACCAGTTCCCTGAAAAGCTTATTCCTGTTGTGATATTGAAAGCCCTGCACCGGCAGCCCATTCCCGTTTACGGCGCGGGCGACAATATCCGGGATTGGCTTTACGTTGATGATCATGCCGATGCATTATTGACCGTACTCGCCAAAGGAAAGAGTGGAGAGACTTATAATATTGGAGGAAATAATGAGCGGACTAACCTTGAAGTCGTTCAAACCTTATGCCGCTTAATTGACAAACACGTCCCTCATTCGGGCCCGGACAGCGAGAGCTTAATCACTTATGTGGAAGACCGCCCCGGCCACGATAAAAGATATGCAGTAAATGCCGAAAAGATAAAAAGAGATCTGGGTTGGTCCCCGGCAATCGAATGGGACCAAGGATTTGAAAAGACGCTTGTTTGGTATTTGGACAACAAAGACTGGTGGGGACCCTTGCTCAAAGAAGGCGCGCTGGGCGACCGGCTGGGCACACATTCTGCGAAACCAACCTAACATGAAACTCGCTGTCTATGGATCCACGGGTCAACTCGCGCGGGCGCTTAAACGTGTGCTCGAGGATGCGGGGTGTGAGGCTGTCTTTTTTGATCGCGCTGACTGTGATTTATCGCAAGACAGCTACGATATTTATGCGCACACACTCTCCATCCCTGACATTACAGGTGTTATCATTGTGGCGGCCTACACGGCTGTAGACGCCGCTGAAACAGATGAGGCGAAGGCTTTTGCAGTGAACGCTGCCGCTCCTCACGCGATTGCCAAGGCCTGCAAGAAGCGGGAATTACCGCTTATATTTATATCCACGGATTATGTTTTTGACGGCAAAAGTACTGCGCCATACACAGCCAAGACGCTGACCCAGCCCCTGAATGTTTACGGGGCAAGTAAACTTGCCGGAGAAGACGCGCTACGCGACATTGGCGGGCAAGCGGTTATTCTGCGCACGTCTTGGGTTTATGACGGAACTGGAAGAAACTTTCTGACAACAATGCTTAAACTTGGCAAAGACAGACCCTCTGTAAAAGTCGTTTGTGATCAAATTGGCCGCCCAACCTATGCGGGCCATCTTGCACGGGCGGTTTATGCGGCAGCCTTAAAACTGCAGAGCTCGGGGAGTAAAGGGGTCCGAACTTATCACGTGAGCGGAGGCGGCGCGCCGACAAGCTGGGCCGGTTTTGCGCGAGCGATTTTTAAGGCCGCGAAGAATGATTTGCCTCATCAGGTGGAGGTGAAGGATATCTCGACGGCGCAATACCCGACGCCTGCAAAGAGGCCGTGCTATTCTGTTTTAGATGTGACCGAATTTGAAAATACATTTGCTTGCCAGATGCCGGATTGGCAAGAAGGGCTTGCCGAAGCTCTGACGGAATGGCGGCGTATTTCCATCTCTTAATTCATTTCAAAACTTACGTTTGCGTCCTCATTTTCTTGACGGCACATGTACCAAAACTTATGAATAATACATATAATTATAAGACGGCCCGGGAAATTGATATGTACGTTCAAAACCCTTTTGAAACAAATGAGCGCGCAGCGCTGCGGGAGACTGTACGTAAATTTGTTGAAGCCGATATCATGCCTTATATGTACGAGTGGGATGAGGCCGGGGAAATTCCTTGGGCGTTACATGAAAAGTTTGGCGCACTTGGGGCGTGGGGTCTTGGCGTTTCTGAAAAATATGGCGGGCTTGGGTTTGATGATTGTTTCATGCGGTCTATCTTTGCCGAAGAAGTCGCGAAATGCGGCGTCGGCGGCGTCGGTGCGGCAATGGGCGGGCGCGGTATTTCTATTGGGCCGATTGAAGACTTCGCGAATGAAGAAATCAAAGAAAAATGCCTCGCAGATATTGTCGCCGGGCGCGTAGGTTCAAGCCTTTGTATAACCGAACCTTCGGGCGGTTCTGATGTGGCCCGCATGAAAACCCACGCCAAGCAGGACGGTAATCATTGGGTCATTAACGGGTCAAAAGCGTTTATTACAGGCGGGATGAAATCCGACTATTTCGTGGTCGGCGCGCGCACGGGGGGCAAAGGCTTAAAGGGAATCACACTGTTCTTTGTCGAAGCCGACACGGCCGGATTTTCTCGCACAGAGATGGACCGAAAAATGGGATGGTGGGCGTCGGACCAAGCCATGCTTTATTTTGATGATGTCCGCGTTCCAGCGACGAATATGCTCGGCGAGCAGGATATGGGCTTTCTCGCCATTATGAATAATTTTAATTTCGAACGTATTAGCATGGTGGCGTCAATGACGGGGATGATGAAAGCGTGTCTTGAGGATTCTATCGCATGGGCGCAGGAGCGCGAGACCTTCGGGACACAATTAATTAAACACCAAGTCATTCGCCACAAGATCGCGGATATGTCCGCGCGCATAGATATGGTTGAAAGCTATCTGCACATGATTTGCCACCAAGCCAACGTAGGCGAAATGCCTGTAGCCATGGTGAGCAAGGCGAAGTTCTCTGCGTCTAAAGCGCTTGAATTCGTCGCGAGCGAGTCCATGCAAATTATGGGCGGCGCGGGGTATTTACGCGGGAACCGTATTGAAAGCATCTACAGAGACGTTAAGGTAAACGCGATCGGCGGAGGATCAGAAGAAATAATGCGCGACCTTGCCGTGCGTCAAATGGGATTATAATTAATAAATATAACAAACTTGGGACATAAATTATGGCTATAGCCGCCGTCGACATCGTCAAACATTTTGCAGAATTTTCACCAAGCAAGCTCGCAATGGTCGATCTTGCAAGCGGCCGGAGGCAGACTTACCCTGAGTTCCATGACCGAGCGGGGCGGGTCGCTGCGATGCTCAAAGACAGAGGCGTAGAAAAAGGCGACCGGGTCGCGTTTCTGATGCTCAACTCTACGGATATATTGGATGTTATTTTCGGGTGCTGGCGCATGGGCGCGATATGCCTCGCGCTTAATTTCCGCCTGACGCCGACGGAGCATAGTTTCATCCTGGATAATGCCGCTGCTAAAGCCGTCATTTATGACAAGATGTTGGTAGAGGTGGTCGGCGCTCTGAAAAAGAATGACGACCTCGTAGTCGAGCACTGGATTGAAACAGATTGCATGGGCGGGGCGAGCGATTTCGAAGACGGCATTGCCGGCGTGACTGCGCCTATTCTCAACATGGAACCCCAGAACCTTGATGACCAATGCATGCTCATGTACTCAAGCGGAACGACGGGCATGCCTAAAGGCGTAATTATTACACACGGCATGATATTCTTTGGCTGTCAGGCAGGCGGCAATGCGGTGGGGGGCGTGCCCAATGATGTATGCCTCGCTAACATGCCGCTCTTTCATATCGGCGCTTTAAACGCCTCGGCCTGTCCGGCGATATTTAGCGGAGGCACGTGTATCGTTGACCGTATGTTCGATCCCGCCAAAACGCTTGACTACATAAGCGACCCGGAGCTCAAAATTACGTCTCTCTTTATGGTGCCTGCTGCCTATAACGCGCTGAAATCCATGCCCAATGTTGAAGAGGCAGATTTCTCTCGAATTAAAACCGCCATATGCGGCGCGGAGACTGTCCCCAAACCGCTCGTGAATTGGTTCTATGATAAGGGCGTTATCATCACGGAAGGCTACGGCATGACGGAAACGGCTGCGGCGGGCTGCTTACTCCTTAAAGAAGATGTGCCGGAAAAAATCGGCTCTGCAGGCCGTGCCTTGATGCATTCCAAAATTAAAATCGTGGATGAAGCGGGCCAGACATGCGCGCCGAATGTTCCCGGCGAGATTATGTTCAAGGGCGCGTGCGTAACGCCCGGCTATTGGCGCCGCCCCGAAGCGAACGAAGAAAGTTTCGTCGATGGCTGGTTCAAGTCCGGCGACATTGGGCGCATGGATGCGGACGGATATATTTATATCGATGACCGTAAGAAGGACATGTATATTTCCGGCGGCGAGAATGTGTATCCGGCCGAGATTGAAAATCTGCTTTATCAAATGCCGCAAATTCTTGAAGTCGCAGTCATTGGTCTGAAGGATGAAAAATGGGGTGAGTGCGGCTGCGTGGTCGCGGTTTGTAAACCGGGCGAAACGCTGACGATGGAAGATGTCAAAGCGCATGTCGGTGACAAGCTTGCCAAATTTAAACAACCGCACCATTTGTATTTGATGGAGGCCTTGCCGCGTAATGCGACGGGCAAGGTGTTGAAGTTTGAACTGCGGGAGTCCGTACCGGGTGCTTTAGGCTTAGCTTAATCCGCTTACAGCGGCTTGGGGCTGTCGTGGAAGACTTTGCGCATGAGGGGCTCGAAGCTTTCTAGACTGTCGGCTTCGAAGTCGGGGTCGAAGGCCGGGGCGTCCCATTCGTCGACGAGCTTTACCGCGAGATCATACCACGGCTCGTCCTTCCACTGCAGGCGCAAATCCGTCGGTGCGCCCATATAGTGATAGTAATGCTCGCCCTGAAACGCTTGGTGATTGCGAATGACGTGGTAACTATCATCGGAGATATAGGGCCGCATCATTTCAGCGGCGATGGGGCCGTGATTGGGGACGTTGATAACTTTTGCCATATCATGACAGAGCGCGATAACAATCTGTTCGTCCGTCGCCCCGTCCCGGCGGGCCAACGTCCCGCACATGAGCGCGTGTTGAAGTTGGTCACACGCGAAGCCCAATGTCGCGTTTTCGAGCTGCTTTAACATGCCAATAAAACGGTCCGCCGTCTTGGTAAAATCCTGCTTATGGGCCGCGCCAATTTTTTGCCAGTCTTCTAGCGTGCCGTCTTGCATGCGCGTGAACTTGGCGCTCTGGCTCACGAGGGCGGGGTCGTCTTTGATGATGTCTGTTAAAGCGTTCATGGCGTTATCTCCCCTAAAGTTTTTTTCATACTATCAGATAAAGGGGTCGGTCGTCGAGTGGCCTCGTTCACATAGACATGCACGAAGCTACCTTGCGCCGATGCCGTGGTCTCATCGTTACGGAAGAGCCCGATTTCATAGGTCACAGAACTGCTGCTAATACGCGCCGCGCGCAAGCCCGCGGTGACATTGTCCGGAAAGCTGATGGGCGCGAAATAATCACAGGATGTTCCGACAACAAGACCTATTACCTCGCTCTTACTAATTTCTAGCAAGCCGTTTTCAAGAAGCCATTTATTCACGACCGTATCAAAATAGAAATAATAAACGGAATTATTCACATGCCCATAAATATCATTATCCGCCCACCGGGTAGGGATAATTAATGTGTGCGGATAGTCGGAAAGACTATCTGGTATGGGTCTACTCACAAAATGCTCTCATAAATTTTCACTGTCGCATCATAGGTCATTTCGCGGGCATTGTTCATGAGCAGACGGTCTTTGGTCATGGCGTCTTCGGCCATCATCGGGATAGCGTCGGCGGTGATGTTGACCGCGCTGAGGGTCTTGGGGACTTTCGTCGCGTCTTTAATTCTCAACATTTCATCGATGAGGTCAGAGCCTTTGGAGCCGACGCCGAGGTCGGTGGCAATCTCGCCGTACCAGTCATCTGCCTTTGGGAGATTATATTTCATCACTTCGGTCAGCACGAGCGCATTTGATAATCCGTGCGGCACGTGGAAGAATCCGCCGAGGGGATAGGCGAGGGCGTGGACGGCGGCGCAGGGCGCGTTTGAAAACGCTTGCCCGGCAAACATCGCGCCCATGAGCATGTCGTTGCGCGCCGTAATGTTACCCGGCTCATTGACCGCAGACACAATCGAGCCTCGCAGTTTACGCAAGGCGGTTAAAGCTAAGGCATCCGAAATAGGATTCTTTTGGCGGATAGAGGTGTAGGCCTCAATGGCGTGAACCATGGCGTCGATGCCTGTGGCGGCTGTGATGGACGCAGGCAAGCCGAGTGTTAGGTTTGCGTCTAGCAAAACACGGTCCGCATATAGACTGTCCGCGACGACGCCTTTCTTGGCCGTTTTTCCCGTCGTGATAATCGCGACATTCGTGACTTCGCTGCCTGTGCCGGATGTGGTGGGAATTAAAAGCAGGGGCAAGCTTGTCCCGACAGCCTTCCCAACGCCGTACATGGTTTCCAACGGTTGGTCGCTCCCCACCAAATGCGCGATGACTTTAGCGGTATCCATCGGTGAGCCGCCGCCGAAGCCTATGATAAGACCTGCATTAAATTTACGGATGGCTGTTGCGCCTTTGAGGACAACAGCTTCGGGCGGATCGGCTACGACATTATCGAAAATAAAAACATCGTATCCCGCAGCTTTTAGCGCCGCGACGCCGGCGTCCATGAGGCCAAGCCCGCGCACGCCTTTGTCGGTAACTATTGCAATGCGTTTGTTGCGGCAAAGACCCTCGACATAGAGGTCGAGCTTATTCGCTCCGCCCGGTTCAATCCGAATATCCGCGACTGTTTGAAAAGAATGCATAGCTGTCTCCTGCGTGCTTTTATGCACGATATATCAGGAGCGTAAAAGGATTATCCGGCGTGAGTAAGAACGAGCCCGGAGATAATGAGAGCCGCGCCAAGAACGTATTTTAGGTTCACGGATTCGCCTAGAAAGAAGATAGCGAGTATCGGGACAATCACAAAAGTCAGCGCCATAAATGAATAGGCATATGACAGAGGCACTGTCTTGAGGACGTAAAGCCAGAGCAGCGTTGCAGAGCCGTAAATTACAAGGGCCACCAGAAAGAGCGGATTATAGAACACCGCATAAAAGGGGGCGTTATTGGCCTCTAGCTTTTCGCTCGTCAATTTAAATAAAACCTGCCCGGCGGAAATCATGATAGGCGCCAAGATTAAAAGGCCCATCATAGGCAGAGACACAGCTTTCATTATTCGGCCGCCATAAGGTTTACGTTTTCGGCCGTTTCTAAATCTTCGAAATAATAAATATCTCTCTTGATATCCACGCAATTATAACGCGCGGGCACAGGGTGCATGGCGCGTAGAAAAGCGTGCGTGTAAGGAAAGAAATTGAAATGTGGATTGAACGTATACTTATACTCCCGTTCACGCGGGACAATGATAATTAATCGTTTGGCTGTAATCCGGCGCAGCTCTTTAATGGCGAGGCGGTAATCCAAAATGTGTTCAATCACATGGGTGCAAATGACCGTATCGAATTCATTATCTTCGAAAGGCATATCCTCAATCTTAGAAGCCACATATTCAATGCCGGGCAGGGCGTCTGCGTCGTCGATGACAAAATCGACGCCCACGGCGCGGGTCACATCCGGACGAGCCTCTTTAATTAATTTTGCCAGAAACCCTGTGCCGCACCCGACATCACAAAACGACGTCCCGACAACGTCTTTGATAATCTGATCAATGCACGCCTGCGAATTATCTGTGCCTTCATGTACACGGGGATGTTCGCGGTAAAGGTCGGCATATTCTTCTTCGGTCAGAAACGGTGCGCGCTCGCGAAAACGGGCAAGGTCTGAAATATGTTTTCCCCATACCAAAGACGCAAAACCGCGAAAGATAAACGAGTCCCGGATAAAGGCCGGAAGAATATCTTCCAGCACAAAGCGGATTTTATTAGTGGTTTCGCGGTTCATTTATTTAGCCTTAAGGCTGGGCTTAACGTCCCGCAGAGCTGCCGCATCGGCGCGCGCGTTTTCGCCCCGTGAAGGCGCAATAGAGAGATAGTGAATTCGCTTTTGTTCAACTCGGCCGCGCGCCACACTGTCGAGAATAGTGCCGGCCATCAATGACATCATAGACGATAGCATTAACGTCATGGCCAAGATCCATGTTGGCATCCGGTCGACAAGGCCTGTCGCGAAATATTCGGAAAGAACAGGCACCATGAAAAACGCGCTTGCGCCCATGAGAGCAATCGCGATGTAAGAGAAAAAGATAAACGGCTTGGTTTCCTTGAGGAGCACCGCCATCATTTTCAAGATTTTAAAGCCATCGCGGAATGAGGATAATTTACTTTCGGAGCCTTCTTCGCGCACGCCGTAATCAAATTCGACTTCAGCAACTGGCAGGCGTAAAATAGAGGCGTGAACGGACATTTCTGTTTCAATTTCAAAACCTGGAGATCCTGCCGGGAAGCTTTTCGCAAAGCGGCGGGAGAAGGTGCGATATCCTGAGAAAATATCTGTAAAGTCTTTACCGAATAAAAGGTGATACACCTTGTTGAACATTTTATTGCCAAAGGCATGGCCTTTGCGGCCTGCGTCTAACGTAACACCGCGGCGCGTCCCGACAACCATATCCACGCGTTGGGTCAGCAAAGTCTGAATCATTTCCGGCGCAGCTGTGGGATCATACGTTCCGTCTCCGTCGGCCATGAGGTATATATCCGCGTCGATATCCGCGAACATCTGGCGGACAACATTGCCTTTCCCCTGGCGCAGGGACGGCACAACGATTGCGCCCGCGCTTGCGGCTTGTTGGGCTGTGTCATCGGATGAATTATTGTCATAGACGAAAATCCGGACACCGGGCAGGGCCTTGCGAAAGCCAATCACCACAGAGGCAATAGATTGCGCCTCATTATAACACGGCAAAAGCACTGCAATATTTAATCCGGAAAACGTATCTGGCATTCTTGTATTCTCCTTCACAAGTAAGGGCTTATTTAACAATAAGGAGGTTAAGTTTAAGTTTCTATAAAGCGAACTTTTGAGGGCTTCATGTCAAAAAATACGGATACAGCCATTGGCTTACCTGACGGGCCACCAGCCGGCTTATCGAGGTGGGCCTTGCCTTTGACGTGCTTATTTATTTTGGCCGGTCTGTACGTTCAAGCCTTTGCGAGGGGAACTTTGGGAGTTATCGGCCCGGATTCTGATGATTTAATGCGATTACTACAAGTGCGTGATTTCTTTCAGGGCCAAAATTGGTTTGATATGGCCCAGTATCGGTTAGGCCTTGAGGGCGGCACGGCTATGCATTGGTCGCGAATACCTGATATCCCGTTAATCGCTCTCACAGGATTCTTTAATCTGTTTATGTCGTATGAGCAGGCAGAGATATGGGCGATTTCCATTTGGCCTCCGCTTCTGTCTACCGCCTTTGTGCTCGCTATGTGGCAATCGCTCAAAGCGGTCAAAGGCCCTTATACAAAAATTTTTGGATTGATGCTTGTTGCGTTTATCTATGTCCGGTTCTACCGATTTAATCCTGGCGCGATTGATCATCATAACCTGCAACTCGTTTTACTCGCAGTGGCGATTGGCTGTGGGATTGACCCTTTGCGACGCATGAGCCGCTATATAATTGCGGGTGTTGCCTGTGCTTTGTCTATTGCCATAGGGGCCGAGGTCTATGTTTTTCTAGCCATAATCTGCGCCTATTTTGCTTTGAATTGGGTGTGGGAGGGGCAGGCCGTTAAGACAGCATCCATGGGGTTTGGACTTGGTTTAGGCGTTTCGCTTCTCGCGGTTTATATCGCAACAATCGCGCCTTCGGCCTACGGGCAGATTTATTGCGATACATTTTCGCTTATTTATTTACTGGCAGGGGGGCTTGGCGGTGTTGGGGTCGCAGGACTCGCCGCGACTTTGTCAGATAAATCCTGGACGGCGCGTTTAAGTGGCCTTTTTGTATTGGGTCTTCTTTGTGTAGGTTTATTTTTAATACTCGCGCCGCAATGCCTGTCCAATCCCCTCTCAGATTTACCGCCTTCGGTTAAAGCGTTATGGCTGGATCAAGTGATGGAGGCCCAAAGCATGCGCGCGCAATGGGGCGAGGCTCCGGCGGAAGTCGCCTTTATGCTACCCCTACAGATTGTTGCACTTTGCGTCACGTTATGGCTTTTAAAAATTGGCGAAGATCGCCGTATATTTGGGCTGTTCTTAGCTTTAATTATTTCGGGAATTGTGATGTCGATTTATCAATCCCGTTTCTACGCCTTTGGTTTCCTTTTCGCCATTGTCCCTCTCGCACGCTGGATTGGTCTCATGTACGAGAAAAAGAAAGCTGCCGAAGGACAAACCAGTATAGCTTACATCATAGCCCTGGCCCTTAGTCTTCCTTATTTTTGGGCCTTTCCATTTATTATTATGGATAAACCTGCGGGCGATAGCGCCGAAGAATTATCGGGAAACTGTCATGTGGAGACTGCGTTTGCAGCCTTGGACGCTCTGCCTAAAGGGGCCGTATTGGCGACGTCGAATTTCGGGCCTGATATCCTTGATCAAACCCATCACCGGGCGCTGGACGGCAACTATCACCGCAATGTTGAGGGTATCAAAACCAGTATTGATATATTCACGTCTCCGCCTGAACGAGCCGGGGAATTGATAAGACAACACAAAGTAAATTATATTTATTTTTGCCGAACAACACGCGAGACGACACTCTTTGCGGATCATGCACCGAACGGATTAATGGCAAAGTTATTAGACGGTAACGCACCCGGATATCTTATGCCGGCGGGACTTGATTTTGGTGACGGGGCCGTGACGATTTACAAGGTCATTAATTAGGGCGCACCAATGACCCATTTATAGGCTTTGATCATGACTGATTTAGGTAGTCCTGCAATAGCGTAAGGGTCGGTAGCGGCCCAGGCTTCAATAGCGGCGCGGCTCTCTGCCTCGACAATTAAGAGCGAGCCTTTCATTGTACCTTCGTCGTCCAGCCACGGCCCTGCTGCGAGGACTTTTGCGCCTTTACCGCTTTTAAGCCATTCCAAATGGGCGTCACGATTGGCTACCCGAATTGGCGCGCCGTCATCTTTATCTTCAGTGTAAACAATAAATTGCATTAGGCATTAAACTCCGAGGTAAATTCGCGTGACAAAAGACGCGTAATCGCTTGGCCGACATTTTCATGGCCCGCGAGAATAGTTGCCGCAGTCTGGCAGATAGGCATGTCCACGCCGAGTTTGTCGGCCATTTTTGCGAGGACAGGGGCGGTGGCGACGCCTTCTGTGACGGCGTTGCGTGAGGCCATAATTTCATCAAGAGTCATGCCGCGCCCCAGAGCCATGCCGCAGGACATATTGCGGGACAGCTCGGATGAGCATGTCAGAACCAGATCGCCGATGCCGCTCATGCCTGTCAGGGTTTCAGGTTTGCAGCCAAGGGCAGTGCCAAGACGTGTCATCTCCGCAAAGCCCCGCGTGATTGTGGCGGCATGGGCCGAGCGCCCGAGGTTTTTCCCAAGAACAATCCCGCAGACAATGGCGAGCACATTCTTGACCGCGCCGCCAATTTCCGCGCCGAGAACATCGTCTGTCCAGTATGGCCGGAACGTCGGCGCGCCTACCGCTTGCATAAGCTCGGCACCAAGTTTTTCATTTTCGCACGCGAGGGTAACAGCCGTCGGCAGTCCGCGCGCGACATCAATGGCGAAACTTGGGCCGGACAGGACGGCAGGAACGGCTTGCGGTAGGACGTCTTCAACAACCTGACTCATGAATTTCATGGATGAAATTTCTATGCCTTTAGAGCAGAGCATGATGGGCAGTCCAGGGCGAACAAAAGGATTGAATTTTTCAAGAACTTCGCGAGTGGCCTGCGCGGGTATCACGGAAAGAACCACGTCGCAGCTATCCAGCGCCGACATATCCGTCGTCCCTTTAATCCCGGTGTGAAGCGCAACGCCTTTTAGATAATGAGAGTTTTCACGGGTCTCATTAATCGCCGTGATGCATTCGACATTATTGGCCCATAGCGTAACTTTCCGCCCCGTGGACGCGAGCATCTGTGCCATTGCCGTGCCCCAAGCCCCCGCACCCAAGACGCCAATATGTTTTGCGTTGGTCATATAACTCCCATTAGGATTTAGGTCCCTTTTTGCCTGACCCGCTAGCCGGATTCTCATTGGCGGCTATTTGATCCAGTGGCCAACGGGGCCGCGCCCGCGCCGAGAGATCATCAAACTGACCGCAAGCATAGTGCTCCCCGCCCGCGAGCGCAATCATCGCCGCATTGTCCGTGCAAAACTCTAAGGGCGGCGCGAGAAGTGAGAAATTATTTTCCGCGCATAACGTCTCTAAGCTCTCTCGGATTTGCGTGTTAGCGGCCACGCCTCCCGCGACCACAAAACGGTACGGCCCATCTGTGTTTTTCGAAAACATATCCATGGCGCGTTTTGTGCGCTCAGTCAGGACGTCGCATACGGCCTGCTGGAAACTCGCCGCGATATCCGCTTTAGCAGCCTCCGTCTTTTCGCTGGCTTGGTAGGCGCGGGCGACGGCGGTCTTGAGACCTGCGAAGGAAAAGTCCGCATGATCTTTCCCGCGAAAAGGGCGGGGCAAGGCGACGGCTTTGGGATTGCCGGATTTCGCGAGGCGCTCTACCGCTGGCCCGCCGGGAAAGCCAAGGCCCATGACTTTAGCGGTTTTATCAAACGCTTCGCCCGCCGCGTCGTCAACGGTGGAGCCAAGCCGCTCATAATTCCCAAGACCTTTAACCGCGAGGAGCTGCGTATGGCCTCCTGAAATCAAGAGCAGCAAATAAGGGAAGGCGCAGTTGCCGGAGAGGCGCGGGGAGAGGGCGTGGCCTTCCAAATGATTCACGGCAATCAACGGAATATCCAAAGCCATGGACAGGCCCTTGGCCCCCATGAGACCTGCAATGACGCCGCCGATTAATCCTGGTCCTGCGGTCGCGGCAATGGCAGAAAGGTCAGAATACCCGACCTTTGATTCCGTGATGGCGCGTTCAATGACGCTGTCCAATATTTGCATGTGCGCGCGCGCGGCGATTTCCGGGACGACGCCGCCAAAGGGCGCGTGTTCTTCATCTTGCGAGGCGATAATGGATGATAATATCTCGACAGAGCCGTCAGGCGCGCGCCGTAGCACTGAGGCGGCAGTTTCGTCGCAACTGGATTCAATACCCAATATAAGGGCTTGGCCTTGCGTCTGTATGTCGGTAGCGGCTATGGGCATTAGAACTGATTACCGAAAGAATGAACGGCATGCAACGACCTCTCATCATTGGCACACGCGGATCGCCGCTCGCCATGTACCAAGCCCAGCTTGTACAACGTCTCTTAGGAATGCAAGCCCGCCTGCATGAGGGCCAGTATGGTGAGCGTTTCCCCATCAAGATTTTTAAAACGACGGGTGACAAAATAAAAGGCGAGTTGTCAGAATTTGGCGGTAAGGGGCTTTTTACGAAAGAACTCGAAGAGGCCCTGCTGTCCGGCCAAGTGGATATGGCCGTGCATTCCATGAAAGACGTGCCGACTTTGTCTCAACCGGGCCTAAGCATTGGCGCAATTCTGCCCCGAGAAGATCCACGCGATGCGTTTATTTCCCGCGATGGTATTTTCTTTGAAGATTTACCCCAAGGGGCAGTTATCGGGACAGCCTCCATCCGCCGCCGCGCGCAAGTCGCGGCAAAGCGCCCGGATATTAAATTTGTTTTGCTACGCGGGAATGTGGGGACGCGTCTGGGTAAATTGACCGACGGTGTGTGCGACGCGACATTCCTCGCTGTAGCCGGGCTAAACCGCCTAAACGAAGCTCAACTTATCACGCATCCTATGCCGCTTGAAACTATGCTGCCCGCACCCGCACAAGGGGCTATCGGGATTGAAACGCGTACGGATGATGCGGCAACGAAGGCGGCGATAACGCCCTTGTCTTATTATAACTCTCACATGGCTATTACCGCAGAACGCGCATTTCTCAAGGCGCTCGACGGCTCCTGTAAAACACCGATTGCTGCGCTTGCGCAGATTGACGGGACTACATTGCATTTCCGAGGTGAGGCGGTTTCCAAAGACGGCCAAATGATATTTACGCGCGAGACAACGATTACAGCGGAAAGTTTTGAAGACGCTTACGCATTGGGTATCGCTTTGGGGCATTCTATCAAAGAAGAAGCCGGTGAGCGGATTATTTGGGATGACTAACGTCTGGATCACGCGTACCCAGCCTGCGGCGGATAAGACCGCACAGGCTGTGCGGGATATGGGCTTCGTGCCAGTGGTTGCGCCGGTGTTACGCGTTGTTCCTGCTAAGATCATGCCTCCGCCGCCGCGCAAGGATGCGGTCTTAGTTTTTACGTCGGGCAACGGTGTAAGGGCCTATTGCGAGATGACGGAACATCGAAACTGGCCTGTTGTGACAGTCGGCGATGCTACGGCGGAACTGGCAAGCGCGGTTGGTTTTACTCAGGTAAACTCCGCATCAGGAGCATCGGAGGATGTGACGCGCCTCATAAAGACTAAATACAAGACCGACAGACCCATCGTTCATTGCGCAGGACAAATTGTGCGCGGAACGATTGCTGAGGATTTACATGCAGCTGGGTACGTAGCGGAGCGGCACATATATTACAGAACAGAGCCGACAGGTCGCATTCATGACCTAGGCGGCATAAATTATGTACTACTGCATTCCCCGCTCGCGGCGCAAACACTTCGTAATTTAAAGCCGGAAAGCAGTCATATAACGGCTATTTGCATGAGCGAAGCCGTGCGCGCAGCTCTTGGAACTCTCCCCTTGCGAGAAATCCGAGTTGCAAATGCCCCTACGCAAACAGCGCTTCTCGCTTGCTTACCTCATTAGTGCCGCGCTAAACTGATAACATGTCAGATGAGAATGAACCCGAGATAGAGCTAGAGCTAGAACAAAGCGATGAGGTGCCGCCGCACGTGGATGTGCTGGAACCAGAGAGTATTGTACGTGCAGGCGTAGGGATGAAAACTGTGCTTGTACTTTCTGTACTGGCTGCGCTCACTGGAGCCTTTGGCGGCGCCGCCATATCGCAGGCGTTTAATCTGAAGTCGCCGGGGGATGACAAGGTGCGCTCTCAGCTTGAGAGTTTCTCACAGGATAAAGACTCGCTTCGCCGCGAGGTGAGCCAACTCGAAGATACGGTCAATTCCCTCAAGACACAGAAATCTGTAGACCTAACACCGCTGAAAACTCGCCTGAAAGACTTAGAGCTGAAGAATTCAGAGCAGGAAAAACGTATAAATTTGCCGGGAGATGCAGACGGTAACAGTAGCGCTTATGCCGATATTGGCGCGCGTGTGGAAGCGCTTGAAAATAGCCCGGCTGCGCAGCAATCAGGAAATGTTCTTCCTGATGACATTTTAGGACGCCTAGAAGCTCTGGAAAAACAAGGGCCGAATACGGACCTTAACGAGATTGCTGACCGTCTTGACCGTCTCGAAGTGCAGAGCCTTAAGAAAGCGCCGCAAGCCGCTGTCGCTGTTGCGCCTGTAAAGACGGTCATTATTCCGCCCTTCCCAAAGGACGCTGTGCTCGAAGTTGCGGCAAGTTCAGGGCAGGGCAATTGGCTAAACCGGGCCCTCGATAAACATGTCCAAATCAGAGACGCTGATGAAGCCTCGCCTGCCGCACTTGTCGATCAAATTCAAACTCATCTTGATGCGGGTGAGTACAGCGAAGCGCTCGCGATATTTGACACATTACCGTCTAAATCCCGCTCAGCTGGTAAAGCGTGGCGCGATGCTGTCGCCGCAAACATAAAGGTTAATCCATGATCCGTTTTATCATTGTTCCTCTCGTCCTTATCCTACTTCTGCTGGCGGGGCTTTTTTATGTGGGCGACGAAGAGCGCGTGCAATTCATTGGGCTTGGCCGTAATTTAGATATTAGTCTACAGTTCGCGATTATCGGCGCGATCGCCGGCGTCATCGCTCTTATCGCGTTGTGGTCACTCATCGGCTGGCTCTGGCGTCTTCCGGGGCGGGTTAAATCCGGAGTTGGCCTCCGCCGCCGCAACCAAGCCTTAGATGCTTGTGAAGAGGCTCTTATTGCGGGCGCGGAAGGCGACGCAGGGCGCGCGCGTAAGAAATCTGAACGGGCACGCGCGCTTATCAAGAGCGAGGCGTTGGGCCGGATGATTTCGGCGCAATCAGCCGAAGCTGCGGGCGACTCCGAAGAAGCGGTCTCGCAATACACAGCGATGCTGGATGATGAGCGTACGGTCACAACAGCGCAGCGCGGCCTCGCCAAACAGATGCTAGCTTCAGGTGATCTCGCCGGAGCTATTACTCACTCTAAAACAGCCTATGCAGATAATAAAAATGCGAAATGGGCGTTTGAAACTTTACTGCAGGCGCAGACGGCGGATTACCGTTGGCACGCCGCGAATGAAACTTTGACGATAGGCGAAAAGCGCAAACATATAGAGAAAGATGTTGCGCGCCGTCGCCGCGCCGTTCTTTTAACTGCCGAAGCTGACAGGCTTGATACGGGTGGACAAGCCTCTGAGGCCGCTGACTTGGCCGTCATGGCCGCGGGCGAAGCGCCTGAGTTCGCACCCGCCACGGCTCTCGCCGCACGTCTTTTGAAATTACGCGGCGATGGTAAAAAGGCCGCGAGCCTAATCGAGAAGGCCTGGGCGCAAGCCCCGCATCCCGCGCTCGCAATTGCTTACCGTGATATTTATAGCGCCGAGTCGCCCAAGACCCGCGCGAAACGTGTGGCCGGTCTTATCAAAGCTAATCCGTCCCACCGCGAGAGTGTTATTTTTGGCGCGGAAGAAGCGCTTGGTGTCGGCGATGCTGTAAGCGCATGGTCTTCATTGGCCCCGCTTTTGAAAGAAGACGCGCCAAGTTCTCGTCTCTGTGCTTTGGCCGCTGAGGCTGAAGGCATGCTCAATAATAGTTCGGATGCCCGTGTGTGGCTTGAGCGCGCGGCAACGGCGCCTGCCGAAGCCGATTGGTCAGACCTAGATCCTGAAGGAGACGCCTTTGATTACACGGATCAGGATTGGCGCCGTTTGGTCTTTACATTTGGCGAGACGGGTGAGCTAATTCATCCGCGTTTCGAAGTGGGTGCGCCCCGCCGCAAGCCCATCCTGACATTAGTCCCTGACGTTGAGGCTGAAGTCGTAAAGGACGAAGTTGTTGTAGACGCGCCTGTGCGCCAGCCCGATGATCCGGGCCCGATTTCCAGAGGTATAGATAAAGGTGATCTGGCTGACCGTCTTGATAGTCTCTTGGGCGACCCGCCCAAGAGTTAGCCATAAGGCCTTAATTACTCTTTGGGCTGAATATCAATCTCGACGTCTTCATCTGTATCCATTTCGATAATGATACGCGTACGCTTTTTGCCGTTCTTGATAATCACGTCTTTCTCGACATTCATATTTTTACCGAGGCCTTCTATGGAGATAGCTTCGTTCATTTGGCCTTCGCGTTTGATGTTCAGGCTCCCGAGTGTTTCGCCGTCAAAGCGTAGCGTGAGGCCGTCATCATCTGTGTCGACTTCAATATTTTCTGCCAAACTAATAACCATGTCCGCCATGTTTTCGAGGAAATCAGACTCCGCAAGCATGTTCTCAAGCGCCCTCGCTGCTGCGCGTATATTGTCTGCATTTTCAGCGATAGTATCGCCTTTAAATTCCGGAAAACTAGTATTCGCCGTAGCGCGCTCAATATCTTCAACCACATGATCAGCATGTTTTTTAAAATGTTTTTCAATATTTTGAAGAGATTTAGGCGTTTCAATAACTTTCGGTTTTTCTGCCTTTTTGATTTCTACGTCTTTCGAATCCTTGTCATCTAGTATGTGACTTTCAGAATGATCTTCAGAGTCGTCTTCGGTGTGGTCCTCGGTGTGTTCATGATCATCTTCAATCACAATTTCATCTTCGGCGTCGCCAAAATAGGGCCAGGTCTTTTTAGCGGGTTCCGCCTTCGTTTTTCCGTGTGGATGGGCGATTGCAGTTGTTCCGGATAGGGCGACAAAGGTGGCGGCAAGAATAAAAATATGTTTCATGAGTAATCTCCGTAATCCTG
>ENA-ORXT01001757-ORXT01001757.1-marine-metagenome-genome-assembly--contig:-NODE-1757-length-27893-cov-8.565394_pt1 | contig 27893 bp, 22 predicted proteins | sample MGYA00237868_ERZ511482 | MGnify/ENA metagenome assembly ERZ511482
ACCGCCGCCCCGCCCTGCCCCAGCGGCTACCGCTGCTGCGGCTCCCACGGCCGTCCCGACGTCACCCCGCCCACCACCCAACGCCTGCGGCGGTGGGCGGGGGCCCACTGAGCCGAGTGCCGCGCCGCGGCCACCGCCGCCCCGCCCTGCCCCAGCGGCTACCGCTGCTGCGGCTCCCACGGCCGTCCCGACGTCACCCCGCCCACCACTCAACGCCTGCGGAGGTGGCTGGGGGGCCACTGCGCCGAGTGCCACGCCACGGCCACCCCCGCCCCGCCCTGATCCAGCGGCGCCCCTGTCTTCGCTCATCGCGGCGTCCCCGCCGCCGTCCATCATGGCGTCCGCGCCGGCGCCCAACGGAGCACCCCCGCCGTTGCCCAACGGATTGCTCGCGCTGTCGCCCAGCTGAGCGCGCCCACTGCCCCCCAACGGAGCACCCCCTCCGTCTCCTAACGGAGCCCCTCCGCCGTCGCCCAACGGAGCGCCCCCGCTGTCGCCCGTCGTGGCGTGGGCGTCGCCTACCGCAGGGCCCCCGGAATCATCTTTCCCAGAGCCCGCGTCGTCGCCCGACTCGGATCCCGCATCTTCGCCGGTCAAGGCGCCCCCTGCGCTGGTACTCGGCGGAGCGGACTTCTTGGATCGAGGTCGCGTCTGTGGTGCGACGCGCCGGCCAGCACAGAACTCGTCCAGCAGGAACTTGAAGAAGCTGTCGTCGGTGTGCACCATGAAGCAGACCATGGCCAGCCCGACCGGCACGCGCATCTGCGACCGATTGCCCAGCTTGAGTGGGACATCGATCGGCTTGGACCTACGCTGCTTGTACACCAACAGGTTGACTGTGATGCCGAGTGTGGCCACGGGAGCCACGTGCTCGTACACTACCTGGGTGATGGCGAGGAGCTTCTTGCAGTAGACGCTTAGTAGGTCAAAAAAGTCCCACAAGTCCGCCAGGAGAAGTCGCCTCTTCTCCCCGCCACACAGCTTGTGTCGCACCTCCGTGACGAGCGCGTCTGACAAATGAACCTCTCTGGCCTGGCTAGCGGTGAGGGCGGACAGGCGCGCACGATGTGCCATGACAGCCTCCACACGCGCGTCTCGGGAGCTCTGCGTCACGGCGTCCCCATCAATGTCCTTCTCGTAGACAAAGCCGCCACCGACAAGCTCCGGCAGCGTCACGCCGTCGGGAAGAGGGGGAAGATTGGCAATGGTAGTGATCTCGCGTGACGCGGCGGGACGCAACGCCGCCGCCGCCGCCGTGAGCGCAATAGCGCTCGCGGTTGAAGAGCCCCCCGCACCGCCGGCGGAGGATGCAGCGGTCGCGGTGGGGGACCCCGATGGGCCTTCCCCGGCCAGTCGCGTGCGTGACACCGAGGGGGGGGGGGAGGAGCGCGACGAGCGACCACCGAGGGGACACAAAGAGTCAAACAACAACTTCATTGCTTGGGCCCCGCCCTCCCGTATCGTGCCGACGCCAGAAGTGGGCATAGAAGTCGCCCACAGGAGGGCAAGCTTACCATCTCCGCGGCGCGCGCAACACGCAAAGCTGTACCTCCCCGCACTCACAACGTCCAACTGCTTCAATGAGTACTTCACTGCCTTTGTGAGCGGCTGCAAGTCTGCCTCAAAGAACGACATGGCAACCTCCTCGCGCTCGCCCAACTCGCCCCCCCTGCCCGTCCGCGCGCAATCGCGGCACCGCCAACCCCGCACTCGGCACAGCGAGGCCCTCGTTTGCCACGACTAGCAACACACGCAGCACAGGTCGTCCCAACCACTCCCGGCACCGCTCGCCCCACTCGACGCGCGACGTAGCCAGGCCCATTCACACGGCTGCGCGCGATGGGGACGACGGCGGCAGACGGGCTCTGCGTTTGCGGCCAAGACTTGGGAGTGGGAGCGTCCATCGGCGCCCAGGCAGCCACGTGGGGGAATGATAAGCTGCACAAATGAACACATCAAGAGGCTGAGCCGGTAATTGCTGGCGGAACACACACCCCAATGCGGTTGGGAATGATCACATGTGATAGGTCAATCCCTGGTGGATCACCCCTTGCAATTAGGGTTGCTCAGAACGCCCGGGGCGTCGTTAAGGGCGTCGTTAAGGGCGTCACCAGGGCGTTATTTGGGCGTCGTGCGCCCGTAACGCCCCAACTCAAAAGGGCGTCAGCAAGGCGTCGCGAAGAGAACGTTTTCAGGGGGGTCTACATGAATCAGCAGGTGGCGGCTGTGCACCTTGGTTAGGGACTGGCACCCAGTGTTGACACAGAGAATGACATATGAGTGCACAGTATGGGTGCCACCTTAAACACCTTGTGAATACTGAGGGTGCTACTTGGGGCGTCGTAAGGGCGTTTTGGCTGCCTACTGGGGCGTCAGTAAGGCGTCTTATCCGTCGCGCGCCCCTGAGAGCACAACCAGCAATGTCGATTTTTTACGCATACGAACCTCGTTTTACCTGCAACGTGTGGTTTCCTGATTGGTGGGAGAAGCTATGTGAAGCCTGTTGGAAGCCAGGCCACCGAGGCGAGAAGGACTTAGATCAAGACGAGGGCTACATAATATTCATCGAGCTCAGGAGGAGAACGACATTGGTAGGTGGAGCCGTGCACAAACGATTTGCGAACTTCACTTCACTGCTCTCGGTCCGGACTCGCCGGTGTCCGAGGCCCTTTGGCAACGACAGAGAGCAGATCACGGCAGGCCATACGTTTTAAGTCGTGAAACATGCCTTCATTTGTCCCCCAAAATGCGTCAAAAAAGAAATAGTACTGACACGCATGTGGCAATGTGGTTCATTTCGCGGATGAGGCGCCCGTTCTAGCCGCAAATGTCGTGACACGAAGCAGGCCAATGCTGATGTGAGTGCTTCCCGAGGGCGCTCAGCCCGTTCCCGCCAGCTCGACCGTTTTGATGACAGAGCTGCCACCAAAAAGGAGGCACTCGCCATCTGGGCGTGCCGAGCAAGCACGTGCCTGTTGCTTGTGTGGTGCTGAATTGTTGGTCAGCGTCCTTTAGAAAGCCGCAGCAGCATCGAGCGGGCCTCCGTGAAAAAGGTATGGCGATGGATATTTTTTCGGAGCGGCGCTGGGCTGTTTTCGTGCGCCTGATGGAGGGACGATGTCGTCACAGCCGAAGTCCTCAGCTTGACTTCGTCGTGACCGCCTTTCCTTCGAGTCCTACGTCGGGCTCTGCATGCTCTGCAAAGTAGGACTGCCAGAGTCAGCTGCGCTGTTTCACGTGTTTCATGTTCGTCCAGAGTCTGTAGCTGCCACCAGCAGTGTGTGTTTTACGTGTGGGTCCGTGTACCGCTCTGCCGTATTCGTCTCTTCCTCCTTGGCGACCATTGTGATGCCCGAGGTGGCAACAGTCGTGACCACACGTGCCTTTGTAATCACAGTTTTACACTATAGAAAGCACCAAGTGCAGCGAAGAGTCTCGTCCTCTCCCCCCCGCCCCCTCCTTTGTGCCCCGTCCATCCCGCGTTACGCCTCTCCCGCCCCCTGCGTGGGCCCCGCCTGCCGTCTTCAATGCGCCCGCGCCATCCCTCTGCACCGCGTACCTCGCCACATGCGGATCTTTCACCGCTGGTGCAGCCGCCACAAGTCGTCTGACCCCTCCCATCCCCCCCTTTCCCCCGCCGTCGGATGCCGCCGCACACACCCCCATGCAGCTGCCGGGCCCCCGCCCCACCGCCTCGCTGACCGGCACCCGCGCGCCCGCTGCGCCCGCCGCAGCGTCGCGGCGACGTGCGGGCGATAGTCGCGGCCGACCGCGTCCCCGCTCTGTCCCCCGCCAATGACGCGGAGCGGCGGCCGTCCGGCACGCGCCTCCGTCGCGTGCGCAGAGGAATTGACGGAATATCAGGCGACGGCCTCCTGGAAAGAGGCTGCCTGTCAAAGCCCCGCCGCCGAGGCTGCCGCCGGGGTGGTGGCGTACCATCGCGATGCCCATAATGGCGCAAACGGTAGTGACGGTAGGGGCGGCAGCGGCAGCCAACGCCGCGCCGCCCCCCCTGCGTCTTCGTCGCCCCCCCGGCGTCGTCTTCGCCGCCGGGACGTCGTCGCCGACGCCCGCACGTCATTGCCGCCGCCCGCAAATCGTCGCCAACGCCCGCACGTCTTCGCCGCCGCCTTAACATCGTCGCCGCCGTCGCCGCTCCGTCACCGTCGCCCCTGCGCCGTCGCCGCTGCCCCCGCGCCATCGCCGCCGCCACCGCGCCGTCATCGCCGCCCCCGCGCCGTCGCCGCCGCCGCCGCTGTCCCGGCCACCGCACCCCTCTCGGCACAGGCATCGTGTCATGAACGGCGGCAGACCTAAACCCCGGGTCGATGACGCCACTCGGCGTGATGCACAGGACAGCGGTGCAGCCTCATGTTGCAGCGCACAGGCACACTGTGCCATGCCAGCACCTTCCGCCAGCAACCTCCTTCTTAGATGCCGTTCACACAACAAACAATTTGTGGACAGGTGGGGATGTCGGGTTGGTCGCGACGGTACCCCAGCCGCCGAAACGTGCGGGTGTGGCCGTCTGGAGGGGCTGACAAGCTGTGTCTGCGGCACCTGGATGAGGCAGCTTGACTCGTCTACGTAGAGCTCGCCGTTGTCCGTCGGCAGACAGAAAAACTGTTGCCGACATTCGAAAGAGCTTTGAAAAGAAGCAAGGTGCCACGCGTCACCGAATTGGCCGATATGGGCTCGCACGGGCGTTCGCATCGTACGAACCCGGGAGAATAGAGGCCGTTTTTGGGGGAGGGTTCGTCCGATGCGAACGAGTGTGCGAACCACGCCTGAGTTATCCGGTTGTATTTACATTCTTGTTTTTAACACGTTCCGTGGGTCCCGCACCGTTCGTGAAGCCGGAACGAACGCCGACATTGCTAGGTTGTACGTATATGTGCCACGTGGACAACGTGGCACGAATATCGGCTACGTGTGTGAACTGGCGACATTGCTGGTTGTGCTCTGAGGCCCCCAACATAGGGGCGTCGTGTGCAACCCTACTTGCAATCAATGTGCAACGTGTCGTACATCCAATGCAGTTTCCACCCCACTGAGTCACGCCCAGTTAAGACGGGTCAGATCCGGACTTCAGGATTCTGGCTCATCTATTGGCTACATAGGCTGGTGTAAGCACTTTCCAACGTGTTGCACTGGTTTGGTGTACGTGGCATGCGTATTGTTCTTCGTGTCTAATCTTTAGCTCTCGTGTCTCAGCATCCCATCTGAGGTGGCCATATCGCATCTTGTGGGAGCCCCATTTTTCGCGGTCTCTTGCACCGTCCGCCTCATTCAGACAAAAAAAAGTCGGCCGATGCAGCCGGTCGCATGCCCGAGACGACTTCGCGCTGGCACTCGATCGAGAACGAAGGCGGTGATGCACCGCATCACCACTTGTTTTCGGCCCGGAAAAGTCGGCAGGGGGCACGGTGCCCAACTTGCGGCTTGTCTTCGAAAAAAAATAGCGGCAGCAAAGTAAGAGTGTCTGATCACCACACCTGTGCTCCCCGGAGCCCATGGAGATTTATTGACCAGGGATGGGCGCGCTCACTGCGACGCACTGTGCAAAAGACAGACAGAGTACGGTACATGTGAAGAAATAGCAGCGGCAGCAGGCACAGCGGAGGAGGTGTCAGAATCGCGTAACAAACCACGCAGCATTGATCAGCGTGAAAAGCTCCATAAGACTGCATAAACGACGGTAAAAGGACCTTCTGGTTCACGCTTGGTTCAGAGCCATATGTACGAATCATTGCGCGCCCAGCGGCGGGGGGTTTGGCGGCGGCGGACGACGACGAAATGGCAGGACGGGGGCAAGCGACAAAAACTCCGCCGGCGCGGAAGAAAGAGGAAGAAACACACTGCGGTATCAGCAGGACAATTCCTGGGGTCCGGGGGGATCGGTAAAGACAGTGGGGCAGGAGCAAGACAGACGTTCGTAGCAGTGACAAGGGGATCAACTGCGCCGGAAACTGAGGTCCACTCTGGGGGAAATTCTTACGTGGCTGCTGTAAAGCAGCAACGTGTCTCAATCCTGATGTCCGCCCTTAACTGGGCGTGGAGTAGCGTGCGAGACCGACTGACCTCTTGCAAATGTCAGGTCACGATACCGTACTGGCACGGTTGAGACCAGGGGTCTTCAAGAGTACTTTTTTGAAGCGTACTTGCCCGTTCGCATTTCGCATATACAGTGCTGCCTTCTTAAACTTGGCCGATATGAACCAAGTCAAGAAACGGTCGCGGTCAACTGCCCATTAATCGAACGTCTTTACCCGGCTGAATGCTTGGGTGAGGAACAGTTTTGCACAGTTGATGATCATTTTTGGCATCGACGGCATCAGCCAAAACTGGGAAGACAGCAATACCCGAACGGCTGACTTTGACAGCACACTATGATGTACGCTACCGGGTGATTCCAGCACTTCAAAGGTACCGTCAACTACCTCTGGTACCCAAACACTACCCAATCTCGCCAACATGCTTAGTCAAGATATGCTTTTACTGAAACGAGGAAATGTACGCTTGTCCTTTGCTTGCATGAAAGTACCCATGAGCCTGAACTGTTGCTCTCGAATTTTGCAGACGCTGCCATGAATGATACCGAATACGCAGACGTTAATCTGAACTGGGTTCGCTTGAAGACTCCTGGTTGTGACCCGGTCGCGCTTCCACAGCGGCGAGACAAGAAGACAGCATCGTGCAGGTCCGCCTGCTCTATCCCCGACCGAGATGACCTGGGCCCAGCTAGGGATGCCACACGGGCGCTATTGCCCTGAGAAGCTTTAACGACGAGGGCGGTGGGGGACCTCACGAGAACGGCCATTTGTAGGCCCGTGTCACAGAGCGATGGAATAAGCCAGACTTTCTCTTCGAGTGACACATTTGTGGCTGCAGACTTGACATTGACTGGCCGAGGCAAATTACAAAATGCTCTTATTCCCTATTTGGTCAACCAAGTTTTTGCACTGTCACAAAAATCTTTTGACACATACTTTTTATGTGCCGATATGACCCAAATGGCTCGTCGCCCAAGAATGATCGAATCCAAGCAAGTTCCTCAGCAAGCTATGGCATGCTGTGACCCTGCTGTGACTGGGCTTTGAAATAAAGTTGCAGCAGGTTTCAATTCTGTGCTGTGAGCTACTGTGAACTGCTGTGAACTGCTGTGACTTGCTGTGAGCGTTTCTCAGATCCGATCATTTTTTATCAACCCATATCAATTTATCGTTTGCGCATGTCTACCTGTGATTGCAGGGAGCTTCTGCAGTGGTGGTCCCCAGCTGTGGACCACTGCAAGCATAGTTCAGTGCGGTCTTCTAAGTCTGATCTGACAGTACGAAGCCCTCTTACAAGTACCGACCGTGCTGCATACTTGTCGCCCACGCGTGCTGACAGTCACCACAGACCTTTTTTGGTTGGCCCCAGAGCGCACCGAGCCGTCATGCTGGGTTCCCATTGGTCAAAACCGAGAAGTCCGGGAGACGGGGGTCTTAACTTCATAATTAGGCGTGAGGGGTTGGTGTGACATGGCTAGAACAAGGAGCTTGACCAAAGTTCAAGAGCTAACCGCAGCAGGATAGACAAGACCGAGATTCGCAACCTTCTCTTTGTTCTTGGCTCCCGTGAGTGCACCTGTTTTTTTTGCAACTGGAGATCGCGCCGATTGAGATCCCCACACTGAGGCGTTACTCGGTTCAGCCGCGGGCAACAAGGCACAGCGGTGACGGGCGCCGCACAGCTGCCCAGCGGAGCAACTGCGCCGCAGCTTTGTCCCGCAGCGGGTGGAAGGCTTGCCCTCGAAACACACACGACATTGGATTGTATTACGCCCCGCGCGATGCAACAAGGAGCTGACGAGGCTTGTCCACCCAATAGTGTCTCCCGATGACCGAATGGAATACGCAACCGTGGCAGCCCATCGTGAGTGATGTTGCCGCCATCTCATTGGTTCACGGGCTTTCCGCGACTTGCAGTGCCGCCACCGTTTTGCCGCGCGGTCCTGCGAGCTGCCGAAACAGCCACAAACGAGGATGACCAGTTAATGATGCATGTGTTCTGATTCGGGCTCACGGCTGTAACCGAGCAACCAGGCTTTCTCTGCTCGGCAGACGTCGGCGCAGCTTTAGCCAGCGTGTAAGCTGACCATCCGATTGCCAAGAGTCGTGCGCTGGCGCCGCCACCCTCGATGGCAACAATGCATCTTGGCGGCGCGAGGCCTAGAGAGAGGCCATGGGTGCAGCCTGGAGGTCGCTGGGTCTGTCAGTCCGTCGCTTGAGCCGTTCGGCGTGGCCGTCGGGCAGCGCGCGGCCAACCACAGTGTGCCTCGGCTGCAATTTTCGTGACTCAAGGTCATCGTTGGTCATCGTTGGCGTGGCATATGCCTGCCTGTCGAGGTTCGCTCTCGCCACGTATGGGCCTCCTGGCTGTTCGCCTTCTGCGCGCTGTAGCATCTAGGCCCAACAGGTGATGCAATTCCGCCTTTGTTGTGGGTATAGCTACCATCCAATCGGATTAAGCTACCAACACTCAGAGAAAACAGCATTGTTGGCTTTTGTGGCTGCGAGTGCCGTTGGATGCACCCGACGGCGTCGGGTGCGGTCTCGACACACACGCTTCTGCAGGGGGTGTGCGGGGCGCGGTCATTGTTTTTCTCTGGCTGGCATCGTTGCCCCAACTGGCCAGCCTTCTACGCTGTACCTGGCAGTCGCGCACGAATCCGCGCTGTGCGCGGGTACGGGCTGTCTGCAGCGCGCGCGCGACCGTGGCGTCGGCTGGTTGCGTGGATCGTCTGCGTTGCCAGCGTGTGGACAGTTCGTCCAGCGTGGCCTTGCACTCTTCGGGGGCCCCCCGAATGTGCCCTCGACAGGAGGCTGCGACACTACCATAGTCATCTCGCTCCCACACCACCCCGGCCATCGGTAGGCGGCGTGTGACGGCGGTGGTGGTGGCGCCACGGGCGACGATTCCCCTCCGCGCTGTGTAGCGGTGCCCCACGCTTCGTCAGCGCACGGCAGGCATTGTGTGTCTCGTCCCTGTTGCCGTCGCGTCGCTGCCGTCGCCAGTGGGGCCATTTTATCTGCTCACCCAGCACCGCCCTGGAGTGCGCTTGCCCCTGCACCGCCCTGGAGTGCGCTTGCAGTTAGTCGCCCCTCCCCGGCGACGCGGCCCGCCGTGGCGTGGCGAGCCTCACGGGTGGGTGGGGCTCGGCGATTTCCAGGGGCACTAGTTCCGCCTTTCGGCTCTCTCGTTCCCTCTCACCGCAGCCTGTTGGCGGCCACTGGTAGCAGCGTCCCGTGACTAGGACCCACCCGACCCACCGGAACGCGCGTCGCCCTGGCGCCGTGGGTTTTCCTTTGGGGTAGAGGCGCCCCGGTCGGGCCTGGCACCTTGGTCGCGCGTGACCCGGCGCCCTTGCAGCCGCCACCAAGCAGCAGCATTGGCCGCCCCGCTGGGGCTTGTTGGCGGCCCCGCAACGGCGGCGGCTCCGAGGCGTCGACGGCAGCAGCCGCACAGGTAAGGTTGACGCTCACGTGAGGCGGGCAGTCTGCAGGTGCCTCCGGGAGGCACCACAGCAGCCGCGTTCGTGAGAGAGGAGGAGGCGGCGTCGAGGGGGTGGGGGACGCTCTTGTGCGTGCGGCCGGCGCTTAATTGGCGCCGCGGCTCGGGACGGCTGGTTGACCGGCGGCTCCACCCGGTCCCCTGCCGTACTTCTGGTTTGGGCGGCGCTTGCCGCGCGCCTCCCAACACCCACGTGCGCGCCTATATCGTGCCCGGTCAGGGCGGTCGCGCGGCCGCTTTCCCTGCACAAGGCGCGGCCCACGCCGGTACCGTTGCTGTAGCGTGGGGTGCTGCGGCTGTTCCCTTGGGGTCCACGACCTCGTCCCGGTCGTGCCGGTGTCGCAGAGCGGACATTGACCGAAGTGCTTGATGCGCGCACCGCTTCTCCGCCGACCGGCCGCTTTCCACGCCCCCCTTCTTCCCACTCCGGCCCGCCCCTCTACCCCCGGCCGCAGCGCAGGTGTCGTGTTTGCGTGCGCCAGGTGTTTGCCCACGACGTCGCCCCGGCGGTAGACGAGGCGGTTGGCGCCGGTGTGACCATGTCGACGACGCCCCGCACCGACAGACATCCTTCCGTCGGTGACCTTGCGCGCGATCCGCCGGCGTCGCGTCTGCGGACGCCGCTCACGCCCCGCGACAACTTTTCCCTCGACTCCTCGATCAACCCCGCGCTCACCGCGCCCGCCGCGCACACCGCACCCGCCGCGCCCGTGCTCGACGCTGTTGACGATCGGACAGCCAACGGCACCATTAGGGACGGGGTGCCGCCCCTGCAACACGCCGCTGCAGCTGCCGCTGACGGTACTGCTTCCTCTGCTGCCGACTCTGACTCTACTGCCGACTCTGACACGACCGAGCCTGCCGCTGCCGACGCCGACTCCGCCGCCGACACTGACGCTAGTGCTGTCAATGCCGCCGTCCACGTCGCGACCGCGACCGCGAACCCTGTGACGACGAACGGCTGCCGGTCCGATCGGAATTGTGGTGCTCCGGCTGCGGGTGCCGATTCTGCCGCAAGCCCCTCGTCCGCGTGCCTCTGCCCCGCCGAGCGGCTGGTTATGGATAGACCGGCTGAGGAGGATGAAGCTCCTCTACGTGACCAAGGGAGCGAGGCGGATGGCAGTGCCGCGCGTGGCTCATTGTCACCACCGCCCGCTCCAGCGGTCGCCCCGCAGCCACCCTTGGAGGGTGGTGAAGAGGAGGAGATTGTGCCTGTGGAGCAAGAAGAATCTGATGCTTCTCCGGAGGAGGTGTCCTCTGAGGCGGCGTTGGTGGAAGCAGCGGATGCGGCCGAGGCGCAGCGGCTGACGGACGAGCAGCGTAAGGCCTTCATGTCTATCAACTCCGACCCGACGCTGAGCGTAATGGAGAAGACCAGCCGCATGCAGGCCATTCACCTGAAGCGCACCCTCGAGACGCAGACGCGAGCGATTGCGGAGGCGGCCAAGCGGAACCGCTCTAACACGATTACCTACCACAATCGCGACAAGAACATATGGGGCTGCGAGCACTACCCCCGTCGGTGCAGCGTCAAGCTTGGCTGCTGTGACGAGTGGTTCACCTGCCGCCTATGCCACGACGCAGAGTCGGATCACGTCTGTGACCGGAAGAGCATTCAAGAGGTCAAGTGCATGAGTTGCAACACGGTGCAGCCAGTGGCCGCCGAGTGCCGCAACTGCAAGATCTCGTTTGCGAGGTACTTCTGCGAGATCTGCCGCTTGTACGACGACTCGCCAGGCAAGCCACTGTACCACTGTGACAAGTGTGGCATCTGTCGCGTCGGGCTGAACAACTACCATTGCGACAAGTGCAACGCCTGTGTGGCAGAAGGCTCCAACAAGGGCCAACACCGGTGCGTGAACAACGCTCTAGATGTGTGCTGCCCGTGCTGCCAGCGCTACCTTTACGACTCGACGGACAAGGTCGTGTTCATCTTGTGTGGTCATGCGATGCACGCGTCGTGCCTCAAGGATTACGCGGCGCACAGCTACACCTGCCCTCTGTGCCACAAGGAGCTTGGCGATATGACCAAACTCTACAAGTCGTATGACGAGGAAGTCCATGCGCAGCGGATGCCGTCCGAGTACGCTAACCATCGGGTTGTCGTGAAGTGCTATCAATGCTCGCACGAGTCCGACGTGTCCTTCCACTTCACCCACCATCATCGCTGTTTACAATGCACGAGCTACAACACCTACATCACCAAACAGTACGTGGCGACGCCCGTGGTGGAAGCCGCCGGCGCTGCGACGTCCACGTCGGCGGTGGCGGCCGTCCCGGCCATTGGTGGCGTTATCGCTGGTGCGGCGATGGCGGGCGCGGGTGGTGCAGACGTGGAAGAGCCGTGAGGTGCGTGTCGCAGGTCATGGTGTTCAGTTGTGACCTGCCACCCTGCCGGTGATGTGTTTTGTTGTCTGCGAGCGACTCGCAGTTGGTGTGTTTGTGGCTGTACGTCACGTCAGCCACTGCCTCAAAGCCACCTCCACCGACGCCGTCGCTACCGTGGCAGAGTGCACGTCCACCGATATCCAGGCATTCCACGCTTGCAGTCGGCTGGCGTGGGGAAGGCGACGGCGGCTGTGTTTGGCTGGTGGTTGTCGCCCCCGGCGCCCATGCAGGCCGGCTCCTCCGTGGCAATCACCGGCTGTGCTCACTGCCGCGCCGTCTTGGCGAGGACTCATGTGGGACGCGACGGCCCTTCGTGCTTGCTTGTTTTTTTTTGTCACCCGCTTGAGTGGCCCGCGCTGCGCACCCTCCAGAGAAGACTCCATACCCCTCTGAGAAGCACCCTTCTGGGCTTTGCACATCAAACACGTACGGCTTGCCAACCGTCCGCGCGCACCAAACCCCCGACTACCAACACCAGGACGTCCACGAGCTGCATGCTCTCAGTAGGTTCCCCTCGCATCGGCGTCGAGCGCCGCCGCCGGTGCCGCGCCATCGCACTCGGACGGCGCCGCATATGCGGCGTGCTCCCCAAACACAAACACAGCCAGCCCGGCCACGTCCGTGACGGTCATCATGACGCCCGCGGCAGCCGACGCCAGCCCCGCCTGCTCCTTGCGCAGCCGCGCGTCGCGCGCGCCCGCCTCCATCCCCGAGTCGGGCGTCACTTGCCAGTCGAGTTGAAAGGGCGGCGCGGGCCCGCCCGCCACGTCGGGGAGCCCAAACACCCACTCAAACACCCCCCGACAGCGGGGCGCGTGGAAGGCGCTGGTGATGACGAGCAGCCGCGTCAGGCGCAGGGGCGCCGCGAGGGCGACGCGGCAAAAGTAGGCGTTGCCAATCGTGTCGAGCGACCACCCGTCGAGGCGCATCGACCGCGCGTCGACGCCGTGGGCGGTGGCGAGGTAGGTGGCCGACGCGGCGGCTTCGTCAATGGGCGTGCCGCGGGTGGGGTGCGTCGGCGGCGGCCGGTGGGGGGTGCCCCGCGAGAGCAGCAGGAAGTGGGGGGGGCGCGGCGTCACCGCCGCCGCCGCGTCCAAGCGGGCGGCCACCCACGGGTGGGGGGTGCCGGCGGGGGTGAGGCCCCCGCCGGGAACAACGACCGCATCATAGGGCAATGGCATCCGGGGGGGGGGACGCGCGGCGGCCGGGGGGTGGCGGGCGGGAGAGCAGACGCGCGGGACCTATGGACAATCGTCGAAAACCAGCGGGCGACCACGCTCCGCCGAGCACGCACCGATGCAGTGGCGGAGGGGGGCAACAGCGCAGCTGTCTGGGCGGCAGCGCGGGGAGGCGTAAAGGAAACGGCGGCATCGGCGCTCACACAAGTTCGTGTGAAATCGGTTGTGAAATCGAGCCCACCAATAGAAACGCAGTATTCAATGTGGGCACACGACCAGATGGGGCCCAGACAGGCAACCGGATGACGATCGCGCCAGACAGACACTAATGTGTGAGACGTATGTCAGAGAACACAGACATGAGATACCGGTCCCAGAGCCAGACAACAATTGGGTCGAGATCCGATCACACGATCTGACGCAAATGGCATAGCCTTGCAGCCCAAAAGAGAGGCCGACGAGGCCGCCAAATGTGCCCTGCGAGCACCAGTAGCGGGCCAGACCACTGCCCCAGTGAGACACCGGGCCCCTCATCACCGCCCCGAGACGACGCCATTTGGACCGAAGCTGGCCAATCTGGTAGACCAGGACCCCAAAAATATTCTGCATCAATGTAGCCCCCGCGTGGCCCACCCCTCTCACGGGTCATTCAGGGCACCCCCCCTGGTAGCATGCGTGCTCGCCGATTCTCCCGGCCCCGATTCTCCATCGCCGCCGCAGCTGGCACGCTGATTGGTGCTCGCGTTCGTGCCGCCAATGCGCAATCCGCGTCCGGGCCACGATTAATTGTTCCTCATCTATGTAGCCCCCGCGTGGCCCACCCCTCTCACTGGTCGTTCAGGGCACCCCCCCTCGTAGCGTGCGTGCTCGCCGATGTCTCAGAACCCACCACCCCTCCCACCGCCGCCCCCCCCACCGCCGCCACCGCCGCCACCGCCGCCGTCCTCCGTCCTCCTACATGCAGGCCGGGGTGCCCGGGTAACCTCTCGCTTCCGTCTGTGCGTGGGCTTGCTGCCCCTCGTGGGCGGCGCCTTCGTCGAGGCCCGTCCTGGTGGGGACGGCTGTCTTGACGTGATGCTGGTCTTTGCTGGACGTGTTCTGGTTCGCTCCATGTGATTCTGCAGCGGTGTTGGATCGGGTATGTTCTATGTCGCTTTGCCGTGGCACGCCGTTGCGTGGAGCTCGGAGGCTGGGCTGGTTGCTTGGCTTTCGCTTCTGGCATCGGTCATACTGGCGTAGCTTGGCTGGCCTATCTGTTTGCTGTTTCTTCTCGCCTGCCATTCGTTCACCGTTATGTGACGTGACTGACCTGGACACCGGTGGCCACTCTTCCCCACTGTGCTCCCACACGCATTATTTGCTCGTGTTTTGTCAGACATCGCCGGTCTGCAGAGTGTGCGGCCTCAAGGGGCGTTGTGGCAGGCGGCGCCATGCAAAACGAGGAGCACAAGCCCAAGTTCCACGCGCCCATCACGTTTCCGGCATCGAGCGGAAGGCGGCTGGGGACACCGTCAACGACTGTCTTCCTCAACGCTCTTCCTCAAGTGGGTTTGGGACGTGTGGTCTGCAGTGGGGCCGCCGGGGCGAACAGCACGCCCGCGAATCGAGGATGGAGCCGCGGCCTGGCGGCTACGCCGCTCTCTGCTGTGCCGGGCCGGCACTCGTTGCCAAGTGTCTCGACACCAAGACGCACTATTGCACCTCCTCGAGCCACACACCCCACTGCCAAGCCCGCCGCAGCAGAAGCAGCAATTCATGACGACAACGATGGTATGCCATTGACGCCCGCCCCTCCTGCTCTCCCTCCCCGCCGGCGATTGCCGTCTTGTCTTCCTGCTCGGCGGCACTCGCGGGTGGACACCGGGCCATCGCCGAATGAGGTTGCGCTGACCGCCTTGACTGCCTGCGTGCGCCGGGCGTGCGGTGTTCCGTCGGTCACGCCTGTGGGTCAACGTGCGAGCCCCGTGAGCGCCTCGGTCGTTGGCGATCCTGCCTCCCCGTCGCGTGCCATTGTTTTGCGGCTCGGTTCGGCCAAGCGTGATTCCATCCTGTGGGTGTCGCCACGCGGTGGCCTCCTCTGCTCGTGTTTTGGCGGAACTCAAAACGCCCTTCTCTTGTCGGTGTCTTCGAGGAGCTCCGACTGCAAGCACGTCGAGCTCCTGCGTCGCGCCCTGGCGGCGTCTGGTGTTCCATTGAGCCAGTTCCGAGGGCGGATGCGTCTGGCGCCGGACGCCAAGAACTATGCAACTTGTAAGCAGTACGGCGCTGCGGTCCTGTGGGTCTCCCTCTACCAAAAGGTGTACTCGCTTGTCACGTTCTCGGCTGCCAGTGCCGCGACATGTATGGCCCCATGCTGCCGTCGCTTTCGAGGCCGGTGCGGACACGTCAAGCTTGTCCGTCCACTCCACCTCGAGCGCTTGGCGGACGCCGGGGCAGCCGCCACGGCGGAGCGCGATGTCGGGAAGGCGATCAAGGCGGCCGCGGTACCGTCGGCGCGACGTCGGTTTCTCTCCTCGGAGGAAGAAGACGCCGGCATTGAAAAGCTGCCTTCCGACACGTCACGCGAGAAAAGCGACTCGCCCGAGGAGACGGTGGCGGCGCGCAATCCCCGAAACCTTCTGCCGTGCATGGGTGAGATGGCCGAGGCCGAGGTGTGGGCGAGGACGGCGGATTGGAAGAAAATCGCGGCGTCGGTTGCCACCCCCAAGGAGGCGATGAACGAGAACTCGAAGCGGCTGGCAGAGCTCATCAACTTCCTGGAGCGTAGCGGGAACATCCGCGACATGACCAACGTGCTGGTTGAGCGGAATTGTGGCAGTTGCGGGAGCGAACGTGGGGCTACCACCAAGGTGACTCATGAGCCCGCCATCATCTACACCCACCACCCGTCCGCCCCCGCGCTTGAAGTATGTTCTGTTCCTTTTTTGGTGCGTGAACGCGTGGTGCATGTTGTCCTCAATGCGCCTCTGTTCAGTGTCGCCTGCTGTGCGTGCGAGTGTGATCGTGTACTGACTTCTTCCTGCATTTTCTGTGTGTCAGTGTTCCCGCCTATCTTCTTTAATCGTGCCTGTATGCGCTATCCTTGGATTGAATCCATAGGCCGTCGTAGGAAGCTGGAGGTGCGAGAAGCAGTCGTGCAAGCGAATGGTTGAGTTTGACGGGCGCGCCGAGTCGCTCTTTTCTTTCCGGCGGCGCAACATCAAGAAGCAGTGGATGCTCTTCACGCGGGCCCTGCTCGACAAGCTCTTCTCTTTCATCATTTCGGCAAGAACGACCTACACGGCGGCCACGCGTCACCTCTCTGGTGATGTGCAGTGCTTCAGGCTGCGGCGCCAGGACGTGGCCAAGCTAGGGACGGCTATGTTGCGCACCTTCTATATTCCTCCCGAGTCGGCTCGCTGTCCGTTGTGTGGCCCCAATCCCGAGTTCATCATCATCGACGGCCAAGCGCTTGGTTGCACCGACCCCGACGACGTGGACCCAAAGCGGCTCGACCTCGATTGTCCAGTCCTGGACATCCCCGCCCACAAGTTGTGCATCGTTGAGAATGCCCAGCTCCGGGCCGCCATCACCAAGGTCTTGCGCTCGTCGGCCGCATTAACGGACAACCAGGTGCAGATCCTGCGCACGTGGCACGACGATATGACCGTTGAGCAGGTGCCAGCGGCAGAACGTGCCGCCGCTGTTTTGTTCTTTCACTTTTTCCCGCTCAGGTCGCGCCCCTCGGTCGCCGGCACTACCGGCCCTGAGCAGTCGCAGGCCGACACCAACAGGGTCGCAGAGGCGCCCCCTACGTCGACCACTGGCGGTCGCCGCAAGCGGAAGGTGCCGGGCGGCCGCACGCTCGAGGAAGCGGTGCGGCAGGACGACAAGGGCAACTTGGTTCTTGGTGGCAAGGGTCCGGTCGCCAAGCGGGTGATTGACGCTTGGCGCGAGCGGACCGGCGTCTGCGCCCCTCGATTTGAGCGGTACCCCCGCGATGACGATGGAGCGTGGCTGGCGGTGCTGCCCTTCCTCCAAGCCCTCCTCGCCGAGTCCGTGACTGGCATGTTCCAGGCGCATGACGAACGCGCGGTGCGTTTGGTCGCCAACACCATGCGCCTCAAGGGGGCAGCAGATTGGCGCGACGTGACGAACGCTCTCGACGGTGTCGGTTTTGTCGCCAGTTTTGTGGGGCAATTTGCGGACGTCATTGACCGGGACGTGCTGCTTCGCCAGTCGGTGGGGCTCGTCCTTTTACATGCAGCGGACATGGAGGTGGCGGTCGACAAGGCGTTTGACGGGGCCGCGAGCTCCAAGGAGGTGCTCGCCAAGGGCTGGCAGAACGCGGCGTACTGCGAGAAGTGGGGCGGCACCCCGACACCCGCTGACTACCGGCGGTGGCGGGCCCTACAGTCGGTTGCCGACGAGGAGGATTGGGACAGCCCGTTCGTCAGCTACGAGCACTTCGCCGGCCTGGACCGGGTTCGTCCCGGGATCAAAGACTCGGAGGCGAGCAAGCGGCGGGTGGCGTACCGCGGCAAAGACCGACACAACGCCGACATGGAGGGCGAAGGCGATGCATGCAACAAAGCCTTTTCCATCAAGTGTGGATTGACGCAGGGGGTCTTCAATGTTGTTTGCCCCCACGTCATCACGCTTGGCTTTCGTTGCTTGTTTAGGGCGGAGAGTGTGGGAGAGGCGTTGTCTATCGTTTTGGAGCGCTTCCCCCAGTTGCCGAAGGTGGTGTTCTACGACGTGGCGTGTAAGCTGGACAAGAACGCACTGCGGCGTGTGCGCCCTATCCTGCGCAAGCACGGCGTCCGGTGCATACTGGACCGCCCGCACTCGATCACCCACTCATGCTCACCAGTCTACATGCCCGACGAGAGTTTGGGAGCCACCGCCGGCGTGGCGACGCAAGCCGCCGAGGTCTCCCATTCGATTGCGGTCGGCAACCGCACCAGCCTTGCCTACATGGCGCCGGCGACGTACATGGTGCACAAGATCGTGCAGGTGGCGATGATGAACATCCGCAAGCTGCAGCGGCTCCACTCCGAGAAGGCCGGGGAGAACGATCATGTGCCCCTCGCGCCTTTCTACCATGAGCGGCTGTCGCGCAAGTGCGAGCGCGGCTGGATGTGCACCTGCCAGTCGGTTGTGACGGCAGATGGGGGGCGCCCCGACGTGAGCAAGGTCTCGACGCGCACGACAGGAGATGACGGTGACCTTTCCGCGAGCGTCGGCGCTCTGGACATCGACTCCTCGCAGGATGCTGGCCCAGCGGCGGCCAGGGCGGTAGGCGCCGATCCAGACATTGATCGTGGTGGGGGCGCCGGCAGCCGTTCTGCCTTTGACCCTCCCAAAAGCCCCGTTCGACGCGGTGTGCCCGTCGGCGTTGACTTGCATGGCTGTGGCGGCGGTTCACCCCCAAGCGGTCGGCGGTACGAGCCGCTGAGCCGAGTGGCTTTGTCCTCGAGCGAGGATGCCTTCGTGTCGGCGCTGACGACGGGGCTCTCCCCCCACGACACGGTTCGACCTGTCAACAAGGCCGGCGTGACATTGATCGTGGCCGACTTGTTGCTGCTACGCGGCGAGAGCTGGCTCAATGACGAGGTGATGAACTCCTTCGTGGCGTTAGTCAACCACCGCGACCGGGTGGCCAGGGCCATGCGGCGCTCTGCGGCGCAGCAAGGTCCTAGTGGTCAAGGTCCGTCGGGCGCGTCGGCGCTCCCGCGGTCATTCATGTTTGGGACGTTCTTCTTTTCCAGGTTGTCGGAACGTCCTGGCAGCTACGACTATGCGGGCGTCCGGAAGTGGGGGCTCAAGGGCAACCTGCAGCTTGACGATGTCGACCTCATATTTGCGCCGGTGAACATTGACAACGCGCATTGGGTTTTGGTCATCATGAACGTACGTGACCGGAGGTTCCAATACTACGACTCCCTGCTGGGTGCGGACCGTGCATCCGTCGTGGTGCTCCTGCAGCGGTGGCTCAAGGATGAGGTGTCCTCGCGGCTCGGCGTCGACGTAGCGGAGCAATGGGCTGTGGACGAATGGATGGTCATCATCGAGTCGGCGTGGCCCCGGCAGACGGACGGCGGCAGCTGTGGCGTGTTTGTTCTCGCTGCGGCCGACTGTTGCGCTACTGGCGCACCTGTGTCCTTCACGCAGGCGGACATCCCTGTCATTCGTCACCGTATGACTTTGGCGCTAGTCTCCGACGACCTCACCTCCAATGTCTCAGTGAAGGAGCCGGCGGCGGCTGCGTCGCTCGCAGACGTGGAACTCAACGAAGACGAGTCAGCCGCGGAATCGATGGTCGGGCTGCCCGAGATTGAGTTGATGAACGAGAGTGACGACGATCTCCTCGGCGACGAGACGGACGGGGCGGACGGGGCGGACGGGGCGGACGGGGCGGACGGGGCGGGCGGAGCGGGCGGGGTGGGTGGAGCGGACGGGGCAAACGAGGTCGTTGAGGCCGTTGTGGCGACCGAGACCGCTGAGCCGGTCGAGTTTGTCGAGGCCACCGCCGTCGCTCAGCCGGTTGAGATTGTCGAGGCGGACGACGTCGGCGAGGCTGTCAATGCCGATGGGGTCGACGAAGATGCAGAGGCGCACGCAACGGACGAGAAGGGCGACACGGAATGGTTGGAAGAGACGGACGAGGCAGATGAAGCGGATGGCGTTGTCGAGGACGATGGCACGCTCGTCGCTTTCGGCGCCGTGAGCGGGCGCTGATACTGAGCGCCAGGGTTCACGTCAGCCTCGCTGTTATCGCGGCCGTGGCTGTCGAGGGGATGGGGGGACTGGGTTGCTTGTCAACACAGCCGTCGGCCTCAGACCGGTCTTTGGCCAGCGCTTCTCCTGGTGTGTGGTTATAGGTGAGCTTGTCAGAGCTTGGGATGTGTGTGCATGTACCCGCGTGATTAAAAGGCCTGCCTACGGGAGTACTCGTGGTTTCTGGGCTTGCTCTGTTTGCTTATATATGTGCACAGACCTGCACGTGCCTTCACTTCAAGATTCTTGCAGTGTCTGAACCTTTGCCGTCAGGTCGAGTGTGCGCCGTCGGCATGTGGGCTCGTCGTCGCTTTGCTTTGGTGCGTCGGCGGTACCAGCACAGAACGGATTTGGCACTTCTAAGACTGACTCTTCACTCGCCATCCTGCTCGTACTGCCCATTGACGAAAGCCTTCTCACGGTCTGGTTCTAGTTGTTGGTTGCATTACGCAGTGTACGCGGTCATACAGTTGTAGGTTGCAGTGCGTACTGTGCGGGCTTCCACAGCACCGATTGCAACACGTACGTCGGGTGTAGTACGCACACAACACATATCAGGTCAGAAGCCTGCAGTGGGTCCAAGCCGGTGGAGTTGCAACGGTTTGTCTGTAGTAGCCAGAGAAAAGAAACAGTCTTGGTCGTCAACCTAGAGTAGTCACGAATGCTGCGTTTCGAACTGTTTCGCGTGAGGACCAGCGCATGTGCACCGCAAAACGATCAGTCTGTGTCTCTTGCAAGACGCACAGCCAAGTTGAACCTGCTTGCACGTACGCTGGCGGTATTCGATCATACGAGCACCTTGCGGCCAATGTGGCATCGTGGCACGAAACCGATGCCAGCTCGGTACAGACAGCAGGCTGCCTGACTTTACCAGAGCAAAGGCGAGGCCAGGAACCTCGTGTCACCCCTCACCTGCGCCCTGCCAGACCTAGTTCGTTTGAAGTGCACATCGGGCATGTGCAGTATGTGTCCACCAAAGCATGACGCAAAGCGAAGCCCCAGGGTATGCACCGCGTGCGAGGTACTGCGTGACCACTAGCGAACCAAGAAGCACTCAACTAGGTTCTAGGTCGGAGCGCTGTACGTGAACCAACGTCGATTCTCTCTGGTAGTTTGCGTCTTGGAGGCATCCACGAAGGCACTGGTGCCCCCTTTAACAGGGCCGGAGCTACGGAACATGGCCAGCAGCCCCTTCTGGTGCCCCACCAAGCCCCATCCATCCGAACATATCCAAGCGCACAATGCAGTGTATTTACCAGTCTGCCAGTAATCACGGGTTCATCCATGGGCCTAGATCGAGCCATGGCGGGGGCTCTCGGTGCTCCAGAATAACTCGATCACAGGAAATTTAGCAAGATTTTGTATTTAGCTCCGACAATGAAGCGTCCTGGACTCAAGACTCTCCTCGGAATCTGAGGCGAAGAACGCTGACAGGGATGACGAGATATTCTAGAGCAAGCTGGTTCATTCATTGTAGCACCCGTGTGCGGGAATACCTTGCTTTTGTTTGGCGCCCGATCCAGGTCGAAAACGGTGCCCATTGACCCGCCCATCCGCGTCCCATCGGTCGCCTCGGGGCCTTTCTTCCCGCCCCCCGCCGTGCTGGGGTCCATCATCCGACCTCCTTGGTGCCGCGCGCCCCCTGCTCGGGTTCGCCCGCCCGCTCTCCTCGCCACCGCCCGCCCGCTCTCCTCGCCACCGCCCGCCCGCTCTCCTCGCCACCGCCTGCCCGCCCTCCTCGGGGCGCCCGTTGGTTCCATCTGCGCGCGCCCTCCTGGCTCTGACGCGCCTACTCCCCGCACGTGGAGCCGCCGCAGCCGACCGGGTCAATCGGCCTGCCTCCTTGGTGGCCGTCCCCGTCACCGTCGTCCCTACGTCTGGGCAACTAGCCTTATTTTTTGGTGCCTGCCCCACCGTCGCCTTCTCTTTTGGTCGAGCCCTTTGGCACGCGTGTTTACCCCGGCCCCCCTCCCCCCGATCCATCTCGCAGCTCTCGGCCGTGCGGTGCTCCTACCTCTTCTTTTAAAGCGCCTCCGTGCCGGGGGATTGACGCGCGTCGTCAACAATGGCATCAACGGCTGCAGAGCACGGCTTCCTGGGGATGATCACGGCCGAGACGTCACTGCTGCTGAGAAGGTCGGACGAGAACGCGATCATGCAGCGGCTGTCGTCGGTAGCTTTCGGCGGCCTGCTCGTCTCGTGCTCCTTTGCGAGTACCACGGACGCCTTGTGCTGGTTGACAAATCCCGTTGCCACGGAGGCAGTGCTGGCCAGCGAGCGGCAGCTGAGCGCGGAGTGTGCCTCGATGGCTTCGGACTTGGGCTGGTTGGCGGTCGTGTCCCCCTGCTCCAGCTTCTGCCTGCGCCTGGACAATTCGGGTTTCCAAGGCCCAGCGGTACGTCTGCGTCAAGCGGCGCCGTCGGTTTGCGTCGCGGCGCGCTTTGGTGCCGCTGTCGAGGCCCACCGCTGGTCAGGCGGGGCGGCCGTGCAGAACTTGATTGAGGTGCTGCGTGAGACGGCTGGCGTGTCCCCAAGTGTTCCTGCAGTCTCGGCCGTGTCGGAGCGAAGTCGCATAAGCCCGGCGGGACAATTGGTCGGGGAGGACGTCGTTTCCCTTCCTTCCAAGAAGGTGGAGAGCGACTCTCTCTCGTCGGTGGCTGATCCTGCCGCTTCTCTCAGTTGCGCCGCTGATCATCCCCTCGCCCGGACGCCGATGGCGCCGCTCATCCATGTCGCTCCCGACAGTTTTGTCCCGGTCGTTCCCTCGATCCCCGCGCTCAAAGCAGATCACGAGGTGTCCCCGTTTGCTGTATGGGCGGCCAAGGAGATGGCTGCGGATGGGGACAGGCCGGCATCCCCGCGCCAACGACTCGGTGTCGGGGTTACGCCTCCTAGTGGGCAGCGGCGGCAACCCTCCGGAGATGCACGCGCTGAGACGGGCACACCTATTGCTTCTTCGAGGTCGGCGGGCAGCGGTGCTTCCACGTCACGCTTTTCTCACGTTCTGGCAACCATCAACGCGCCTTCTTTCGGCAAGCGGAGAACCGCTCCGCCATGTAGCTGTGAATGGTCAACCGCGGGGGCGGGCCAGTCGCCGTCTGGCGCCTGCGGTCGTGCTCGGAGCAAGTCGGGGCTCTCGTCAAAGCCATCTCGCCGCAGCTCGTGCTCGTGCAAGAAGCCCACCAAGATCATGCGGCTGGACGAGACGGACGGCCCACCTGCGGCGTTGAACCCACCTGGACATGGTCGCGGCGGCCGCGCCCCCGTTCTGTCACGGGAGGAGGTGACGCAGTTTCGAGCCTACGTTGGCTCGTTTGACGACTTCAACGTCGAGAAAGCACAGCGTTCGCCCCCCCTCACTCGGACCGGTGGCGGTGCGCAAGTGGGCTACACTGGCCTGCGTCGGTGTCGCTCGCCTCCTCCTCGATCCACATCATCCCAAGCCATGCACACCAGGTCAACGACGGCAGGGCCGGCTACGAACTTGATGTTGCCCGATGCTGTCGTCGTTTTCGACGATCCATCGGTTGAGGAGCACACGTCGGCAGTTTGCCGGGGGTCGACCCCGCCAGCCTCATCACCTCGGGTTGCGCATCTTCCATCCGTCGACCGCGTCGCGTGTCAAGGGCCACTCGGCCAACTTGCCATGACGGGAAATTGGGCGGCTCTGTCTTCCACGCTCGCCGCTCGAGGGCGCAGCACGTTTGTGACTGGTGGCCCGGGTGTCGGAAAGTCGACCTTCTTGCGTGCTTTCCGCGCATCTTTAAAGAAGCAGTGGCCGGGCGCCGGGAATGTCGTGACCGTTGCTCCTACTGGAAGCGCGGCCAAGACGGCGGGCGGGCAGACGTACCATTCCTTCTTTGGGTTCCCCCGGGCGTACGAGGCCGAGTGCAAGGACCCGGCGGCGGAGGCCACCCGCCTGCTGTCGCAACGGCGCTTCTCCTCCATCGCTCGCCGTCTGACCGCGGTGCGCGCTTTGCTGCTGGACGAGATTTCCATGGTGGCGGCTGATCGACTCGACGTCATGGTCGAGCTGCTCCGGCTTTCGCGCCCACCGTCCGCCCCTGCCTGCGTCGTGTACGCTTTTGGAGACTTCCTGCAACTTGGGCCAACGTGTGGTGAGCTGGCGTTTACCGCCAAGTGCTGGCCTGTCCTCTTTGGGGACAGCATGTTGGAGCTCACTCGGGTTCACCGTCAACACCAGCCGGATTTTGTGTCGGCCGTGCAAGACGCAAGGATGGGGCGCTGCACACATGCTGTCGAGGCGCTGATGGAGGAGCGCAAGGTTTCCCAAGACCAGTACGAGGCGCTCAAGTGCACCGTCCTCCACGTCATGCCGCGCCACGAGGACGTCGAGGCGCACAACAGCGCCTGCCTTTCAGCCCTTTGTGGAGCCGCATCCCCGCTGTACGCCTTCGCCAAGGACACGGTGGTGGTGGACAAGGACGCCGATGTGCCACCGACAGTCGACGTTGGGCTCGTACCTGATGCCTCGCGTGACGCTGCTTTGTTTGATTGCGTGGCTCCTCGCCGCGTTCGTCATTGCCGCGGTGCCCGCGTTATGCTTACGACCAATGTACACCTTGCCCTGGGCCTGCACCACGGCAGCATTGGCGTCGTGTCGGGATACACGGTGTCGAGCGCGGCGATTGTGCGCTTTGAGGGCATCGGCCTGCCGGCGGGATACAAGAGGGGTACCCATGGCGTCCATGACGCGGGCGACCTGTGGCTGGAGATCGAGTGCCCACCGGTCAAGTATGAGGCCAAGATCTTGGCCTATCCCGGGATGCTGGCTGAGCGCCACCAAGTCCCGTTTGTGCTGGGGTGGGGTATCACCGTGCACCGTTCGCAGAGCCTGACTATATCAGAGGCGGTGCTCGACATTGGTGCGGCGTTTGGACCAGGCATGGTGAATGCCGCCATCAGTCGGGTAGGCGACAAGACGCGAATGCATGTCAGGACGTTTAGTGCGTGTCGGTTGTTTGCCAACCCCGCTGCGTTGGCCTTTTACAAAGAGGGAGTTCGTCTGTGATAGCAACCATTGTCTGTTCTTTCGTGTGCCGTCTTTTCTTGTATACCCTTCTCGTTGGTCGAGGAAGAGACTGATAGATTCATGTGCACAATGCACTCCAACATTTGGGCACGGCGGAAGAGACAGACTGTTGATGGTAGAGATGCCGGGGCCCAGCGAAGACTGGTACTACTACAAGAAGACACACACATATCTAGCAAGCACACACCCATCTACACATCATCGTCGTCCCGCCCCGTGGATTCCGTCAGAGATGAGAACTGCAGGAACTCCAACCCACTTCGTGTTGAGGTTGAGCTCGATGGAGGCGCCCCGGTAGATGGTTGGCGCCTGGCTAACAATGCCGCCACGGACGACTGGGACTTCTGCACTGCAGCTGCCACAGCGGCCCACTGCTGCTCCCTTTCGTGAGACAATGGGAGTCGCGCAACCGCAGTTGGCGCAGCAGTGGACGTCTCGGCGGTGGGCTCGTCATCCACACGGTATTCGTGTTCGGTGGGCTTATCGGTCGTCAAGCCCCCATGCTCGTTGCCAGCGCCACCGGCTCCGGCGCGCGCCGTGGGAGTGCCTCCTTGGCCCACAATAGCCGCCGGTTCAACTGCGTTTGCTCGTGGGGCCGGCCGACGGGATGGAGCGGCTGGTGGTGGACGCGGTGGACGGCGAGGGGGGCACATGGCAATTAAAGCCAAGCCGCTTTTCCCGGGTTGCCCGACGGGACGGCTAGCGCCAGCACCACCTCCACTTGAAGACGCTTGTGCGACTCGGCGGCGCTTGACAGCAGGAGCACCCACTCCTTGTACAGACCCGGTGGCCTTCGACGGCGGGCGGGCGGCGGTACCGCCGGTTCCCGTGGGGCCCTCTCGCACAGCAGCGACATGCGGTGCCGGCGCCCGAGCGACGCGACGAGCGGCGACGCGGCGGGCGCGACTAGCACCAGTTGTGGCCGTCTTCTCCTCAGCCAGCAAAAGGTCCATCTCCTCGTAGCGCTGTTCGAGCGTCATGCCGGATGTGGCGGACGCGTCCTCAGTGGTCGTAGATGAGGCAGCTGCTGACTGCTCCCGATCCGCACCCAACGGCACGGCAGTGTCGTCCACCTCGTTCTCAGCAGCTGCCGCATCGTCAATAGTTGGCGTACGTGCACTGCTAGGGGGCGTCATGTCCTCCACCGCACCGAGACCGTCCGATTCAAACACATGGCACGCGGCCGCCAAAAGGGGGACGACCGTCGGCACCCGAGGCCGCCCGACTGACGCAAGGTCCGCCAGCACGGAACAATAATGTTCCTCTTGTGTTGCGACGAGCAGCATAGTAGCCAGCGCCACACCAACCGGGTACTTCATACCAGGCCCCACGCGCGCGACCTCGACGACATCTAGCAGGTCCTTCTTGAAATGCCGACGGCACGTGGCCGTCGTGCGCAGCAGCACGGGGTTGATGGTAGTCATGTCGACGATGATAATCCACTTGCTCGAAAGCGACTGCCGTGTGGGGTGCGCCTTGGCCGCCAAGGTCCCAGGGGCGGGGATGGCCGGGGGCTCGTCGGGCGGCACCTCCCAGACGGGCCACCACTTCTGCATAAACCGCCGCACGCCAGGCCACGACAACTTCAAGTCCGCTGGAAGAACACCCGCCGAGTACTGAGCTGTCGCCCCGCCGAGGAACCGAGCCAAGCACAGAAGGCTGTCATTAACCAGCTGCTGCAGAGCGTCCCGCAAGTCCTCGCGCTTGGCCAGCCCCTCCAACACCCCGGTGATGCACTCAACGGCCGCCGCGCTCGGTGTCACAACGGGTTGAACAGCCGACACCAACTTGGTCACGTCCGTGTTGACCATCTCCGTGACCTTGAGCTCGTCCCTTGCGCCATTGCCGGCGCTCTCAACGCCGGACTGTGCCCCGCCGTCGGTTGATTTGCCGTCGGCAGCTGCCAATGCCACAACGCCTTGACGACGTGTTGCGACGACCATGCCGCCGTCTTGCACAAAGGCCGCATCGCCAGCGGACGGGGGAAGTGAACCAGCATCCATTCCACCAGCCGCAGGTGGGGATTCATCGGCGCCTGGTCCGCGGACGGTCAGGCCCCCAGGGGGCACTTCGGCGCCCTCCTCCCGTAACAGGGCACTGCCGGCGCCTTCGGCGTACCGACCATGAGCTCGAACATCATCCGCGCAAGCGTCTTTGTTGGCGTCATCCGCCGCCCCTGTCGCTCCTGGGGGACGTCGAGCCACGACGACAACCCCACTGGGGATCAAGGCTGGGTCGGTAATCGTGGTGTTGCGGCCGTTGTCGTTGGCCACCGAAAGCCGCAGCTCCCGCAGCCGCAGGGCGGTGGCCTCAGACATAACGTCGAGCTCCTTGTGCCGGTAGGCGTAGGACAGCCCCACGTTGATGACACGACTTGCATGGTCGTCCTCGTCACCAAAAAAGCCCAGACGATCAATGACCCGAATCCAGCGGTGTTGCGGTGCTTGGGTGGGGTTGTCGGCCTCACACATGCGGCTGACCGCCACATGTAGCGTTGCGCCAACCGGGGCAAGGTGGCCGTCCAGCTTGACCGCCACGCTGAAGAACTCCTGTAGCAGCCGTCCAAGAAACACCTCTTTCTGGGCGTCTCCAATGCTGAGCGACTGGAAGAAGCGCACGTACTCCGCCCCCACCTTGGCCGTCCTGGCGTCGTTGTTATCCTCATTCATTGTCTGTGGAGAACGAGCATCATGCAGAAACAGGCGAAGACTGACGAAAAACGAGATGTCAGAAGACGATCAACAGAAAACACAGACGCAACCTTGCGCGGTGAAGCCGTCTCCACGTGTGATAGAGCAGTGGCGCTCGCAGAACCCCCCGTACAGCAACCAAGGTGCAAAGAAGAGCAACGCACGCGCCCTCCGCATGCAGGTGGTCCCAAAATGCACAACATCGGGAGCGGCAAACGTACAAAGAGTGACAGAGTGAGCAGCAAGAACGCTTCCACCGAGGAGAGGGGG
>ENA-ORXT01001758-ORXT01001758.1-marine-metagenome-genome-assembly--contig:-NODE-1758-length-27893-cov-6.198770_pt1 | contig 27893 bp, 21 predicted proteins | sample MGYA00237868_ERZ511482 | MGnify/ENA metagenome assembly ERZ511482
ACGCAGGTCTACGCGTGTTGCCGTTGACGTTGGTTTACTGTACTTGGTTCTGCCTGTTCATCGTCGGGCAAGACTATTTATGGGTGGCTGAAAAAGGTAAGTGGGCCGCGCTGGCGATCTTTGTTGGCCTGGTCACAAACATTTTTTTGAACATGACGTTGATTCCAGCGATGGGACTCAACGGAGCCGTTGTTGCGACAACGATCGGCAACTTGATCAACCTTTTGTTAGTGTTCGGTTTTAATCATTGCTTTGGCTGCAAAACAGACGGAGGAATCTGGGCCTGCGTTGCGACTCCGTTGCTGTTGCTAGTCAATCCGATGTTAGGTGCAGCTTGCATGATCGGACTCCTGACCATCGCGTGGCGTTCAGATTGGTTCTTCTCAGAAGAAGAGAAATCAGATATCGTCGACGGAGCCGAAGCGGCGTTTGAAAAAAGCATGAAGGCGATCGGAAGAGCGTAACGTTCGTTAGTTGCAAAATAGTTGATTCTTAACGGATCTAACCGATCGGCAGGTGCGGATAGACCAGTACGGTTGTGTGCCGCCCCCCCATCCCAACGCCGTGAAGAGATTTCCGTTTGAAAAACCAACGTTATTAGCTGAAAAAGTCAGACCACGTCCTGATCGTTCGCAGTTTAGCTCAGCAGGCCTTGGAGAGAGCGTTCTCGAAGAGAACTGAAGATTGGTGTGCGCACCGCATAGAGCGGTTGCCCGTTATTTTTCAGTACTAAACTGCCGTTAGGCTCTCGAGGTGACTTCAAAGAAGCTTCTTTGGACAACTCTCAAAAAGGTTCTCTTGCCAACGTTTGCACCACGATATTTGTGTTGGTGTAGATGTCGATGCCGCCGGCGATCGTGAGGGCTTCTTTGACGATTGCTTCGGCAGAAAGATCGCTGTGTTGGACGAGTGCTCGCGCGGCAGCGATCGCGTAGTTGCCGCCCGAACCGATACCGATGATACCGTCGGTTGGCTGGATCACATCGCCGGTGCCGCTGACCAGCAACGACGCTTTCCCGTCGGTCACCGTTAATAACGCTTCGAGTTGCCTAAGCGCTTTGTCCATTCGCCACTGTTTGGCCAGTTCGGTCGCCGCGCGGGTAAGGTTGTTGGGGGAATCCTTTAGCTGAGCCTCAAAACGTTCCATCAGCGCGAACGCATCGGCGCTACTACCGGCGAAACCCGCCAGGACTTTCCCGCCTCCGAGTTTGCGGATCTTTATCGCGTCCGCTTTCATGATGGCGTCGCCGAGTGTGACCTGCCCATCGCCGCCCATCGCGACTTGATCGCCCTTTTCGACGGTAAGAATCGTAGTGGCGTGAAATTTTTGCATCGGTCGTTCGGGCTTGGTTGGAGAATTTTGTTGAAGTGAATTTTAAGGCTGCCAACCGATCGGCGGAAGTGGCTTTGGCATACGCTTAAACAACCGGCGGTGTTGAAAATCAACCAAGTAGTCACGAAAGAAGTTCCCGACTAGCTTCCCCCAATGACCAATGAACAGTGAACAATGACCAATATTGGACTAAGGTCTCACCGCCAAAATATGGCGTTGCCGTTTTCCTAGCTCAAGCACTACCTACTTTCCTTCCACGCACTATACCTTTGGGTCAATCAGGCGTGGGGACTTGGGTGCTCTATGACCGCGATGAATTTGTCATTCGCTATTGGTCAATTCTCATTGTCATTGAACTGGGACTGTAGCCCAAGTTTCGTGGCCTACCGTCCAGTCAGAATTGATATGAATGAAACGATGTCCAGAAAGTTCAAGACTCCGTCTTGGTTACAATCCGCTTCTGCGGAATAGGTGTTAGACGCCAGAGCTGCGATGAACGGAGCGAGATCCAAAAAATTCACGACACCGTCTTGATTGGCATCCCCCAGCAAATCTGTTGTTGGAATGATTACCACGTCCCCAACCGTCGTAATATCGAGATTCCCAACGGTCACATTTCCGCCGGCAAACACACGACCAGTGATAGTTGAGAAATTCTCGATAGTAACGTCTCCGTTTGGAGCGAAAGCCGTTCCATAGAATTCTGTGCCGATCGTCAGATTCCCAGCCGCTTCCAGAAATATATTATTGGACAACTGCGGATCAGGAACATCGGATCCGACGAATAGCGAATCACCGTCGATCGCTTGGATCAAATTATCAAACGCGAAATTGTCGGCGGCAACAAACAACTCGATGTTGCCTGCGGTGGTATCAAAGTTTAGCACGTTCAAGGAAAAATCCGAAATGATATCTTCAAAGATGTACCTTCCTGCCGTAAACGTCACTGAATTGCCTGAAGCGAAGTTGAGCGTACCGTAGGTGCCTGGGGCAAGTTCGATATCTTCGAACGACTCAAGAGTTATGTCATCGGTGCCAGCAGTGAGGGATCGCCCCGCCGGCAACAGTTGAAGCGTGAATGGCGTTATGGATGACGTTGCCTGAGAGATCGTTCCGATAACGAGTGCTGTAATGTTAGTCGTCCCCCCCGCGATAACGTTGCCGTTAATTGTGCCGAATTCAAAATCGAAAGTAACGTCGCCAGCCGCAGTAACATCGCCGTTGATGGTCGTGCTGGCAGGGGTTAGGAAAACGATATCGCCTTGGGCACTTGTAACAGGTCCATCTAAAACCGATCCTGGCCCACCTAAATCTGAAATGTCTCCATTGAAAAAAAACGGCCCAAAGGTGTCTTGAAAGGCCGCGTCATCCGCTGAAAATCCGCCGGCCCCGTATATCTCATCAACAATTAATGACCCGCCGCCGTGAGTCACATCTCCGCCGGCAACCACACTTCCGCCAGAAACTGTACAGAAACTTGTAAAGTCCAAAGTTCCGCCGGCGTATACCGAAATCCCCTCTGGCAATGTCACTTGGGCAAACGATTCTGCCGAAGCCAACAAGCTGATCCAAGTGATTAGACAAAAGCGCACGTAATTCATAGAAGAAAACCTTGGCCATAAGAACTGTTAATAAAGCAAGCGACATCCGCAATGCTGGGGCAGAAATATTGTACTTTGTAAGGATGTCAAAGAAAGGGTTTATTCAAAACAATTGGTGCCAAATGGAACGGGCAAAAGCGGCAAAGACATTAAATCTGTTCATCTGCCAATGAGAACCAGTTCTTTGTTCTTAAATAGGTAGTCGGCCTTTTGCTGCACTGAGAAACCATCGGGAAGCCTCGTTAGTAGTTCGTCGGCGAATTCATCCGTGGTGATGAACACGCACCGTCGATACTGATTGGCAAAACTCTCGGGAGACGTGACCGGTTTTCGCCTCCAGTTCTCCTTGCGCTGTACTGAAGTTGATTTGGCATTGCCGAACGTTTCGTAAACAGTACGTCCGCTGTAAAACGGCCAGGAAGGCTCGAGACATTCGTAGCTGGCAACGGCGACTTCTGGTGGCAGCTTAGCAATTCGGTCCAAGATTAAGCGGTTGTTTTGAGCAGTGGAAAGACTGCCGGTTCCAAATCCAAATAAGATCCACGAAAAGCAAACCGCTCCAATAACCAAACTGTTCACGGTGCCCGGTCGATCATCAATCACCAGCCTCCCTAGTCCGACGACAAAACCGCTGGCCACCGCTGCTCCGACGACCGGCAACCAGAATATCTCCGACACGTAGCGGTTGGATGCAGCCGCGATGGTAACAGCTACTAAGAATCCGACGACGGCACCAATGATCAAAGCCGCTTTGATCCAAGCGTCCGAAATCGCAATTCGTTTTTGTGCCCAAGACTCTAGGCCAACAGCCGTCAGTATCGAGAGCGCTGGATAACAGGGAGTAACGTAACTGGGCAGTTTGGTTTGGATCATTGAAAAGACTACGACTTGGACGCCGCCCCAGCACAACATCAACGTTACCGCATCGTTTCCAACGGGGCTCGTTTTTTGATAGCGGTAGAGAATGATTGCCGCTGGCAGCCAGAAGATTGACCAAGGGAAAAACCCGATCAGAATCGATACGGGGTAGTACCAAATCCCGCCGCTGTGATTTTCAAACGCAATCGTTGAACGGTCCAGATGCTCTTTGAGGAAAAAGAGATTCAGGAAATCTCCTTCGGTTCTCAGGCCCACCAAGACATACCACGGCAGGGCAATCAATAATGCGATCGCTAACAACAGCAATGGCTGCATAGAAAGCGTTGTTTTTATAAAGTGGACCGGATGGACGACGGAGCTAATGGCGTTGTTCCCCAGGCCGCATTTCGAGCGAATGATCAGCTGGTGCATTCCCATAATCGCCATCGGCATCAAAAAGCCGATAGGCCCCTTGGCCAACAGCGCCAGCCCCATGCTGATTCCCATAGCAACCAACCAACGCCAATCCAGCGCACTGAATGATTGGGGGAAACGATGAGTCGACGGTTGAGGCGAACCCAATATATAACACGCGATCGTCAACGTGCTTAAAAAGATCAGCAGCGAATCGGGCGTCGCGGCGCGAGCGGCGATAGGAAACATTAGATTGCTGGACAGAATAACCCCGCTTAGCCACGCGACTTTTAATCCAAATGAATGATGCGATATCGAGTAAGTCATCGCGACGGTTCCGACGGCTAAGAAGGCGGACCAAAAACGAGCTGAAAATTCGTTCACGCCGAAAACTTGATAGGCGGACATCATCAACCAGTAAAGCAGCACTGGTTTTTGGCCGCGTAGTTCGCTATTAAAAATCGGAACCACCCAGTCACCTCGGTCGAGCATCTCGACTGCACATCCGGCGTTGCGCGGTTCGTCACGATCCCAAAGTTGAGCGCCGCCAAGGTCAGTAAAGAAAACCAGCAACGCGACGGCGATCACTTGCAACAGCCCGAACCAATAAGAAGAGCTCTCGGTGCTGCTGGAGTCCATCGGCGCGACAGAATTGCCATCCATTAAATTCTGACGTCATGGTAGGCGGCCAACAGTCTGTCCAGACGTTGCTGAGATAATCTGCCACTGCGGTTACCGTTGCAAACAGCGCCTCTTACACCGATCAAATCTGCGCCGGTTCGAAATGCTCTGGGTAAATCGGCTAATCCAATCGACCCTGCCAATACGGTGGTCAACGACAGTCCGGATGCCGACTCAAACACACCACGCACCGAATCATCGGTCCAGTGAGCAAACGTGTTGCCAAGCGACTTATCAAACGTATCCAACAGAACCACCGACAGACCGGCATCGTCGGCGTCTTGGATCATACCGCTGGACCGAGAGGCGTCGATTTGGTCCACATATAGAACCAGCACCCGCCGCACGCACGTGGGAACGTTCACCAACGCCACCTGCAGCTCCGACCGCCAGCAGGGGTTTTTGTAAAAACCGTTCAAGCCAACCTTCACAAAGTCGACGTGCCCCCAGTCGATCCGGCTGACTTCGTCGAAATCAATTTCCCCAAGTTCGCCCAACGCTACGCTGAGTAATTTCTCCTCTAGGGCAATCTGCAGGGCGATGTCGTTGATGATCTGTGCCCCGGCGAAGCCCAGCGCCCCTTGCGACGGATCCTTCACATCAACAACGGTGACACCGTCAGCGGCGGCGACGATAGCGGCTTCGGCGGGGGTTTTGACGCTGACGAGCATTGACGGACGCGGGGTCGAGTGGAACGTGTTGGGAGACTCAGCTATTCAAAAAATGTCACAACCGTTAGATTAAACGATATTCGAGGTGTGAAACAGCACCACGCAGGAGAAGAAAATCGGGTATGAGGTGCGGCAACGAACCGGCGGTTAGCGGCCTGCCGCTTGCTTTTGCGGCTCCAGCTACGAAAACAGGAAAAATCGAGCGATCTTTATGGCAGACGACACCAAGTTCCAGCACATCACTACGGCGGATGCGCTCGAGAAATTTTGCGCTGAAAACGGAAACTCTGAATACGTTGGTTTTGATACCGAGTTCGTCTCAGAGAATTGCTTTCGCCCGTTGCTTTGCCTGATTCAGGTTTCAACCGACAAAGCCTATGCGATCATTGATACCTTGGCCATCGAAGATCTAACCGTATTTTGGGACTGGTTGTGTGATGGCGATCACATCACGATTGTCCATGCGGCCCGAGAAGAGTTTTTGTTCTGTTTCCGTGACGTTGCCAAACGTCCTGCCAATCTGTTTGATATTCAATTGGCTGCCGGGATGATCGGAGCCGAATATCCTGCCGCGTACGGAAATTTAGTTAATCGAATGATTGGTGTTACCGTCGACAAAGGCGAAACGCGTACCGATTGGCGGCAACGACCGTTAACCGATCGACAAATGGCGTACGCGTTAGAAGACGTCGTGCATTTGTGGCCCGTTCACAACCAACTGAAAAAGAAACTTGAGAAGCTCAACCGCGTCGACTGGGTCCGATGCGAAATGGATCAATGGCAAGGGGCGCTTGTAAAAACGGTCACTCATCCTCAGTGGAGACGTGTTTCGGGGATTGCGAGGCTAAAACCTCCTCAATTAGCAATCGTCAAAGAGCTCTGGATTTGGCGAAACGAAGAAGCTGAGCGGAGAGACCGCACGCCCAAACGCGTCCTTGCCGATGACTTGATCGTCGAACTAGCCCGGCGAGGCACCAGTGCTCCGGCGCAGATAAAGGCCATCCGAGGTTTTGGCAATCGGGTTCATGCCAGTGCGATTGATGGAATTTCGGCTGCGATCGAGCGAGCACTAAAAATGCCAAAATCGGATTATCCCAAACGCATCACAAGCACCAAGACTATCAATTTAGGTCTGTTGGGGCAGTTTTTAACAACTGCGTTAAATGTGTTGTGCCGTACCGAACAAATTTCGTCCTCCATCGTCGGGACGGCTCAAGAAGTAAGGGACGTCGCGGCGATGCGGTTGGGGATTCTCAAACTACCGGAAAAACCACGGCTGCTGACGGGTTGGCGAGCCGAAATTGTGGGGCAATTGATTGATCAAGTCCTTGATGGACGCGTCGCGATCCGCGTCGATGATCCCAAGAGCGACCATCCATTGAAGATGGAATATATTGATTCCGAATCAAAGACGGATTGAAAAATGGTGCTCCGACTCAAATGTTCAGCTCTTCGAGCAACCTATTGGCTGCTTTAGCACGGAGATTAACGACAAGCCGGAAGACGACCGTGTTTTGCCGGGTCAAACGTCGATGCCTGCCGGCTAATCGTTAAACGAATGAAATTCTCGGTGCTTATTTGTCCTTTCCATTGCCATCAGAATTCTCGAAGAAATATTTTTTTAAAACAACGAACCGCCCTGCCCGCCACTTCGTAAAACAAGTGGCAGAATATGTCCCGCTTCACGTCGTAGGCGATGTTACGACGATAAACAATGGGCTAAACTAAGGTCTTAAATCAGCCATGCGGAGGCTGATCGTTTCGTCTCAATCCGCTGTGCGTTTTAATTCGTTCTGGAGAAACTATTCAAGATGGTAACCGAAACCTCTTCTTCGTCTCAAGCGACGCAAAATCCTGGACGTTTAGAGCAAAGCAACCCTGATTACGATCCCAACATCGTCATCGAAGCTCAAAACTTGACCAAAGTTTACCGCGACTTCTGGGGTCGGCAAAAAGTACGAGCACTCAATGCATTAGACTTAGAAGTCCGTAAAGGCGAGATTTTTGGGCTGCTTGGTCCCAACGGTTCCGGGAAATCGACAACGATCAAGCTGCTACTTGGGTTGCTGTTTCCCACCGGCGGCCGCGCGATCGTGTTAGGAGAAAATGCGACCGATGTAGCAAAGAACGAACGTATCGGCTACTTGCCCGAAGAATCTTATCTATATAAGTTTCTCAATGCGGAAGAAACACTCGATTTCTACGGTCGGCTGTTCGATATTCCCGCAAAGGTCCGCAAAGAACGCGTACAAGAACTGATTCAGTTGGTGGGGCTCGAAAAAGCGAAACGCCGGCAACTGCGCGAATACTCCAAAGGTATGACGCGCCGAATTGGATTGGCCCAAGCCCTGATTAACGATCCGGAACTAATTCTCCTAGACGAACCGACCTCGGGACTCGATCCATTGGGTACACGCGACATGAAGGACATGATCCTCAAACTGCGTGATCAGGGCAAAACAGTCGTCATGTGCAGCCATCTTCTGGCTGACGTGGAAGACGTGTGTGACCGCATCGCGATTTTGTTTCAAGGTGATCTGAAAGAAATGGGACGCGTGGATAGTTTGCTCAAGGTCTCTGGCGAAACGCAAATCAAAGCTGAGAACTTACCCGAGAGCGCTCACGAGGAAATCCGGCAGCTCATTGCCAAGCACGGCGGACAAAATATTGTCGTCGATAATCCTCGAACAACCTTGGAAGATCTGTTTTTGAATATTGTCCGTGAGAGTGAAGAACGACCTGGCATGAGATCATCGTCGTCCACTGGCGGCGATGCTGACAGCGGGACGGCCGCGGCAGACCAGTCGAACTGACGGTTAGATTTGAGTTCGTGTTTCTGTCCTGCGATTGTTGCTTTTCCCAATTCCCACATCCTTTTGGCATAAGATAACCCACGATGTACGTCGAAAGTTTTCCTCAATTCTCCGAGTGGTTTTTACCGGGCCTGCTGCTGTTCCTGGCCGTCCTGCTATCGGGAGCAGTTTTGGGGCTGTTCTTCGGTTACCTCGTGGCTGCATTTCGCCACGGCCCCTTCGAAGCATTTTATGTGGTCGCACAAGTGGTGGCCGAAGCGGTGCCGGACTTCAAAAACACCTCCCCGCGCCGTGTTGTGGCGTTGGCGCGTCTGGCGATTAAGGAAGCCATGCGACGACGTGTGGTGTTGGTCACCTTTGCAATCTTTGCGGTGATGGTGCTCTTTGGCAGCTGGTTCATGGGGGGAGGCACTGAGAAACCCGAACAGATTTATGTGAACTTTGTGCTGTGGGGCACACAGATGTTGGTCCTGTTGATGGGGCTGCTGCTAAGTGCGTTCAGTCTGCCTGATGACATTAAAAACAAAACAATCTACACCGTGGTTACCAAACCCGTTCGAGCCACCGAAATCGTTCTCGGCCGGATGTTGGGTTTTGCGACCGCAGGCACACTGTTGCTCGTTCTGATGGGATTGATCAGTTATTTCTTCGTCTGGAGAAGCCTCGACCATAGTCATCAAATTCTTGGCGATCAATCGTTTGCGGCATTCACCGCCGTCGATACAGAAACCCACCGTTCGACGGTGACTGGAAAACGTGTTTCCCAAAACGCGCTGTACGAGGCGAAGACGACCGTTGACAACGACCACTCGCACCGTTTGGAAATTATCTCTGACGTGCGAGAGGCGGAACAGCCGCCGCTGGAATCCGACGATATCATCCGCACCGTTAAAAGGGACGACGGGAAAATCGAGTACCAACGGGTGATGTGCTTGCCGGTGGGCAATCATACGCACGTGGTCACCGTTGCCGGCGAAGGCGACGATGCCAAGATTACGCTGGGCAATTCGGTCGGTTATTTCCGGGCCCGCGTTCCCATCTATTGTTCGGACCTTACTTTCTACAATCGCGAAGGCGAGGCGAATAAAAAGGGTACCAACGTCGGTAAGGAATCAAAACGTAAAGGCTACGTCGACGGAGGTTCAGCACGAAATCGTTCTACACTTTCGCGCGCCACTTTCACTTTTGAAGGTGTCCGTGAAAATCGCTTTCCAAATCTCGATTTTGTTCCAATCGACTTGACGATGAGCGTTTACCGTTCCTACAAAGGCGATATCGAAAAACGCGTCATCGCGGGTTTACAGTTTGAGAGCATCCCCGATAAACCCGATGTCCAAAACAAATTCATCTCAGAGATCATCGAATTCGAAACCAATGAGTTCACTCTCCAGACTCTGCCGGTGCCCAAGAAAATTGTGGGTCGCATTGTCGCTCCCGATGGATCTCTGGTAGAGGAAGGGGCTTACGATCTGTTCGAGGATTTTGCCGGTGAAAATCAAAAATTGCTTGTCGTGTTGAGTTGCCGAGACATCAATCAATATATTGGCGTTGGAAGATCCGACGCGTATTTACGCGGCAAAGATCAAGCTTACTGGTGGAACTTTTTGAAGGGCTACATCGGCATCTGGTGTCAGTTGATGATCATGATCGCACTGGGAGTTGCGTTGAGCACGTTCCTAGGATCTCCGTTGGTGATGCTATCAGCGGTCGCGGTCATGATCGTTGGGTTTAACACGGGATTCCTTCGCAAACTGGCCGAAGTCGACGCACAAGGAAACTTGATTAATGAAGGAGGCGGAGGGCCGCTCGAATCCTTCGTCCGCGTTGTGACTCAGCAGAACACGATGGTCGATTTGGATGCCGGAATCGTCGATACCATCGTCGAGAAACTGGACTATCTGTTAGTCAACATGATGCAGCTGCTGACCTACTTGGCACCGAACTTTGGTCAGCTGAACTTTTCGAATTATTTGGTGCACGGATACGCGGTGGACAATAATCAGTTGCTGATTGGGATCGCCGTTACCATTGCGTTTATCTTTGGGTTAACGCTGCTGGGATATTTTTGCCTCAAAACACGGGAGATTGCGAAGTGAACCGTTCATTTGTGCGAAAAATTATCTACATCGTAATTATCGCGGTGCTGTTGATTCCGCTGGCCATGATTTCGCGCCCCGAAGTCGTTGGCCAGGACGAAGGGGGCATCCTTTCGAAAATGCGGCGCGATAAAAGGCTGACGCAGGCGGAGCTAACCAAGATTGACCCGGCCAGCGAAACGATGAAGCTGGCTTCGCTTGGTTTGCGCGGGGTAGCGATCAATTTGCTTTGGATGCAATCTATTGAGCATAAAAAGGAAGAGGACTACGACAAACTGGCCTCGACGCTCAAAGCGCTTGCGAAGATCCAACCGAACTTCGTCAAAGTCTGGGAGTATCAGGCTCATAATTTGGCCTACAACGTATCGATGGAGTTCGACGATTATGAATATCGATATCAATGGGTGAAGAAGGGGTTGGACTTCCTACAAAACGGTGTCCAGTACAATGTTAAAGATCACCGCATGACCGATCAATTAGGATTCATGACAGGTAATAAGTTCGGGAAGTCGGACGAAAAAAAATCGTTTCGCCGGATGTTTAAGAAGGATGATGAGTTCCACCAATCGATGGCCGATTTGGTTGCTCCCGAATTGTATGACGTGGATGTTTTTGGTCCTGACAGTTGGTTGTTGGCCTATCAGTGGTATGACCTTTCCATCCGTTTGGTCGATGACCAAGGAAATCAGAAATATAAGAACGACGTGATGTTTTACATGTTTCACCCCTCGCAGATTCGTAATCGTGGTTTGTCATTGCAAACTGAGCATCGCACTAATGATGTGATTCAAGAAGTCTGGCAAGGCGCCGATGCGGCTTGGAAGGGTTACGGTAACCGAGAGATTCTTAACAGCTATGGCCAACCCTTTCGCATGGAACAAAGTCACCGGCGTCGAGAGGAATTAGAGGAATTAAGGCGCGATTTAGATCGACTGGTTCCCGGTGTACGTAGCGAGTTGGTGGCTGAGATGAGACGTGATATGTCGCTGTCGCCGGGGCAGAAAATGTTGTTGGACATGCCTGCTGATCAGTTGACCGATGAACAGGAACGTGAGGTCAAAGAACTGTCGCAGAGAATCCAGTCGCGTGACGATAAGATTGATGCACGTATTGCCGAAAGGGCCCAAGGAGAGAACAAGATGGCTGCGGTTCGGCTTAGCAATGAAATTTTCCAAAACATTCAGCTAAGAAAGACTGAAAGCAAGGACGCTGGAAACGTAAATTACGATTTCTGGAGGTCGCGGAACGAGGCCGAGGCGAAAGACTTGACCGTGAGTGCTCGCCAGGCATTGTTTGATGCTCGCAGGATGCGTCGCGCGTCGATTTACGACGATGAATTCGATATTGACTACGTGACTAAGCAACGCACCAGCACCAAGAAAGGCGCGATCAGCCTTTACGAAGACGCGTTTCGCCAGTGGAGCGAAGTATTCCGGCTTTATCCAAATCTGCAAGAAAGCCCGCTGTCAGATGACATGGCCGATGAGATGCATCTTTACTTGGAGATGCTCAGTGTCAGCAACAACGAATGGCCCGAAGATTTCCCGCTTCAGTGGCTGGTTGATATCCGAGAAAGCAACGGTGAACCCGATACTCTACCCACCTCGGAAGATTTGGCAGAACGTCGCACGGGGCGTGAAGCGGAGTAGCGGTTGCCTACGTCCTAAGATTAAGATTGCTCACACCGCCATCAACGATTAGCTCTGGCATCCCACTTCCATCCAAATTTCCACATACGACATCGCCGGTCGTTGTATCCGTCCAGTAGAGAAGGCCAATAGAGCGTATCGCTTTTTACAATCAGATCCGCTGGTGCGTTAAGGTTCAAAATCAATGGTGTTAGAGTTTTACCATCCAAATCGCCTTGGAAGATGGTATTTGTGTCCTGGTCTGCCAGAAACAATGTACCAGTTGTGGCGTCGACCGCGATCCCGCGCGGATCTTGCAATCCGTCTGCCGTGCCTTACAACAGGGTCGCGTCGGTACCGTCCGGATTAGACTTCCAGACAGAGATTGCATCTTTGTCTATCCAAACCAAAGTCTAGGCAAACCCCTCAATTGGCAGAAAAGCCACTGCGAGAAAAAAGATGGATTTCATGGTAGATTCCTTTGACAATATCAGGGGATGCAGTGTCAGGTAGTTTGACTCGAGAGGGTGTTGCAAGAAAACATTAGTCCAGCGTGCAGATCTCAACACCCTGTTTCAGCGAAGCCAGTTTATCTTCTCTGGCAGGAATGAATTCTTGTCCGATGAACCCTTGATATCCCGTGTCCGTGATCGCTTTTACAATCGCGGGATAATTCAACTCTTGCGTTTCATCAATCTCATTACGCCCGGGAACACCACCTGTGTGGTAGTGCGAGAAATACTGATGGTTGTCTCGGATCGTCTTGATGACGTTACCTTCCATGATTTGCATGTGGTAAATATCGTAAAGAATTTTGAAGCTCTCTGATCCAATCTCGTCCGCCAATTTAGTCCCCCACTTCGTCGAATCTCCCATGTAATCCTGATGATCGAATCGGTTCAGCAATTCCAACGTGACCGTCATGTTGTGTATTTCAGCAACCCGAAGCACTCGTTTAATTCCCTCGGCACAATTTTGAAGGCCCTCTTGGTCGTCCATTCCGTTGCGATTGCCTGAGAAACAAATAATGTTCTTCATCCCCAATGCCGCACTCTGTTCAATACACTTGGTGTAGATCTCGACCAGCGTATCGTGGTGTTCTTTGCGATTGAATGCGTTTGAAATTCCACCGACTTTGACGCCTTTGTCAGTTGTTCCCCGAGGCGCATTTACGATCGCGCAGGTCAGTCCATTGGCCTGAGCCTCTTTGACCTGTGCGGGATCTAGAAGTTCGATCGAGGTTAGTCCAAATGCTTTACCAGCCACGGCAATCTCCTCAATCGAGTTGCCGCCATAGCACCATTTGCAAACAGAATGTTTAATTCCACCGTCGCTTGCCTGATCTTCGGCATACAACCGGCGTTGCATCGAAGCCGCCATCGCTGCGAAGGCGGTTGATTTCGCAGCAAGAGACAAAAATTGGCGGCGATCTTGTCGGGAATAGTCCTTCATAACATTCTCTGAACGTGGGATAGGGGACTCTGCACCTTAATGCGATTAAGCTTAAGAGAACCGAATATTAATAATCGTCAACCGATACGGTCAAATTTCAGCGCGGTGTCATGCAAAAAAACGGTGGCACTTGCTACACTACGCAGTACTTTCATTTATAGACTATTATGACGAAACATGAATCAAATTGCATCGTTAAACTTGACCACAAATTCAAGGTGGATCGTCTATGGAGCCGTGTTGGCTGCTCTCGCGGTCGTCATGGGCGCGTTCGGCGCACATGGGATGGAAGACTATCTGGCTCAGTTTGAGAACGGAGTCCGCCGAATGGACGTTTGGAAAACGGCGGCCCACTACCATCTCGTCCATGCCATTGGACTAATCCTTGTTGGACTAACGCCATCGGGAAAGCCTAAGCTGATCAACATTGCCGCTTGGCTCTTGGTAATTGGAATCGCAATCTTTTCTGGACTGCTATACATCTATTCGTATACGGACATCCGTATCCTAGGTGCGTTTGTGCCTATCGGCGGAGTCTCGATGATCGCAGGTTGGATCACGTTTGCAGTCGCGGCTTACTCCAAACGAATCACAAAAGACAACCAAGCAAATTGAAAACGACTCCCCAAATAGGATATTGCGGCAACGTGCATCCTGCCGTTTCCGTTGATCAGCTGATCGAAAACTTGCAGCAGCATACCGTTGCTGTGAAGCAGTTGCTTGGCACGAATCAGCCGCTGCCGTTTGGTATTTGGACCAGCGCCACCGCGTTAGAGCAATTGCAGTCTTCCCAATCTCTGCAACGTCTAAAAGATACGCTGACTCAAAATCAACTGATCCCCTTCACCGTCAACGGGTTTCCCTATGGCGATTTCCACCAGAGTGTCGTCAAACGCTCCGTCTATTCACCTAATTGGACCAGCCCAAAACGACTGGAGTACACGCTGCAACTGGCTGATCTACATCATGAGTTACTACCGCCCGGAGCCGTGTCGACGATTTCGACGCTACCGCTGGGTTGGCCTGCAGACGATTGGACCAAAAAAGGATCAATGCCCGACGAGTATTATGAACGTTGTGCCGAAAATTTAGCGGCATGTGCGACGGAACTCGACCAACGATTTCAGCAAACCGGTCGGCGTCATCTCATCTGTATCGAACCCGAACCCGGATGTGTGTTGGATTGCTGCGGTGATATCGTCCAATTTTTTGAGCGGTTCCTTTTCCCGATCGACCAATCATTGATTCAAAATCACATCGGCGTTTGTCACGACGTTTGTCATTCTGCGGTCATATTTGAATCGCAAAGAGAAGCGATTTCGGCATATTCCGATGCAGGTATCCAAGTCGGCAAAGTGCAAGTATCATCGGCCGTCGAAGTCGACTTTGATAAGCTCGACACAGAAGGAAAAATGGAGGCACGGAAGCAATTAAACAACTTCACCGAGCCGAAGTATCTCCATCAAACCAGCGTCCAACATAAGGATGGCCAGCGCGATTTCTTTTTCGATCTTCCTAATGCTCTGGCAGCAGACATCGACACGGGGGTTTGGCGAGTTCACTTTCACGTGCCCATTTTTTACAATGGCTCCGACGTGATTGGCACAACGCAACATTGTATCGGCGAGTGCCTTGATGCGATCGATAAGCACGAAGTCGCTGTCAACCATTTCGAAGTCGAAACGTACGCTTGGCCCGTGTTACCCAAGGGTATTTTCTCCGGTTCGCTGAACGAAGGAATCGCGAAAGAGATCCGCTGGATCGAAAATTTGATTTTGCAAGAATAACAGCCTATGTCATCACCCATCATCGCAGAAATCATCGCCATTGGAGACGAACTTACCTGTGGCTTCCGTTTGGACACCAACTCTCAATGGCTGGCCAGTCAATTGAATGACCTCGGTTTTGTCGTGCAATTTCACAGCACGGTGGGCGACGAGATAGATGCGATTGTCGATGTGTTTATGCATGCCTTCGAACGTGCCGATATCATCGTCACGACAGGAGGTCTTGGCCCCACCGCCGACGATCTCACGCGTCAGGCGTTGGCTGATGCGGCGCGTGTTGGGCTAGAACTGCACGAAGACCAATTAGAACATCTGAAGGCGTTTTTTACACGGCGCGGCCGCACGATGACGCCTTCGAACGCAATTCAGGCACATTTTCCTGTCGGTTCGATAGTGGTTCCAAACCCAGAAGGAACAGCCCCGGGAATCGAGTTCACCTATCGCGGTCCGCGACGTGAATCGATAGTATTTTGCCTGCCGGGTGTTCCGGCTGAAATGAAGCAAATGTTTGCTCAGACATTGAAGCAACGATTGCAAACGATCACTGGCGAAACACAAACCATACATCACCATGTCGTTCGTTGTTTTGGTTCGGGGGAAAGCCATATTGAATCGCTGCTGCCGGACCTGGTTAAACGTGGCCGCGATCCGCAAGTCGGCATCACGGCAAGTAAAGGCATTATTTCATTGCGGTTGACGACCAAGGCGGACTCCGTTGAAAAGTGTTTAGAAAAGATGGCGCCTACGTTGGAGACGATTCACCGTTGCTTGGGGGATCTCATCTTTGGATTCAATAATGACACATTAGAATCCGTGATTGCGGCCAAACATGTCTCTGCTCAAAGAACGATTGCAATCACTGACGCCGGTATGATGGGGGCTCCGGCGTTGCTGCTGAAACAATCGGGCACGCCGTTGGCAGCAGCGGAGATGGTTGTTTTTGAAGTGAATGACGTAACCCAGCGCGCGGTGGAGATTTCGCAACGCTCTGGTTCAGATATTGGAGTTGCTATCGGCCCGATTAACCGAGATGAATCCGTCGTTGCAGCGGGAGAATCGAGCTACGTCGTCGCCATCGCTACCAAGGACAGTGATGTCGCCCAAACACACGATTTTCTCTTCAGCGGTCACTCGGCGATCCGCGAAACGCTGGCCAATAAACGCGTGCTGAATTTGCTTCGTTTGCTTTAAGAGATTTTTTAGGCCAACGGCCCAGCAATTTACCTAGCCCAGACTGAAGTGCTGGGTAATTAAGAGAGCCGCTTAGGCGCTAGCCTCGGTTTCGTCATCGCAAAACCGGCGATTTCCCTAATGGCACTTACTTTAGCTTGATGCAGCGCATCCACCCGACAGCCGCCAACGGAAAAGCGTCCGGTCCTACGCGCCTAAACCGGACGCTTTTCCGTTAGCAGCTGATTCGAATTGGCTACGCCAATGAGTTCAATTCTCTAAAGTAAGTGCCACTGGGCTAGCGTCCAACCGACTCACATTAAAAATCGAAAGCCGACTTAATCAACAAGCGGTGCAGGGCTAGGGAAACTACCTTGGCTTTGACCCTAGATTAATTCACGCGACATCAAAACTTGTGCATTCATGCTTTGCGTAACAACTTCTACTTTACCAGTTTGCTGATCGCCTTGAACTGAGGGTGATCTGCCGTTTCGCACAATTCAAAAAGCGCCGACTCCACCGTCGTCAATGAAACACCGCTGGCTTCCAAACGTCGCAGAGCTATTGAGCAATCATGGGCGCTACGAGAGCCGATTGCATCGGCGCAAACGAAGACGTGGAAGCCCTGAGCAACTGCATCAAGTGCTGATTGGAGCACGCATATGTGGGCTTCGATTCCGATGATGAGCAAGTTGTACGCTTTGCAACGTTTTAATTCCTCGGTCAGGGCCACCGACTCGCGTAAGCTGAACATCTTCTTTTCGAAGACGTTGGATCGTTCGGTGGCATCCGCGTCTCCCAACTCAAAAGACGCCACCGTTTTCCCCAATCCTTGAGGGTATTGCTCAGTGAAGTAGACGGGCACTGACAGAATACGAGCCCCTTGAATTAAGCGCTGTACCGACCCCATCAGAGCAACTCCGTTTTCGATGACGGGTAAGATCTTTTCCTGAATGTCGACGACAACGACAACGGTGTCGTCGGCATTCATCAACATTGGACTGCGAAAAGCGGGAGTATTTTTGTCAGGCATAATGGCGAAGGGATCAGGGGCGAATGAGCTGTAGATGGGCATTGCCCATCGGAAGTCATAATCTTAATCGCCTCGAGGGAATTTGGAAACGTAGTGCTCCGGCGGGGCAGAACCGACTCTGCCTCACCAAATACATTGAAGTTCACCCACAAAAAAACCAACGAGGAGAATCGTTGGTTTTAGAATTTCTTTTTATATGAGCCATTCGAATAGATCAGCTTGTAAAAGTGACCTACATTCCTGGTGCAAACGAGTTGCCCGTTTTAAGCATCCAGCGAGTTCCAAAATCCGTATTTTTACGAGAGAACTTGCTGTTGGCAGTCGTCGTAATGGATTTGATTGATTCAGGAAGAACCTCCGCCGTTCCCCAATCGGTGATCAGTTTCAACGTCGGGATATCAGGTACCCCCGTGAGTGAGTCTCCGTCGTTCAATACGACTACCGCTGAATTCTTCTCGTCGACATGCATTTGAATGCCAGCGATTTGGTCCAATGGAATGGTGACTTCACCAAACTTGCAAGTCATCGTAATAGAATCCAATCCATCCAACTCACCCGCAATTGATTTGACATCCGAGAGCCGAACAAAGACGGTGTTGTCGCTCATCACTATCGCGGACTTAGTGGCCATTGCTGGCGAATCATACTTCAACAGAACTCGAGAAAAACCGTTCTCATCGGTCGGGATTCGAATTGGTTGCCCCTTGATTTTGGCAATTAATTCGTCATCGAGAATGATTATCGCATCAGAACCGATGACGTTGACGTCGATATCCAGTTCGACTGGCGTTTGTGTTTTGGTGTCACCGAAACGTAGTTCAATGACTCTAATTTTTTCACGCGCCGAGGCTGAGACCTCAGATTTCAAACTCCCGAACTCTTTGAGTTTACTAATAAATCCATTGTTCAACTCAAGCGAGTATCTCTCCTGAGCCAACGAGGAAGAAGACAGGGTAATAGCGATTAGCATCGCGATGATCGGTGCTACGTATTTGAACATTATTAGGCTCCAAAAATCTGGACGGTAAGTAGTTGAAATTGGTAGAATTTGATTTCGTAGGCCGGCAAGTGTCGCCTCACGACCAAATGGTTTAGTTTTAAGGGAACAGCCAGTTTTCATTGGCTTGATTCGGAGTCATCAAGGGAAGTGGCTGACCTATCATTGAATCAATGACCGGAAGCATACTCACTGGAACTTCGTTCTTTGGAACGCCGTTCAGTGGAACGCCGTTCATCGAAGCACCATTGTAGATTATTCCGTTTTGCACCGGGACTCCATACTGTCCATAGCCGCCATAGGAATTGTACGTTTGCACGGGCTGCGGCAGCATGTAATTTTGAGTGTGTCGATGTGACCTTGGGAGAGTGTCAATGCGTCCTGTTTCCATCGGGAATTGGTGTTCAAACGCTTGGCCGATTGATGAATTCGACATAGGTGGCACCACAGAAACTTCAGGCATCACAGAAACGGCCGAGTTATCTTGAGTCGGTTGCCCGTAGCCTCCATAGGAAAAGGGTTGGCTTGGAATCATCGTGTTTACCGTGGGGAGTCGCATTGACAGTGGTGGCGTGATGGAAGCAATGTCCTTCGTTTTAATTCTCTCTTGTCCCCAACGAGAATTGACGATAATAGATGAGAAGTTTGATTCGCCCTGGAGAGTATCGCCGTTGAACATCGTGACTCTCAGATCTCCATCATCCTCAAAAGTAACTTGAGAGACTTCGGCCAGTTTCACCTTAACTTTTCCAAGCCCTGATTTCAGCGGGAATTGAGGCATGTAAGAAAGACGACCAGTAATTGATTTTCCGTTTTTCAGCGATACCATGAGTTCGACGCTGTCTGTCTTTGATGGCTTTTTATTTCTTTTACCATTGCCGGGTTGGTAGCGAACCATGATGTTTGTATAGCCAGATTCATAAATCTTCAGTTCGACAGGTTGATATGCTATTTGCTCGATCGTTGAATCGTCAACGCTGATCGCGATAGTATTTGAACGTTTGTCTACATCGTTGAAAAGCACCGCAACGTCGTCTTTAAAACGATCTGGACGCTTTAAAATAAGCGAGTTAACTTTGTTCTTAAGTCGGTGTGGGATCGACATTTTGAATTTGCCTGTCTGCAAAAGCGACTGCAGTTCCACGTCGCTCAATTCCACAACCGCAGACACTCTTCCGGTGTCGGTAGTGTCAGTGGCTTTCGCCTGTTGAACATACCCAAATAGTACAGCAATCGTGAATAGGAAGCTGAGTTGATTTTTCATGACGGTCTACCTTTTGTCGCTGAGGGAGGATACTCGCGAGTCGAAGAGATTGGAATTGATCGTGATAAATTGGAAAGTGGTCCGTGCTCAATTGCTTCAGCACAGACCACCCTCGCAAAAAATCGAATACTAGCGGCCAAATCTTGGAGCGCCGGTAGCTTGAGTTGGCGTTGCTGCTGTTCCATTAGCTTTTGAGAATTGCCACTTACGTTTCCCATTGGTGTTGGTAGATAAGAACTTGGCGTTCTCCAAAGTCGTCACTGAGTCAATCTGAGTCGTGTTAACATGAGCCGCGCCCCAGTCAGTTTTTAGCTTAATTTGTTCCAACACAACTTTTCCGGTGATTAGATCACCGTTTTTAAACGCAATTACTGACGAATCGTTAGCATCGGCATGCAGCTTAATACCGTCAATTTTTTCGAACGGGATAGAAACCGGACCAAAGCTAGTGGTGACTTGCATGTCTTGCATTTCAACCAAAGTGCCCGTCAATTCGCGATCTTGCGAAAGGTTGACATATAGAACGGTGCCCGGCCCCGAAGGTTCAGCAACGTCGTCTTGAGCCGTGGCGGTGGACACCATTAAAAATGGTGTGATTAAGGCTGCAATAGCCATTGTTTTGATCAACTTTTTCATCAGTTTCGTCTCCGTTTTCGATGGGTTTCGAGCAGTGCCCGTTTGGGATGTGGATATTGCCCGTTGGATTCGGCAAGGTCTAAAGATTTCAGACTTCCAATATAATTCGCAATCTTTTCGACGAAATTAATTCTGCAATAATTCCAAAGAGATTCGCATTTCGCGACTTCCCAACCGCTACATCCACTACATCTACCGAGAATCCCCACTCAGAAGGACGGGCTCTGGCCCTACAGTGGTTCTGAGAGACAAATCCTACGGCGTTATCAAGCCGCGTTTGGACCGTTGAAAAGGCATATCGTTGGATGAATCGCGGAACAAAAGAATCAATATTCGTGAGAGCCCCACATTTAAAGGACGATGGCTATCAAAACGGCGAATTGACCGTACACGCCAAAAATTTACAGCGCGACATTCAATCGTCGATATATTCTTCGAATTCTGACACGTCATGGCTCTGCGGCAGGTCTTCGATCTGTGACAAATGAAAGAGCTCAAGAAAGCGATCTGTTGTCGAGTAGTTTCGTTTCGCAGGTTTGGGTTCATCCAAATCCAAGGAAAGTAAGTTCCGACGAACCAATTGAGCCAGGATGCTGCCGCTGGATTTGCCGCGGGCAATTTCGACCTGTGCACGTGTCAACGGTTGGTTGTAGGCCACCACAGCAAGCACGTCGATCGCGTTCTGGCTGAGTTGAAACTGTTTGTTGCGACCGAAGAAGTTGTTTTGCAATTCACCTAACTCCTCCACCAAGGCCATTTGAACCGTCTGTTGGTCGACCACGATTTCGAAAGCCGCCCTCTCCTGTTTGTACCTGGCGTTGAGGTCGTCGATGTGAGACTTTACTTCTGATTCTGAAACATCGCGGAGTTCAGCCGCAATTTGAGACAAATGAAAAGGAATTCCCTTTGGCGTTCCGACGAACAGCATCGCTTCAATAATTGATTCTGGCGTCAACGCACAATGCGCGTCGTCCCTTTTGTTCTCCTCACTGTCACGCTGAGCCGATGAAATTGTAGTGGTGGTTTTTGGCTGGTCGCCACTTACATCAGCTTCGCTAGGATCCGGCCGCGGAGAAGCCTCACTTGGTTCAGGTTCTTTGACACCGTCGCCAGACTCAAGATTCTTTTCTCGTATGACTTCCGCGTAAGCGCGGCTCAATTGATCAAGCGAAAACTCGTCGTCCAGATCGTCATTTTCGCTATCGGAAATATCAGAAGTGTCATCCATGTTTAGAAGTATATCCTTTGCCGTTGAGTTTTACCAAGAGAGAAAGAAGGTGCGACGTGAATCCAGTTGAGCTTTATCTCTAAAGTCGTATTTCACTCAGTGAAATATCGAAGTGCTCGTAATTTTACGGAGAGCTTGTGATTTTACAAAACTTCATCAGCCGCCGCGCGATAGCGTTCGATTTCAAGCGCGTAAGACCGGATGCTTTTCCTTTGGCGGCTGATGGGTTCTGCGAACCCTCGCCATAGAACCACAACATCGAATTAAAAAACGACTTTGTTGAAATTTAAGACTTAGCAATCAAACGCACGACGACCGCGTCCGCTGCATTATGAGTAAGACTGAGCTTTTTCCCGTCGAGGGTAATGACCTGCCAGATTCGTCCGTCTTTTGAACGTGGCCCCATCGTGATGCGCTGCCCAACCTTGAGATCCAACGGTGCCGCATCACCGTCGGTTCTAACTACGGTCGCTTGATTACCGCTCCTCAGAACGCTCAGCAGCAGATCTTTTCCAACGATCAGTTCCGAATCATTGGGAATAATACTGCCATGAGGATCGGTGACGGGATGTCCCAGTTTGTCATCCAAATACTCAACGGTCTTCTCATCACTTAGATGTTCAAGCCGATGGGCCGTATCGTGAATTTTCTCTTTGGGCGTCGTACCGGTTCGGTCGAGATACGTTTCCCAAAGACGATGGGCGCGGACCAATCGTTTGGCTTGAAAACGTCCATCGTCGGTCAACAACACTTTGTCATTATCCACATCCAGCAGCCCTTGCCGTTCCAGCATGACGATGCTCTTACGGACGCGCGGAGCAGGCTTTTTAATGTGTTTTAACACTTCGGTGACGGGCACCGACTTACCTTTGGCACGTAGCACGCATCCGAGCACATCTTCCATCATCTCTTGCGGCACGGTGTTGCTTTTGCGGACCCAATCAGCCAACAATCCGTACTTCGGTGCCAATACAAGACTGGATAAGAAGACACCTGTCATGATGACCACAATGGTTGCCCCCGGTTCTGTTCCCAAAAACACTGCGATGGCGAAACCAAACCAAAAACACAACACCCCAACAATCGCGGAAGTGATAATCATCCTATCCAGTCTATCGATCAGTAAATAGGCCGTGGCTGCGGGAGTGATAATTAGAGCGACCACCAAAATGACACCTGCAATCTGGACGCCACTTACGACAACGAGAGAAGTACAGGCCGTCAAAAGATACTCCACAGCCATCACAGGAATGCCGATCGCAGCCGCCATGATCGGGTCAAACGTTGTCAGTTGAAGAGGACGGTAAAACAGAATGACGACCGGTAATACGATTGACGCGACGATCGCCAACAACCAAAGCTCACTATTATCGACGGCCATTATATCGCCAATAATAAAGTGATAAATATCGATTTGAATGTACTGACTTACCGATTCAAGCGAGATAAAGAACGCGGAGAACGCAAAGATTCCCGTGTACATAATGCCGATCGCGGTATCCTGTTTGACTCTGGAGAATTTTGTGACAAAGCCAACCATCGCGACGGTCAAAATTCCAGACAGGATGGCTCCGATCAGCATCGCCGTCAAATTAGAGTCTTGTTGATAAAAGACCTTCATCAACAAATAGCCGCCAATGACGCCGGCCAGCATCGAGTGTGCAATCGCATCGGCTAAAAAAGACATCCGGCGTAACACAATGAAACAACCGACCACGCTACACACGACAGAAACAAGCGTGCCTACGATAAGTGGCCGAATTAAATAACCGTAGTCCAGTTGTAGGCTGGTGAAGAATTCTGTCAAACTATCCATCGTTGACCTCGTCACCTGTTCCGTCACCTGTGTCGTCACTAGATTGCTTTGCCAATTCGGCGAAGACCTTCAGATTGCCTTCGTAAACATCCGTTAAGAGTTTCGGGTTGAGAACCTGGAAAGGTGTCCCGAACGCGAAGAGACGCTGCTTTAACAAAATGATCAGGTTAAAATATTCGGCGGCGGTACCCAAGTCGTGATGAACGACAACAACGGTTTTCCCAGCCTCTTTGGTTTCTTGAAGAACGTCCAGAATAGCGCGTTCGGTCGCTGCGTCTACGCCGGCGAACGGTTCGTCCAATAACAGGATCTCTGCATCTTGAGCTAATGCTCGCGCCATGAAAACGCGCTGTTGCTGGCCGCCGGATAGCTGGCCAATTTGCCGGTCGCGGAAGTCGGACATTCGGACTTTCTCCAATGCCTCATCAGCCAGTCGAAGGTCCTCTTTTTTAAGATCTTGCCACCATCTGCGATAAGAGTATCTGCCCATCGCTGCCACTTCGCGGACGGTGATCGGGAAATCCCAATCGACGGATCCACGTTGCGGTACGTAGGCGACGCGCCCTTTGACTTGCGTTACATCGGTTCCGAAAATCTCAACCGTTCCCACGTCAGGTTTAATGAACCCAAGCATAGACTTCATCAGCGTCGATTTCCCCGACCCATTGGGACCAATGATACCCACCAACTTCCCTTGGGGGATCTCGACCGACACATCCAACAACGCTGGCACCGGACCGTAACTGACGGTCAGGTGCTGCACCTTGATTGCAGGCACTTCAATCGATTTGTTTGCGTTAACAATCATAGCTGTTTGTTTACTGACGCGTTGCAGTGGTGTCGAATTTGACTTGGCCGCCGATCGGCGTTATGGAAGTTGGACTGCTGAAGGTTTGCCTATGGATCTCGTTTTCATCAACGCGAATCACAACGTCGATTGCATACAAAGACGGTGATGGGGCGTCGCTGAGAAATTTTTCGGGGTCTTCGAAATTGGCAAAAACGCTAATCGTATTGAGTCCTTTTTCTACCAACGGAAGTTCGACCGAAATCGGCCGGTCGGCTTTCAGATTGCCTTTCTCTTGGAGCACTGTTGTCTCTTTGAAGTCGATCTTTAACGCAACCACATCAAAACCTGGATCAGCGTATAAAGTTGCCGAACGTTGGATTTCTGCGGTGACAATTTTCTGTTCTGGCGTGGACTGGTAGTTTGCATCAGGACGCTTCACCGTATCAGCGAACTTCAAATAACCGTACATTCCCCCAATTAAAAAGCAGACCAAAAGAATAGTGATTAGCGGTCGCATACGAGATCAGGGCTCATTTCGTCTTTTTTTTCGTGAGGCGCGTATCGCCGGTTCCCATGGTGAACGTCGGGACATGGGTAACACATTAGAATAACATTATCAGGCTGGTTTACCAACCTCCGCAATCTCGGTTGGAAGTTCATCGACTGCAAATACGTTCCGGGAGGCGATAAGCTGTTCCCAATCCATGGCTTCACCGAATCGACCAACGTGGTACCAACGTCATTAAAAACACAACGCTGGAACCCCAACTTCAAATCAGCTACCATGGCCTTAACGGATTTAATTACTCAACGACCAATTTCAACAGACGATCTATCTGCATGCACTGCAAACCCAAACCATCCGCGAAGTGCAACCGCGGACAAAAAGTGTGTCAGACAACGCTTTGGTCACCTTAGATTGTTACTGAAAAATTCCTTAAGGGCAGCAATGAAAACAATAAGAATCAGAACGATCCAATCCAGCAACTTTTCGAGGCTATTTTTGGCGAAACACGACAGCGATCAGACAAAGACGCGAGCCAAGCTTGCTCTGTACGTTACCATTGCAATGAGCGCGATGGCCTTCAATACCCTATCCAGTTCCAACTGCGCAGCTCAAGAAGAATCGTTGTCGAGCGAAATCAGTAGCGTAGCACCCGACTCCTGCCTATCTTGGTTTCAGTGGAGCAACCCTTACCGCGCCGATGCCGGCAGCACTAACGCCGTGGATCGGTTAATGGCCGAACCGGAGGTCGATCAGTTTTTGACCAAGTTGACCGATAAGCTTGGTCAACTACCTGGAGTTCTTGTACCAGAACAGGCTCCACCGTCGATGAAAAAGGCGGCTGTAGAGTTAGGACCTCACCTCGTCGACGCGATTTTTAGAAAACAGGGCTCCATTTTTGTTCAGAGCTTTGATCTCGACGAAAACCAAAACCCAAAAAATGCCAAGGTAGGTTTGGTTTTGGAAGTCGGTGACAAGGCCGATCAAACCATGCAAGCCATCGTGAATGTGCTAAAAGCTGTCGGCGCCCCGGTGAAAAATTCCGATCTCAATGGCTTGAGCGTAATTTCAGTCCAAGTCCCTCCAGATGGTCCGTTCGAAGCAGCCTGCATCGCTCGGCAGAGCGGTCACCTAATGGTCGCAACTAGCTTGGAAATGATTGGTGAAATGAACGCTCGATTTGACGCGGGCAAAGTGACCGGTTGGTTGACGGAACTTCGAACCGGCCAGTCCTACCAGCGCTTGGCGGGAGTCGGAATGGTCGACGTCGCTGCTTTGAAGGACAAATTTTTGCCGCTTGGCGGTCCCGAAGTTGAAAAAGCAATCGAAGTCCTCGGGCTCAACAATGTGAAACAACTCGAGATGTCAGGAGGTTATTCAACATCAGACTACGAGCAACGATTCTCACTCAAGTTTGACGGCCCGCCTGAAGGAATTTTCAAAACACTCAGCGACAAAGGATTAACGCTTGAGGATCTGGGGCACTTACCTGAGGATTCCTTTTTAGCTATCGCCATGTCGGTCGATAGTAAAACAGCGTTTAGTGAGTTCCAGCGGATGTTGATCCAGTTCGATCCAAATGCAGCGCGTAATATGGCAAACGGCTTGATCGAATTTCAGAGCAAAACCGGAATCGACCTCCGAGGAACAATCGAAAACTTGGGTCCCACCTTCGCGATGCACAACGGTTTTGGCGATGGAATTTTGTCAGGCACAATGCTTAAAGCAACCGTTGAGGATGCTGACGCTTTCGAATCCACAATCCAAGACGCCGTTAAGTTGCTGCGTGGCCTATCTCAAGATTTTGAGCTGAATGTCGGGTCGATCGAACAGAACGGGAAAACAATCAAGGAAATTCAATTTGGTGGTATGCCGATCCCGGTTCAACCAAGCTGGTTTTTGGATAATGACCAAGTGACCATTTCCTTATTTCCGTCGGTACTTTCAGCGGCGACCAATCCAGACCTGGTGTCACCGCTGGTAGAGTCAAAATCGTTTGAGCCGTACCTTTCATTATTAAAACCGGAGTCATCTGAAACTTCGGTCGTCGGTTTCTCCTACTCCGAAACAAAGCTGTCGTATGAATTGGTGTACGGCTACGCGTGCATCGCAAGTGCAATGGGCAAGAACATGATGTCAGGATCTATGATTTCAAACGTTCCATTGTCCGCGCAACAGATTGCTGAAATTCAAGAGCTAATTAGCGATCTGCAGATTCCTTCTTGTCGCAGTGTCGTACGGCATTTAACGCCACAGGTTGCGGTGATCCGAAAAGAAGTCGACGCCATCGTGCTTGAATCCCATTCTTCGGTCGCCAGTTCCAATCTCACTATGTTTGCCCCCGGTGTCGCCATCGGCATACTGCTGCCGGCGGTCCAGCAGGTGCGGACCGCTGCTAGGCGGACTCAATCGATGAACAATCTACGACTACTTGGACTATCAGCCCTTAACTACGAATCGACGCGTATGCATTTTCCTTCCGGTGACGGTCCGGTCAAGAAAGGCGGTCCGCCGGTTAGTTGGCGAGTGAAGGTTTTGCCATATGTCGAAGCCAACCAATTGTATAATCAGTACAATTTTGATGAACCATGGGATAGCGAGACCAATCTCAAAGTCCTTCAACAAATGCCGGAGGTGTTCAGCAATCCAGCCAGCACGGCCCAACCCAACCACACAGTTTATCGAGGCGTCGGAGGAGCGGGTGGCATTATGGGCGTCGATCAAACAGGTGGACCGAGGGAAACTAGTATTGGTCAAGTTAGAGATGGTACCAGCAATACAATTCTCTTTGTCGAAACCCCGGACGCGATGGCGGTACCGTGGACGAAGCCCGATGGTGGTATTGACCCAGAAAAAATCAAACCTTGGCAAATGAAAGGAAACTACCCTGGCGGTTTCAACGTAGGGTTTGCCGATGGCAGCTCTCATTTCATTGCATTGACGCTCAACGAAGAAACATTCAAGAACTTGATGATGATGGACGACGGCAACGTTGTCGACGGGTTCTAGTGTTTGTCAGCACTAAGTTTTAGGATTAGCCGGTTGGGCGCTAGATCGCGGTAGGGACTGCCGTTGCCGGCAGCCCCCCGCACAGATCCGTACGTGAAGAGCTACCTCATA
>ENA-ORXT01001759-ORXT01001759.1-marine-metagenome-genome-assembly--contig:-NODE-1759-length-27888-cov-42.078602_pt1 | contig 27888 bp, 21 predicted proteins | sample MGYA00237868_ERZ511482 | MGnify/ENA metagenome assembly ERZ511482
AATTCCTTTATATTGTTAATTAGCCAATTCTTCTTTGAGCTTAGTCCAATCGGATGATTTTATTGAGACTCCGAGTCTTGCAGACAGCACATGCTCATCTATCAATACCCCTGTCATCTTAATTAACTCTTGGTTAATAGTCCGTGCTATGGCATATACGTTATCTTTGATTTCTATATGCTCAAAAAGTTCTTGTATCCGATAGTCTAATGCTTTATATTCTTTGGGTGAAATACTTAAAATTTTATGAATTTTGAACTTCTCTGTTTTTATCTTTTGATAGGATTCGATAAAACTTTTTATTCTCTGAATATAGAACGCTGAATTATCCCTAAACTTTTCTTTTTCGACAGCAAAATCAAATAAATCCTGACTAGTAAAGTCTTGATAATATCCAGTTATATTACCTTCACTTGAGATGAGGATAATGGGAATATCTCTATATGTATCAGAACTTTTAGTTCTTAAAGACTGAGCTACTACAGGAGCGTCAAATCTAGCACTTTTACTTGTTAAACGAAAATCAAGCATTAGAGCATCGGGCAATTCTTGCGAAATGGCATCTAAAGTATTTTCAAAATCTTCCGGTTCTTTATGAATGACCTTAAATTCTTGATTTTTAAATTCTTTAATAATCGAATTAGGACTTGAATCCTCAATATAAAGTATCTTATAAGCCATATTCTTTTAATTCTTTGTCAGTTGCACTTGGTATTTCTATCCGAATGCAGGTAGTGTAATCAGCTTTGGGCGAAGCTACATATACTTTTCCTCGGTAACTTGAAACAATGTCCTTGACTATTTTTAATCCCAAGCCTGTACCAGCTATTTCTGCATAATCTAAACTGTTGAAGTCAGATTGACTTGTAGTAGTGAAAAACTCATTAAACACTTCTTCTTCATTTTCTTTGGATATTCCATCTCCGTTATCAGAAAGTTGTGTTACAGTTTCATTGATATCAACTACATCACCATCTTCATTTACATATTCAGCAATTTTATTACCTGCTATCGTGTTTCTTATTTCTGTAACTACTTCTGCTGCACTGCTTATTATAGTTGAGATACCTGCTTCATTGGTATAAATGTAAGAACCATCACCATTGTCAGTCAATGTAGTAATGGTTTCTGTTGCATCTATTGTTGTTACGGCTCCGTCCTCAGATGTATAGGTGTAAGTTCCGTCACCGTTATCTTGTAAGACAGTAATGGTTTCTCCACCTGTATTAATTGTTGTCTGAGTACCATTCTCAGAAGTATAAGTGTAAGAGCCATTACCATTATTTTGTAATGTCGTTACTGTTTCTTCTGTATCGAAAGTTACGCCAATGCCTTCCTCGTTAATATAGATGAAAGTTCCATCTCCCTGATCTGCTAATTGTGTCACGGTCTCGTTGATATCTACAACGTCACCATCTTCATTAGTATAGTCAGCAATCTTATTTCCTTGGATTGTATTCTGGACTCTTGTAGTAATCTGAGCAGAAACGATTGTAGTCTGTATTCCTTGCTCATCGGTATAAGTATAAGAACCATTACCGTTGTCTACTAAAGTAGAAGTTGTCTCTTGCGGATCTATGACCGTTAGGACACCTGCTTCGTTTCTATAAGTGTAAGTTCCGTCATTGTTATCTGTTAGTGTAGTGATAGTTTCTTCTGCACCACCAAAAGAAACAGAAACGCCTGCTTCGTTAGTGTATGTAAAAGTTCCATCTCCATTATCTACAAGATTAGTTACTGTTTCTTCAGCATCTATAATTGTAGAGACACCAGCTTCATTCACATACGTGTATGTGCCATCGCTATTTTCGATGAGAGTTGTGATACTCTCATCAGATCCTTGAAGTGTCACAGATATTCCAGCTTCGTTAGTATACGTATAGCTGCCGTCTCCATTGTCTACTAATTCTGTCACTGATTCATAGAAGTCTGTAGGTAGACCATTCTCATCATAGAATGTACCTATCCTGTTTCCGACCACGGTATTAGTAATAGAAGTAATATTAGTACTTCCACTCGTTCCAGCACATACCCAGTTAGGAGCATTAGGCGTACCTACATTGACTTGAAGACATTCGTCCGTAAGGTTGTAGATAACTGCACCTTTAAGTGGTGTAGGAATAGTGTTTCTCTGTTGTGTTGTCAGCCTTGGAATAACTAACGCCTTGTTAGTACTTTCCAGCTCTATAAGAGAGCCATCGTCAATGTTTTGTGGGTTGTCACCTACTTTGACTTGGGCTGAGAGCGTTTGCGAGGTTAGTGCAAACATGCTCAAGAGAAGGATAATTTTCAAACTTGGGATTCCGATTTTGTTAGAGAGATTTTTGAAACCTCTGTAACATGACACTCGTATTCTCATTAAATAGACTTTTTTATTAAGGATTACTCAAATAAAAAAGGGAATTTAATAAAGGTAAATATAGGGCGTGACGCTAAGTAAAAACATAGTTTCACACTATATAGACATCCTACGGAGTGACTACCCCTATGCTACATGTAATAAAAAATGCTATCTAAGTGACAGTTATTTGCTGCATATGGTGATTTTGCTATCGATATACCAATAAATATCAGCGCTTAGCAGTATCGATATTAAATTCTGCAGACTTTACAAACTCATCTTTTTGTAAGATGTTTAACATTTCTTCAGGGCTATTCTTCTTAGGATCATAAGAAATTAGCCACTTGTCACTTGCAGCACTTAATCTTTTCTTGATCCGAACACCATGGTCTTTTCTCATTGTATCAAACCATTTAGCGAGCTGTGGACCGCCATTAGTGACAACGATTATCTCTGACTTTATAGGTTGAGGTGCTTTTTCGTCTGTCTTAGAAGCATGTATCAGAGTCCATCCTTCATCGGATTCGGCTATTTGTTCTAGCTGAAATTGGATTTTATGCACTCTCTCAGGACGTTCTCTTTTACCTGTGACGTACTTCACGGAATCATCTTTCATGTATGATATCTTGACAGAAGGTAGATCAGCTATACTGCTTTCGTACATATTTTGTAATCCAAAGAAGTCAGCTTCTTCGAAAGCATCTACAAGCGAATTGTATGTCTCTCGATCTATCTGTTTAGAGTAGGTACCTATCTTTTTAGTATTCCTTTTTCCTTCAAATTTTGCTTCACCATTCTTATAAATGTAGAAAGAATAGACAGGACAAGATCCAAAACAAGCACTTTTATGTAGCGAGATGGATGCTTCTTTTTTATCTTCTTTAATATTTTGCGTAACCATTTCTTTCTTTGATTTACAAGAAAAAAAGACCACTAAGGATATAGTTAATATTAGATATTTCATGAGTTTAATTTTTTTCAAAAGTAGATAAATGTAAGTTTTTTAGATCTACTCCCTATCTATCTTATATACCATGTAGTTAAGTATAAATTTTAAATGCTAGAATAACGATAGCCTATAATGTAATAGTATATCTATGAGATCTCTCCTCCGCAACTACTACCAGCACCAGCAGTACAACCGTAACAGTGCTGATTAGTGATGATCTTACGGGACATTAACTCATCCATATCTATCGTATCTATGTGGTTGCCTTTTATATCAGACTTAAGGTCTAGCATCTGATTAAAGTCACAATCATATATGTATCCATCCCAACTGATCGATAGTGTGTTCCTACACATGAGGCCGTCTACTGTATCTGGGTTATAGGCGTTAGAAAGCTCTTCCATATAAGTGGAATAGTTGTCGGTTTCTATCAGATAGTCGAGAAATCTACTTACGGGTAGGTTAGTGATAGCGAATAATGAATTGAATGAAATTCCAAACCGTCTATCTAATTGTCTTTTGAATTCCGCCTCTAATTCCATTTGGTTACCTGGGAGATATGCGCCAGAGGGATTATAGACAAGATCTAATAGTAAACCGGTTCCTTCTATCCCATATCCGACATCATTCAGTTTCTTAAGGGCATTAATGGAGTCATTGAATACTCCATCACCTCTCTGGCTATCCGTTCTAGACTTTGTAAAATAAGGTAGTGATGATATAACATGTACATTATTAGCCTTAAAAAATTCTGGCAAATCATGATACTTTTTGTTAGCCATAATAATGGTAAGATTACACCTCACCATTATATGCTTGCCCATAGCTGAACATGATTCGACAAACCATCTAAAATGTGCATTCATTTCTGGAGCACCGCCTGTAATATCCACTTGGGGTATATTATACTTAGTAATAATCTCAAGACATGTCTCGAGAGTCGCTCGATCCATATTTTCTCTCTTCTTATCAGGTCCTGCATCTACATGGCAGTGAGCGCAGGTCTGATTACATAGTTTACCTATATTAATCTGGAAAATCTCTACAGGAGATGGAGATATACCTGAGATATGGCCACCTTCTTCTGCAATCCGCTGAGCGAAGACAGGTATATCTGCAGTAACTTCTTTCTTGTTAGATAATACTTGTAATTGATAGAATGTACTTGCGAATTGACTATCCTTGGCGCTAAGGCTTTTTGTTTTTTGCTTGATAGCCATTACATTAGTTTTTTCTTGACATGATTCATCATTTGCACACCATATACTAATGTAGCCCCACTCTTAATAGCTGCAGCGACATGTACTGCTTCCATCATCTGTTCTTCGTCAGCACCCTTTGTCAAGCAATCAGAAGAGTAAGCATCTATGCAGTACGGACATTGTACAGCATGCGATACTGCAAGCGCAATGAGCGATTTTTCTCTAGCAGTAAGTGCACCTTCAGCAAATACTGTCCCATAATAATCAAAAAATTTTTTGCTGTATTCTTCCTGAAATTCAGAAATCTCTGAAAATTTCTTAAGGTCTTCGGGTTTAAAATAGCTGTCGCTCATGCTCGGTCGTTATTTTTATGAAAAGCGTAAATATAGGATTCTTGCATTTATTCTCTGCTTGTATTATGTTATTACTGAGACAATTACCAACTTAGTCATTCGGAACATTAATACTTTCCATTAAGTTTAGGTCTATAAGTAGATATATCCCATTGATTAGAACTACAATTACCATCATAATTACAATAATTTGTCTTCAGGCATGTAAGCAGGAGGTCAGTTATCCTAAGGAAAATATCGAAAAGACTGAGTATTCAGCTTATGTTACGGTGTCTGCGGGAGATACTTACCCACCTTTTAATACTTATCAGATACCTACATTTTTTAATGTTGGGTATATAGAAGTTTCTGAAAGTCAGTCAGTAAATACCATAATAGTAGGACCGAAACGCAATAAAAAAAAGAAAGTAGATATTGTGCCTATTGCAAAGCTTTCGATTAGAAAGGATTCTACTGATATGGAATATGTATTGTCTTATATTCCAGGATTCTCAGAGAAGAAGATGACATATGAGCTTTTCATGGTGAAGCATAATGATATTGTCTCTGGTATAGAATCATGGTTCAAGGCGCAGTGTAAGATGGGGCAATGTGGGGATATCCAATGGAGTAATACGTATAAGGCTCTATTGCAATTAGAATCTAGTAACCTTAAGAATTAAGCGTGGAGGAAGTTGTTTTCAATATAGCCGATCATGAATATCGGTTGCAGCTGACTGATAGGATAGCTGACATTTCTGAATCTTGGAGTATTATATGCAATGACAATATCTATAACACTATTCACTATCTTTCATTACTAGAATCAGATGGCCCGTTAGGCTATCAGTATTATTATGCCTTGTTATTTGACAGAGATGTATTAGTCGCTTGCTTTTATTTTCAAAAAAAGACTATTCGACTTTCTAAGGATTTCAGAATACATACTCACAGTAAAAATATATTACAAAGAGCCAGGGTCTTTTTTCTGAAAAACCTGTTCAAATTCGTCAATCATGAGTTTTTAATATGTGGGAATGTATTGCTTACTGGAGAATATGCCTATAGATACAATCAAGACATTTCAGATGTAGTAAGTGATAGGATTGTAAGTGAGGTAATTAGGTATATCAAGTCTCTGACAGGTAGAAAGGTTAAGACTATATTGCAAAAGGACTTTTACATAGATCCATCTATGAAGAAGGTGTCTCACAAAGGGACAGATTATACGGAGATCATCGTACAGCCAGATATGATTGTACATATTAGTAAGGCATGGAAGACTTTTGATGATTATCTCGCGGAAGTCAAATCTAAGTATAGGGTGAAGTTCAAAAAAGTAAAGAAGAAAGCTAAAGACTTAGATTTATTAATAATGAATACAGAAGATGCCATCCAATATAATGATCAGATGTATGCCATGTATAAGGCTACGGCAGATAGAGCACTATTCAGTTTGTTTACTTTGGACAAGAATTATTTCTCTCGGCTCAAAGAGACCTTTGGCGATGACTTGACGCTTATTGGAATTAAGGATAAGGAAAGATTGTTAGGCTTCTTCACATTTGTCAAAAACGGCAAATATGGAGATGCCCACTTCCTCGGTTATGATGTGAAAGAAAATGCTAAGTATCAGTTATACTTCAATATATTGCTAAGGCTAATTAAAGAAGCCATCAACCAAAAGGTAGAATACCTCAATTTGTCACGTACTGCATTAGAAATAAAAAGTTCCGTAGGGGCAATCCCTTATGATATGCATGTGTATATAAAACACACTAATCCGATGATCAATAAATTGATACCATTTATATTATCTAAGACTGTCCCTAAGAATAATTGGATTCCGAGATCTCCTTTTAGTAAGACGACTTGATATTTTTGATACGATGGATCATACGTGCTCCTTGCACTGAATATAAGTAGTCTGTCTCTATTCCTATATCTTCCCATTCTGCGATATGACTCTGATTATAATCTGGTATGAAAGGTGATTCTGTATATATTATATAGCTGCAGGTAATTATTACCATGAGAGAAGCGGCTATAGTAAGCCAAAACCTAACTATATTTAGTTTTTGATGCCGACGAGTTGATTTTACAGATTGTAGCTTATATTCTATCCTCTCCCATGCACTGACGGGTGGTTCTTCTCTATGGGAATCGGCGAGTGATTTAATATGCTTATAAGAATCAGGCATTATATTTTAGCTTTTATTTAAATGGACTTTAGAAATCCATTATATTTTTTTAAGTAAAATTCTTGCATTTTTTTCTTCGCAAGGATTAGTTGGGACTTAGACGTATTTATACTGATGCCCATTATATTTGCAATTTCTCTATGTTTGTATCCTTCTATTACGTATAAATTAAATACAGTCCGATATCCGGTCGGCAGGTCTTCCATCATCTTTAGCAACTCAGCATAATTAATGTCTGTTATCGCATTAGCTTCTTCCTTAAGATAGTAAGCTTTCTCTATGTCGACATGCAGATTTAGATTGTTTTTCTTTCTGATTTGCATTAGGCAAGAGTTTACTACAATTCTCTTCATCCATCCTTCGAAGCTTCCTGTTCCTTTGTATTGATTAATCTTGCTGAATATGGTATAGAAGCTCTCAACCAATAAATCCTCCGCTTCTGTCCTATTTTTCATATACCTCAGACACATTCCATAGAATAACGGTGAATATTTATCATACAGAGATTTTTGAGCTTTTGGGTCTCCTTTTTTGCACCTGATTATGATATTATTAGTTTCTGACTGCATATATTATTATACGTAAATACTCAGGAGGTCGATAATAGATAAGTTACATATAATTTGTAACATTAAAGAATGCATGTTAAAGTTTTTTTTCATTAAGTTTCACAAATATCATTTACATATTAAATTGTCGTGTAAATGACCTGATATAAATCTGTTAAGATCAAGGCATGAGGGAGAAATTTGTCGCGGACGAATCGAGTATGACTTTATTCAAAAAAGAGTGCTTCACGTAAGTGGGTGTATTCCCTTTGGTTGGATTGTTCTTAGCCCCTTTATACCCGTTTAAGTAATTCTGTGCTATTCAGTGCATCACCTAAGAAACTCCATAGTCCGATCTTTGGATTGATTATATTATTCTCTACATTAAGAGGAACATTAGGGACCTCTTGCCTTAGGATTTTCATATAATAATATAGAATCTGAAAATGCCTTTTCATATATTACTATCCGTTTGCTTAACTTTTGATAAGTATAATTATCTTGTTCCGAATGACTGACAATAGAAGAAAAGAGAATTGAAATACAAAACCCCAGATAAGATTTACGGCCGTTTATATTTAGACCTGATCGCAAGTGGATTATGGTCTGATGATAAGGTGTTAGCTGATGCTATACCATTAAGAGATTCGCAAGATATTGTGGCAGAGTATATAGACAATTGTGATATCAAGGGATTCGATATAGAAGCTTTCGTTCAGGCTAACTTCCAGTTGCAACATAGAGCGTCAGTGCAGTATGTTGCTGACGAAAGTAGAAATTCTATCCAGCATATAGAATATCTATGGGATATACTATCTCGACCAAAAGATGCATACCTGAATGGCAGTTCCCTAATTCCATTACCATTTTCATACGTTGTATCAGGAGGACAATTTAATGAAATCTATTATTGGGACAGTTACTTTACCATGTTAGGTCTTAGGGCACATGGTCGATGGGACTTAATCAAAAATATGATAGACAACTTTGCCTATCTCATAGATACGATAGGGTATATACCTAATGGCAATAGGACTTACTTAACCGGAAGATCTCAGCCACCATATTTTTCACTTATGATACAATTGCTTGCAGAGAAGATGGGCAATTCTATCATGGTGCATTATCTTTCACAATTAAAGGCCGAGTATAAGTTTTGGATGACAGATTCTGAGCTTGATAGTACAAGCGTGCATGAGCGTGTTGTCAAAGTCGATAATTTCTCTCTTAACAGATACTATGATGCTCACAGATCACCAAGAGTAGAGAAGCATCAGGATGACCTTAATGTACTAAGAGAATCTGGTAGGGACGCCAAAGAATTATTTTTAGATATCAGATCGGCGTGTGAGTCAGGTTGGGATTTTAGCTCTCGGTGGTTTACGGATTACTCAGATATACATCAGATTGCTACCTCTAAGATTTTGCCTATAGATCTCAATTGTCTAATGTATAACTTAGAGAACGTCATAGCGAAGGCATATGCGGTCAAGGGAGAAAGTGATCGTGCCATCATCTATGAAGCAAAAGCAGCAGCAAGAAAGCAGAAAATAATTAGCCTGTTTTGGGATGAACATGATGAATACTTCTTTGATTACCACTATGATACTCAGACACTTAATGGTTGTATTACTGCTGCTGGGATGTACCCTTTGTTTTTTAATATCGCTACACAAGAGCAAGCTGACGCATGTGCTGAGACAGCACAATATTTCTTAATGAAAGAAGGCGGCATAGTCACGACCACTAATGAGACTGGACAGCAATGGGATGCACCTTATGGATGGGCTCCTCTGCAGTGGATGACAATCATAGGCTTACGGAATTATGGACATCAAGATCTAGCAATGGAAATATCCAGAAGATGGTTACACCTTTGTGATAGAGTGTACCAATCGACTGGAAAATTTGTAGAAAAATATAACGTTATGGATATGTCCTCAGAATCTGGTGGCGGCGAATATCCTTTGCAAGATGGATTCGGGTGGAGTAATGGAGTGTTCACTGCCTTGCAAAAATTAATAAAGAAAAAGTAATGTTAGAAGACGATAGAAATACGTATTCATGTAAAGAATTAAATTTTCTAAAGCCAACCAGAAAAAATAATCCATTCGCATCAGAAGCGATGCGATGAGGAAGTTGGGTACTGAAGTTATTTAAAGACGATATGTTGCTATATTTGTTTTTGATAGATAATCCTTTATAAGATTTAGAATCCATTACAACAACTAATTAATCCATTTAGAGTTAATCTTCTTATGAATGAAAGAGGCAAAGTAAATCTCATATTCCCACACCAATTATTCTCAAAAAGTCCATTATTAGCTAACAATGCTGAGTGTTATCTCATAGAGGAATATTTATTTTTTAAGCAGTATAAATTTCATAAACAAAAGATTGCATACCATCGTGCAACAATGCGATATTATGCAGAATTTCTATTGGATAAAGGAATTAAAGCTAATTATATAGAAGCGCAAGATCCTCGATCAGATATTAGAGAATTGATTAAGGCATTAGCGAAGGATAATATAATTAGTATTGAGTATGTAGACGTAACAGATAATTGGTTACAGAAAAGAATTACATCAGCATCTACAGAAAGTAAAATAGAATGTGTGGTTCACTCATCTCCACTTTTCATTAATACTATAGAAGAGAATGAAGAATATTTCAAAGCAGATCGTAAGAAGTTCTTCCAGACAGATTTCTATATTAAGCAAAGAAAGAAATTGGGTATTCTTTTAGAATCAGGGGATAGCCCTGTCGGAGGTAAGTGGAGTTATGATGCAGACAATCGTAAGAAGTACCCCAAAGGGAAAGTTCCGCCCGTCACCAAGCACCCAAAGTTTGATGAATATTCCAGAGAAGCTCAAGAATATGTAGACAAGAATTTTTCAGAGAACTATGGATCACTAGTAGCTTTTCCATTATATCCAGCGAATCACAAAAGTGCAAAGAAATGGTTGAAAGTCTTTTTTAAGGAGAGATTCTTAGAATTCGGAACTTATGAAGATGCTATAGTAGATGGAGAAGGTATATTACATCATAGTGTACTAACACCTATGCTCAATGTAGGATTGCTCACACCTACAGAGATTATCACAGATTCGATTAAGTATGCAGAAACTAATGGGATTCCCATTAACTCATTAGAGGGATTTGTTAGGCAGATTATAGGCTGGCGAGAGTTTATACGAGGTGTCTATGAGTCTAAGGGTAGTCAAGAACGGACGACTAATTATTGGGGATTTGATCGCAAGATTCCTGCCTCTTTCTATGACGGTACGACAGGTATCGTGCCTATAGATAATACCATTAAGAGTGTCATGAAGACGGGGTACTGCCATCACATAGAACGTCTTATGGTCTTGAGTAACTTTATGCTATTGTGTGAGTTTGACCCAGATGAAGTCTATCAGTGGTTCATGGAATTATTCATAGATGCTTATGATTGGGTCATGGTCCCTAATGTATATGGGATGAGTCAGTTTGCAGATGGAGGCCTCATGTCTACTAAGCCATATATCAGTGGAAGCAATTATCTGATGAAGATGAGTAATTACAGAAAGGGGGAGTGGCAGAAAGTATGGGATGGCTTATTCTGGAGATTCATGCATGTCCAAAGAGACTTTTTCCTTAAGAATCCAAGGTTAGGAATGCTTGTCAGGATGTATGATAAGATGCCTGAAGAAAAGCAGAATTTACATCTTGAGAATGCTGATGCATTTCTCTCTGAGTTGTGACTTTGTAAGTCAGACGATTTTCTTCCTTCGCAATTTGTATGATAAATTTTCAATATGGGAAGATCGTGCATAGCATTGCCTTTTCTCTGAATAGAATGTGGCCTTTCTTAATTTTTATTATACGCTAAGAATAGCCAATAATTTCATGAGCTTTGGCGTCATATTAACACTGAGCCTGCATATCAAAATTTTGTTGGAATATTTATCAATATTTCAGAACAAAATAATCTTTCAACTATAACTCTAATTCAAAATATAAATTATTAATCAACGAGGTTATGAAAATTAAAAATTTGCATTATATTAGATTGTAGTACAGATAAGTACAGTACAGTACTATTTTGATTTTAGTACAGTTGCTAAGAATTATCTGAGCTGATAAAACCTATCATGACTGACCTGATAACGCAAATTAATACCTTACATAAAGTAGCGGGAATTACTAAGCACGAGTGCATAGTTGCAGGTATAAGCAACACCATAGAGAACGAGATCCTCAAGAAAGGAGATTCCCTACCATCCATCAATCAGCTATCTAATAACTTAGGATATTCCAGAGAGACTATCGTCAAGGCATACAATGCTCTGAAGGAAAGAGGCATCCTAGATTCTAAGCATGGCTTAGGATATTATGTCTCCAGTGCACAGGTAGATCAGAAGCTAAAGATTGCCTTAGTTCTATATGGTTTCCAGACTTTTCAGCAGATCTTCTATAATACACTGAGAAGACAACTGGGTGATACATACGAGATCGATGTATTTTTCCATCATAATAATAAGGACGTATATAAGGCGATATTAGAAAATGTCAGGTCTAAATATGGCATGTATATAATAGCTCCGATCCAGTCACCTGAGCTAAATCATTTGCTGTTATCTATGACTAGTAGTAAGATGCTTATAGTCGATAGATATCATTACCTCAATGATGAGGTTGCTCATATAACACAGGAGTTTGAGATTACATTATCTAATGTTTTCGAGACATTAGAACATAGGATATGTGATTTTGACAAGGTCATGTTCTATTATAAAGACAATGCAGATTATCCATTGGGGATTAAGACTGCATTTTTAAATTTCTGTAAATCATCAGGCATCAATTATGAAATCCATGCTGAGTATGACAGTGATCACCTCATCAGTAATCAGCTATATTTTACTATAGGGGATTCTGACTTATGGGCATTGATCAAGGATGCAGAATCAGAGAAGTTATCTATAGGAAAAGACATAGGTATACTCTCGCATAATGATTCACCAGTGAAGGAAATAATAGTCGGTGGCATCACCACCTTCTCTACAGATTTTGCTTTGATGGCTGAGAAGGCGGCCAATTTTATAAAAGATAAGAAGATGATAAAAGAAATTGTACCCAGTAGACTTATAAGAAGGAAGTCTCTGTAGGACTTAGAAAAAATACTTTTTACAATTTGCAATATTAAATAACTAATTTAAAACTCAACTATGAAAATTCGAAATTATCCATCTAAGCAATCCGTGCCGGGATGGATGTTCAAAACGCTTGCGTTTACATTTTTATTTATGGTGTCCTTAGGATCATATGCACAGACAGTCTCAGGCGTGGTACTGGATGAGGATGGATTGAGCGTCATAGGGGCTAATGTCGTCGTGCCGGGTACTACTGTTGGTACGATCACAGATGTCGATGGATCATTCAGCTTGAATGTGGGTGACGCCACAGAGATTGCCGTCTCTTACTTGGGTTTCACAACTCAGACTATACAGCTTGATGGCAGGTCAAGTTATAACATTTCATTAGCCAGTAATTCTGAGTTATTAGATGAGGTAGTTGTCATAGGTTATGGGACACAGAAGAAAAGTGACCTTACTGGTGCAGTCGCCTCTCTCAAAGGTGCAGAAATAGCAGCCATCGTAACGGGTAATCCTACATCGGCATTACAGGGAAGAATGCCAGGTATACAAGTAGAAAGCTTTGGTGGACAACCAGGTGGAGCAACCAATGTATTCGTAAGAGGTATCGGGTCATTGACTAATTCTTTTCCACTATACGTCATAGACGGAACTTATGCGGAGAATATGAACTTTGTCAATCCTAATGATATCCAATCGATAGAGGTTCTTAAGGATGCATCATCGGCAGCGATATATGGATCACGAGCATCTAATGGGGTCGTACTTATCACCACTAAGTCAGGTAATAATGATGGTGATGTCAGTGTCAACTTAAGCGTGAAAGCTGGTGTAGAGACAGCAACTAAGAAACTTGATTTTCTTAATAGTCGAGAGTTTCTGGATTATAGAGCAGATGTAGAAGCTAATGACGCAACGGGTTTTGTCATAGACGAATCTAATTTTATGGAAAATGGGCAGCTCATCGATACAGACTGGCAAGAAGAAAGTTTTGGTACAGGGTCACTGATGGATTATGGTCTTTCAGTTTCTGGTGGTGATGAGAATGCTAAATATTTTGTATCTACCAATATATATGATCAGGGAGGTATCCTAATAGGGTCAGGATTCAAAAGATTAAACTTTAGAGCAAATAGTCAATTCAAATTAGGAAAGCTAACAATCTCTGAGTCACTGGGATTATCACAGACGCAGACACAAGAGAATGAGTATTTTGGATTTGAGGCAGCAACAGCTCCTATATTAAGATTGAATAATCCAGACAATTTAGGTGGATTCGAAGCTCCAGAGAGAGCGACTGCTGGTTTTGGTGGACTTAATAATTTTGCTCTTGCTTCACTAGAAGATAATCTGGATACACGTCGAAATCTAATCGGTAACTTGAGTGCCGCTTACGAGATCATAGATGGACTGACAGCTAAGGTAAGTGTCGGTGCAGAATATGTTAATGGATTTGATAGGACCTTTAGACCTCAGTATTTCATGTCTACGACCGATGCAAGATTTAATGATAATCAGCAGAATGACCTCACCCATGTTAGGTCAGAGTTCTTGAGAACTCAGGTAGAACCTACACTAAGTTACAATAGAGATTCTGGAGTACACAGTTACGGTGTAGTTGTAGGTGCAAGTCGTATAAAGACAGACTTCAGTCTATTAGGTACTTATGTAGGCAACCTGCCTTCTGATCAGATATCTACTGTAGGTGCTGCGGGCACAGAGAATATTTTAGGTAGTGCAGGATTCAGTGAGGTAGATGCATTGATCTCTACATTTGGTAGATTAAATTATGCATATAATAACAAATACTTATTCTCAGCTACAGTCAGAAGAGATGCTTCTTCTAAGTTTGCGGAAGGATTCAGATCTGATATATTTCCTTCATTCTCAGCAGGATGGAGAGTGAGTAGTGAAGACTTCTTTCCAGCAGATGGTTTCTTGACTTTCTTAAAGTTGAGAGCAGGATATGGTGAGTTAGGTGCCCAGAATGTAGGTAACTATTTGTATCAGTCTACATTTGGTACGACATCATCATCATCTTTTGGCAATGGAATTGTTCCAGGATTTGCTCAGACAGCATTTGCTAATGAGAGCTTACAATGGGAGACCTCCAAGACGATAAATGTAGGTGCTGACTTCGAACTCATGGATGGAAAATTTGCTGGTTCATTAGAATACTATAAGAAAGATATCCAAAATCTACTTGTTGCAGTTCCGATTCCAAGCTCTAACGGTACAAGTGTACCAGTGACTCAGAATACAGGTGCATTAGATAACAGCGGCGTAGAGTTTCAGATTAGTTATAGAAACAATGCTAATAAATTTAAGTACAATGTGGGCTTTAATTTAGGTACTCAGAGTAGTGTCTTGTCATCTGTGCCGAGTGAGTTTTTTGGACCTTCTGTGAATGAAGGACTTCAGAGTGTCAATATCTTTAGAGAAGGAGAAGCACCAGGAGCATTCTATGGATTTAATGTGACGGACGTATATGATGATCAGGCACAAATCGATAGTGATCCTAATCGAGCTAATGATCCAGGTATAGGTGCACTTTCTCCAGGCGACTTTGTGAAAGAAGATATTGCAGGTCCACTAGATGACAATGGTAATCCTACAGGACCAGATGGTATCGTAGACAATAATGATTTACAGATATTAGGGAGTCCAGTTCCTGATTTTACGTATGGTTTTAACTTTAATGGGACTTATGGTAAGTTAGATTTTGGGATGTTATTTAATGGTGTATATGGTAATGAAATATATAACCAAGCAAGAGCATTTAATACTTTCTTTGCAGATGGTAATAAGCTTACAGATGTATTAGACAGATGGACGCCTACTAATACAACAGGAACACTACCAAGAGCAGTAGGTTCGACAGATACAGGAAATAATGCAGCACCAAGTTCTTTCTTTGTAGAAGATGGTTCGTATCTTAGACTAAAGAATTTAAACATAGGTTATGACTTAAGTGATGTGATCAATGTCACTGGAATCGAAGCTATAAGAGTATCATTCACAGCTCAGAATCTTGTGACACTGACTGGTTACTCTGGATATGATCCTGATGTCGCATCGACTAATGGGGCCCGATCTAATGAGAATGATGGCTTCTTCGGATTCAGACCTACGGTCAACTCTATTACAGGTAGAGGTATCGACGTCAGAGCCTATCCTAATGCTAAGAGTTTCTTATTTGGTGTAGACCTCACATTTTAATTAATTAGAAAATTTTTAAATCATGAATATCAAATATTTAATAACAATAAGTTTCTTAGCTATCTGCATGATGCTTCCACTCAGTTGTAGTGAGGATATCTTAGACCAAGCCAATCCTAACCAGATATCTACCGTATCCTTCTGGAGAAATGCAGATGATGCACAATTAGCGGTTAATGGTATGTATCATCCATTTACTGGAACATTTCACTGGGGAAGAATTACACATGTCGGTGCATTATTGCGTACAGATGCCATGAATATTATTCCTAGCTCTAATAATACAACGATGTCTACTCTACAAGGTGCCCCAGGGGCTGCAATAAGTAGATGGGCAGTGGAGCCATATCAAGAAAGTTATAAAGTCATCTTCAGAGCTAACGCAATACTTGAAAATGTAACAGCCGAAAATGTACCAGATGCATCTACAAGAAATAGTATCTTAGGACAAGCATATTTTATGCGAGCATTCACATATTTCTATCTTGTTAATATGTATGGTAATGTTCCAGCAGGTGCTCAGGGTGGTATACCTTTAGTGACTAAGACACCAGACCCATCTAATAATGAAGAATTGTTTCCAAGTCAAGCGACAGCACAAGCTGTATGGGATCAGATCATAAGCGATCTTACAGAGGCATCTAATGCTCTACCAGAATCATGGGCCGGTTCTGATCTTGGTAGACCTACAAAGTGGAGTGCTGCTGCACTTAAGGGGAAGAGTCACTTATATAGAAGTGGTATACTCGGCACTAACGAATATGCTGATGCTGCATCAGAATTTGTTTCAGTTGTAGGTAGCGGCCAATTTAGTCTATTACCTTTATCTCAATATGGACAGAATTTTTCTCAAGTGAATGAGAATAATTCAGAGTCAATATTTGAGTTACAATATCACCCGATCGGAAACGGTAACTTCGTATGGGGTCAAGACATTCCGAGAGCGGGTACACAAGGCAACTTCGTCATAGAATATGCACCGCCATCACAGACTCCTGATAATGGTCACGTGATTAATCCTTGGGTGAAAGACCTGTTCGAAGCTAATGGAGATGAAGGTAGGCGTAACTCTACTTTAGCTTATGACTATCCAGGCAGTATTGTTAATACCACAGATGACTTTACAGTAGGGTTAGCAGCAGATATCGATATTGTAAATGCACTTAATACTGAGCCTCAGAATGCTGGCTTAGAACCAGTATTCTCACGTAAGTATTCTGGTCTTGAATTGCCAGTAGGAGGAACAGGATTCTTAGGTGATGACTATGGTCCTAACTGGAGAGTGATCAGATATTCTGACGTTCTACTTATGCATGCAGAAGCACTTAACGAAAGTGGTAACACAAGTGATGCAGAGACATTTCTTAATTTAGTAAGAGAAAGAGCGGAGATCGTTCCAGTATCAGGATTAAGTCAGGGAGATATGCGTCAGGCCATAATCGATGAGAGAGTATTGGAGCTGACTGGAGAAGGGCATAGATATTTTGATCTTGTCAGATGGGGGCTCGCAGATACTTACTTAGGAACTAATTCTGCACATGCAGGTCCACATCCTAAGTCTATATCTGGAGGGACATTTACACCTGGCAGAGATGAGCTCATATGGATACCAGCGTCTGAGATCCAAGCTAATCCTAACCTTGATCAGAACCCAGGATATTAATTAGAATAGTTAAATAGTTTTTTCATAGCATTCCTCACCCCGCCAGATTTTCAGGCGGGGTGATTTTTCTTATTGATTTAATATTTTTATAATACAAACATCCAATCTTACTTTTTCTTTATAGCTGATGCAACTAACTTCATTACATAGACGCCTCATGAGTAGAGCTACTCTTTGTTTTTGGCTTTTGTCTATGCTATGTATGATATTGACAATGACTTCTTGTCAGAAAGATGTGCCTACCATAGCTAAGGGATTTAAGAAAATACAATCTGCAGATTCTCATGTAACCTTCTCTAATGATCTTAACGAGGATAAAAATCTCAATTACTTCACCTACCCATACTTATATATGGGAGGCGGCGTAGCAGTAGGTGATATTAACAATGATGGATTAGACGATATATTCTTTACAGGCAATATGGTGCCTAATCGCCTCTACCTTAATAAAGGAGATTTTGTATTCGAAGACATCACAGTTCGGGCCCTCATAGCAGGCGATGATAGATGGTACTCAGGTGTGACCATGGTAGATATCAATGCAGACGGATACCTTGATATATATGTCTCAGTATCAGGCAAAGACAAGACCACTAAGAACCAATTATATATAAACAATCATGACCTAACATTCACAGAGTCTGCTGGTAAGTACGGTATAGCAGATTATGGAAAATCTGTGCAATCGACATTCTTTGATTATGATAAGGATGGAGACTTAGATCTATATATCGCTAATTATCCTACCACTGATTTCTCTACACCTAATGTAGAGTATAGGAAGCTGATGGATAATATCACACTCACGGATAGCGATCATTTCTATGAAAATAATGGAGATGGAACATTCTCTGATATGACTGAGGCGTCAGGCTTACTTTCATTTGGATTGTCTCTTAGTGCTACTGTAGGTGATCTTAATGGAGATGGCTGGGAGGATATATATGTATCTAACGATTTCAGTACACCTGACCTCCTTTATATTAATAATGCAGATGGGACATTCTCAGAGCAACTTAAGGAGTCTACTAAGCAGACTTCTTTCTATGGGATGGGTGCTGATATCGCCGATTATAATAATGACGGAATGCTGGATATCATGCAGGTAGATATGGCAGCAGAAGATAACCGCAGAGCTAAAGCCAATATGGCAAGTATGAATCCTGGATTATTTTGGAGTACAGTAGAGTTTGGGATGCACTATCAGTACATGTATAATTCCTTACAACTTAACAGAGGTCAGAAAGATGGTACACCCATACTCAGTAATGTAGCTTGGATGGCAGATGTAGCAACGACAGACTGGAGCTGGGGCCCTTTGTTTGCAGATTTTGATAATGATGGATGGAAAGACTTATTCATCAGCAATGGTACTCGTCGAGATATTAATAATCGGGATTTTTTCTTGAGCCTAAAGAAGGATTTAGATAATATAGATAAGGAAGACTTAGTACTGGAGGTAGAGAATATTCCATCGGAGCCGATAGGTAATTATATTTTTAAAAATAATAAAGACCTCACATACTCAAAGGCAAATGAAAAGTGGGGCGTAGATATGGTAGGCTTCTCTAATGGAGTCGCATATGCAGATCTAAATAACGACGGTCAGTTAGACCTCATCGTCAATAACATAGATGAACCTGCATATATCTACAAGAATAACGTAGGAGATACCAACGGCACACATTTCCTAAGAGTGAATTTGTCTCAAGATGATGATAATACATATGCCATAGGGAGCCAAGTAAGAATTGTTGCAGACTCTATCTCGCAATGGCAACATCTTACAATGACTAGAGGATTCCAATCTTCTGTAGCTCCAAGTATACATTTCGGAGTAGGTCAGGCCACGATTATCGATAGCTTAATCGTGACATGGACTGATGGTAGTATGCAGACACTTATCGGAGTAGAAGCTGATCAGATCATAGATATTAAGAAGAGTAATTCTAAGCAAGACATCACTAAAGAAGGCAATGTACATCAGTCAAAAAATCAGTATTTTACTGATATATCAGACGATAGTCTGTTGCCTACGCATATAGAGAATAAGTTTGATGATTATAAATTTCAAATTTTACTACCTCATAAGATGTCTCAGTGGGGACCTGCATTAGCGACAGCGGATATAAATGGAGATGGTCTGGGTGATTTTTATATCGGTGGTGCCAGTCGCTCGGCAGGGCAGATCTTTACTCAGCAGAAAGATGGACAATTTACTAATTACTTCACATTTGCAGAAGATGATATATATGAAGATATCGATGCACAGTTTGTCGATATAGATAATGATGGGGACCTTGACCTTATAGTCGTCAGTGGTGGATATGAGTTACCATATAAGGAAGAGTTCTATGCTGACCGATTATACATTAATGATAATGGAACATTCGCAAGATCTGAAGACTTCCCAGAGATTGTAAGTAGTGGCGGATGTGTTAGGCCATATGATTATGACGGTGATGGCGATATGGATATATTCGTCGGCGGACGTATGAGACCTGCATTGTATCCAGCTCCAGGTCAGAGCTACTTATTGCGTAACGACCTGCAAGATGGTAATCTTTCATTCTCCGATGTGACATCTATAGTCATGCCTGATGTATCGGATGTCGGTATGGTTACAGACGCCATATGGACTGATTATAATTCAGATGAGAGAGTGGACCTCGTAATAGTAGGAGAGTGGATGCCCATCACTGTACTGACTAATGCAGGAAGCACCTACACTAATCAGACAGTAGCTCTTAACTTAGAGGATACCCGTGGGTGGTGGTTCTCTATAGCGGAAGGAGATATAGATAATGATGGAGACATGGATTATGTGCTGGGCAATCTCGGCAAGAACTATAAGTATCAAGCGACAGAATCAGAAACTTTTGATTTATATGTAAAAGATTTTGACCAAAATGCATCAAGTGATATCGTCCTGAGTTATTTTAATGAAGGTAAGCAGTACCCTGTGAGAGGGCGACAATGTTCTTCAGATCAGATACCAGGAATACAAACTAAGTTTAAGGACTACGAGTCATTTGCCACAGCTACACTAGTAGAAATATATGGTGAGTCACAGATAGCCGCTGCAGATCATTACGAGATTAAGAATTTTGCAAGTATCATGCTTCTTAATGATGGAAATGGGAATTATATCTCAGAAGAACTACCCGCTGAGAGCCAGTTGTCTGCCATCTCTGATATCAGTATATTGGATATTAATAATGACGGATATACGGATGTCGTTACAGCAGGTAACTTGTATGCATCAGAAGTAGAGACGCCTAGAAATGATGCAGGTATCGCCTGTACATTGTTGGGTGATGGTGCTGGGAAGTTAAGTTATGTAGGGTACCGAGAGTCAGGGCTTCTATTAGATAGTGATGTGAAGAAGCTTAGTGTTATAAGTGGTGTAGAAAATAAGGTGTTATTGTCAGCTAGTAATAATGGTCCGATGAAAGCATTTATAATAAAAGAAACTGAATAATAGATATATCATTGTAATGAGAGCATGTATACATATAGCGGAATAGATACATGTCAGTAATTGCAGAGTGAATAGATGAATTAGAGTAAATTAAACATTATTTTTTTAGATGGACAGAACGATAAGGATAACAAACTTTCCAGCGATTGAGGTATATACAGAAGATAAACATTTTAACGTAGACCTCAGTTTAGTCTCAGATGATGGTGGCTTACATAAATATAAGCTTACCATACAATCAGAGGAAGCCGCAACTCCAGCTGTGATAACTCTAAGATGGAAAATACCATCGCATAATATGAAAGGTGTCTGGAGGCCGGGAGGGCTACATGATAAGAGACAGCAATATGACTGGGAATTGATACATGTAGAAAGTAGAATTAGTGTAGATGCTCCAGTACTCTGCGTATTCGGTCATGATGATCGTAATATACACACGATAGCATGCTCTGATGCCATTAATCTGGTAGAGATGAATGCACTTCTGAGAGAAGAGGATAATTATGAGTATTGTCATATCAGTTTATTTACGGAGAGACATCCTGCTATCACAAATTATACTTGTGATATAGTGATAGACACTAGAGATATATTGTTCTCTAAAGCTTTGCAAGATGTATCAGAATGGTGGCAGACATATGAGTTAATGCAGCCAGCGGATATTCCTGATGTTGCAAGAGTGCCATTATATTCCTCGTGGTATCAGTTCCATCAGGATCTGGATCCAGATGTATTATTGTCTGAGTGTAGGATTGCTCATGATATGGGTTATGAACTGATCATATTAGATGATGGATGGCAGACGATGGATAATAATCGAGGCTATGATTATACCGGGGATTGGAATCCAGATAGGTTTCCAGATATGGCGGGATTTGTCAGAGAGGTACAAGCTACTGGGATGAAGTTTGGGCTTTGGTATTCAGTGCCATTCTGTGGTAAGCACTCAGAAGCGTATAAGAGATTCCATGGTAAGTTTCTGACAGAAAATCATAGATGGGCTCCAGTGTTTGATCCGCGATATCCTGATGTACGTCAGTACCTTATAGATACGTATGTCAATGCATTAAGAGATTGGAATTTAGATGCTTTTAAGTTAGATTTTATCGATGACTTTAAAGTATATCCTGAGACGGAGCTAACTATGGATAAGGGTAGAGATTACGCCAATGTCAATGAAGCTGTAGATAAGCTATTATCAGATGCAATGTCAGCACTCAGAGCGATTAATCCTGATATCGGTATAGAGTTCCGACAGCAATATATCGGTCCTGCACTGCGTAAGTACGGGAATATGTTTAGAGCATTTGATTGTCCTAATGATGTCGTATCTAATAGGATAAGAACCACCGATGTAAAGTTATTATGTGGTGAGACGGCAGTCCATAGTGACCCGCAGACATGGCACCCAGAAGAGAAAGTAGAGTTAGCAGCACTCCAGGTACTCAATGGAATATTCGCAGTACCACAGATGTCTATGGTGCTGGCAGAATTACCTGAGGCACATCTTTCTATGATTAAGTTCTATACGAATTACTGGAATGATCACAAGCATATTTTATTAGATGGACAATTTGTTCCAAGTAATCCGTTGTCTAATTATCCTACACTGAGAGCTATAAGTGATGGGCATACCATCTTAGGATTGTATGAGGATTATATCCCAACCATTACCATCGATAATCAATTAGATATCATCAATGCAAAATTATCAGAACATGTCGTTATACGTAATCAGTCTGATGCAGATTGTGATATAGCTATATACGATTGTAAAGGTCATACAGTATCACAAGAGAATAAGCGATTACTATCTGGTGTTACAGATTTTAATGTACCTCCATCTGGATTATTAAGAATAACAAGAACTGTGGGTACTTAGGTCAAAAGATTAAATAATGAATCGATTATATGCCATTAAGATCGCTTAGGAAGGATTATAATATACGATTATCAATGCTGTACAAAACTTAGAAATATGGAAACTGCAATAGGCTCATTGGACATAGGAATTATAATTGTCTACTTTTTGGTGGTTTTGACCATCGGCTTTTTAGTAGGACGTAAGGCTAAGACAGGTGATGATTTATTCTTAGGCGGCCGATCTCTGACTTGGGGCTTTATAGGCCTATCTTTATTTGCATCTAATATATCCAGTACGACATTAGTTGGCTTAGCAGGGGCAGCATACACAACTGGTATCGTACAATCAGTCTATGAGTGGGGTACAGCCATACCGTTTGCTATATTAGCATTCATATATGTCCCTCTATATCTTAAGTCAAAGATTACTACCATACCAGAATTTCTGGAGCTTAGATTTGATGCTAGATCGAGAGTGTTTTTCTCTGCCGTGACGATAGTAGCAAGTATCATGATAGACACTGCGGGTAGTCTATATGCGGGAGCACTGGTGATACAGATATTTTTTCCGGCGATTGATCTGTGGCAGACATGTTATTTCTTGGCGATTATTACAGGTTTATATACTGCATTTGGTGGGCTTAAGGCCGTGGTGTATACAGATTCTATACAGGCTATAATTCTCATATTAGGTTGTGGTATATTAAGTTACCTATTGTTCCAAGAATTAGATTTCTCATGGGCTAATCTGGTAGCTTCCGTACCCGAAGGACACTTCTCTGTGATCAAACCTATAGGTGATGAGAGTCTTCCATGGCCCGGCCTTATACTCGGAGTACCTATGTTGGGGTTCTGGTATGTGGCTACTAATCAGTACATCACTCAGAGGATATTAGGTGCTCAGGATGTCAGACATGCGAGATGGGGAATCATGCTTGCAGGATTACTTAAGTTTCTGCCACTATTCCTGATGGTACTGCCAGGAGCAATGGCAATGAGTATATATCCGAATATCGAAAATTCTGATATGGTTTTTCCGACCATGGTTGTCGAGACGCTACCAGCAGGACTTATTGGTCTGGTATTAGCAGGACTAATATCTGCGATTATGTCGAGTATCAGTTCTACACTTAATTCTGCCTCCACCTTACTCGTTGTAGATTTTATTATACCAAGAAAACCGAATCTATCTGAGAAAGATACAATGAAGGCCAGTAGAATAGGAACATTTGTATTTATGGTTATTGCGGCATTATGGGCACCACAGATTATTAATTTCGGTGGATTATGGGGATACTTGCAGCAGATGTATTCCATATTTGTACCTCCTATTATTGTATTATTTGGAGTAGGTATATTTTATAAAAAAGGAAATGGAGATGGTGCATTCTGGACATTAATATTTGGATGTGTGATAGGAGTGCTGTTTTTTGTATTAGGTATATTCGAATTATGGAAAATTCATTACACGATCAATATTGGAATCGTCGTGGCACTTAGTACTATAGTATTTGTTGTAGTTAGTAAGATGACGACACAACCTGACCAAGAGAAAATTGCGCCATATCTATTCTCTAAAGACCTAATCGATTATGGAAATGAGAATATGCCATGGTACAAGAATTATAAGGTACATATCACATTGCTATTGATCTTAGTGGCGATTAGTTATTATATATGGAGATAGTGTATGATTATGCAACAATTTGCAAGATTATATTGTAATTACGTGTGGGCTAAAACAATCGAGCATGAGTGATATATCATTTAGTAATAAAAACAGGAAGGAGCGTCTTCAGCTGAGCTTAGATAAGGTGTTTGACCTGATTATCATCGGTGGCGGAATCACTGGTGCAGGCATAGCATTAGATGGAGCATTGCGAGGGTTGTCAGTATTGCTGGTAGAAAAAATGGATTTCGCTTCAGGTACCAGCAGTAAGTCTACTAAGTTGATTCATGGAGGACTGAGATATCTTAAGCAATTAGAATTTGGCTTAGTCAAAGAAACTGGTCAGGAGCGTGCCGTAGCTCATCGCAACATACCACATCTTGTACATCCAGAGAAGATGTTACTCCCGATTGTGAAGGACGGAACATTCAGCAAGTTTTCAGCTTCCATTGCCATCTCAGTATATGATAGATTAGCGAAAGTGGCTGATGAAGATCGCAAGGTGACATTCAATAAAGAGGATACTCTAAAAGAAGAAAAATTACTCAACGACAAACTGCTTAAATCTGGTATCCAATATTCTGAGTATCGGACAGATGATGCTCGATTGACCATAGAAATAGTCAAAGCGGCAAGACGAGAAGGTGCTGAAGCATTTAACTATGTAAAGGTTACAGATTTCGTCTATGAGCAGGGTAAGGTACGAGGTATCTTATGCAAAGACCTGAGTGATAATTCACAACTTACATTCCGTGCTAAGCAGGTCGTTTCTGCTGCCGGACCTTGGGTAGATAAATTGAGAGAAATTAATAATTCAAAAAAAGGTAAGTCACTCCAACTTACTAAAGGTGTACATATCGTTCTACCTTTCGATAAGTTACCGCTTAAACATTCAGTTTATTTTGATGCTTTCGATGGTAGAATGTTATTTGCTATACCTAGAGGTAAGATAACTTACATCGGCACCTCTGATACTAATTATACTGGCGATAAGGATAGAGTATTATGTACGACGGCTGATGCTGAGTATATTTTAGCAGCGACTAATACCATGTTCGAAGTAGGGACTGTCAAGACTGAAGATATCATATCTACATGGGCTGGATTACGACCCCTCATACATGAAGATGGAAAATCTCCATCTGAGTTATCACGTAAGGATGAGATATTCGAATCAGAGACTGACCTTATATCTATAGCTGGAGGTAAGCTTACAGGCTTCCGTAAGATGGCAGAGCGGATCATAGATCTTGTGCAGGAGAAGAATAGCGGCCTTACTCAAGAATCATGCAAGACAAAAGACTATAAGATTCACTCTGATAGTTTTGATAATTACATAGATTTTTTGTCTTATAAAAATAGCATTGTCACAGAGTTTGGCGATAAGGGTATAACAGAGTATGAAGGTTGGTATTACGTGACGACTTATGGCAAACATGCTAAAGTAATCATAGAGGCAGCAATGGATTCTGATCTTCCGATAGAGAAAGCACTCGTCCAAAAAGAAATAGAATATACGATCCAACACGAATCAAGCATGATGCCCGATGATTATTTTAATCGTCGTACAGGTAGAATATATTTTGATATACAATCTGTCAAGGATCATTTAGATTTTATCATCACAGAATTTTCTACTCATTTTAATTGGGATGATTCTAAGTCTCAAGAAACCAAATCTAAGTCTCAGAATTATATAGATGATATTACGATTATCAGATCTTAATAGAAGCACATCACCTAAGAGTAATAATCAATAGGAAATGATACAGACCGAGAAACTGCAGTCACTATTTATATCAGAGTATGGTGAGGCGCCCCAGGTAACAGTCCGAGCACCAGGTAGGATTAATCTGATAGGTGAGCATACAGATTACAATATGGGATTTGTCTTTCCTGCAGCGATAGATAAGTCTATGTATTTTGCTTTTAGAGAGAACGGGACAATGACTTGTAACCTGACAGCTCATGATAAGGACGCTAAGGTCAGCTTTGACCTCGATGGGACTTATGATACTGATAAGTTATGGGCTAAGTATTGCATGGGTGTCATTAAAGAATTTCAAAAGAAAAATATCAAAATTTCTGGTTTTGATTGTCTATTCCAGAGTGAAATTCCAATAGGTGCAGGTGTCAGCTCATCGGCAGCATTAGAGTGTGGATTCGCTAAGGGAATAGATCATATGGCTAATAGCCAATTAGCTAATTGGGATCTGGCAATAATCGGGAACCAAGCGGAGAATAATTTCTTAGGTATCCAGAGTGGCATCTTAGATCAGTTCTCATCATTATTCGGAAAGGCTAATAAGGCAATGTTGATGGACTGTGAGAATAAGACATTTGATTACTATGAAGTAGATCTCGATACTTACGAGATAGTATTGATAAATACTAATGTGAAGCATTCTCATCTATCCTCAGGTTATAATGATCGTCCGAGTGAGTGTGCAGAGGTGGTGTCGATTGTCTCTGAGTCTTATCCTGAAGTGAGTTCATTAAGGCATCTAACCAGAGAGCAATTAGAAGATTCAGAAAGTAACCTATCGAAAGTACTCTATAATAGGGCATCATTTATTTTAGGCGAAAATGAAAGAGTGCATGCCTTCAAAGCGGCATTACTCACTAAAGATATAGAAGAGATGGGACGATTACTATACTCTTCTCATCAGGGGCTACAGAATCTCTATGAGGTCAGCTGTTCTGAGCTCAATGTCCTTGTAGACTTAACGGATGTGGAAGAAAGTATTGCTGGTGCTCGTATGATGGGTGGCGGATTCGGAGGTTGTACGCTTAATCTTATACATAGAGAAGGGATGGAAGAAGTCATAGAACGGATACAATTAAAGTATAAGCAGATAACAGGCATCGACTCCACTTATTATCATGTCAAGATTGCAAATGGTGTGGAGGTGCTTAAGTAGGGATGTTCAGAAGTAAGTGAATGGCGCTCCGCGGAGTCTCGAGGACTTGCGAGTGTCTCGGACCGGAGGTGTCATACCATTTAAATTTTAAGATGTCGGTTAAGATTATAGAATAGAATTTGTTAAGATTTAGGCATGCACGAATGATTTCGTCGCAGACGAATCGAGAATGACAATACTCTAAAAGAGTAAACCACGAAAGCGGGTGGGCTGAGTCATAGCGGTAGCTGCCGCCGTGGGCGGCAAAGGTAATGAAGAGTATTTTTAACGCAGAGATTGGCTAGGGATGTTCAGAAGTAAGCGAATGGCGCCGTAGGTGCTACACCTTAATAGCCCAGAACGTAAGTTCTGGGTAAAA